>ERZ1108162.15-NODE-15-length-153472-cov-31.912259_pt1 | contig 153472 bp, 121 predicted proteins | sample MGYA00403698_ERZ1108162 | MGnify/ENA primary metagenome ERZ1108162 (study PRJEB35170, sample SAMEA104062405) | human gut metagenome | biome: human gut; feature: human-associated habitat; material: faeces | place: Denmark | collected 2012-04-30 ... | reverse complement strand
CAAAACCATTGATTTTATTAGCTTTTTGCCGCTATCGCTATCACACCTCATTATTCAATCGTCCGGATTTCCAGAGAATGATGGCTGATGCAGAGGAAGGAAAAATCTCTACGGTTATCGTCAAGGATATGTCGCGGTTCGGCAGAGATTATATCATGGTCGGATATTACACCGAAATTTATTTCTCGAATTTAGATATTCGCTTTATTGCAATCAACGACAACGTAGATAGCAGTATTCAGACGGAAAACGACCTGACGCCGTTCAAGAACGTATTCAACGAATGGTACGCGAAAGACACTTCGAAGAAAATTCGCTCCGTGTTTAAGGCAAAAGGTAATTCAGGCAAGCACCTTACGACGAATCCCCCGTTCGGATATAAGAAAGATCCGGACGACAGGGAAAAATGGATTATCGACGAAGAAGCCGCGGTTACGGTAAGACGGATATTTCAGATGTATGTAGACGGTTCTCGCATTTCGGAAATTGCACAAAAATTAACGGAAGAAAAAGTTGAAACGCCTACGCTGTATTGTATGAATCGCGGAATTAAAACCAATGCAAGAAGCGATTATCCCGAGATATGGAGTTCGATGAGTATTAAATACATTTTAGACCAGACGGCATACGCGGGACATACGGTAAATTTTCGGACGGCAATAAAATCGTATAAAACCAAAAAGCAAGTCAACTTGCCACGAAATCAGTGGGTAATCTTCCGTAACACACAAGAAGCGATTATCGACGAAAAAACTTTTGAAACGGTACAGCAAATGAGGAAAGCAAAACGCGCACGCACAAAATACAATGAGCCGAATATGTTTTCCGGATTGCTTTACTGTGCGGACTGCGGAAATCATCTTACGATTCAGCGAGTAGCGCGCAACAGAAAAAAGGACAATTTCTCCTGTGCGACCTATCGTAAGAAAAAGAAAGGCTTGTGCAGTTGTCATAGAATTCTGGTATCGGATCTTGAAACGATCGTAAAAAACGATTTGCAAAAAGTATGCGAGTACGTTTTTCTTCACGAAAAGGAATTCACGGATGAGTATTTGTCGGGTTCTAAAAAAGAAACGGAAAAGTTTCAATTTAAAACGAAAACCGAGTTAAAACGGCTTTCCGACAGACAAGAAGAAATCGGCAGAATTATTCGTAAACTGTACGAAGATAACGTAAACGGCAGAATCAGCGACGAACGCTTTGACTTTCTTGCGAAATCTTATGAGGACGAAGGCGACGACCTGAAAACAAGAATTCAAGAATTGCAAATCGCTCTCTCCGCATCCTTTCAGGACGAAGAAAAACTCTCGAAGTTTCTGAAAGTGGTAAAAACTTATACGGAGATTACAGAGTTGACACCCGAAATTCTCAACAGTTTCATCGAAAAAATATATATCGGTGAAACCGAAAAATACGATGGCAGAAAAATGCAGGAAGTCGAAATTATCTATAAATTCGTAGGCGCAATCAACTTACCGCAGTATAGCGCATATTAAATGTGCTGAAACTGCGCGGGAATGCAAAACGGGTAGGAAGTTAAAACCTACCTACCCGAAAATTCCCCAAGAATATTTAACATTTAGGGGGCATCTTTTTTTATAAAAATCTTGACAAGCGCGGCGGCGCGTGATATAATCGGATCAACAAAGATCGTGCACGTGCACGCAAGGAAGATATAATGACGCTGAAAGAAATTGCCGAACGGGCGGGCGTATCCCGCGGCACCGTCGACCGCGTGATGAAAAACCGCGGCGGTGTCAATCCGGAAACGGAAAAGAGGGTGCGCCGCATCGTCGAGGAAAGCGGTTACACCCCGAACCGCGCGGGCGTGGCGCTGGTGCGCAGCAAACGGCCCATGGTCGTGGGTGTGATCACCAACTCCATAGGCAATCCTTTTTTCGAAGAGGTGTACCGCGGCGTGGAAGAGGCGCTCGGGGAATACCGCGATTACGGCTTTTCCGTTTTGCGCCGCGAGATCAAGGGGTACGACGTGGAGGAACAGATTTCTGCCATGCGTTCGCTCTTCGATCAGGTAGACGGGCTCATGTTCACGCCCATCGGCGATGCGAAGATCGCGCGGGAGATCGGCGTCTATGCGGCTGCGGGAAAGCCCGCCGTCACCGTCACGGCGGACGTGGAGGGGAGCGACCGCGTGCTGTACGTGGGGTGCGACTATTACAAGAGCGGTCAGACGGCGGCAAAAATCACCGCGCTCGCCACGGGCGGACAAGGAGAAGTCGCGATCGTCACGGGCTCGTTCAAGATGCTCGGGCATAACGACCGCGTGCGCGGCTTCCGCTCGGTTTTAAAAGATACAAATCTGCGCGTTGCGGAAATTCTGGAATGTAACGACGACGACAAAACCGCGTACGAAAAGACGGCGCGTCTTCTGAAAAACCGTCCTGCGCTCTGCGCCGTCTACGTCGCCGCGGCGGGCGTTGCGGGCACGGTCGAGGCGGTCGCGGAAAGCGGCGTACCGCTCTTTATCATCGCCAACGATCTCATTCCCGCCACGCGCGAATACGTGCGGCAGGGGAGGGTGCTTGCCACCATCGACCAACAGCCCGCGCGGCAAGGTTACGCGGCGCTCAAAAATATGTTCGATATCCTGCTCGGCGAGCGTCCCGCAAACGAGCGCTTTTATACCGATCTGGCGATCCGTATGCAGTATAATATTTGAGTTTTCCCCGTAGTACGGGGCAATTTTCGTAGATGACCGTGCACGTGCACGAAAGGAGAAACAATGCAATATTTGATCGGCAGCGATGTGGGAACGTCGGGAACGAAAACGGTGCTGTTCGACGAAACGGGAAAGATCGTCGAAACGGCGTTTCGGGAATATCCGCTCTATCAGATCAAGAGCGGCTGGGCGGAACAGGATCCGAGGGACTGGGCGGAAGCCGTCCTTGCGACCGTCCGCGAGGTGTTGGAAAAATCGGGGATCGCGCCCGACAAGGTCAAAGGCGTCGGGCTATCGGGGCAGATGCACGGGCTCGTTCTGCTCGACAAAGCGTGCCGCGTTCTCAGGAAAAGCATTATCTGGTGCGATCAGCGCACGCAGGCTGAATGCGACGAGATCACGGAAATCGTCGGCAAAGAACGGCTGACGGAGATCACCGCCAATCCCGCGATCACGGGCTTTACCGCCTCGAAAATACGCTGGGTGCAAAAAAACGAGCCCGAAATATGGGCAAAGACCGCGCATATCCTTCTTCCCAAAGATTACGTGCGCTTTGTGTTGACGGGCGAATTCATCACCGACGTTTCCGATGCGAGCGGTATGCAGTTGATGGATATCGCGGGGCGTTGTTATTCCGACGAGGTGCTCGAAAAGTTACATATCGAACGCCGTTTCCTGCCGCGCATCGTGGAAAGCGCGGAGTGCGGCGGAAGGGTCTGTGCTGCCGCCGCGGCAGTTTGCGGGCTGAAAGAGGGGACCGCGGTCGCGGGCAGCGCGGGCGACCAGGCGGCTGCCGCCATCGGCAACGGCATCGTGGAGAGCGGTATCGTGAGTTGCAACATCGGCACGAGCGGCGTCGTCTTTGCGCATACGGAAACGCCCCGTGCGGATGCGAAAGGGCGCGTGCACACCTTCTGTCACGCGGTGCGGGGCAAATGGCACGTGATGGGCGTCACGCAGGGCGCGGGGCTGTCCATGAAATGGTTCAAAGATCATTTTTACGCCGAACAGGCGAAAGAGACGGACGACATTTATGCGATCGTGAACGCCGACATAGCGTCGGTTCCCGTCGGATGCGAGGGGCTTTTGTACCTTCCGTATCTGATGGGCGAGCGTACGCCCCATCTCGACGCGGACGCGAAAGGGGTGTTTTTCGGCATTACGCCCCGCCACACGCGGGCGCATTTCGCGCGCGCGGTCATGGAGGGAGTGAGTTTTTCCCTTCTGGACTGTCTGCAAATCTTGCGGGAAATGGGCAATTCGCCGCGCGAGATTCGTATCGGCGGCGGCGGCGCGAAGAGCGCGCTGTGGAAACAGATGATCGCCGACGTATTCGGCTGCGAGACGGTCGCCACCAATTCGGGCGAGGCGGGCGCGCTGGGCGCGGCGATCCTTGCGGGCGTCGCCGCGGGCGTCTATCAGAATGTGGAGACCGCCTGCCGCAACATGATACACATTACCGAACGCTTTTCGCCCGACCCCGAAAAAATGCGCGAATATCGGAAATTCTATCGGATTTATTGCGGATTGTATCCCGCTTTGAAAAATAATTTTAAGGAGTTGCAAGAATTATGTTAAAACTGCCCGAAATCAAGGTCGGCATCGTCGCGGTTTCGCGCGACTGTTTTCCCGTCACTCTCTCAAAAGAGAGAAAAGAACGCGTCGTCAAAGAATACGGCAAAGGGCTGTATAACTGCTCCGTCGTCGTGGAAAACGAAAAGGACGTGCTCGCCGCGCTCGAAGAACTGAAAAGGGCGGAGGTCAACGCGCTCGTCGTCTATCTGGGCAATTTCGGCCCCGAAGCGCCCGAAACCATGCTCGCGCAGAAATTCGGCGGACCCGTCATGTTCGCCGCCGCTGCGGAAGAGAGCAAAGAAGACCTCGTGCAGGGCAGGGGCGACGCCTACTGCGGCATGCTCAACGCGAGTTACAATCTCAATCTCCGCGGGATCCGCGCCTACATACCCGAATATCCCGTCGGCACCGCGTCGGAAGTCGCCGCGATGATACGCGATTTTTCAAAGATCGCCCGCGCGATCGTGGGCGTCAAAAAACTGAAAGTATTTTCCTTCGGACCCCGCCCCAAAGACTTTTTCGCTTGTAACGCGCCCATCAAGGCGCTGTACGATCTGGGCGTGGAGATCGAGGAGAACAGCGAACTCGACCTGTTCGAGGCGTTTCACGCGCATAAGGACGATAAGCGCATTCCCGCGCTCGTTGCGGAAATGGAAGGGGAACTCGGCGAGGGCAATTGTTATCCCGGTATCCTTCCCAAACTCGCGCAGTACGAGATCACGCTGCTCGATTGGTACGAAAGCCATCTCGGCGCGAGCGAGTTCGGCGTGTTCGCGAACAAGTGCTGGCCCGCGTTCCAGACGCAGTTCGGCTTCGTTCCCTGTTACGTGAACGGCAGGCTCGCCGCGCGCGGCATTCCCGTCGCCTGCGAAACGGATATTTACGGCGCGCTCACCGAGTTTATTCTCGAATGCGTGTCCGATGCGCCCGCAATGCTCCTCGATATCAATAACACCGTGCCCGCAGACCTTGCGAAGGAAGTCGAAAATTACCGCATCACCGACCTGTTTATGGGATTCCACTGCGGAAACGGCAGCCCTTGTCTGCTGAAAAAACCCAAAATGAAATATCAACTCATCATGAAACGCTCTTTGGAACCCGACGGCGAGCCCGATATTACGCGCGGCACGCTGGAAGGGGAGATCGCCGACGGCAAAGTTACGCTTTTCCGCTTGCAGAGCGGCGCGGATACCCGCCTGAAAGCGTACGTCGCGGAGGGCGAAGTGCTCGATCTGCCCACGCATACGTTCGGTACGGTGGGCGTGTTCGCAGTGCATGAAATGGGGCGCTTTTACCGCCACGTGCTCATAGAAAACAACTTCCCGCACCACGCGGGCGTGGCGCGCGGCAACGTCGGTAAAGCGCTGTTCGAAGTCTTGAAACTTCTCGGCGTCGCAAACGTAGGTACGCCTCGCCCCGCAAACTGCCTGTATCCCGACGAAAATCCCTTTTGACAAACGGCGTCGCTTGTGATATAATGCAGATATGCAGAGCATAACCCGAGAGATCGAACGAAAACTGAAAGAGGTCGAAGAGAAAGAGAACGTCACCGTCATCATGGCCGTCGAATCGGGCAGCCGCGCCTGGGGTTTCGCCTCCAAGGACAGCGACTACGACGTCCGCTTTCTCTACGTGCGCCGCAGGGAAGATTATCTGAAACTACAACCGCCGCGCGACGTGATCGAATGGCAACTCGACGAGGTGCTCGATATCAACGGCTGGGATATCCGCAAGGCGCTCGTATTGCTCTATAAATCCAACCCGACGCTGTTCGAATGGTGCAATTCTCCCATCGTCTATCGCACGAGCCGCAAGTTTGACGATTTCCGCGCTCTCGCGCTGCGTTATTTTTCACCCAAAGCCGCGCTCTATCACTATTGGAGCACTGCGTACGGGGTGAAGAAAAACTTTTTGCAGGGCGAAACGGTGCGCATGAAAAAGTATCTCTACGCATTGAGGCCGCTGCTCGCCTGCCGCTGGATCCTCGATAAAAATCTGCCGCCGCCCATTCTGTTCGATACGCTCGTCAAAGAGGAGTTGCCCGAGCCGCTTATCCGCGAGGTGGACGCATTGTTGCAAAAGAAAAAAGAGGGCATGGAAACGAGTATGATCGCCCGCGTGCCCGCCCTGCAGGAATATATCGAAAATTCGCTCGAGGAAATCCGTCTCGCGGCGGGAGATAGCGTTTCCGATTCCCCCGTCTGGGACGAACTCGACGCATATTTTCTCGGTCTGTTTGAATAAAGAGCCGCCCTTTGGGCGGCTCTTTTCTGTTATCGGTTCGCAGCGGGTTCCTGCGGTTCGTTCTTGTTTTCGGGGAGTTTTTGTTCGTGTTCTTTTTTGGGAAAAGTTGCGAATACCGCGCGCACGCTGGCGGTGTACGTCACGCCGTTGTCGTATTTACCGTCGCCGCAGTCGCGGAAGGTGGGGTAACAGGAAATTTCCTCCACTTTCACGAGTTCGCCGCTCGCGCCGAGCGCCGCGGCTTTCGCCTTTGCGTTTTCCACCGCAAGTTGCAAAGCGCGCAGTTTGAGCGCAGAATCGTCCTTCATGCGGTAGCAGACGCCGTCCAGACGGTTCACACCCGCAGATGCGAGTTTTTCGCGGATCTCGTTCATGTTGTCCGTCTTATCGGTCGTAAAAGTAAGATAGCGCGTTGCGGTATAGCCGTTGCTCTCGTACATGGGATATACGCCGTAATGATTTTCGCAAACTTCGCCGTAGGGCTTGAAAATTTCCCGCGCCTTTGCGAGAATTTCGCCGCTCTTTTTTTCGGCGTCCGCCATGTCGTTGCCGATCGCCTCGATGCTGCCGCTGATGACGCATTCGTCCGCTTCGCCCTGTACGTCGGCGCAACCCATGACGATCAGATGCGCGTTGTCGATGCCTGCCGTCGTTTCCGTCGTATCGGCGAACGCGCATACGCTGCCCGCACATATGAGCGATGTCAAGCCGATGACGGCCGTCAGCAAAACGATTTTACTTTTTTTCATTGGGGAAAACCTCCTTAACGGTTATTTTCTCCTAATTTGCCTCATTTTTCCAATTTTATGTGTTTTGCCGAAAAATTATAGTTGCGCAGTCAAAAAGCCTGAACCGAACATCTATGAAAAGGTGTAACGTTTCAGGCTTTTTTTATTTGTATGCGATCATAGGGAAAGGCCGTCGGAGGCTCTATACGCATGAATCAGAATATATGCGAGGTATCCGGAAAAACCGTGATTGCAACTGGCGATCGTAGTCAGGTTTTCCCATAACGTTCCCGTGCTTTGCGCCATGGGCAGATAATATTTTTTTGCTTCGTTCAATACGGTCGCGTATTCCTTTTGCCTTAAAAAGTAGTCCATTCTCAACAAACGACCGATAAACGCATTGGAAGGGTACACGTAAGGATAAACCTTTTCGGGATCCCTGTTTGAAAAATATTTTAACATGGTTTCGTATAAAACGGGGTAGTCTTCTCTTTGCGCAATACCTGTCCAAAAAGCGTAGTACTGGCATGTTTCGCTGATATTGTTTGTCAGAACCAGATCGTGATTTCGGTCGCGCAAAGCCTGGTCTACAAAAAATTCGCCGTTATATGACATGGCGCAGATGGTTTTCTGCATTTTTTTATGTCTTATCGAAAATTCTTCGTCGCCGTAGAGTTCGGCGGCGCTCTGCAGTGCGAGCGCATACATCATATTACTTGGGAAATTCACGCCGCCGACAAATTCGTTCGCTTTGCTCCATTCCAGAAACACCCAACTTTCCAAATTTTCCAAAAGTCCGTACTCGTTGAGATAGCAATCGAGAAAGCGGATGATACCGTATACTTTATCTCTGCATTGCTCCACGAATTCACGATCGCCCGTGCGGGCAAGGAAATCCTTGAGTTCGACGATGAACCACATCGCCCAGTTGGGGATATAGACGCCGTCTATATGGTCGGCGGGGTAACACATCGGCACCATGCCTTTGCCGAAAGAAAATTCGGGGGCAAGCAGGTAAGATTGCAGAAAATTCTTTTCTACGCGGTTTTCGCCCGTTAAAAATTTTTCGGCGCGGGCGGTAAAATAACTGTCGCATAGCCAGCCTGCGCGTTCTCGGGAGGGACAGTCGGTCAGAACGTCAACGGCGTTTTGCCGAAAAGTCGCGCGGGCGGCGCCGATCACTTTCATCAGATCCCCGTCCTCGCAAGTAAAATCCAACGAATCGTCAGGGTTTTCGTAAGTCACCATGCCAAAATCATTGATTTCGGCCGCACCTTCCAACACAACGGCGCGGACATACTTTGCCGTGTAGGGGGCAAACGATGTAACGGAGTAGTTTCCTTTTTCGAAAACGTATTTGATTGCATTGCAGCATTGCAGTCGGTTGATATCGATAAACAGCCCTTCGCCGTCTTTGGGAGTCGCGATCTCGTCAAAAAGAAAGTAGAGCGTCGTTTTTGTGAAAACATTCACGCAAAAACGAAAGAATCCGGAAGTATTTTGCCCAAGGTCGTAAGCGACGTATCTGTTGGAAGTCAGGCGATGCTCCCGATCGCTGTCGGGTCGGCATACGATTTTTCCCGCTTCCGCGCTGAGGACCTCTTCCAGAATATTTTCGTCAAAGCGCAAAAATCCATCGACGCAAGTTTCGCCTGTGAGGGAACGGTCGCGGTAGATCGGACGGTTTTCGTCCGTAAATGCCCTCCCTTGCTCGTATGCCTTGCCCGTCACAAAATGGTAATCGGGTTCGGAAAGAGAATTTTCGGGCAAAAGGGTATTGCCGTTTATTTCCGAAAGGGCAACCGCAGGGAAATTACAAGGCAAGCCGCGCAAAAGGTTTTCTCTGTCGGAAGTTATGCGGTAACTTTCCGTAAAGGTGCGCTGAAAACTGTAACGCTGCACCTTTTGCAGGCGGTCTGTAACATGAAACGCTTTAAAATCGAGCGAATTTGCGATGATTTGCCCCGAAGAAAGGATTTCCGCGGCAAAAAAGGGCTGTTCGTTCACGCGGTCGTAAGAATTGATCTGCGCGCCGCATACGAGAACCGCAGCCGCGATGCGGCCGTTTTCGTCGGGGACGAGCGGATATGTCCGTATATGCGAATAACCGTGCGCGCTGCGCATGGGACCGTAGGCAAGAAACTTTCCGTTCACGAATACCTGGTATTCGTTGGATGCGGCGAGTTTCAGGCGCAGTGAAGTTTCGCTTTTTGCTGTGTATACAAAAGCGAGGGTAATATTTTTTTCTTTCAGCAATTGCTTGCACCAGACTTGCTGCATGGCACGCTCCCTTATAATTTAAACTGTTTCAAACGCATCGATGCGCCATTCGAAAGCCCACTCGATATACGGATCGCCGTTTTTATCGAATCGGACGGGGAGCCAGACATACTTGGCTTCGCTCGTGTTTTCATCGGAAAACGTCGACAAATCGGCATTCGCAGCGATCTTCGGCGCCGTTTCGTCAAAAAGCCCGTGGAAAACTTTTTGAATATCAGGCATTTGCGGAGAAAGATCTGTCAGCCAGCGGTCGCCGAGGGCGATATAAAGGTCTTTTTTATACGGATGACGGAATACGGACGAAAACTGCGCGTGAAAAGAATTGTTTGCGGTATCGTTTCGGCAAGCATTCTCGAGCGTAACCCAGCGGCCGTGAAGTTCTTTGATCTCGTCAAAACGGGAAGGGTTGGGGAAATATCCTGTCGTTCCCGACGTCAGCAAAAATTTTCGCCCCCCGCGCTGAAAGAATGCGGGCGCTTCTCTGACGAAGGGCGGGCATTTTTCTTTCATATGCTCGGAATATTCGTCTGTTAACGAAGTAAAATCTTCGGTCAGCGTCTGGCAGATCATGGAAGTGTGCGGGTTTTCGTACACGACGTATCCTTTTCCGTCTTCCTCGATCAAATCAAAATCTCCCGCGTGAAAAGGCGGTAAGTTGATTTCGTGTAAAAAACGAAACGGCTTTTTTATATCGTCGCTGATACATACGGAAAAGGCGGCGCCGTCAAAACTTCCCCGCGTCGTTTTCGCCCACATTACGTACATTCCGGTTTTTTTGTTGAATATGATGTGCGGCCTGTCCATGATATGTGCGGGATAAAAAGGATTATTCTCGTCAGCGCTTTCCGGCATGATCAACCCTTCGTCTTTCCAGTTATATAGATCTTTCGAAGAATATAATTTTACCCCGTGATGCCAATAGCGGCAGGCGGTACCCGTTGCCCTGCCCGTAATTCCCTCTTTATTTTCCCCGTACCAATAAAAGGTATCGTTCGCAAACAGGATCGACCCTCCGTGCGCCTGGATCGGCTTTCCGTCCGTATCGTACCAGGTTTTACCGGGGCGAAAACAAGAATACATAATCTGCTCCTAAGGTTTTTATTTGTATTGTAACATATTTGGTTTATTCTGTCAATATGCGCTTAGGGTATAACGTTATACTGCCTGTATATCGATAAAATGATAGTTTATTACAATAGCCCCATACAAACAAGCCCCGACGGAAAAAGTCAGAGCTTTTCTTTTTACGACGAAATTGCTTTCATGCCTTATATCATACAGAATAAACCAACACCCGTAATGCGAGCGATATGAGTAATCATGATCGTATAAGCGGCGGCCTATTTATTCCACGGTGCTCTTGACACGAGCCTCTCTCGGAGCGTGTATGAGGGCAAATACGGGCGAAACGCTGCAACCCCGCACCCTATTAGGGTACGGGGTTTTGGTTTGCCTTCGGCGGAAACAGCCTACACGCTCCGACTCATGTCAAGAGCCTTTCGCGGCATAAACCGCCGCCGCTCACCGTTACGGAGATTTACTCAACCGAAAGCATTGTGCGCCGTAAATTGCCGATTTCGAGCCTTAAACGCGATTAAACGGCTTTCCGCGGTAAAAGAAAAAACCTAAACCAAACACCTTTTTTGCGATGTTCAATTTAGGTTTAACGTGGTGGGGATGGTAGGGCTCGAACCTATGACCTCATGCATGTCAAGCATGCGCTCTAACCAACTGAGCTACACCCCCGCAGATGACTTTATAAATATATCATGTTCGGGGGGGATTTGTCAAATCATTTTGCGGTTTTTAAGAAAAATTTTCGCGGACAAAATCGAAATGTTTTCGGGCAGAGAACATAAACGCGGCGGCCGGCGAATAACATAATTTAGAGTAAAATGTTTTCACGAGGTTGTAATGCGCGATTATCATCTTATGGGCACGCAGGCTTGTCTGAATGAATTAAAGACAAGCGGCCAGGGACTTTCGGAAGAGGAGGCGTCAAAGCGCCTCAAAGAACACGGCGCCAACACGCTGAAAAAACAGAAGAAAGGGGGCGCTCTGCGCCTGTTTTTTGCGCAGTTCAAGGATATCATGACGATCCTTCTCATCTGCGCTGCCGCCATTTCCGCAGGTATCTCCTTTATCACGAGAGACAGGGGCGAATTGGTGGATACGGGTATCCTTCTTTTTATCATTCTTTTAAACACCTTTGTCGGCTTTATCCAGCAGTACCGCGCGGATACCGCCATCGAAAAACTGAAAAGCCTTTCTATATGCGAAGTGAAGACGCTCCGCGGCGGCCGCACGCAGATGGTCGGCAGCGAGGACATCGTACCCGGCGATATCGTCTATCTGGAAGAGGGGAACATGGTTCCCGCCGATTGCAGGATCTTGGAATGCGACGCGCTCAAATGCGACGAATCCGCCCTGACGGGCGAATCGCAGGGCGTGAAGAAAAACGCGGATATTCTGAGCGACAAAAAGACTTCTCTCGGCGATCGAAAGAATATGCTTTTTTCCTCTACGTTCGTGGTCGGGGGACAAGCGAAAGCGCTCGTCGTCGGCACGGGACAAAATACGGAGATCGGCAAGATCGCGGATTTGATCGACAATGCGGAAGCGGTTATGACGCCGCTGGAAAAGATTTTGTCCGTACTCGGAAAGATCATCACCGCATTCGTCGTTTCGGTGGCGGCTGTCATCTTTATATTCGGACTGTTCTTTAAAGACGGCGGGATCCTCGGCAACTTTATGGCGGCGGTCGCCGTGGCCGTCGCAGCCATTCCCGAAGGCATGCCCGCGGTCGTCACCGTGATCATGGCGCTCGGCGTACAGAAAATGAGCCGCGAGCGCGCGGTCGTTCGAAAACTGCACGCGGTGGAAACGCTGGGCGGCTGCAACTATATCTGTTCGGATAAGACGGGCACGCTCACAGAAAACAAGATGACGGTCGAGGAGATCTGGACGGATTTCACGGCTTCGGAAACCGCGGATAAGAACAAGCCCGTGCACCGGACGCTGCTCGCCTGCATGGCGGTCTGCAACAGCGTGAAAGCGGACGGCGACAAACTTCTGGGCGATCCCACGGAAACCGCGCTCGTGAATTTCGCGAAAAAATGGGATCATACCGCCGAGGGCTATCGGCACCTCGGCACCATTCCGTTTAATTCCGAACGGAAAATGATGAGCGTGGCGGCGGAAAAAGAATACCCGCTATGCTACGTAAAGGGCGGGGCGGACATCGTCCTGAAAAAATGCACGAGGATATTGACCTCGTCGGGCGTGCGTGCGCTGACGCTTTCCGACAGGCGCGCCATTTCCGACGCGGTGCAGAATATGGCAAAGCGCGCGCTGCGCGTATTGGGGTTTGCCTGCCGCGAATACGAAAAAGAAATTTTCGAAGAAGATCTGATCTTCGTGGGGCTTTGCGGCATGATAGACCCGCCCAAGCAGGGCGTGGCGCAGGCGGTGCGCGAATGCCGCCGCGCGGGCATCACGACCGTGATGATCACGGGAGATCATCCCGACACCGCTTTTGCCATCGCCAAACGGCTCACGATCGCCCAAAACGAGTCGGAGGTGATCACGGGCGCGGAGATCGACGCCATGGCGGAGAGCGCGTTTTTCGAGTCCATAGCGCAGTATAAAGTATTCGCGCGCGTCAGCCCCAAACACAAGACGATGATCGTGCGCGCTTTGCAGAAAAAGGACAACGTAGTGGCAATGACGGGCGACGGCATCAACGACGCGCCCAGTATCCGTACGGCGGATATCGGCATCGCGATGGGCGTTTCGGGCACGGACGTGACAAAGAGTGCTTCGGACATGGTCATTACCGACGATAATTTCACGACCATCGTCACGGCTGTGCGCGAGGGACGGCGCGTGTTTTCCAACATCAAAAAGACCATTCAGTTCTTTTTGGCGACCAATCTGGCGGAAGTTTTATGTATTCTCGCCGTAACGCTCGTGCTGTACAGATTCGATTTTCTCACGTCCACGCAACTTTTGTGGATCAACCTGATCACGGACAGCCTGCCCGTTCTCGCCCTCGGCGCGGAAGGCGCGGACCGCGACGTGATGGAACGCCCGCCCAGACGCGCGTCGGAGATATTTGCCGCGCCCTCCGTCGTTTCCATGCTCTTTTTCGGCGCGGTGCAGGCGCTCATCGTCATTCTCGCTTTCATCTACTGCGTCAATGCATACGGCAACGCCGTGGCTGTGACCGTGACTTTCTTCGTCCTGTCCTTTTTGGAACTGTTCCATTCCTTCAATATCCGTTCGGACGTCGAATCGACTTTCGGGAAAGGATTTTTCTCCAACAAAATGATGTTTCTGACCGTATTTATCGGCATCGCCGTGAATATGATCCTGTGTTTCGTGCCCGTATTCCGCGCTGCGTTCGGCATCGTGCAACTGACGGCGATACAGTGGCTTTTCGTGTTCGCCGCATCGCTCGCTATCATACCTGTCGGCGAACTTTACAAATTCGTCGTGCGCCGCCTGCGCCCCGCGCAGCCCGCCGAAAGACTGCGCAAAACACAGCGCGTTACATCGCTGTAAAAAAGCGCCCCGCAACGTATGCGGGGCGCTTGCCTTTTATAAATTTTTCATTTTACGTATCAAATCGAGCGCCGCCTGCGACTTTTGCCGTTCGTCGTCGAACCCGAGCGACTCGGCGACGCTTCGCGCGCTCTGCATGAACAGACCGAACGCGGCAAAAAGGGCGTTCCACATTTCTTCGGCAGCCGCGCCGCTGTACGTGGAAAGGAGCGACGCGTATTCCTCCTGCGAAAGATAACGGCGAAGATATTTTCCGCACTTTCCCGCGCTGATTTGAAAACCGGAGGCAAGGGCGGCTTTCCAGGAGAGCATTTTCAAAAGTTCGGGGCGCACGCAGCCGTTCATCTGCGCCTGCGCGTAGGTTGGCTCGCCGCGTCGGATGCCCTTGGCGACGTAAGGCGCCACCCAGCGGAATTCGCCCAGACACGCCGCAAATTCTTGTGCCGTCGGTCTTTTTACACGGTAATCTCTGTCGGAAGGGGGCGGGATCGCGGGCAGGACGCCGTCTTTATCCAAAAGAAGCAGCGTCTGCGAATCTTTGCCGTATTCGGCAAGCGCGGTTTCCATCGGAACGAAACCCAGGTCGATGCGGTTGACGTCGGCAAACTGCATGAGATACGCGTAGCGCTCCCGCGATTTGTTTTCGCGGTAGGGCGGGCCTTCGGGCTCCTGCATGACGGCGATTTCGCCGAATCGTTGCAAAAAGTCGGTTGCATCGACAAAGGGCGCAAGGTCGGTCACGGCGCATACGACGTCGTAATCCATGAAAACGTCCTTATCCGCGTCGGGATTCGCGCGTGAGCCGTTGAGCCACATGGCGCGGATGCGCTCGTCCGACAGGGCGAAACCGCGCAAAAGCGCAAACATTTCCCGTTCGGTCCTCATTTTTCTTCGGGTATCACTTTGACCGCGATTTTGGCGATCACGCCTTCCATCATGCGGATCTCTACGGGATATATGCCCACGTTTTTGATCGCGTCCTTTAACTGGATCTTCTTTTTATCGACGGCAAATCCCAGATCTTCCAATTTGGAAGCGATCTCTTTGGAAGTCACGCTGCCGAATACTTTGCCGTTTTCGCCGCACTTGATGGAAAGCGTCACTTCCGTCTTGTCGATCTTTGCGGCAAGTTCTTTGATCTCGCGGATCTCTTCCGCTCTTTTGCGTTCTTCCGCCTCTTTTTGCAGTTTCAGGCTGTTGACCGCCACGGAGGACGCCTGTTCCGCCAATCCTTTTTTCAGGAGGAAGTTTTTGGCATAGCCGTCGCTGACTTCGAGGATCGCGCCCTTTTTACCCGTGCCTTTTACGTCCTGTTTTAAAATTACTTTCATAATTGTCACCTCAGATGATATGGTTTTATTTTACATGGAAAGAGCGAAAATGTCAACCCTTCTTTGTATGAAGACGCCGCTTTCTGCGCATAATAGCATATAGGAGGTAAGTTGAAATGGATAGATGTAATCATTCCATCGGCTGCGAAGTGACCGAATGCATGTTTAACTGCGAAGGCAGAAACTGCTCTTTGGATAAGATCACCGTGGGAAACACCTGCGATTGCGAAGCCGACAAATGCACTTGCTGCGAAAATTTTAAGAGAAAATAAGGAAAAAGAGGAAGTCCGTACCGCATTCTTGCGGTACGGACTTCTTTTAAATTTTGTTCTTTTTGAGTTCCGCAATTGCGTTTTGCAGAAAAAATTCCGCCGTGGAATCGCGGCTGACCGTTTGAAGCGCTTCGTCGAATCCGCACCATTTGATCTCGCTGATCTCGTCCTCGTTGAAGACGATCTCGCCGTCGCTGACGACGACGATGAAGTTGAGCATCAGAACGTTTCTCGGTTCGTGATATTTGGAACTCATGTACTTATATTTGACGGCGTTGAGTCCCGTCTCTTCTTTGATCTCGCGCACGAGCGTCTTTTCTGCCGATTCGCCCTTTTTTATATAGCCCGCGAACAACAGAAAATCGTTGTTTTTCGTATGTTTTGCGATTAAGATTTTATCCTGCGTCTTGTTGACGACGACCATACTGACCGCTGTGGAAAAAGGCGGAAACTTGAATTTTTCGCACACTTCGCAGTAGGGGACAAGACCTTCGTTTTCGCAAAATTTCAATACTAATTTATTGCCGCATTTCGGACAATGCATAAAAATCCCCTCCTTGGTTCTTATTTTAAATAGAATACTCCATTTTTGCCGAAAAGTCAATATCATTGGAAAGATTTTTGCACGATTTTCCGAAAAAATCCACGAAAACGCCATAAAAAGCCCCGCGGCAGCGCCGCGGGGCTTTTGATTCGAAGGCGCGGGATATTTTATTCCCTGCCTGCCAATTTTTTGTAACTTTCCAGACGTTCTTTGCTCTCTTTTTCCGTTTCCGCAAACAGTTTGTCGGCAAGATCCGGCTGCGTCTTTTTAAGCGAGGAGTATCTGGTCTCGCCGAGGATGAATTCCTGATAATCGGCGGTGGGATCCTTGCTGTCGAGAGTGAAGGGGTTCTTGCCCTCGTCCGCAAGTTCGGGATTGAAACGGTACAACTGCCAGTAGCCGCAGTCCACCGCGCGCTTTTCTTCGTCCTGGCTCTTGCTCATGTTGATGCCGTGGTTGATGCAGGGCGCGTAAGCGATGATCAGCGAAGGCCCGTCGTACTTTTCAGCCTCGACGATCGCGTTGAGGAACTGCTGTTTGTTGGAGCCCATGGATACCTGCGCCACGTATACGTAGCCGTAACTCATCGCCATCATTCCGAGATCCTTTTTCTTGACGCGCTTGCCCGCGGACGCGAACTTCGCGACCGAACCCGTAGGGGTGGATTTGGAAGCCTGGCCGCCCGTATTCGAATACACTTCGGTATCGAGGACGAGCACGTTCACGTTTTCGCCCGAGGCGAGCACGTGGTCGAGGCCGCCGTAACCGATGTCGTAAGCCCAGCCGTCGCCGCCGAAGATCCAGATGGATTTCTTGACGAGGCAGTCTTTGGCCTTATAGATCTCCTTGCAGAGCGCGTCGCATTCGCAGCCGCAGTCCTTGCAACTTTCCAGCGCTTTGATCAGTTTTTCCGCCGCCGCTTTGCTGCCTTCCGCGTCGTTCATGTTCGCGAGCCATTCTTCGCAGGCCGCCTTTCCTTCCGCGTACTCTTTCCAGCCGTTTTCGGCAAGCGCTTTGACTTCCGTTTCCAGTTTTTCGCGCCTTGCTTTATACGCAAGATTCATGCCGAAGCCGAATTCCGCGTTGTCCTCGAACAGGCTGTTCGCCCATGCGGGGCCGTGGCCGTCCTTGTTCACGGTGTAGGGGCACGTAGGGGAGGAACCGCCGTAGATGGAGGAGCAGCCCGTGGCGTTGGCAATGATCATGCGGTCGCCGAACATCTGGGTGACGACTTTGACGTAAGGCGTTTCGCCGCAGCCCGCGCACGCGCCCGAGAACTCGAACAGAGGCTGGTTGAACTGGCTTCCCTTCACCGTGCTGCGCTTGAACGCCGCGGTGTCGGCCTGCTCTACGCTCTGGGAATAATCCCAGTTCTTGCTCTCGGCTTTCACGAGTTTCGCAAGGGGAACCATTTCCAGCGCCTTATTCTTGGCGGGGCACACGTTCGCACACACGCCGCAACCCATACAGTCGAGCGGGGAAACCTGGATCCTGTACTGCGTGCCGGCAAGTCCCGTGGTGGGCTTGGTCACGAAAGAATCGGGTTTTTCCGTGCCTTCCGCAATGACGACGGGGCGGATGCATGCGTGCGGGCAGACGAAAGAGCACTGGTTGCACTGGATGCAGTTTTCGGGGATCCACTTGGGGACCTTGACCGCTACGCCGCGCTTTTCATACTTCGTGGTGCCCGTGGGAACGGAACCGTCGGCGTTGAACGCGGAGGTGGGCAGTTTGTCGCCTTCGAGCGCGAGAATGGGATGGACTACGTTCTTGAAATACTCGTTATTGGCGATCTTGACCATGGGAGCGCCCGTCTTGGCAGTCTGCCAACTTTCGGGTACCTGAATTTCGACGAGGCCCGAGATCGCGCTGTCGATGGCGTTGTAGTTCATGTTGACGACGGCGTCGCCCTTACGGGAGAATTTCTTGTAAACGGCCTTCTTCATGTAATCGGCGGCCTGCTCGTAGGGCATGATCGCCTGGTTGATATAGAAGAACGCGGACTGCATGATGGTGCTGGTCTTGCCGTTCAGGCCGATATCCTGCGCGATCTTGATCGCGTCGATGTTGTAGAATTTGAGGTGCTTTTTCGCGATCTGCTGTTTGACGCGCGCGGGAAGGTTCTTCTCCAACTCTTCCACGGTATTCCAGGAAGAGTTCAAAAGGAACTTGCCGCCCTCTTTCGCGTCGGAAAGCATATCGTAGCGGGTGATGTAGGAGGGGTTGTGGCAGGCGACGAAGTCGGCGCTGTCGATAAGGTAAGACGACTGGATGGGCGTCTTGCCGAAACGCAGGTGCGAAACGGTGATGCCGCCCGACTTTTTGGAATCGTAGAAGAAATACGCCTGCGCGTACATATCGGTGTGGTCGCCGATGATCTTGATGGAATCTTTGTTCGCGCCCACGGTGCCGTCCGAGCCGAGCCCGTAGAACTTGCAGGAAATGGCGCCTTCGGGAGCCGCGTCGTATTTTTCGGAGAAGTCGAGGGAAGTTTTCGTAAGATCGTCGTAGATACCCACGGTGAAGTGGTTTTTGGGACGTCTCTTTTCCAGATTTTTATATACGGCGTAGCACATGGAGGGGTTGAACTCCTTGGAGCCGAGGCCGTAGCGTCCGCCGACGACTTTGATCTTTTTGAGGCCCTTTTCGAAGAGCGCGGAGCACACGTCGAGATAGAGGGGCTCGCCGATCGAGCCGGGTTCCTTGGTGCGGTCGAGTACCGCGATCCTCTTACAGGTGGCGGGAATGGCGGCGACGAAAGCGTCGGTCACGAACGGACGGTACAGGCGCACTTTGATCATGCCGACTTTATGTCCTTCGGCGTTCATCTTGTTCACGGTCTCTTCCATGGCGTCCGCGCCCGAGCCCATGATGACGACCACGTTCTCCGCGTCGGGAGCGCCGCAGTAGTCGAACAGGTGATAATTTCTGCCCGTGAGAGCGGAAACCTTGTCCATCATTTCCTGCACGATGGCGGGGGTGGCGTTATAGTATTCGTTCGCGGTCTCGCGGTTCTGGAAATACGTATCGCCGTTCTGCGCGGTGCCTTTCTGGATGGGGTGTTCGGGGTTGAGCGCGCGGTTTTTGAAATCCTCGATGTCCTTCATGTCCACGAGGGGTTTCATTTCGTCGTAGTCGATCACGTCGATCTTGGAAACTTCGTGAGAGGTGCGGAAACCGTCGAAGAAGTGCAGGAAAGGGACTTTCGCTTTGAGCGTGGACAGATGCGCCACGAGCGCGAGATCCATAACTTCCTGCACGGAACCGGAGGCGAGCATGGCAAAACCCGTCTGACGGCACGCCATCACGTCCTGATGATCGCCGAAAATGTTCAGGGAGTGCGCCGCGATCGCGCGCGCGCTGACGTGAAACACGGTGGGCATGAGTTCGCCCGCGATCTTATACATATTGGGGATCATCAGAAGAAGACCCTGGCTGGCGGTATACGTCGTGGTGAGCGCGCCCGCGCAGAGCGAACCGTGCACGGCGCCCGCGGCGCCGCCTTCGGACTGCATTTCGGCAAGTTTGAGTTTCTGGCCGAACATGTTCACGCGTCCGGCAGTCGCCCATTCGTCCGCCACTTCCGCCATGGGGGAAGAAGGGGTAATGGGGTAAATGGCCGCAACCTCCGAGAATGCGTAGGCGACGTGGCTGGCGGCGGTATTGCCGTCGATCGTCATCTTTTTCATAAAAAAATATAACCTCCGAATACTATTATTTTTTCCGATTGATAAGTTTCACGGCGTTTCGTGCAAAATCGCACCGAAAGCCTATATTATTATAATATTTTTCCCGTCAATAGTCAATCCTTTTGTGGTTATTTCGTTAAAAGGCGGTCTCGGCTTTGTGAATTGAAAAGAATGTGTTCGAAAACTGTTGTTAATTTTTTCCGCTTTTGCTATAATATCAAGGTATGGAAGCAGTTCATTTCGAAAACGTGAAATATTCATATACCGAAAACGGCAAACGCTTTGCCGTAAACGGCGTCACTCTCTCGATCGAAGAGGGGGAATTCGTCGCCGTGCTCGGCAGAAACGGCAGCGGCAAATCCACGCTGGCAAAACTGATCAACGCGCTATTAACGCCCGTTTCCGGCAAGGTGGAAGTGTTCGGCATGGACACTTCGGACAATAAAAAGACCTTCGAGATCCGCAAAAACGCGGGCATGGTCTTTCAGAATCCCGATAACCAGATGGTCGCCTCCATCGTGGAGGACGACGTAGCGTTCGGCCCCGAAAATATCGGCGTGCCGCGGGAAGAGATCGGCGAGCGCATCGGTTTCGCGCTCAAAGCCGTCGGCATGGAGGAGTACCGCACGTCTACGCCCACGCGCCTGTCGGGCGGGCAGAAACAGCGCATCGCCATCGCGGGCGTCCTCGCGATCAAGCCGAAGATCATGATCTTGGACGAATCCACCGCCATGCTCGATCCCAAGGGGCGGCGGGAGGTGATGGACGTCATCAAACGGCTCAACAAAGAGGAAAAGATGACGGTCATCCTCATCACGCACTTTATGGACGAGGCGCTCGAAGCGGACAGGGCGATCGTCATGAACCAGGGCGAGATCGTCATGCAGGGCACGCCCGAAGAAATTTTTCGAAGGAGCGACGAACTGGAGATCTACAATCTCGCGCTGCCGCGTGCGGCGGCCATCGCCAAAAAACTGTCGGCGGGGGGAATGCCCGTCGCGACCGCGTTCGACGCGGAAACCGTCGCGGAGGAAATATGCGAATCGTTGCGCAGGATCTGACATATACGTATAACGCCAAATCGCCCTTTGCAAGTCAAGCGCTTTGCGGCGTTACGCTCACCATTGAGGAGGGCGAATTTTTCGGCATCATCGGGCACACGGGCAGCGGAAAATCCACGTTCGTGCAGCACCTCAACGCGCTCATACGGCTGACGGGCGGCTCTCTCAAAGTGGGGGAATACGACCTCGCCGACAAAAAGTGCAAATTTTTGGAACTGCGCAGCAAAGTGGGCATGGTGTTCCAATATCCCGAATATCAACTGTTTGCGGAAACGGTGGAAAAGGACGTCATGTTCGGGCTGAAAAACTTTGCCAAGGACATGAAGGAAGAGGAGATGAAAGCGGCCGTCAGAGAGGCGCTCGAGATCGTCGATCTGAATTACGCCGAGATCAAGGACAAATCCCCCTTCGAACTTTCGGGCGGACAGAAACGGCGCGTCGCCATTGCGGGCGTCATCGTCACCAAACCCGAGGTGCTCATTCTCGACGAACCTGCGGCGGGGCTCGACCCGCTCGGTAAAAAAGAAGTTATGCAACTTTTGCACGCCATTCACGGCAAATGGTGCAAGACGATCGTCATCGTGTCGCACGACATGGACGAGATCAGCGAAAACTGCACCCGCGCCGCGGTGTTTGCCGACGGGAAAGTGGTGATGGAGGGCAAGCCGCACGAACTGTTCAAGAAGGGCGCAACGCTCGTGTCGCTGGGACTGGACGTGCCCGTGACCGCCAAGATCTGTATGCTCTTAAAGGAGCGGGGCATCGAGATAGACACGGATTTTTCCACCGAAGATTTTACCTCCAAAGTTCTCGCGCTGTATCGGCGTTCCAAAGAGGGCATATGTTAAACGACGTTACTTTCGGACAATTTTATCCCGCCAAGTCCTTTGTGCACAACATGGATGCGCGCGCGAAGATCGTCTTCGTGATCGCCTACATCGTGGCGATCTTTCTGGCGGACAATTTCATCGCGCTCGTGGCGGTGACCTTATTTCTGATATTTGTCGTGCTGTTGTCCCGCGTGCCTTTCGGCAGCGTGCTGCGCTCGGTCAAGATGATCCTCTTCCTCATCGTGTTCACCGCGATCCTCAATCTGTTTTTCTATTCGGGCGAAAGCGCCTATAAGCCGCTCGTGGACTGGTGGATCATCACCATCACGCAGGAATCTCTGGTCAACATGGCGTTTTTGGCGCTCAGGCTCTTTCTTCTGGTGATGGGCACGTCGGTGCTCACGCTCACGACCACGCCCGTCTCTCTGACCGACGGCATCGAGAGCCTGCTCACGCCCCTCAAATGGATCAGATTCCCCGTGCACGAACTTGCGCTCATCATGAGCATCGCGCTGCGCTTTATCCCCACGCTGACCGACGAGACCAACCGTATCATCAGCGCGCAGAAAGCGCGCGGCGCGAATTTCGAAACGGGCGGGCTGATCAAGCGCGCGAAGGCGACGCTGCCCATTCTGATCCCCTTGCTCGTGAGTGCCTTCCGCCGCGCCGAAGATCTGGGCGACGCGATGGACGCCCGCTGTTACAGCGGCGCGAAAGGGCGCACGAAATATAAAAAACTCACCTTTACCTGGCGCGATCTTCTGGGGCTTCTCGTTCTCGGCGGGCTGATCACGGGCATCGTATTTATCAATATGTATTTCGGTAACGAGTTCGCCTTTCTCGCCTGGTTCAACAAATGAGGCGCGTATGACGATCGCTTTGCTTGTTTGCTATGACGGAACGCGGCTCTCGGGCTGGCAGACGCAGGCGAATGCCGACAGCGTGCAGAGCGCGCTGGAAAGGGCGGTTCACGATGCGTTTTCCGAAAACGTGCGCATTGCCGCGAGCGGGCGCACCGATTCGGGCGTGCACGCGGCGGGCCAAGTGTGTTCGCTTTCCTTGAAAAACCGCATTGCGCCCGAGAGGGTGGCGGACGCGCTCAACCGCTATCTGCCCGAGGACGTGCGCGTGCTCGAAAGCGTTGCCGCGCCCGAAGGGTTCGACGCCTGCCGCATGGCGAAACGAAAGACCTACCGCTACCGCTTTTACGTGAGCGCGCGGCAAAATCCTCTCAAAGAGCGCTACGCGGCGCAGTTGAAGCGCATGCCCGATCCGGAAAAAATGCGCGCCGCCGCGAAACTGATAGAAGGCGAGCACGATTTCAAGTGTTTTTGCGCGAGCGGCTCGGCGGCGAAAAGCACCGTGCGGCACGTGCTTTCCGTACAAATATCTCTCGAAAGATCGCTCGGCGGCGACGATATCGTGCTCGACGTGTGCGGCAAAGGATTTCTGTACAACATGGTGCGCATCATCGCGGGCACGCTCGCGGCCGTCGGCGAGGGAAAGATCCGCGCGGAGGATATTCTGCGGGCGTTCGAAAGCGGCGAACGCGCTCTGCTCGGCAAAACGATGCCCGCCAAGGGGCTGACTTTATTGAACGTAGACTACGGTTTTCCGCTCTTTCCGAGAGCGATAAAGGAGTAAATTAAATGGAGTTATTCGTATTATTTTCGGTTTTTTTCTCGTTCTGCAATCCGTTGCTGGGCGTCGAAGCGGGATTCCGCGTATGGGACTGCTCGACGGCTCTCATCGTGTCCCTCTGCCTGTACGCGGTGATCTACGTGTTCAAGGCGATCGCGCTTTCCACCATGGCGAAAAACGCGGGCAAAGATAAACTCGTCTGGTGCGCCTTCGTGCCCGTCGCCAGCACCTATCTGATGGGGGAACTTGCAGGCGACACGCGCTTTTTCAATCATACGTTCAAGAAGATCGGGCTGATCGCCATGATCACCGAGATCGTCGTCATACTGGCGTTTCTCTGCTCTTACGTGCCGCAGTACTATATCATCGACGGCGGCTATTATCTCGAACCCGTAAAGGGCAGCGGCGGACTGCAGATCGTAGATTCCGTGCCTTTATGGTTATTCAACCTCTATAAGGTCGGCGATATCGTGTACAGTATTTTGTCATGGATCTATCTCTTCGTGTTCGTATTCCTGTATATCGCTATTTTCCGCACCTATTACGCCCGCGGGCACGTGTTGTTCACCATCATTTCCGCGCTGTTTCCCGTATCGGCGTTTTTCCTGTTCGCCATCCGCAACAATCCCGCGGTCAACTACGAGAAATTTATGCAGGAGCAGATGGAGCGCATGCGCCGCGCACAGCAGGGAAATCCCTACAATCCGTACGGCAATACTCCTTACGGGCAGGACCCGTACAACGGCGACGCGCCTGCTCCGCCCGACGATCCGTTCGACGAATTTTCTTCCCAAGACAAGAACGAGGGAGGCAAGAAGGACGACAACGACCCCGACGATTTCTTTAACTGAACGAAAGCGCGGCTTTTCAGGCCGCGCTTTATTTTATGCCGATTGACAAGAAGGCTCGCTTATGATATAATCGGGATGATAAAAAACGACAGGCAGAAGAGGCGCAGCGTATGAAAAATCCCAATATAGCCGCGATATCCACGCCGCCCGGGAAAGGCGGCGTCGCGATCATCCGCATCAGCGGCGGCGACCCGCTTTCCATTGCGGAAAAAATGTTTGTTCCCGCGGGCAAAACGGCGGTTGCGGCGTTTTCGCCCAATCATATGTACCCCGGCGAGATAGACGCGGGCGATTTTAAAGATTACGGGCTGTGCGTCTATTTCCGCGCGCCCAAAAGTTTTACGGGCGAGGACGTGGTGGAATTTCACTGCCACGGCGGGTCAAGCATCGCGCGCGGCGTTCTGCGGCGCGCTTTCGAACTGGGCGCGGCGGGCGCGCAGCGCGGCGAATTCACCAAGCGCGCGTTCCTGAACGGAAAACTTTCCCTTTCTTCCGCGGAGGGGCTCATCGACATGATCAACGGCGAGAGCGAGGCGGAAGTGCGCGCTGGATATATGCTGTACTGCGAGCGCCTGAAAAAGGTCGCCGACGGACTGCAAGCGTCGCTGACGGAAATTTTGGCGGGCATCGACGCGGACGTCGATTTTCCCGAGGAAGATCTCGAACACACCGACCTTGCCGACGTCAAAACCAAAATCGGCGCGATCCGCGATAAACTGATCGAACTTCGGGGCACCTATTCGGTGGGGCAAAAGATACGGCAGGGCGTCAACGTGGTCATCGCGGGGCGGCCGAACACGGGGAAGAGTTCGCTTTTGAACGCATTGCTCGGCGCGGATAAGGCGATCGTTTCGTCCGTTGCGGGCACCACGCGCGACGCGGTGGAGGGGGCGCTCGAGATCGGGGGCGTACGCTTTAACCTCTACGATACCGCGGGGCAGCGCGAGAGCGAGAACGAGATCGAGAATATCGGCATCGAGCGCGCGCGGCAACTTACGGAGGGCGCCGACCTCGTGCTCTTCGTGCTCGACGCGGGCGAAGAATTTTCCGAAGAGGACAGATCGATCGCCGAAAAGATCGAAAACAAGAATAAGATCGTCGTATACAATAAATCCGACCTGTCCGCCGCGCGCGGGATGCGTGCCGATATCCGTGTGAGCGCGAAAACGGGCGAAAATATCCAAACGCTCAAACAGATGATGCTGGAAAAGAGCCTCCAAGGTTACAGTGCGGATGCGGAATACCTCATCGAGCAGCGCCATTATTTCGCGTTGGGGAAGGCTCTCGAAGGCGTCGAAGCCGCATATCGCGCCTGCGGCAATGCGCCGCTCGATCTTCTCGGGATCGACTTGAAAGCCGCGTGGGACGCTCTGGGAGAGATCAGCGGCATGACTGCGAACGAGGCGATCATCGACGAAATATTCGCAAAATTCTGCGTGGGCAAATAAAGGAGAGTTTTATGGTAAACCTGGAATTATACCGCGTCTTTTATACCGTCGCGAAGTGCGGCAGTCTGACGCGCGCGGCGGAGGAACTTTTTATCAGCCAGCCTGCGGTCTCGCAGGCGATCAAACAGTTGGAAGGGCAGTTGGATACGCCGCTGTTCAACCGCACGCACCGCGGCATGGAACTTTCCGAACAGGGCGGCAAGCAGATATTCGACATCGTCGAGCGCGCGCTCGGTCAGTTGGAAACGGCGGAAAACAAACTGAAAGAGATCAACCAGACCGCGACGGGTACTATCCGTATCAGCGCGTCGGATACCATTTTTTCTTACGTGCTCATCGACAAGATCGCGGAATATCACGCAAAATTCCCGAGCGTCAAACTCAATCTCGTCAACTGCATCACTACGGAAACGCTTGACTTATTGAAGAACAACAAGTGCGACATCGCCTTTCTGAATCTGCCCATCGAGGACAGAGACATCAACCTCACGAGCGTGGTCATGCCGCTGCACGATATTTTCGTCGCCAACGAAAATTACGCGGAACTTTCCAAGGAAGTGCAGCCGCTCAATTCCATGCACGATTATCCGCTTCTGATGCTGGACATGAGCACGGTCACGCGCAAGGCGATCATTCAGTTTTCCCATTCCATCGGCGTGCATCTGCATCCCGAGATTGAATGCGGAAGCCTGGAACTTCTGATCCAACTCGCGAAAAACGGCGTAGGCATCGCGTGTGCGCCGCGCGAATACGTCAGGCGCGAACTCAACGAAGAAAAATCGCTCGTCGAGATCCGCACGGATCCGCCGCTTCCCGCGCGCGCCGTCGGCATTGCCTTCCCTAAAAACCAGCCGCTTTCCTACGCGGTCAAAGAATTTTTCAAAATGTTCAACGAAGAGGGAAAATGAAAATGGAAGGGAAGGAAAATGAGGGTTTAGAAAACCGCTATAAAAAGATTGCCAAATTGGAATGGCTGACTGCCGCCGTGCTTACGTTGATCTTCGTCATAGGCTCGATTTTTTCTTTCGTAAATTACAGACCAGCAAAAGGACAACTCACCCTCGAAAACTACGGGGATGTTTTGAGTATCGAAGGTTATTGCGTGAGTATAATAGGCGGGAACGCATATTGTAACGTGTATGTAAGAATTGCGGACCGTAAATACGAGATACGCGATTTTTCGGCGAAATTGACCGTCGGAGCGAGCGCTTGTGCGGAAACGAAAACGATTTCTTTTTCGGGCGGGGTCAGTCAAAAAAACAGTTTGCGGCAGGAATGTGTGTTCAGCGTAACGTCCGATGCGGCTTTGTCTTCCGACATAATATTTAAAATTTCCGTTCTGAATATCGAGGGGGAGTACGTCCATGTATAACGACAAAAAACGGTTTGGATTCACCGTATATTTGTACGTATTGGGAATCGCGGCGGTTGCGGTCGCACTGTTTGTGAGTCATCAGAATATATTGACGCTGTTTTTAGGCGCTTTTATGTATTTTTTTGGCGCGTTGGGAACTCGATACGCATACAATATTCGTAAATTCGGCAATCGTTGGCACGATACGTTCAACCGTCGCGAAAGAGCCGATGACGAGCCGAGTGACTTTGCCATTAAAGTAACGCGCGTTGCGGGATATGTTTTAACTCTCATTGCAATGTGTTTAATGATATTTGTTTAAAAAGAGAGCGTCCGAAATTTCGGACGCTCTCTTATTCGGTTTTATCGAAATCTTCTATGAAGCGGACGGCCGAAAGATCCCAATATTTCCGATAAACGTTCTGATCCCGGCCGTCGAAATTTAACTGATACATCCGAAACGTAACGGGGAAATTTTTCGGCTGCCACTGCTCTTTGTAGGAATAGCGATAGCGCATACCCAGCCGCCGCATGACTTTGCCGCTGCGGGGATTGTTTACGTCGTGCGTGGCGGTGATAAAGCGGAAATCGTCTTGTTTCAGTTGCTCGATGAGCGCTTTTCCCGCTTCGGTTACGATGCCGCGATGCCAAAACGCAGGCAAAAGCCCGTAGCCGAAATCGTGGTGTTCTTCCGTGCTCGCATGTATGTATCCGATCGGGATATCGTCAGTTTTCAGACAGATCGCGTAACTGTAACCGCGCGGCTGCCTGTATACTTGAAAGAACCGCTCTTCCAGGATCGCACGCGTTTGTTCAGAATCTTTCGCGGGATACCACGGCAGATACGTATTCACCGTGAGATCGCTGAATATGCGGAACGCGGCGCCGAGGTCGTCTTCCGTAAATCTTCGTAGGCGCAGGCGCTCGGTTTCGATGCACGGTGTGTTTTCGAAATGCATTTTTATTTTTTCATACCGTCGATGACGTTTTTCATGTCGTATCTTCCGGCGGGTTTGCCTTTCATAAAACTGGCGGCTTTTAAAGCGCCCGCCGCGAACACGCGCTTGCTGCGCGCGCTGTGCGAAAGGGTGACGATCTCGTCCTCGCCCGCGAACATCACTTCGTGCTCGCCGACGATGGTGCCGCCGCGCACCGCGTGGATACCGAGTTCGCGCCTGTCGCGCGCGCCCGTCATGCCTTCGCGGCCGTATACGTATTTTTTGTTGCCGTCGAACGCCTCGTTCACGCTTTCCGCGAGCATGTACGCCGTACCCGAAGGCGCGTCCTTTTTCAGGTTGTGATGCTTTTCGATGATCTCCACGTCGAAATTTTCTCCGAGGAACGCCGCCGCCTCTTTTACGAGTTTTTGCAGGAGATTGACTCCCACGGAGAGGTTCGCCGTCTTGAAGAGTGGTATCTTTCCGCTCGCCCGTTCAATGGTTTTCAGATCTTCCTCCGAATAGCCCGTGGCGCATAAAATTGCAGCCGCGCCCGTTCTTTCGCAGTAGGAAAGCACGTTATAAAGATTTGCCGCCGCGGAAAAATCCACGACCGCGTCCGCCGCCGCGGAAATTTTATCGAAACCGTCGTAGACGGGCACGCCCGCCGTTTCGCCGTTTTTCATATCCACGCCCGCAAGCACGCAAAATTCTTTGTCGGCCTGCGCGAGTTCCAAAACCGTGCGGCCCATATGCCCGAAAATGCCGCTGATGATCAGATTCGTCATGTCAGTCCACCCTATAGCCGAGCGCGCGGAGAGAATCTCTCACCGCCGCCTTGTGCGCCTCTTCCAATTCCGTTAAAGGGGCGCGGGGGACGCCGCCCGAAAGCCCGAGCATATCCGCCGCCGCCTTGACGGGAATGGGGTTTACCTCGCAGAACATGAGATCGGTAAAGGGCAGCAGTTGGTCCTGTAAAATATACGCCTTTTCGAACTCGCCCGCCGCCATATATTCGTAGAGTTGTTTCATCTGGCGGGGGAGCGCGTTGGACACGACGGAGATGAGCCCCGCGGCGCCGATCGCGAGCATGGGCAAATTCAGGTGATCGTCGCCCGAATACAACTCGCATTTGCCGCGCACCTCGCGCGCGGTGTGCATAATCTGCTCCATATTGCCGCACGCCTCTTTGATGCCCGCGACGTTGGGGATCTCGGCGATCCTGCCCATGGTGGCGGGTTGGATGTTGACGCCCGTCCGAGGGGGCACGTTGTAACAGATGACGGGGATATCCACCGCCTCGCAGACGGCCTTATAATATTCGTATAACCCGTTCTGCGTACACTTGTTATAGTAGGGCGTGACGACCAAAAGCCCGTCGGCGCCCAATTTCTGCGCCTTGCGGCTCGCCTCCACCGCGTGGGCGGTGCAGTTGCTGCCGCTGCCGAAAATCAACCGGACGCGGCCCGCCGCGCGCTCTTTGGAAAAGCGCATCACGTCTTTTTTTTCTTCTTCGGTCATGGTCGCGGGTTCGCCCGTCGTGCCCAGGACCACGAGCGCGTCCGTCCCGTTTTCGATCTGATATTCGATCATGCGGCCGAAGGCTTCGAAATTGACTTTGCCTTCCGCCGTGAACGGGGTGATCATGGCAGTCGCGCTGCCTTTGAAAAAACTCAACATAGATTTCTCCCTCGGCTTTATTTCAGCCGAAATATCCTTTTGCCGCCAAAAGTTCCGCCATCAGCACCGCGCCGCCCGCCGCGCCGCGAAGGGTATTGTGCGATAGGCAGACGAACTTGTAATCGAACAAGATATCGTCGCGCAGTCTTCCCACGCTGACCGCCATGCCGTTTTCCAGGTTCCTATCGAGTTTCGCCTGCGGGCGGTTGTCCTCTTCGAAATAGTGGATAAACTGCGCGGGCGCGCTGGGAAGTTTCAGCGCCTGCGGTTCGCCCGAAAATTCCGCCCACGCCTTTAAAATTTCTTCTTTGGAAGGTTTGTTCTCGAAAGAAACGAACACCGCCGCCGTATGCCCGTCGGAAACGGGCACGCGCAGGCACTGCGCCGTAATGGCGGGCGCGCTCGCGTTCACGATGGCGCCGTTTTCGATATGCCCCCAGATCTTCAACGGTTCGCGTTCGGATTTTTCTTCTTCGCCGCCGATATAGGGGATCACGTTGTCTAAAATTTCGGGCATGGTTTCGAACGTCTTGCCCGCGCCGCTGATCGCCTGATAGGTGGTGACCGCCGCCGCCTTTACGCCGTATTTCATAAGGGGATGCAGGGCGGGCACGTAACTTTGCAGCGAGCAGTTGCTCTTGACCGCGATAAAGCCGCGCTTTGTGCCCAAACGCTTTTTCTGCGCGTCGATGATTTTCGCGTGATCGGGGTTGATCTCGGGAATGATCATGGGCACGTCGGGTGTCGCGCGGTGCGCGGAGTTGTTGGAAATGACGGGGATCTCCGCCTTTGCGTAGCGCTCTTCCAGCGCCTTGATCTCCTCTTTTTTCATATTGACCGCGCAGAATACGAAATCGACTTTTTCTTTGATCTTTTGAAGATCCGCTTCCGCGTCGTAGACGATCATGTCCGCGAGTTTTTCGGGGATGGGGGAGGCCATCGCCCAGCGTTTGCCGACCGCGTCTTTATATTTTTTCCCCGCGGAAGAAGGGGAAGCCGCCAAAGCGGCGACGCGGAACCAAGGGTGCTCCGCAAGCAAAAGACTGAATCTCTGACCGACCATTCCTGTCGCGCCGATGATCGCGACGTTGTACTGTTTCATATTTTTCTATGCTCCTCAAAAATTTTTCCGTAAAACAAAACGGCGCCGAATCCGACACCGCCGTAATAATAAAGAAACTCTGTCTGCGGGCGCGCGAAACGCCGAAACCGACCCTGTCGGAACAGCCTGCAAAAATAGTTCTCCACGTCGGTGACAGTCGCAAGGGTATTGACCTTTGCGCCCAGCGAACCGTTCGGGCAAACGAACGGCGCTTCGGCGGAGATACCCTTTCCCGCGCGCCAAAATCTGCCTTTTGTCCGCGCGCACGGTACTTTTGTTCATCCGCTCCTCTATTTAGCAACAGTATCTTACCATACGGCGAAAAAAAAGTCAAAGATTTTATTTCCCGACAGCAATTTAATTGAAAAAAATTTTGTTTTGTAGTACAATGAATTGGTATTTTAAACTGCGAAGTCGTTTCGCTATTTATTTAGTAAGAAGATAATTTCGGAGGACATATGGCAACAGGAGAAAAGAAAGGCTTTATCGCCCGCATGCTCGAAGGCAAGGAGAGGGACGACGCGTACGCACGGAGCACGCTTCCTTCCAACCGCTGGGGGCTGTTTTGGGATATATTCAAGGGCAGGTTTTCCAAACTCGTCATTTTAAACCTTTTGATGCTCATCTTTTTCATTCCGCTCATTCTCGTGATCGTGTTCCGCTCTCTCTACATTCAGGTGCAGAGCGGGCTGATGCCCTTTGCCTCCGGTATGGGCGGCGGCTTCGGCGCGATCCCCAACCTCGCGGGCCTGCAGGAAAACGTGGCGATGTCCACCAACCTCATGTTCGGTCTGTTTATCATCGTCGCGTGCGTCATCGCGGCGGTCGGGCTTTCGGGCGGCATCTACGTCATCCGCAACATGGTCTGGACGGAAGGCATCTTTATCGCCAACGATTTCTGGCGCGGCATCAAGATCAACTTCGTCATCGTCATGCAGTCTACTCTATTTTACGCGGTCATGCTCTTTTTGTTTACCATGAGCATCAGTTGGGCGAACTATCTTCTGTCCGTAGACGGCGGCGTCGCCTTTCTCCTTGTTACGTCACAAGTCCTTTCGTATATCGCGATCGGCGTCGTGACGGTCATGTATCTGTGGATGCTGTCCATGGGCGGAAATTACAAACTCAAATTTTTCCAACTTCTGAAAAATTCCTTCCTGATGACGTTCGGGCTTATTTTCCAGAATATTTTCTTCATCGCGCTGATGGCGATCCCTCTCATTTTGCTGCTCCTCGGCTCTTTCTTTATGATGATCGGCATCGTCATCATGATCCTTTTCGGCATTTCCTTCATGCTCCTCGTGTGGTTCGACTACTCGCAGTGGGCGTTCGATAAATTCTTCGAATCCAAGAGGGAAGGCGGCAAAGTCAACCGCGGCATCTACGCGAAGGCGGGCAAGGGCGGCGCGGAGAGCAAGGCGGTGCAGGAATACAACGCGGCGCTCGCGAGCACGAAATCCGAACTCGCGTCCCGTCCCATCAAGCCCATCACCGATAATCTGAAAGTGTACGAACTGCCCGACGCTTTCTCGCGCGAAGATCTGAAAAAACTGCGCGAATCCAAAACGGCGATCGCGGAGGATTCCGAACGCTACGAGAACGAGCATAAAAACGACAAGAAATATGTCGAATACAATGCCATGTTCGAACAGCAGGAGGCTGAGGCGAAGGCCGCGGAAGAAGCCGAAAAAGGAAAAAAATCCAAAAAATCCAAGGACAAGTTGGGCACAGGACCCAAGGGGGAAGGCAAATAATGCGCCGTTTTCCCGCGTATTTCGCGTTGGCGGATTGGTTCGAATATCTGAATGCAGACTGCGACTATGAAAAATGGTCGCAGTATTTGCATAACGAGTTGCTTTCTTTGGGCGTGCGCGCGGGCGCGGGGCTGGATATCGGTTGCGGCAGCGGCTGTTTCTCGCGCGCCTTTGCCCGTTTCGGCTATTCCATGACGGGATACGACGTGAGCGAACGCATGCTCGCCAAAGCAAACTCTCTTTCCGTTTCCGAAGGGGTGCGGCCGCGCTATATCCTGTGCGATCTGTTAAAATTGAAAACGTTTGAAAAGGCGGATTTCGCCCTGTGCGTGAACGACTGCCTCAACTATGTGCCGCAAAGCAAACTTGCGGCCGCTTTCCGCCGCGCGGCGGGCGCGCTGAAAAAGGGCGGGGCATATCTTTTCGATATCTCTTCCGAATACAAACTCAGAGAGATCGTCGGAAACAATACCTTTTGCGAGGACAGGGAAGAAGTCGCGTATCTGTGGTTCAACCGACTGAAAGGCGACAGTGTGGAAATGGATTTTACCATTTTCGCCAAGCGCGAAGACGGCGCGTTCGAGCGCGGCGACGAACGGCACGTGCAGTATATCCACACCGAAGAGAACGTGGAACGCTGCCTGCGCGAGGCTGATTTTACGCTCGTGAAAAAGACGGGCGCGTTCGGGGATGACGGCGACAAAACGCGCGTGAACTTTATCTGTGTGAGGAACTGAAAATGGGTAAGACCGAAAATAAAATTTTAAGAGGGTTGGTGTTCGACGACGAAGTTTCTTTGGCGGTGCTCGACACCACCGAACTCGTCAACGAAGCGATCCGCATACATAACCTTTCGCCTCTGGCGGCGGCGGCGCTGGGGCGCACGCTTACCGTGGCGGCATATATGTGTTCTTCCCTGAAGAGCGAAAACGCGGCGCTTTCCGTCAATATCCGAGGGGACGGCGTCGGCGGCCCCATCTGCGTGAGCGGGGACAAAGACCTGCATATGCGCGGCACGATCGAAGATCCCGCGGCTTTTCTTCCCCCCAACGAGGCGGGGAAACTGGACGTGGGCGGCTGCGTCGGGCGCAAGGGATACCTGAGCGTCGTCCGCAGCGACGGCGAGGGAGCGCCTTTCGTGGGGACGACGGAACTGATAAGCGGAGAGATCGGAGAAGATTTCGCCGCCTATTTCGCGTACAGCGAACAGATCCCCACAGCCATCGCAGTGGGCGTCAAGGTGGGAAAAGACGGGACCTGTCTGGGTGCGGGCGGCGTGATCTTGCAGCCGCTTCCCGGCGCGAGCGAAGAAAATATCCGCAAAACCGAAGAGATCATGGAAAATTTCCGCAGCGTCAGCACGCTCGTGGAGCAGTACTCCGCAGAGGAGATCGCGGAAAAATATTTCGGGAATGTCAAATATTACACATTAAAACCCGAATACAAGTGTAATTGCAGCAGAAATTATATAGAGGGAGTTCTTCTCTCCATGGGCGAAAAAGAACTTTCGGACGCGCTCGTAGAGGAGGGGAAGATCTGCGTGCACTGCCATTACTGCAACACGGACTATATTTTTTCGGCGGAGGACGTCGAAAAACTTCTTGCCGGCGCTCGTACATAAGAGGTACCCGAATGGATGAAAAAGTAATCGCGTTCGATGCGGGCGAAGATCGTCTTGTCGAACTCGCCGAGCGTTACTGCGACGAAAAGAATTTTTGCGCGGCGCTGCGCATGATCCATAAAAAGATCAACCTTTACGGTGCGGAGCCCGATGACTGGATGTTTCTGGCGGAAATTTACGACGACATGGAAACGTACGAAATGGCGATCAACTGCTGGTTCCGCTATCTTGCCGTCTGCGAGACAGAGGCGCTCGCGGACGCATACGAAGGGCTCGCCGCCTGTTATTACAATGTGGGAAACGAAGCGCAGTCCGCCTATTATTACAATAAAATGCTCTCCGAAGACGACGACGTGCCAACCGAAAGCAAAATGGAGATCGCGCGTATGTTCACCCGTTCGCCCAAGAGCCTTTTCAAGGTGGTCTATCCGCCCGAAAAAGCGGATTACGGCGAAACGGTGGACGAGGGCGTCAAACTTTTAAAATCGGGAAAGTACGAGGACGCCGCGACGGCGTTTTCCAAGGTGCATCCCGCCTCTCGCCTTGCGGGCGCGGCGAAAAATTATCTCGCCGTCTGCCATCTCGTCACGGGGGATTCCGATGCGGCGGAAAAGGATTGTCTGGAACTTCTGGAAAAAGATCCCGACGACGTGCAGGCGCTTTCCACTTACTGCGCCGTGCTCATCGAAAAGAAACAGAAGGCAAAGAGCCGCGAGATCGCGCGCAGACTGGCTTCTATCTCCACCGAAAATCCAGACGAACTGTACAAAATCGCCACGGTCTGCTGCGAAAGCGGACTGGACGCAGAAGCATACGAAAAATTCTGCGTTTTGGAGGAGATCGTCCGTTACGATCTGACTCTTATTTACTTTAAATCGGTAGCCGCTTGCAAATGCGGCAAATACCGCGAAAGCCTGGAAGGGTTCGGCAAGATCATAGACGTGTTCCCCCATGCGGAAGTCGCGCGCTATTATTATAACGCGATGCGCCTGTATCTGGAAGAGGGCGGACAGCCGCCCGCGGTCGACTATTTTTATAAACTTCCCAAAGCCGAGCGCGATAAGCGCGTGCAGTTGTTGGCGGCGCTCTCGGACGTCAAAAGCGACGAACTCAGACGTTACGGCAGGGAATACGACCTCGTGCCGCTGTTTCGCTGGTGTTTCGACGAGTTTGACGGGCAGGAGCCCGAATTGCAGCTATTGGCCGTGAATGTGGCGGTGCGTGCGGGCGAGTACGGTTTTTTGCAGGAAATGTTTCTGGACAGCACCGTGAACGACGTCATCAAGATCGAAACGGCGCGGAAGATCTTCGAGCGAAACAAAGACGCGAGCATCGCGGTGGTGCTCTGCGACGTGTTCAAACAACTGGAATTCGTGCGTTTGGAAGTGGGGCGCGTCAAACACAAGATCTTCGTTTCCGCCTATTCGATGAGCACGGCGAAATTCTGTCTGCTCGGCAACGAACATACGCATAAATTCAACCGCGCGGCAGTTAAAATGTATAATATTCTGGAAGAAAAAAATCTGTTGACGCTGGTGACGGACAAGGAAAGCCTGGCATGCGCGATTTTCCTCTTCACGCGGAAGGGAAAGGGCGATTTCAAGGGCGCGTTGGAATCGTTCCGCGCCGACGAAACGAACGTCCGCACCTTATTGGAAGCGGTCAGGCAAGGAGATAAAAATGAAACTCATTGATTTCGACGGTATTTTTAACAACAAGATGGCGAAGATGATCGAAAAACACGCCGCGGAGCATACCGAAAGCGAGTGGGAAGATCTCATTGCGGATATGTACAAAAAATTCGGGGACACGCCTTTGAAAGAACTCGGAGCCACGCCCCGCGCGTATTTCGGCGCGATGAGCGAGTCGGCGCTCGTCGAATCGCTCAAAGAATATCTTTTGCAGGATATTTCCGTGCCCGATTTTCTGTGCGAGACGCTCGAAGGGCGCGACTGTACCGAGCCGCTATTGAAACTTCTCTACGAAACGGACGAACAACTCGTGCAATACGCGATCAATCTTCTGAACACGAATCCGAAAGCCGCCGTGCGCTATGCGGAAATGCTGAAAGAGGACGCGTACGACGAGCACGTGAAAGACAGCCTTGCTGATATGCTTAAACCCAACGCCGATCTGGTGCTCGAAGAGGTGCTCGCGCTTTGCAAGGACAAAGAGACCGAACCGTACGCTCTGGAGATCCTCTCCAAACTGAAAAACAAGGACGACAGGGCATACGCCGCGCTGATGAACGCATTTCTTGCCGCGGACGATCGCGAACTGCCCCTTTTATGCGCCTATCTCGCCTCCTACGGCGACGAGCGCGCGCTGCCCGTTTTCATGGGGACCATCGAGCGCGAGGATATCGATTACGTGCTCTTTCAGGAACTCAAATTCGCCATCGAGGCTCTCGGCGGCGAATACAACAAAGAGCGCGATTTCTCTTCCGACGAAAATTATCAGAAGATCATGGCGGCAGAAGCCCGCGAAATATTCCCCAAAAACTGATGAAGGAGAACGGATTTTCCGTTCTCTTTTTGTATAAATTTTCCTTAGAACGAGCATACTTAGCGTACATCTTTTTTGACGGAGGTAAATATGTCAAATTTCAGTTCAAAAGATCTGGAAGTGCTCTCTTCTCTGCTCGCGAGCGAAGGCATGGCGTGCAAAAAGGCGAGAATGTATTCCAAAACGCTGACCGACCAGTCGCTGGCGGAATGTATGTGCGGCATTGCGGAATGTCACGAAAAGCGCTTTAATACGCTTTTGCAGATGCTGACGGGTAAATAAGGAGGAATTATCATGGCTAAATTGAGTAAAAAGGAAAGCGAACTGAACGAGCAGGATTCTTTGCAGGATATGCTCAATACGGAAAAAATGCTCATGGACAACTATCTTCTTGCGATCAAGGAAGGCAGCACCAAGAGCCTGCGCACCATGTTCATGCAGAATTTCAACAAGGCGGCGGACGATCAGTACACCGTTTTCAAGCAGATGCAGGAAAAGGGCTATTATGAATTGCAGCCCGCGCAGAAACTGATGCTCGATCAGAAAACGCAGGATTTTTCGAAAATTTCCAAAGAAATCGCTCAGGGCTGAACAAAAAGTTTCAAAAAGCCGATAAAACGCAATCGATTTTGCGCTTTATCGGCTTTTTGCTGTACAAAAAAAGAAAAATATGATATAATTCCCCTGATTTTTAACCGATTCTAAGTAAAACGGAGGCAATTATGATCAAGAAAAAGGGCACTGTATATCGTCTGGAAACGCCCGCCACGACGCTCGTACTCAAAGCGGATACGGCGCAGATCCTCTATTACGGGAAAAAACTGGTTTCCGCCGACTGGTGCGAGGCGCTGCGATCTTCGCCCTGCCGTCTTTTTTCCGAATACGGGCAGGGGGATTTTAACGAGCAGAGCGTTTTGCTCGTCAATGCGGACGGCGGCTTTTCCACGAATTTCGTCTATTCCAAAAGTAAGATCCTTGCCGAAAAACTCGTTCTTGAAAATCTGCCTTCTTCTTACGGCGAGAGCAAGACGCTCGAACTGAAATACGTCGATGCGACGAAAGTCGCGCTCTATCTGTATTATACCGTGTTTGAGGACACCGACGCGATCGCCGTGTCCGCAAAGATCGTGAACGGCGCGAAAAAGGAAATACATATCAAAAAACTTGCGAGCGTCCAGGCGGAATTGACGGGGCGTTTCGAGTTTATCACGTTCGACGGCGCATGGGCGCGCGAACGCCGTAAGAACGCGCGCGCCGTATGCGGCGGCACCTTCGTCAACGAGAGCCGCGCGGGGGCGTCCTCGCACGCGCACAATCCTTTCGTCATGGCGAAAGGGGAAAAAGGCGTGTTCGGGTTTCATCTCCTGTATTCGGGAAACCACAAAGAGAGCATGACCGAATACGACGGCGTCACCCGCGTGATCGCGGGGATTAACGACTTTATGTTCGACTGGACGCTCGGCGCGGGCGAAGAATTCTGCGCGCCCGAAGCGGCGATGTGCTATGCCGAAACGGAAGACGCGCTGTCGCGGCAGATGCACGCGTTTGCGGCGGAGCACGTCGTGCGCGGTAAATGGAAGAAAAGAGAGCGCCCCGTGCTCGTCAACAGTTGGGAGGGCGCGTATTTTGATTTTAACGCCGATTCCGTCGTGGAAATGGCGAAAGTTTCCAAAGAATTGGGGGCGGAATTATTCGTTTTGGACGACGGCTGGTTCGGCAGGCGGAACGACGATACGTCTTCGCTCGGCGACTGGTCGGACAACGTCGAAAAACTCGGCTGCACGCTAGCGGAACTTGCCGAACGCGTGCGCGGCTGCGGTCTGAAATTCGGTATCTGGATCGAGCCGGAAATGATCAGCGAAGAGAGCGAACTTTTCCGATCCCGCCCCGCCTACGCCATGCGCGTTCCCGGGAGGACGCCCGTGCGGCTGCGCAATCAACTCGCGCTCAACATGGCGGACGAAAAAGTGCAGAATTTCGTCGTCCGCACCGTCAGCGACGTGATCTCGCGCTGCGGCGCTTCCTACGTCAAATGGGACTATAACCGTATGCTCACCGATTGTTTCGGCAAAGGCGTGGCGGCGGGCGAATATTTTCACCGCTATATGCTGGGCGTATATAAAGTGATCTCCAAAGTCGTAAAGCGCTTTCCGTTCGTGCTGTTCGAGGGCTGCGCGGGCGGCGGCGCGCGGTTCGATCTGGGGATGATGAGTTATTTCCCGCAGATATGGACAAGCGACAATACCGACGCGCACGACCGTTTGAAAATACAGGACGGCAGTTCTTACGGCTATCCGCAGAGCGTCATGGGCGCGCACGTATCCGCCTCGCCCAACCATCAGAGCGGCGATTCGCACCCGTTGGAAACGCGGTTCAACGTCGCCTGCGGGGGGCTTTTGGGATACGAACTGGACGTGAGAAAACTTTCCGAAAAGGATAAAAAGACGGTCGCTGCGCAAATTTCCTTTTACAAAGAACACAGAAAACTTTTACAATTCGGAAATTTTTATCGCCTCGGCGACAGTTTCGGAGGGGATTACGGCGGGTTTATTTCCGTGTCCCCCGACCGCGGCGCGGCGATTGCCGTAATTGCCGCGGAAAAGCGCACCAACGTTCCGCCGCCCCGCGTCGCGTTCAAGGGGCTCAATCCCGCTTACGTTTACGAAGTGACCGCGCGCAGACAAGAAAATTACGAAAATAATCTTTCCTTTACGGCGGGCGGCGACGTTTTGATGTGCGGCGAACTCTTTTTCCCCGACTTTTACGACGATGCGTCCGCGCGGGAAAATTCGGGCTGTATGTATACCCGTATGTTCCTCATCAAAAAACAGAAAAGTTCATAAAAAAGGCGACGGATCTACCGTCGCCTTTTTTAACGTATCTGGATTCTCGTACAGCGCGCTTTGCCCGAGAGGATCTCTTTGAGCGTGTATTTTGCATTGGCGATAAGCACTTTCGTGCCCTGCGCCGCGGCCTCTTTCACGTATTCGAGTTTGGCTTTCGCGCCGTTCGCGCCCTTGCGGGAGGCGCCGTCGCAGTACTTTTTATAGTTTTCGATGTTTTCCACCAATTCGTAGGCGTTTTTACCGCCGATCTCTTCGATAAGCGTGGAAGGGTCGTGCGGGTCGGTGTAGATGCCGTCGACGCTCGTTAAGATGAGCAGCGTTTCCGCGTGCACGAGACACGCCACGAGCGACGCGGTTTCGTCGTTGTCCACGCATTCGTACACTTTGGCGTGCGATTTGGACAGTGCGGAAAGTTCCAGACGGCGGTTTTCCGACTGCGACACCGCGTCGTTATAGTTGATGATGGGCACGGCGTTTTGTTCTTTGCAGCGCAATAGCAACCGTTTGAGATATTCTTTCTTCACCTCGTCGTTGAAGTGATGGTGCTCCACGAGGATCTGACGCACGGAATATTTGCTGTCCACGAACTGGCGGTAGGTCTGCATGAGAATGGTCTGTCCCTGCGAGGAATAGTCCGCTTTGGATTCTTCTGTGTCGGGCAGATCGCAGCCGTTGCGCATGCGGTAATCCAGCCTCCCGATCTCCGTCGCGCCGCTGGAGATCCAGATATATCCGGGTTTCAGTTCCCGCGAAATACGCGCCACGCGCGTATAATCTATCATATTGTCGGCCTTGTCGATGAGCGCCATCGAACCGATCTTTCCCACCAATTCCACGTCGTATTTCATAATTTTGCCTTTTCAAGAGTATTTTTTCGTGATTTGTACGATACTAATTATAACTGGAATTCCAGGAAAAAGCAAGTTATTTTAAAGGAAGGAACAGGGTGAAACGGAAAATCAAAAAGATAGGATGCCTCATTTTAATTTTGCTGTGCTTTTTTGGCACGACGGCGTTTACGGGCTGTAAAACGAGCGAACTTTCTTCGCTGTATTCTCTGACGAAGCCTTACATCGGCGTTTACGAATGCGAGAGCGCAACGCTCGAAGGAAAAGACATTTTGTCCCGATTCAAGATCGTCACGCTGGAACTCAAAGAGGGCGGTACGTTCCTCGTGATCGCAAAACCGAAATTCGGCTTTACCGTGCGGCAGGAGGGCAACTACTCTTTCGACGAAAAAGCGAAGACCATCACAATGACGGCGACGCGCGGCAAAAAGAAATACGAAAAGACTTTCCCCGCGGACGGCGGCGTCTTTGCCGTCTCGACCTCGCTCGGCGGGCGGGAACTTGTTTTAAAATTTTCGGTAAAAACGTAAGCCGAACTTTTTTATAGTAAAAATCTCCGCAAATCCTGCGGAGATTTTTACTATAAAATTTCGAAAACTTCTTCGAGCGGTTTGCGCCGTTTCTGGCGGAGCGGATCGTCCTCGGCGGGATAGCCGAGCGCGATGACGAGGGGAATACACTGCTTATCTTTGAGCCCTAAAACGCGTTGCAGCGTCTTTTCGTTGCGCCAGCCGATGATGCACGAGCCGACGCCCAGCGACTGCGCCGCGAGGACGATATGCGCCGCGAATATGCCCACGTCGTAAGGCACGAGATGCGACGCGCCGCCGACCTTGCCGATAAAACTCGTCTTGCCCTCGGCAATGGCAAAGAAAGCGGGGCACTTTTCCGTAAACTTGTTCATGCCCATACCTTGCAGGGCGTGCGCCACTTCTTTCGCTTTGGCGCCCGTCGCCGCATAAATTTTCCAGGGCTGCGCGTTGCACGCCGAGGGCGCGAGATGCGCGAGTTCCGCGATTTTTCGCAGCGTTTCCTCGTCAACGGGCTTTTCCTGATAGTTGCGGCAACTCTGCCGCGTCAAAAGCAGTCGTTCGAATTCCATAAAGATCTCCTTAAAATCACCATTCGCGCCATTCTTCGGTCACGTCTCCGTCCGTTTCCCGAAGACCGCAGGCGACGGCGCTGTTTTGAAAGATTTCCCACAGGGCTTCTCTTTCATCCGTTTCCAACAGACAATAATCGGTGCGCTCGTTCAGTTTGTTTAGGGCAAGCACCGTCTTTTTGACTTGCTTTAAGATTTTTTCATCTGTAACTGCAGTAATTTTTTTCAGTTTGCCGAGATACGAGAACATGAGGTTTTTGCATTTTTTTATATCGCGTTTGGAAAACCCGCATTCGGGTTCCTCTTGCAGATAAGCATACAGGGGTGCCTCCACGGTTTCAACGACAAGTTTTTGAAAAGATCGGATATCCATAAATTACCTCATGTCCATATACGGATCTACTGCTTATTGATGGTGCGGAAAGCCTTTTCCATAACGTTTTCGGCGGTAAAGCCGTACATTTCGAACAGTTTGCCCGCGGGCGCCGAGGCGCCGAAAGTATTCATTGCGATGATCTCGCCGAGATCCCCCGCGTATTTATACCAGGAATAGGGCGAACCAGCCTCCACGCAGACGCGCGCGCGGACGTGCGGCGGCAGCACCGCGTCCTGATAGGATTTAGGCTGTTTTTCGAATTCTTCGATGCAGGGCATGGACACGACGCGGGCGTCCACGCCTTTTTCTTTCAGGAGAGCCTTCGCCTGCATGCACTGTTCGACTTCCGAACCCGAGGCGATGAGCAGAACGTCGGGCGTCTTTTTGTCGCTGTCGGCGAGGATATAGCCGCCTTTGAGCGCGTCTAACCCCGATTTTTCGTACTGCGGCAGATTCTGCCTTGTGAGAACGAGGCAGGTGGGCGCGTTGCCCGACAGCGCGGAGATCCACGCCGCCGCCGTTTCTTTGCCGTCCGCGGGGCGGAATACTTTCATGTTGGGAATGGAGCGCAGCCCGATGAGTTGTTCCACGGGCTGATGCGTCGGGCCGTCCTCGCCCACGCCGATGGAGTCGTGCGTGAGGATATAGGTGACGGGCAGGTGCATCAGCGCGGAAAGGCGCATGGCGTTTTTCATGTAGTCGGTGAACACGAAGAAAGTCGCGCAGTAGGCTTTCAGCCCGCCGTGCAACTGCATTCCGTTGGTGATCGCTGCCATCGCGTGTTCGCGGATACCGAAATGAATATTGGATCCCGCTTTATCCGCCGCCGTGAAATCGGCGCGTTTTTTCATATTGGATTTATTGGAGGGCGCGAGATCTGCCGAACCGCCGATCAGGTTGGGCAAAAGATCCGCCAGTTTGTTGAGTACCGCAAAACTGGTATTTCTCGTCGCGTCGGGCTTTTCGAATTTGAACAGGTCCTCGTTGTTTTTGAGATCGGGGAGTTCGCCGCTCTGGAACTTTTTGTACGTTGCCGCAAGTTCGGGATACGCTTTGGCGTACTCTTTGAACATTCTCTTCCATTTTCCCTGGCGGGAGGCGCCGCGGCGGGCGATCTGCGCGCAATGCTCGGCGACTTCTGCGGGGATTTCGAAAGGCTCTTCCGACCATCCCAGATTTTCCTTCATTTTTTGCAGATTCTCTGCGCCGAGCGGGGAGCCGTGGCAACTTTCGGAACCTGCGAGAGGGGAACCGTAGCCGATGGTCGTCTTGCAGACGATGAGCGAAGGTTTATCTTTTTCGGCTTTCGCCTTTTTTACGGCGCGTTTGAGCGCGTCCATATCGTTGGCGTCGTCTACTTTGAGCACCTGCCAGCCCTGCGCTTTGAAGCGCGCGGGTACGTCCTCGGTAAAGGTGCAGTCGGTATCGCCCTCGATGGTGATATCGTTGTCGTCGTAAAAGAGGATGAGTTTTCCCAATTTATGCGAGCCTGCGAACGAACACGCCTCGTAGGAAATGCCCTCTTCTAGACAGCCGTCGCCGCACAGGGCGTAGGTGTAATGATCCACGACGGGGAAATTTTCGCGGTTGAAAGTCGCCGCGAGGTGTGCTTCGGCAAGCGCCATGCCCACCGCGTTGGCGATGCCCTGGCCGAGCGGACCCGTCGTCGTTTCCACGCCGGGGGTGTGGCCGTATTCGGGATGGCCCGGCGTCTTGTAACCGAGTTGGCGGAAGTTCTTTAAATCTTCCTTGGAGATGTCGTAGCCGAACAGGTACAAAAGGGAGTAGTTGAGCATGGAACCGTGTCCCGCGGACAGGACGAAACGGTCACGGTCGTCCCATTTTGGGTCTTTCGGGTTGAATTTGAGAAAATCGGCGAACAGGGTATAGCCGATGGGCGCGCTGCCCAAGGGGAGTCCGGGGTGTCCCGAATTGGCCTTCTGGATCGCCTCCGCAGAAAGGACGCGGATGGCGTTTACCGTTTGCTCACGAATGTTCATGATATGTGTTTCTCCTTAAAAAAATTTTTTCAGTGGATCTGTTTGCAGAAAATCGTACTTCCCGAGCAGGGAATACAAGGTTTCGGCGATCTTTTTTACGCCGCCTTTTACGTTGCTTTCGAAATTGACGGGCATGATCGGCTCGTGCAGGCTCATGCGCACCAGCGCCCAGCCGTCGCCGCGCCCTTTGCCGAAGAGGATGCGCACGCCCTCGTAATTCTTTTCGGCGAGCGAAAGCCCTTCGCCTGCCGCGGCGGACTTTAAATCCTGTAAAACGGTTTCGCCCAGCGTTTTGAAATCCGCGCCGTCCGCAAACGGCAGACGGACTTCTCCTTCCTCGGCGGGCATTTTCAAGTCGGAGATGATTTCGCGCACGTTTTCGCCTTTTGCGACGGATATGAGTATGCGCGTCACGAGATACGCGCCGTCGTCGAGGAAATAGTTTTCTTTGAGCGCGGCGTGCCCGCTCGTTTCGATGGCGAGAGGGGAATAAACGCCCTCGTCGTTCAGCCGTTTCGCCTCGTCGATGACGTTTTTATATCCGCGTTTGAAACGGTGGTGCCGCCCGCCGTGCTTTTCGATAAATTCGGTCAGATGTTCGCTCGTCACCGAATCGGTGACGATGGTGCCGCCCGCATGTTCGGATAACAATATGGCGGAAACGAGCGCGATGAGTCGGTTTCGGTTGATCTCCGCGCCCGTATCGTCCACCGCGCCCGCGCGGTCCACGTCGGTATCGAAGATGATGCCGAGATCCGCGCCCGTCTTTTTGACCTGTTCGCAGATCGCCTCCATCGCCCGTTCGTTTTCGGGGTTGGGGATATGATTGGGAAAACTGCCGTCGGGCTCTAAAAAACGGCTGCCTTCGGTATCCGCGCCCAACGGAACAAGCACTTTGTTCACGTAAAACCCGCCCGCGCCGTTGCCCGCGTCCACGATGATCTTCTTGCCCGCGAGCGGCTTGTCTTTACCCGTCGCCGCGCGCACTTTTTCAACGAGCGCCGCCGCGTAGCGGGGCATATAGTCGAGCGTTTGTACGCGCCCCGCGCCCGAAAGCGTCGTGCCCTTCGCCGCGAGTTTTAAAATTTCCGTCACGTCGCGGCTTTCCAGCCCGCCGTCCGGCAAAAAGAATTTCAGTCCGTTTTTATCGCTGGGCATATGGCTCGCCGTGATCATGATCGAGGCATCGGCGCAAAATTCTTTTTCCTGCAGCAGCATGAACATCGAGGGCGTGGAGGACAGCCCGCAAAAGAGCACGTCCGCGCCGCTTGCCTGCGCCGCGGAAACTGCCGTTTTGCAAATGCGCTCCGCGGAAAGACGCGAGTCGTGCCCGACGGCGATGATCTTCGCGCGGTTTCCCGTCTTTTCTTCTATCCAGTACAAAAACGCGCGCACGATTGCGTCTACCGCTTCGTCCGTCAGATCGGTCTTTTCGCCGAGCGCGGTGCCGCGCACGTCCGTGCCGCTCTTTAATTTCAGAAAATCTTCTTCGCGCATGATTGCCTCCCGTTCACGTTTCCCTATCATTATACATAAAAAGGCGGATTTATACAAGTGATTTCGTTACATTTGTCTGCATTTTGCGGAAACAGAAAACTGTTTAAAATCGTTTACATTCTTGCGCAAGGTATGATATAATACATTCGAAAGGGGGCGGCTCATCGCTTATGCTTTCAAAGTGAGGATTATCATGGTTAAATTTACGGTTTCCACCGATTCCACCTGCGACCTTTATAGGCAATACGTCGACGAGAACGACGTCAAATTCGTCAGTCTGACTTTTACGGTCGAAGAAAAGGGGACGCTGACAGACGGACTGGACGCCTTTACTTCTTATCAGCAATACGTCGACTTTTACGCCAAACTGCGCGCGGGCGGCTTTTCGAAAACGTCGATGCTCAATCTGGAAAGCCACTACGAGCATTTTCTGAAACTCGCAAAAGAGGGATGCCGCGACGTGCTGCACTTTACCATTTCCAGCGGACTTGCCACCACCTATACCGTGGCGGAAAAGGCGTTCCAGATGGTCAAAAAAGATTATCCCGAATTGAATATCACCGTTATCGACCCCTTGACGGCGACGATCGGGCAGGGCGAACTCGTCAAAGCGGCGGTGCGCCTGCGAGACGAGGGGAAGAGCGCGAAAGAGGCGGCCGATTACGTCAACGAAATGAAACACCATATCCAGCACGTGATCATCGCGAACGATCTGTATTATCTGAAACGCGGCGGCAGGGTCTCCGCGGCGGCGGCCGTCGCGGGCACGCTTTTAAAAGTCAAACCCGTACTCACGTTCGACCGCGAAGGGAAACTTTCCGTCGTCGAAAAGTGCAAGGGCATGAAAAAGGCGTTTGCCTACGCATTGGATAAAATGAGCGCCATGCCGCCCGTAGAGCGCGACCGCATGATCAGCATCGTACATACCGACGCCGAACAGGACGCGGAAGAACTCAAAAAAATGGTGGAAGAGAGATACGGTTACACGCCGCCCGTCACCATCATGGGGCCCGTCATCGGTTCGCACGTGGGCCCCGGTTCGGTTTCCGTGATCTGGACGAGCAAAGAACTTCGCAACGAAAAATAATTTCTCCGTTAAAATGGATTTACGGACGCGGAATTTTGTGGTAAAATAAAAAAAGTACAGTTTTTTTCGGAGGATCTTATGGCTAAGGACAATCAATTCGTAAAGGACATCGCGGATATCGAAACCGACTTTCCGCAGTGGTATACCGACGTGGTGTTAAAGACCAAACTGGTGGATTACGGTCCCGTCAAGGGCACCATGGTCATTCGCCCGTACGGTTACGCGATCTGGGAAAATATTCAAAGAGAACTCGATAAGCGTTTCCGCGCGACGGGGCACCAGAACGCGTATTTCCCCATGCTGATCCCTGAAAGTTATTTAAAGAGAGAGGCGGAGCACGTGGAGGGCTTTGCGCCCGAAGTCGCCGTCGTCACGCACGCGGGCGGCGAAAAACTCGCGGAGCCGCTCGTGATCCGTCCGACCAGCGAGACCATCATCGGCGAAATGTATTCCAAGTGGCTGCAATCCTACCGCGATTTGCCCATTCTCGTAAACCAGTGGGCGAACGTCGTGCGCTGGGAAAAGACCACCCGCCCGTTCCTCCGTACCAGCGAGTTTTTGTGGCAGGAAGGGCACACCGTCCACGCTACCGAGGAAGAGGCGATGGAAGAGACCATGAAAATGCTGGGCGTCTATAAAGAATTTGCCGAAACCTGCCTCGCCATACCCGTATTCACGGGCCGCAAGACGGAAAAGGAAAAATTCGCGGGCGCGGTCGCGACTTTCGGCATGGAAGCGATGATGCACGACGGCAAGAGCCTGCAGGCGGGCACTTCGCACTATCTCGGACAGAATTTCGCCAAGGCGTTCGACATTCAGTTTCTGGATAAGGACGGCACGCATAAATACGGATATACCACGTCGTGGGGCGTATCCACGCGGCTCATCGGCGCGCTCATCATGGCGCACGGCGACCAGAGAGGTCTTGTATTGCCGCCCGTCGTCGCGCCCGTGCAGGCGATCCTCATTCCCATCGCCGCCAAAAAAGAGGGCGTTCTGGAAGCGGTGGCAGCGCTCAAAGAGCGGCTCGCGGCTGCGGATATCCGTGTGGACAGCGACGTTTCCGACAACAGCCCCGGCTGGAAGTTCAACGAGTGGGAAATGAAGGGCGTGCCCCTTCGCATCGAACTCGGACCGCGCGACATCGAGGCGGGCAAAATGGTGCTCGTCCGCCGCGACACGCACGAAAAGATCGAGGCGGACCTCTGCAACGCCGAAACCGTGGTCAAAGAATTTTTGGCAAAGATTCAGAAAAATCTTTACGAACTTGCGAAACAGAACAAGGAGCGCCGCGTCGTCACCGCAACGAACATGGACGAGATCCTTGCGGGCGTGGAAAACGGCAACTTCGTAAAGGCGGGCTGGTGCGGCTGCCGCGAATGCGAGGATAAAATCAAAGAAAAGACCGCCGCGAGTTCGCGCGTCATCGCCGAGGGCGAAACCGCCGAAACCTGCGCCTGCTGCGGCAAAAAAGCGGAAAAAGTCGTCTATTTCGCGAGAGCGTATTAAATTTTTTAAAAGAGAGGTGAATGCCTCTCTTTTTTTGGTTTATTTTGTAAAATGTATTGACTAAATATGGATGTTGGATTATACTGATAGTGAAGGAGGTAGAAAAAAGTAATACAAACGAAAAAAATAATAAGGGGAAAATGAAATGAAAAAGAAATTGCTATGTTGTTTTTTGTCTTGTGTTTTGCTGACTGTTTGTTTTAGTACCGTAATTATTGCGAACCGTGCCGCAGTAACCGTATACGGTGAAACAGAGCGGAATGAAACTATGATACGATTAGATGAAATCGAAGTTTCAGAGAACGGTGTAACGATTTGCAATGCAGAGAAATATTCTCTCTCCTTTGATTTTATTCCTTTTGATTTTATTTTATAAGTTTTCGAACTCTCAGACAAATTATTATGTTGCCGATTTAACGGAAGAACAAACATCTGTAATTAATATAAGTATTGAAAGTTGGCGTCGAGCCGAATTTTTAAATATTGCTTTTTTCGAACACGGAAAATATTTTTATTATTATGACATTCTACATGACGATGTTTTCGGAAACATCCGACAAAACGCGATAGACAGTACTGAATTAGACTCCGATATTGCTTCTGTTATTTTTCGTCAAACCGATTGGTACCGCAGGGTTGACGATAGAAAAGAGGCGACCACGGAGAGTTTTCAGGGTGATATGCAACAATCCAAAGTTTGGCTTGATTCTTATTATCGGGCAAAGCAAACGGACGAAAAAGTGCCGAGAAATAAATCGCGTTCGATTTCCTCTACATATGCAATGGACGATCCTGTCGTGAACATTATCCCTTGGTATGAGTTTACCAAAATAGGTACGAAAACAGGAAACAAAGGCGCTTTGGGCTATTATGTAGATACCTACGAAGTTCCCGAAAACTCCGGAAGATTTTTATCGGAAGTAATTGTTTGGAGCAATTATGTGGAAACGCCGAATTTTTCGAGCGATTATGCTATAGCCGAAACTTTACCCGAATTTTCGGGGTATTATGCGTATGCTGAAAAAGGGTACCCTCCGATGGAAACACCTGTAGACGCTATAGTCGCTTGCGAAGGGCGTTCTCACCTTGCGATCAAAAATGTTTACTCGAAAATCGAAGTAGTACCGTATAATTCTTACAGTTTAAACGGTACTTTTGTCGATAGAGACGAATATATCTTCGGAATGTCTGCAGTAAACGGCGGTAAAAAGTTCGGCACCGACACATCTCTCACAGGATGTGTTTCGACAGTTGCGGGGATCGCAAGTTTAATGGCGCTCACGATTCCGTTTCCCGGTGTTTCAGGAGCCTTATCCACAGCTTTAGGCGCTCTGTCTACTGCATTTGCGATCGCAGACAATTTAATTACAATAAATAATGGTATTAAAGAAAGTTTTTCTGTGAAAGAGAATGAACTGTCGGCTTATTTTATAGCAGACAGAGAAAGACATTATATTTTGAATGGAAACAAATTTGTTCGGGCTGTTGATTATCAAACTTCGGAGGACCGTTATTTCGGGCCGAGTTGCCATGAAGATTTTTATGAACAAACAGTCAGTACAAAGTTTATCGCGGTTTTAAATAATACAGGTACTGAATTGAACGCGACGAATAAACTGAAAGTGGTTAACTCTGTCGACATTATAGACATAGACTTTTTCGCCTTATATCCAAACAAAAAGAATGAAACGTTTATGCAAAAGGCATCCATGACGAATGAAGTTTACTATTCCCGCGCGCATTAAATAGTAACCTTCAAAAAGGGGGATCATATGAAACATAAAATTATCGGATTCATACTGACGTCGGTTTTTATATTGGCAAACGTCGGCGTTCTGACTGCCTGCGATCCTTCCGCGTCCAAAGAGAATGCTCCAAGGAATGCGGAAATCGTGGAAATCGAAAGCGTTTCCATATCCCAAAACGAAATAAAGATTGATAAACCCCGAAATTACAAACTTTCAAAGAAAAGCGTATCGCTCGATCAAAAGTTTTATCTGTTCGGGCTCGGCAAAATTACCTATTATGTGGCCGACGTAAGTAAAGAAAAAAACATTGTCAATCTCAGCGTTGAGAGTACTCGGCAGTGCGATTTTTTACATTTGTCGCTTTTCGAAAACGATCGATACTTTTATTATTACGGTATCCTGCACGACGACGTGTTGGGCGACTTGAAAGAAAGAGCGGCGAACAGTGCTTCGCTTTCCCAAAGCGAAGCGGCGGTGCTCTTGCGTCAGACCGACTGGTATCGTCGGGCTAACGACCGCGCGACGGTAACAGCGGCAAATTTGCCTGGAGACACGCAGTCTTCCCTCGAACTGCTTATGCGTTATTATACGGCGAAAGAAGAAGATTCGTCTGAAAAAGACGATCCCGTCGCGACTATTGTTCCTCGAGAACTTTTCACGGAAGAAGGGAAAAAGACGGGTTATAACGGCATGCTAGGCTATTATATCGATACCTTGGAATGGCCGAAAGGTTCGCAGCGCTTTTTGTCGGAAGTTTTGGTTTGGAGCAATTTTGTAGAGGTTCCCGCATATAACTCGGAATCCGTGGTCCTGGAAACCAAACCCGAATTTTCGGGATATTACGAATACGCGCCCAACGGCTATGCGCCGATATCGACTCCTGAAGATACTATCGTTCAGTGCGAGGGATATTCGCACCTCTCTCTGAAAAATATAAGCGCGTCGGTCGAGGTCATACCGTATAATTCTTACATGACAGACGGCAGATTCGTCGATAAGGATGAATATGTTTGGGCTGTATTTGAAACGGATGATTGCTTGAAGTTCGGCGAAAACGCATCTTTGACGGGTTACTCGTATGTTGTGGCAAAAGGCAGCAGGCTGTCCGTCACCGATAAAGCGCATCCGTTTGTCGAAGGCGCGCTTGCCGTGCAGTCGGCAGAATGGCTGACGGCGATCGAATTGTCGGGCGATCAGGTCGTCAATTTTGGTTACAAGGATCATCATAAACACAATTATTTTCTAACCACCGGTTTTATCGCACATTTTATAGCGGACCGCACTCGTCATTATGAGTTGAACGGAAAAAGATTTGTGCGTTATGTGAAGAGCCTGACTTCTCCCGACCGTTTTTATGCGCCCGACAGTCATGAGGACTTTTACACTGAGCGTCACCGTTCACGATTAAATGTGCAACTGTGTAGCAGCGGGACCGAGGTGGATGCAATCAAAAAGCTGAATGTGCAATTCGGTGTGGAGATCGTGGACGTCGATTTTGTTTTGCTCGTACGGAAAGAATGGGATGACGGCTATACCCGTCGGGAGACCTATACGGGAGCGAAAACCGAATTGAGAATGGCGGTAGCATCATTTAAAAAAGATATATACTATAACGAGAGCGAAAACGTTTGAAAACGATTCTTAAAAAGAAGGCACAAATTGCCTTCTTTTTTTATGCCAAACGCTTGACAAATGATTATAGTGTATATATACTATATATACAGTTAACTGAAAAAGACGGAGAACCATGGATATCATCATCAGCAATGCGAGCGAAAAGCCCATTTACGATCAGATCTACAGTCAGGTCAAGTCGGCTATTATGAAAGGCGTGTTGAAGGAAGGGGACGCCCTTCCTTCCATCCGCGCGCTCGCAAGGGATTTAAAGATCAGCGTGATCACGACCAAGCGCGCGTTCGACGATCTCGAACGGGACGGATTTATTCATTCCGTGCAGGGGAAGGGCAGTTTTGTGGCGCCTTCCAATCCGCAGATGCTCAAAGAAGAGATTTTGCGCGAGATCGAAGCGTCGCTTTCGAAAGCGTATGAACTTTCCCGCGCGTGCGGCGTTTCGAAAGCCGAACTCGCGGAGATGCTCCGCGTCGTTGCGGAAGAGGTTTAGAATATGGAGAACAACATAGAAATTCGCAAACTGGCGAAACGTTACAAGGATTTTGCCCTCAAAAACGTATCTTTCGATATTCCCAAAGGCGCCGTCGTCGGATTTATCGGCGAGAACGGCGCGGGTAAAAGCACGACCGTCAACTGTATACTGGGTTCCGAGAATCCCGACGGCGGCAGTATCCGCATTTTCGGCAAGGACGCGTCGCGGCTTACCGCTGCCGAGCGGAGCGAGATCGGCGTGGTGCTCGGCGAAGAGTGCCTGCCGAAAAATCTCAACTTAAAGCAGATCGGCAATATCATGCGCAATCTGTTTGCAAACTGGCAGGAGAGCGCGTACGAAAAATATCTGAAAGATTTTTCTCTCCCTCTCGATAAAAAATATAAGGATCTCTCCAAGGGCATGAAACAGAAAGCCGCCGTCGCGGCTGCGCTGTCGCACGACGCGCGCGTACTCGTGCTCGACGAGGCGACCGTGGGACTCGACCCCGTAGCGCGCAACGAGATCCTGGATATTTTATACGAATTTATGCAGAACGAGGAGCACTCCATTCTCATTTCCTCCCATATCGTCAGCGATCTGGAAAAAATCTGCGATTATATCTGCTTTATCCATCATGGCGAAGTGGTATTTTTCGAGGAAAAGGACGCGCTGCGGGAAAAATTCGGCGTGCTCAAATGCGGCGTTTCAGATTTTTCAAATCTCGATAAAGGCGCGGTGGTCGGCTATACGCGTTCGGAATACGGCGTATGGGCGCTCGTTTACCGCGATAAAATTCCCGCGGGCTATCTCGTCGAGCGCGCGGAAATCGAGGATATTATGCTCTACTTTATTCGGGGCGAGCGCCCGTAAGGAGGGGAATCATGAAAGGTTTGCTTTTAAAAGATTTTTACAACGTGAAAAACCTGATCTTATATTACGCATTGGTCGCGGCCGTCTTTGCCGTCGTGTCCGTCGTCAGTTCCAATATTTATTTTTTCTGCGGCTTTATGATCTTTATTTCCGTGGGATTGGTTTCTTCGACCATTTCCTACGACGCGCAGGATAAATGGGACCGCTATGCCCTCTCTTCGGGCGTTTCCCGACGCACGGCGGTCTTGTCGAAGTATGTTTTTACAGTCGTAACCATACTCTGTTCGCTGGCGCTCGGCTTGATTTTGGCGTTGGCGCTCGGGTATCGGCAGGCGGTGGATTTTCTGCCGGTCGTCGCCTATTCCTTTGCGGGCGTGTTAAGCGTCGGCATCGTCCTGCCCTGTTTTTTCCGTTTCGGCGTGGAAAAGGCGCGCGTCATTTACATGATCGTCATTGTTTTCACCGTTGCGTTGATGGTCGGCGGCATTTCTTTGTTCGAGCGGTTGAATTTTGCCGCGCAGGCGCCCTGGATGCTCGTGCTGCTCGCCGTGCTCTCCGTTGCGATCCTCGCGATTTCTTATTTCGTGTCCCTTCGCATCTACCGCAACAAAGAATTCAACTGAGCGAACTTTCTTGACCGTAGTATGAAAAAATGATATAATACGCCCTGAGAGGGATAAACCATGCGGATACGAAACGTTTTTTTCAGTCCTACGGGGGGAAGCAAAAAGATAGCCGACTCCTTCTGCGCTCGCTTGCGGAAGGAACTCGGTTTCGAAGTCGTACATACCGATATCACGCCCGTCAAGGCGCGCGGGCAAAGTTTCGATGGCGAGGGCATACTTGTTTTTTCTTTTCCCGTATACGGGGGCAGGGTGCCCGTTCAGATCTCGGACTTTTTAAATTCGCTGAACGGCAATCACGGTTTTGCCGTTCCCGTCGCCGTTTACGGCAACCGCGATTATGACGACGCGCTCCTCGAGTGCGCCGATATTCTGCGTTCGCGCGGATACCGTTTGGCGGGGGCGGGCGCATTCGTTGCCGAGCACAGTTATTCCGCCAAAGTCGGCGGCGGCAGGCCCGACGCCGAAGATTTTAAAAAAGTCGAAGCGTTCGCGCATGCAGTTTCGGAAAATATTTCCCGAGGGAAAGAGATGTCGGAGTGCGTGAAAGGGCATCGTCCCTATAAACCGCTCAGCGAATTCATGCTCGCCGAAAAACAGCCTCCGATGCCGGACGGGGCATGTATCTCGTGCGGCGCCTGCGCGCGCGTCTGCCCGCAGGAGATCATTTCTTCCGAGGATTCGGGCAAGGTCGGTTCGGGCTGTATCGCGTGCGACGCGTGCGTGAAGATCTGTCCGGTATCGGCGCGCAGGATCACGGACGCGCGCATTCTCGCCGTCCGCGGGAAACTGGAATCGACGTGCACGGCAAGAAGGGATGCCGAATATTTCGTTTGAGGAACACTATGGATACGCAAGAAAAGACGAATTACGATAAACAGGCCATCATACGCGAACTGATGGGCGACGACGAGGATAAACTGTTCGAAACGCTGGAAAATTTCAGCGAAATGCTCATGCGCTACAATTCCGCGATCCGCGAGATCCGCACAAAATTCGAGGTGCTCAACGACGATCTGTCGCTCAGAAACAGCCGCAATCCCATCGAGAGCATTTCCTTCCGCATAAAAAAGCCCATCAGCATCGCCAAAAAACTCAAAAGAATGGGATACCCCGTCACGGTGGGATCCATCCGCGACAATCTGAACGACGTGGCGGGCGTGCGGGTCATCTGCTCGTTCGTGGACGACATCTACTCGGTCGCGGAAATGCTCGCAAAGCAGGACGATATCGAAGTCGTGTGCGTCAAGGATTACATCAAAGATCCCAAGCCTAACGGATATCGGAGTTATCACATGATCGTGGAAGTGCCCGTGTTTTTTTCCGACCGCAAGGAGAATATGCGCGTGGAAATACAGATCCGAACTGTGGCAATGGATTTCTGGGCGAGTCTGGAACACCAGATGCGCTATAAAAACGACAACGCCGCCGCCAAAAAGATCTCCGACGAACTCAAAACGTGCGCTGAGACCATCGCCGCCACCGACTTAAAGATGATGGAACTCCGTAAAAGAATCGAAAACCAATAAATTTATTTGTAAAAGAGCGTTCGGCATTTGCCGAACGCTCTTTTCTGGTAATTATAAGGCGCGTATGCTTTCCACGGGGCGTTTTTTTGCAATGGAATAAACGGGCAGGAACGTGGAAACGACGGAAGTGAAAACGGCAATTCCCGCCAAGAGCGCGGCGCACAGCGGACTGAACACGAATAGCGTCAGAGGGAGAGCGAGTTTTTGCAGTATGATATTGTTGATGATCGAACAAAGAACGATGCTCGCGATGATCGACAGAACCAAACTGATCGCCGTAATGATGGCGGATTCCGCGTAAAAGATCTTAAAGACGTCCGTCCCGCGCGCGCCGACCGCGCGCAGAATGCCGATCTCCTTCTTCTTGTAGGTGATGGAAACGGAAATAAAATTGAACAGCATCAGCATGGCAAACAGCGCCAGGGCAAGCCCTATGTATAAAAATACTTTGGAAAATATACTCACCGTTTCGACGATGCCGCCGATCGTTTCTTTGGTTTCGCTGTTCACGTCGAAGAAAGAATCGTCCTCTTTCACGTGATACAGTTTATCGAGCGTCTTGTCGATCGCTGCGTCCGATTTTTCTACGAAAACAGCCGCATATTTGCCGCCCGCCGCATCGTACTTGGTTTCGTATTCGTACCAGATGCTGGAATGATCGTATTGGGAAAATTCATAGAGGTCTTTTCCGAGATACGCCGCGTCTTCCCATTGGTCGTTAATCATAGACGGTTGAATATAAAATCCTACGAAAACAGCCGAAAGCGAGTCTTCGCTGCTATTGGAAAAGTAAAACGAATGATCCGCAAATGAAAATCCGTACTTATCGAGCAAACCTGTTTTTATATCCCGATACAGCGCGATAATTTCTTCTGCGTTCAAGTAGATGTAGTTATAATCATTGTCAAAATAATAACCTTGTTGCAAAGTATCTAATTTTGTAGAGTAAGTTACGCCGTTTTCGTCGCTTTCATAGAGAGCTTCATATGAGGAAGATTGACGTATCTCATCGTAGAGCATTTGAGCCCAAGTTGCCTGCGATACCGCAATCTCGTCGGGGCGTAGGGATGTGATAGGGTTTCCATCGATGCCGTAGAGGGGAAGCCGCAGCGTCCCTGGGCTGTCGGGGTATTCCGAAAAATAGTTTAAATATAAATTTACGCCTTCTTCGCTCTGCAGATAATAACCCGAGGAATATTGAAAATAAGAAGAGATGCCCGCTTGTTCGGGGTCCGTAGAAATAAAATATTTTTCGTTCGCCGCGTAGAAATCGTCGGAAACGAGCAGGTAATTATAAAAACCCGTGCGGATTTCGGTTTCCCATTGCTCTTGGAGCCGCGACTGACCGATTCCTCCCGTTTTTAAATCGTCGAATTTATCGGGAACGGTCTGCGCCTTATAGACGCCGCAAACCGTATAATAACGATTATTCCATAAACTGATTTTTACGTTTTTCAAATCCCCGAAACTATTTATTTCTGTTTCCGTTCCGTCGGGGGATATGATCGAACCCGCCGCTTTGAGGCACTCGAAGGTATAGTCGGAGATCATGACTTCGTCCGTCCCTGCGGGATATTTTCCCCAAAGTATCTTGTCGGAGCGGTAGGAACTGCCTTCGCCAGTTATGCCGAAACCGAATATTTGATTTTCGTAGAGCGGGGGCGCGTCTTGGGAGGATATGTTCTCGATGGAAAAGACTATGCTGTAATCTGAGTATGTAAAGGCAATGACTGCCTCGTTGCCGTAAGCAGTGCGGATCTCGTCCACGTCGCTTTCCTTGAATTGGGTCAAGGTGGAGTTCGGATACGCACTCAGCAAGCCGTTCGCGTTAAATTCTTTTACGGTGATTTGATATTTTTTGACTATTTGCAGATATTCGTCGTTCGAAACTTTCAAACTCTCGCCCAGGACCTGTTTTTCGTTGAACAGCATCAGCGTGGAAAAAAGTCCGAACATGACGAAAGAAATAAAGGTCAGAAAGATGGTAAAGAACAAGCGCAAAGGTTTTACTTTCATGCTGCTCGCGCCGATCTTTGCCGCGTGGCGCATGGGAAGTCTGGACTTGATAAATTCGCTCTCGTCCTGCCGATAGTGCCTGATACGGATATCTTCGGGTTTCGTTTCACAAAATTCTTCGCGCGAGCCGTTTTCGTCCACGTGCGCCTGCCGATAAAATTTTTCGATATCGGCGTTTCCGTTGGCGATCAGAACCTGTTTTTCGGACGATGCGATGAACGCGCGGATATTTTGCAGATCCGTGTCCGTAAGAGCCGCGCCGCTCTTGACGCTGATCAGGTCCGTGCCGATAAAGGACACGTTTTCGCTCGCTTTTTTCGCCGCGATCTTGTTCTTTTTCACGTCGGAGATCACTTTCCCGTCTTTGAGTTCGATGATGCGGTCGGCGTACAATTCAGCGAATTCCCGATCGTGTGAAACGACTAGGACGAGTTTATCTTCGGAAAGTTTTTTCAGCGTATCGAAAACCTGCCGCCCCGTTGCCGAATCGAGCGCGCCCGTCGGTTCGTCCGCCATGATGATCTCGGGTTCCTTGACGAGCGCGCGGGCGATCGCGACGCGCTGTTTTTGTCCGCCCGAAAGGGTATTCGGCTTGCGCTTTGCAAAGTCTTCCAACTCCACCGCGCGCAGAATTTTCTGGATTTTTTCCCTGTCTTTCGCCTTGCCCTGCAATTCGAGGGCGAGCGCGACGTTCGCTTCCACCGTAAATTCGTCTAAAATGTTGTATTCCTGAAAGATAAAGCCTATGTAGGTATTGCGGTAACTGTCGAAGTCGCCCGCCGTGAAAGTTTCGCTGCCCCGCCCTTTTACGATGATCTCTCCCGAATCGGGCCTGTCCAGGCCGCCGCATAAGTTTAATAGGGTGGATTTGCCGCTTCCCGATTTTCCGAGAAGAAAAACCATGCCCGTATCTTCGAAGGTGAGGGACACCCCGTCGAGCGCGCGCACGCTAACCCCGCCTTTGGCGGTATAAATTTTGGTAAGATTGCGAATTTCTAACATTTTTTCTCCTGTTGCCGTAAAGGCCGATAGATGAAGTATAGCATAAACATACACAAAATGCAATGCTTATACAAAATGAATAGGGCAAATATATTGCAAAATTCGGGAAAGCGTGATAAAATAGATTTTATAATAATTTGCACGGAAGGTGAAGATCCATGGTCATGTTCAGTCCCGAATTCGAAACAGCCGACAGAAAAGCGATCGAGGCGCTGCAACTCGAACGCTTAAAATATATCGTCGGCTACGCATATGATAACGTGCCCATGTATCGGCGTAAATTCGACGCGATCGGGCTCAAACCCTCGCATATCAAGACGTTTAAGGACGTTTCGCTCATTCCCTATACCACGAAGGACGACCTGCGCGAAAATTATCCGTTCGGGCTGTTCGCCGTTCCCATGAAAAAGATCATCCGCCTGCACGCGTCCAGCGGCACCACGGGCAAACCCGTCGTGGGCGGCTATACCCGCAAAGATCTGGACGACTGGGCGACTTGCATCGCCCGCGTTCTGGCGATGGCGGGCGCGACCGACGAGGACATCATACAGGTGTCTTTCGGCTACGGACTGTTCACGGGCGGGTTCGGTTTGCATTACGGCATCGAAAAACTGGGCGCCACCGTTGTTCCCATGTCCTCGGGAAATACCGAGCGCCAACTGATGCTTTTAAAAGATTTCGGCGCGACGGGGCTGGTCGCAACGCCCAGTTACGCCATGTATCTGATGGAAACGGCAAGGCGGAACGGCATGCTCAAAGATCTCAAACTGCGCCTCGCCATTCTCGGCGCCGAGGCTTCGACCGCGGAAATGCACGCGTCTTTGCGGGAAATTTCGGGCGTGTTCCCCACGGAAAACTACGGACTGACGGAAGTGGGCGGCCCCGGCGTTTCGGGTGAATGCCGCGAAAAGGCTGGCATGCACATCAACGAAGATTATTTTTATCCCGAGATCGTCGATATCGAAAAGAACGAGGTGCTTAAAGAGGGCGAGAGCGGCGAACTTCTGATCACGACGCTCGCGAAAGAGGGAATGCCTGTTCTCCGTTACCGCACCAAGGACATCACTTCGCTCACCTATGCGCCGTGTAAGTGCGGCCGCACGACGGCGCGTATGTCCCGCGTGGTGGGAAGAACGGACGATATGCTCATCATCCGCGGCGTCAACGTGTTTCCTTCGCAGATCGAAAGCGTGCTCATGGGCATGCGCGAACTGGGCAAGAATTACGAGATCATCGTGGACAGGGCAAATTACATGGATTCCCTGGAAGTGCGCGTGGAGGTGGACGACGCCAACCTTTTGACCGATTACGGAAAACTGGAAGAGTTGGTCGCGCGTATCCGCCACAATTTGCGCGTGGTCGTGCAGTTGGACGTGAAAGTCAAACTGGTCGAGCCCATGTCCATCCGCCGAGGCGAAGGAAAAGTCAAGCGCGTGATCGATCTGCGCAGCAAATAACAGCGAAAAACTTTGTGAGGTATGTATAGATGAAGAAATTATTGTTAGGCGATTTCGCCGTCGCGCGCGGCGCGTACGAGGCGGGCGTGAAAGTGGCGACCGCCTATCCGGGAACGCCTTCCACGGAGATCACCGAGGAGATCTCGCGCTACGACGAAGTGTACAGCGAATGGTCCCCCAACGAAAAGGTGGCGCTGGAAGTGGGCATAGGCGCCGCGATCCGCGGCGCGCGCACGCTCGTTTCCATGAAGCACGTGGGGCTCAACGTGGCGTGCGATCCGCTGTTTACGTCTGTATATACGGGCGTCAACGCGGGGCTGGTCATCGCCGTGGCGGACGATCCGTCCGTGTTCAGTTCGCAGAACGAACAGGATACCCGCCTGACTGCGGTCAGCGCGAGGATCCCCGTGATAGAGCCTTCCGACAGCCGGGAAGCGAAGGACTTTACCAAGGCGGCGTTTGAAATTTCGGAAAAATACGATACGCCCGTCATTTTGCGCATCACCACGCGCGTCGCCCACTCCCAGAGCCAGGTGGAGTTGTGCGAACGGGAAGAACGCCCCGTCAAAGAATACAAAAAAGACATTGCCAAATACGTGATGATGCCCGCCAACGCCAAGCGCAAGCACGTGGAGGTGGAGGAGCGCCTCGAAAAACTTTCCGAGGATGCGAACGGATTTTCCTTCAATCAAATCGAAGAGGGCGACGGCGAGATCGGCATCATCTGCGCGGGCGGCGTCTACCAGTTCGTCAAAGAGGCGCTGCCGAACGCGAGCGTTTTAAAACTCGGCATGAGTTATCCGCTCCCGTATAAACTGATCGAAAAATTCGCTAAGAGCGTCAAACGCTGTATCGTTGCGGAAGAACTTGCGCCGCACATCGAAACGCTCGTCAAGGCGCACGGGATCAAAGTGGAGGGCAAGAACCTCTTCCCTCTCAACGGGGAATTTTCCGCGTCGCTCATCCGCGAGCGCGTGCTCGGGGAAAAGATCGGACACAAGGCGGCGGAAGTGCCCGCGCGCCCTCCCGTGCTCTGTTCGGGCTGCCCGCACCGCGGCGTGTTCTACGTTTTGTCCAAACTCAAACTCAACGTGCTCGGCGATATCGGCTGTTATACGCTCGGCGCGGTGGCGCCGCTTTCCGCCATGGACGCGGTCGTGTGCATGGGCGCGAGCATCGGCATGGCGATCGGGTTCGACAAAGCCGACCCCGAAGCGCATAAACATTCGGTCGCGGTCATCGGCGATTCCACCTTCTGCCACAGCGGCGTGACGGGGCTGATGGACGCGGTGTATAACCGTTCCAACGTGACGGTCATCATTCTGGATAACCGCACCACGGGCATGACGGGGCATCAGAACCACCCCGCCACGGGCAAGACCATCAAAAACGAGCCGACGTACGAACTCGATTTGGAACAGGTCTGCCGCGCGGTCGGCGTGAAGAGCGTGAACACCGTCGATCCCAACGATATCGGAACGTTTGAAAAAGTTTTGAAAGAGGAACTTTTGAAAGAGGAAGTTTCCGTCATCATCGCAAAGCGTCCGTGCGTTCTTCTCACCAAAAAATTGTATGAAGGTTTCGTCGTTACGGACAAATGCAAGAACTGCAAAATGTGTCTGAAACTCGGATGTCCCGCCATCGTGAACGGCAAAAACGGCGTGACCATCGACGTTTCGCTGTGCACGGAATGCGGTCTTTGCCAGAACGTCTGCAAATTCGGCGCTATTCAGGGGAGGAACAAATAATGGATATTTTGATCGTAGGCGTGGGCGGGCAGGGAACGCTGCTCGCAAGCCGCGTTTTGGGCAAATACGCGCTGGAACAGGGACAGGACGTCAAACTGAGCGAGGTGCACGGCATGGCGCAGCGCGGCGGCAGCGTCATGACGTACGTCCGCATGGGCGACGCCGTGCGTTCGCCCATCATCGACGAGGGCGGCGCAGACGTGATCCTCGCGTTCGAAAAACTGGAAGCGCTGCGCTATCTTCATTATCTGAAAGAGGGGGGCGTCGTGCTGTATTCGACGCAGGAGATCATGCCCATGCCCGTCGTTACGGGCGCGGCGGAATATCCGCAGGGCATCGAAAGCGTCTTGAACGGCTGCGCCGTGAACGCTTTGGATCTCGCCTTGGAGGCGGGCAACGCCAAAGCCGCAAACTCGGTCATGCTCGGCGCGCTCTGCAAAAAACTCGGATTCGATAAAGAGGCGTTTTTACGGGCGCTCATATCCTCCATTCCGCAGAAACTGGCGGAAATGAACGAAAAGGCGTTCGGACTGGGCTTTGCCGCCGTATAAAAATTCTTTACAGAGGCGAAAAGATGCAGAAAACAAAGATACAAGATCATATCTTCAACCCCGCATACGAGTGTTTGTCCCGTTCGGAAATGCAGAATCTGCAGAGCGAACGGCTGAGAAAGACGGTGGAACGCGTCTACAACAACTGCGCGCCTTACCGCAAAAAGATGGACGAACTCAAACTGAAACCTTCCGACGTCAAGTCGGTTTCCGACCTTTATAAACTGCCGTTCACCGTCAAGCACGATTTAAGAGAGGCGTACCCGTTCGGCTTTTATTCTTCGCCCGCAGAGGATATCGTGGAAGTGCACGCGTCCAGCGGCACCACGGGAAAACTCACGGTGGTGGGGTATAGCCGCAACGATCTGGAAGTATGGAGCGAGATCGTCGCGCGCGGGCTTTCCATGGCGGGCGTGACCAAGGATTCCATGGTGCACGTCGCTTACGGCTACGGCCTGTTTACGGGCGGGCTGGGCGCGCACTACGGCGCGCAGAAGATCGGCGCTTCCACCGTGCCCGCATCGGCAGGCAATACCATCCGCCAGTTGACGCTTTTAAGGGATTTCGGCGCGACGCACCTTTGCTGTACGCCTTCCTACGCGATTTTTCTGGGAACGGAGATCGAAAAGGCGGGCATGAAAATAGAAGATTTCTCCTTGGTGGGCGGCGCGTTCGGCGCCGAACCCTGGACGGACAATATGCGCCGCGAGATCGAACGCACCCTGCATATCGACGCTCTGGATATCTACGGCCTTTCGGAGATCTGCGGGCCTGGCGTTGCGATGGAGTGCCTGCAAAAGAGCGGTTCGCACGTGCAGGAAGACCATTTCATTCCCGAGATCATCGATCCCGAAACGCTGGAACCGCTGCCGTTCGGCAGCGAAGGGGAACTCGTGTTCACCACGATCACCAAGACGGGACAGCCGCTCATACGCTACCGCACGCGCGATCTTTGCACCCTCTCAAACGAGAAGTGCGCCTGCGGCCGCACCACGGTCAAGATGGGGCGCGTCAAGGGGCGTTCGGACGATATGCTCATCGTGCGCGGCGTCAACGTGTTTCCTTCGCAGATCGAGGCGGCGATCATGAACGTTGCGGGCGTGTCGCCGCATTATATGATCTATGTGGACCGCGTGAACAATCTCGATACCATGGAAATTCATATCGAACTTGCGGGCAATATCGCGCCCGACATGGTGAGCGATCTGGAATCCATCAAAAAGAAAGTGGAAACGGAAGTCAATTCCTATATCGGCGTGGGCGCGCGCATCAAACTTTGTGAATCGGGCTCCATACAGCGGAGCGAAGGCAAAGCGCAGCGCGTCGTCGACCGCAGAAAATAGCATTGAAAGGAGGAAAATAAGATGTTGGTAAAACAACTCTCCGTATTTATGGAAAACAGGCCCGGAAGATTGTACAAACTGACGCACGCGCTGGGGCAGGAGGGCATCGATTTCGTCACCCTGTCCATCGCGGACACCAAGGATTACGGCATCGTGCGTTTCATCGCGCGCGACAACGACCGCGCATACGAAATTCTGAAACAGGCGGGCTTTACCGTGGGGCAGACGGAGTTGATCGGCGTGGAAGTGGAAGATAAGCCCAACGCCTTAGCGGAAGTCATCGCGCTGCTCGAAGAAGAGAATATAAATATCGAATATCTATACTCCTTCGTGCTCACCAATCACAATTCCGCAAAGATCCTGATGCGCGTGGAGGATACCGAACGCGCTGTGAAATTGCTCGGCGAAAGAGGCATCAAACTGCTTTCCGAAAAGATTTTATAAACAAAAAAACGGCGGGAAATCCCCGCCGTTTTTTATGAAAAAAGTTGCCTCAAATCAATAGACATTTGCCCGCAATTGCTGTATCATTGTTGCGCGAAATAAGGAGCGCGCCATATGAAAGGCTATAAAGACCTGACGACGGGAAGTCCGTTTAAAAATATTTTGTTTTTTTGTATTCCCATTTTTATCGGGAATATTTTTCAGCAACTTTACAGCATGGTCGACACCATCATCGTGGGGCAGACCATCTCGCTCGACGCGCTCGCCGCGGTCGGCTGTACGGGTTCGGTCAATTTTCTCATACTCGGCTTCATATCGGGCGTATGCAGCGGATTCGGCGTTCTCATCGCGCAGTTTTACGGCGCGGGGGACGAAGAAAACGTCAGGCGTTCGGTCGGCACTTCCTATGTGCTCTGCATTGCCGTCACCGCCGTCGTCACTGCCGTTGCGGTCGCGACCGCCATGCCCCTTTTAAAACTGATGCGCACCGATTCCGCCATTATCGGCGACGCTTATGATTACATAATCGTCATTTTCTGGGGCATCGGCGCGACTACCTTATATAATATGGCGTCGTGTATGCTCCGCGCCATCGGGGACAGCCGCGCGCCGCTTTATTTTCTCATCTTCGCCTCCGTTCTCAATATCGGGCTGGATTATCTGTGCATTCTCGTATTTCGCATGGGCGTGGCGGGCGCGGGCGTCGCCACCGTCTTGTCCCAACTCGTATCGGGCGTATTATGCCTTTTGTACGCACTGAAAAAATATAAGATCCTGCGCACGCGGCGCCGCCATTTCTGGACGAACGCGCTCTTTGGCTGGAAACATTTGAAAGTGGGGCTTCCGATGGCGCTGCAATTCTCCATTACGGCCATCGGGGTCATGGTCGTGCAGTCGGTGCTCAACACCATGGGTACGGACACCGTCGCCGCCTATACCGCGGCCTCCAAAATAGACAGCATCGCGCAGCAGCCCTTCGTCGCCATCGGCGCGGCCATTGCCACCTACTGCGCGCAGAATTACGGCGCAAAGCAGTACGGGCGCATCAAAAAGGGCATGAATATCGGGTTGCTGCTCACCGTTATTTTCAGCGCCGCGGGGTTTTTACTCATTCTGCTCTTGAAAAAACCGCTCATTCTCCTATTTGCGGGGGAGGATTACGCGAGGATCTACGACAATGCCGCCATGTACCTGTATATCAACGCGGGCACGTATCTGCTTCTGGGGCTTATCTTTCTCTATCGGAACGGGATCCAGGGCATGGGCTTTTCCGCCGTCACCATGCTTGCGGGCGGCGCGGAACTCGTCATGCGTATCGTCGCCGCGCTCATATTCGCGCGTTATTGGGGATATATCGGTGTGTGTTCAGCCAATCCCGCCGCATGGTTTGGGGCGGACGTCATTCTCGTCATCGTATACGCGGTGCTCGCCAAAAAATCCATTCCCACCGCCAAAACGCCAAAACGAAAACATCATTCTCCCTTCGAAGATCGTGAGATCGCCCATTAACTCAGAAAGAAAGCAGTCGAATTTCGACTGCTTTTGTAATTTTTGTCATGAATTTTTGTGATATATTTGACAAATCGGCATAGAAATAATATAATAGAAAATGTAATAGTTAATCATGACATTTATTACGGAAAGTTAAGAGAATGAAACATTTATCGAAAAAAGTGCTGATCATAATCGTCGTCATCGCGATCATCGCCACGGCTACCGTGGTCTTTTTCGCTTGTCAGCCCAAACCGGCCGCCACGCCGCCGCCCAAAAACGGGCATACGGTCAGCATGGCGCCGCCCGAGGACGGAACTTCTCCCGAAGATTACGATGGGCTGGAAAATCTCGCTTATATGGCGGGCAGGCTTTCCGCGCGTACGTATTTTCACAGCGAGAATACGGGACTGGTGGACACCATCGCAAAACAGAACGTAGTGGGGACCAAGGATTATTATAACGGCATTCTCATCACGCAATCGGTGAGCACCAGCGCCTTTGCGAGCGTCGCGCAGCAGAAATTTTACGGCGACGGCAAAGTGGTCGTCCGCGGACCCAGATACGACAAGGGCAAGTGGAACGGAATACATACCGAGTGGTCGAACGATAAGCCCGTTTCCGTGCTCGACGAGGCGCAATATCTGGAAGCGTACGGGCTTTGGGCGGACGAGTTTTCCGATTACGTGCTCAATGCCGAAACCGTGAGCGACGTTTCCGACCTTGCCCGCGACGAGAACGGAAATTTCGTGCAGACTTTCACGCTCGATCCCGCGGGCTCGACTTATTATTATAAGCGTCAGATGCGCACTATGGGGAATCTCGGGGATTATCCCTCTTTCTCGTCGGTGCAGATCACGTTTACGTTCGACGACACATGGTCGGTTTTGCGTGCGGATATCGAGGAAGAATACAAAGTTTCCGTTTCGGTGCTCAACGTATCCTGCAAGGCGACTTCATCTATCGTGTACACATACGAAGAGAGCGCCGTGGACGTTTCCGCGTACGAATCGTATTTCAAAAACTATGCCGATGCTCCCGTTACGGGCGGCGGCGAAACGCCGCTTACCGTCGTAGATTATCTCCAACAGGGTTTTGCGGGGTATCTCGCCGAGCCTTCCACGTTCGATCTGAAGATCGCGGTCAACGGCGATACCGTTGCGGGGCGCGTGACGCTCGATCTCGCCAACGGTCTGGAGATCCGCGCGTCTTTGGGCGATCTTCTCCTCAATGTCGAAAGCGATTCGCTCTACGTACAATATAAAGAGTTGACGGGCAAATTGGCGCTTTCCGACCTGATTTCACTGGCGGGAGGCGGTTTTGCAGGCGTCGATCCCGATAAACTGATGGAACAACTCGCTTCGGGCAGCATTTCCAAGGATGGGGAAAACGTCACCATCGAATGCGCTCTTGATTTGGCGGGACTGCATCTGCCGTTGACCTTCCGTTTTCTCGAAACGGAAAGCGGCGTTTCGTTCGTCGATGTTTCGGCTGCCTTGCAGTTCGATCCGATCGATATCGGAGCGTCCTTCGCGCCCGCTAAAGGCGCCGACGCCGTCGCAAAGATCGATGCCTCGAAAGCGGTCGATCTCAAACCTTACGTCGATAGTATTTTCGAGATCGTAAATTCCAAGAGTTTCACGCTCGCGCTCGGCTATGATAACGCCGACCTCGGACTTTCGGTTTCGGGCGAATTGTATATCGACGCCTTGCGTCCCGCGCTTCGCGGCGAGATTTTCATCGCCTATGCGGGATTGGATATTCCCGTACGATTTACGTTTATAGACGAAACCGTCTATCTGCAGGTCTTCGAAATCAAACTGAAAACTTCGCAGGAATATCTCGTTGAGGCGCTCGAAACGGCGCTGCGCGCTGCGGACGTAACTTTACCCGATCTCGGCGCGCTGGATCTGAAAGCGGCGATTTCCGCCGTTATCACCGCGGATTACGACTCGATCATTCAAAAACTCCGACTGACAGACGAGAAACTTTCGCTCGTCGTCGATCTGGACGCGTTCATAGCGGATATGAACCTCGGCGAACTCTCTGCAAACTTCATGCCCGCGGAAAACGCGTTCGGTTTGTCCGTGTACGGCGTAACGGCGAAAATGCAGGGCGTGGCCGCCCGCGAAGTGGGCGCGCCCGCAGACGCGGAAAGTTTTATGGAACTGAGTCTGTTCGAAAATTTCGTGCAGCCTGTCCTGGAACTTGCGAACGCAAAGGATATCGCGTTCCGTTTCGCCGTGGAAACGACGGTGGAAAATATCGCGTTGACCGGCGAGATCGTCGGCGAAATCAAGTTCGAAAACGCTCTTGAAATATATCTTCAGATCACGCTCAACGGCAAGACCGTCGAAGTGTTGTACCGAAACAATAACGTGTATCTCGGGTTTGCGGGTCAAAAAGTAAAACTCGCGGAAAGCGAACTGACGGCGCTCGCCGAAAAACTGAGCGGATTGTTCCGAAACACGGAAGGTGAAAAAGATCTTCTCGCGTTCTTCTCCGCGGAAGGCCTGGATTTGCAGGCGCTGCTGGAAAGTATCCGTCTTACGGGCGTGGAAGAAAACGGCGCGGCTATTCTGAATCTGTTCGTGGACTTGGGAATCCTCAACGAAAATCTTTCCGACATCGGTGCGAAAATCACGACGGACGGACATAAACTGTTCGTTTCCGCGATCCAACCCGTAGATCTGTTCGGGATCTCGCTTGGCAAACTGGAAGCGTCGGTCTGCGCGGCGGAAAATGAATACGCCTACGATTTTGCAAATTCCGTAGATTTAAAACCGTATCTCGACAGCATTTATAAACTCGCGGAAGAGCAGAGTTTCGAGATCACTGCGGCGTATGCGAATACCGACCTCGGGCTGTCCGTCAACGGCATGATCTATGCGAACGTAAAAAATGCAGCAGTGTCGGGCGAACTGACCGTAAGTTACGCGGGACTGACGATACCCGTAAACTTTACTTACATAAATAAAAATATTTATCTGCAAGTTTACAACGTAAAAATACAGACGACCGCGGAATACGCCGCATATGCCATCGAAAGCGCACTGAAATATTTCAACGTCAGTTTGCCGAGCGTTGGCGGCGTGGACGTGACGGAGATTCTGGGCGCGGTCATTACTGCGGACTATACAAAATTCATAAAACAGTTTACGATCTCCGACGAAAGTCTTTCGCTTACCGTTGACATGGACGCGCTCATAGCGGATATGAACCTCGGCAAACTCTCTGCAAACTTCATGCCCGCGGAAAACGCGTTCGGTTTGTCCGTATACGGCGTAACGGCGAAAATGCAGGGCGTGACCGCCCGCGAAGCGGGCGCGCCCGCGGACGCGGACGATTACGTTTCGCTTGAACTTTTTGAAAAGTTTATCGAGCCTGTCCAGAATCTTGTAAAGAGCGACGATATCGCGATTGTTCTGGAATTCGGCGCAAAAATTCACGACGTCGAAATGACGGTCGCGCTTTCGGTTGAGATCAAACGTATCGGACAGGATATGCAGGCGTATCTGAAAGCGGAGATCTTTGTGGACGGATTTGCGGATGAAGTGATAGAGTTGACTTATCGCGACGACTACGTAACGCTGGTCTATGAAGGCAAGATGATGCGCGTGCCCGAATCGCAATTGCAGCAGATCGCGCAAAAACTCGGCGGATTGTTTGCCGCGAAGGGTGAAACCGCAGATCAAGGTTTGCAGGCGGCGATCCTGTTATTCAGCGAAGACGGCATCGATTTGCAGGCGTTTCTGGAGAGCCTGTGCCTTTCGGGACGTACGGAAGAAGGGAAAACCATTCTCGGCTTGTTTGCGGATCTGGGACTTCTTGACGAGCGGCTTTCGGAAACACGAATAGAGATATCGACGGACGGACAGAAATTGTCCGCAGGCCTTGTCGGCGGCACGGTTGTTTTCGGCTTGCCCGTGAATATGCTCGAAGTATCGCTCTGGCCTGCCGCCGACGAATTCCCGTACGATTTTTCGGGCGCGGAAGAATGCGGCAACGTATTCGAATTTGCGCTCAACGCTTACGTTGCGCTCTTCGATACGAAATACCTCAACGTTTCGGCGCAATACGATTCCGAACTTTTGCAGGCGAACGTGAGCGGATTGTTCGAATTTGTGCCCGCGTCCGATACGGGAACAGAACTTTCTATCAATTTCGATCTTCGCGCCGAGATCCATACCTTCGCGTTGAACGATGCGGCGGAGAAAATCGATGCAGGCTCCCATTACCTCAATATGACGGCGGTGGGCGAAACGGCGTATATTTCCTATTCGCTGAACGGCTGCAATGCCGATACCGCGCTGTACGTCAGTATTCCCGTAGAGCAGTTGTATAAGATCGGAAATATGCTTCTGCCCATCATGGGACTGGACGCGAACGCTCCGTATTACGATCTGATAGATCATCTCCTTTCCGCGGGCGAAACGCAGTTTACGACGGGTATTTTCAGTGCGATCCAGTTTGCGGATCTTCTAAAATTGCTTGACGGCATACCGCAGGCGCAGGGCGTATCGGCTGACGGCGTGGCGGCGCTGTCGGAAAATCTGTCGTTGTTTGCGGTCGGCGCAAACGAAAACGGCGATATTTCTTTCACGCTGAGCGGGCTGTCTGTCGGAAACGGCGAAACGCTTTCGCTTTCGATCACGGCGCAAAGAGCGGGTGAAATAGCGGTCGATACGAGCAAAACGTATATCGATATCTCTTCGGTTTCGCTGTTGTTCGAAGATCTGCTCAACGCCTATCAATATACCGATACGGGCTATGAACTCAAAGGTTCGCTCGGATTGAGCCTTTTGGGGATAGACCTCGACCTTACGGTGAACATCGAACTGAAAGTCGGCGTAGAGACGGACGGAACGCCGTATCTGAACGTAAATCTGAAAACGAACGGTTATAATAATATCTTGGTTCTCGCTATTTTCGGTACGCAGGTCGTAACAAACGGCGATACGGAAACGGACATTACGTTCAAAGACGGATCGATTTACATGACGCGCGTGCAGTCTACCTCCTGGCAGAAGAAAAATTGGATCTCATACGCTTTCTTACCGATCACGCCCGAATATCAGTACCGCAAAATGTCGCTGGAAGAATTTGCGGGCGACGCGATGGATCAGATCTTTTTCGCGATCAATCTGAGCGACGGCGCGAAAAGTTATATTTCCAAACAGATAAATTCCTCGGACGGCGGCTCGGGCACGACGAAGGACGCGGGCGAAATGGTGAGAGGCTATTCTTTCGCAGACGACGTACACACGCTGAAACTCGACGTGGGCGCGATCGCGGGCGATTCCGCCTTGGGCGAACTGAAGCTGAATATTACCCGCGCCCGTCTCGAAGGCAAAGATTATTACGATCTCGTCAAACTCGACGGCACGATGATACTCGTATCGGTCATCACGATGAAATTCGATCTGACGCATCAAAGTTGCGGCAATGCCGTGGATTTCACCGTGCTCGATGAAAATATCTCGCGCGTAAACGCAAACGTCGCCTGACAAAAATAGAAATTTTTTAAAAATCTTCAACAAAACGGTTGCCAAATCGGGCGGGATATGCTATTATGTTATCAACATATAGTTTTATATGGAAACGCTGTGAAGCGGAACAGTATCTCAAAAACGGGTTGCAGAAAACCGTCGGATGATGCGAGACGGTCAATGGTTTTGGGAGAACTCCCCGCCGAGCGGTTTGCTCGAAAGGAAACGAGTAGAAGCAAAACGGTATCTCACCGTTACAAGAGAGGGATATGCGTCGGAAAAGACAAGTATTCTTTGTAAGAGCGCGCAAAGAAAATTGCGTGAAATGAAGTGGTACCGCGGAACCTGTTTTCGTCTTCAAAAAAGACGAAAACAGGTTTATTTTTTTATACTGAACCCAAAAAAAGGAGTGATTACAATGAAAAATTATCAGAGATATACCAAAATGTTTTCCATGCCGCCCGTGCGCTGTATGGATTGGGCTGAAAAAACGTGCGTGGAGAAGGCGCCCGTCTGGTGCAGCGTGGATCTCCGCGACGGCAACCAGGCGCTCATCGAGCCGATGAGCCTCGGTCAGAAAGTCGAATTTTTCAAACTCCTTTTAAAGATCGGCTTTAAGGAGATCGAAGTGGGCTTTCCCGCCGCGAGCGAAACGGAATACGAGTTTTTGCGCACCCTCATCGAAAACGATCTCATTCCCGACGACGTCACCGTGCAGGTTCTGACGCAGGCGCGCGAACACATCATCCGCAAGACGTTCGAGGCGATCAAAGGCGCGAAGAACGCGATCGTGCACGTGTATAATTCCACGTCGGTCGCCCAGCGCGAGCAGGTGTTTAAAAAGAGCCGCGAAGAAATTTTGAAGATTGCTGTGGACGGCGCGAAATTATTGAAAAAACTCGCGGACGAAGCGGGGGAAAACTACCGTTTTGAATACAGTCCCGAAAGTTTTACGGGCACAGAACCCGAATACGCGCTGGAAGTCTGCAACGCCGTTTTAGACGTATGGCAGCCGACGAAAGACCGCAAGGCGATCATCAACATACCCGCGACCGTGGAAAACGCCATGCCGCACGTGTTCGCCCAACAGGTGGAATATATCTCGAAAAATCTCAAATTCCGCGGGAACGTGGTGCTCAGCCTGCACCCGCACAATGACCGCGGATGCGGCGTCGCCGCATCGGAAATGGGGCTTTTGGCGGGCGCCGACCGCGTGGAAGGCACGCTGTTCGGCAACGGCGAACGCACGGGCAACGCCGATATCGTCACCGTCGCCATGAACCTCTTTTCGCAGGGCGTCGATCCCGAACTGGATTTTTCCTTTATGCCCGAGATCTGCGAAAAATACAGGGAATTCACGCAGATGGAAATATCACCCCGTCAGCCGTACGCGGGCGCGCTCGTGTTCGCGGCTTTTTCCGGCTCCCATCAGGACGCCATCGCCAAGGGCATGCAGTGGCGGCGCGACAAAAAATGCGAATTCTGGACAGTGCCGTATCTTCCCATCGATCCCGCGGACGTGGGCCGCGAATATCAGACGGACGTCATCCGTATCAACAGCCAGTCGGGAAAGGGCGGCGTGGGCTTTATTTTACAGGAAAACTTCGGCGTGAACCTTCCTCCCAAATTCAAAGAGGCGATGGGCTACGCCGCCAAAGACGTATCGGATAAGACGCACAAAGAGTTGAAACCCGACGAGGTATACCGCGTATTTTTGGAGCGTTTCGTGGAAAACCGTCCCTTGTTCGACGTGAGCGAATGTCATTTTAAACAACTTGCGGGCGGTATCGAGGCGACGGTCACCGTCGCGGAACAGGGAAAAAAGAGCGTCGTGCAGGCGGTCGGAAACGGGCGGCTGGACGCGGTTTCCAACGCGATTAAAAAACATTTCGGCGCAGCGTACACGCTCACGACCTACGAACAGCATTCGCTGGGCGAGCAGTCGACTTCCAAAGCGCTCTCCTTCGTGGGCGTGGAAGGGGACGGAAAAACAGGCTGGGGCGCCGGCATCGACGAGGATATCATACAATCCTCCTTCGAGGCGCTGTGCGCCGCATTGAACAATCTGTTCGTTTCCCGCGGGAAAGATTGACAGAACGGGCAAATTTTAGTATAATGAACGCCAAGCGCCGCGTGTCGGTCTATGTCCGCGGCGTATAAATTCCACGCATAACGAGAAAATTAAAAAACAGAGAGGTTCGTATGAGCGAGAACGAAAACCAGGAACAAGCCGCAGTGCAGGAAGAAAAGGGCGCTGCGCACGAAAAGAAACATCACGGTTTTTCGAGCAAACTCGGCTTTGTGCTCGCGGCGGCGGGTTCCGCCGTGGGACTTGGAAATTTGTGGCGCTTTCCCTACCTTGCCGCAAGGCACGGCGGGATCTTTATCCTTTTCTACATTGCGTTTGCCGTCACGTTCGGATTCGCGCTGCTGATTCTGGAGATCGCGATCGGACGCAAGACGGGGAAAGACGTCGTGGGCGCGTTCGGCGAACTCAACAAAAAGACCAAATGGTTCGGCTTTTTCTCCCTGGTGGTGCCCGTCATCATCGTGCCGTACTATTGCGTGATCGGCGGCTGGGTTCTCAAATACCTCGTTTCCTATATGAACGGAATGGGTGCGACGGGCGCATTGACGGGCGACTTTTTCGCCACGTTTATTTCGGGCAGTTGGGAACCGCTTATTTATTTTCTCATCTTCGCGGCGATGGCTTTCGTCGTAGTCGTGTTAGGCGTGCAGAAAGGCATCGAAAAGGTCAGTAAGATCCTCATGCCCATTCTCGCAATCCTCGCCGTCGTTCTGGCGGTGTTTGTCCTCTGTCAGCCCAACGCCTGGAAAGGGTTAAGTTACATTTTCGTGCCCGATTTCGGCAAATTTTCGGGGGAGATGCTGCTGGACGCGCTCGGACAACTGTTCTATTCCATGTCGCTTGCCATGTGTATCATGATCACGTACGGCTCGTACATGAAAAAGGACGCGAATATCCAAAAGAGCGGACGGCAGATCAGCGTGTGCGATACGTCGTTCGCGATCGTGGCAAGTCTCATCATCATTCCCGCCATCTTTGCCTTTTCCGCCAATCCCGACGGAGATCTGGCAAGTTCGGGCCCCTCACTCATGTTTGTGGTTTTGCCCAACGTATTCGGCGCTTTTTCCTCGTTCGGAAATCTCATAGGAATGCTCTTTTTCCTTTTGGTGCTGTTTGCCGCGCTCACGTCCGCCATATCGCTCTTCGAGGCGATCGTCGCGGTATTGTGCCGACATTTCAAACTCAAACGATTGGTTTCCTGTTTTATCGTTTTCGGCGTGATCGTGGTGTTGGGCACTTTGTCTTCGCTCGGGTTCGGCGTCTTGAACGGCATACAACTGAACGGTAAGACGATCTTAGATATGTTCGACTTTATCAGCAACAGCGTTTTGATGCCGCTCGTCGCCATCGGAACGTGCGTCATCGTCGGATATTTTACCAACGTGCGCCTCATTACCGAAGAGATCGGATTGAAAGAAAAGTCCGCGCGCGAAAAGTATTTTAAGATCATGATACGATTCGTCGCGCCCGTCTGCCTCATCGCCATTCTCGTTTCGGGTCTGATGTCTGCATTTTAATCATTTCCCCGCGGAAAATTTCCGCGGGGTTTTTTCACGGAAACGTTGCAATCGGCGGCGGGGTGTGTTATACTGTATCCAAGCATTTTATTGGGAGGAGAGATTTGAAAAAAGAACAATTACAGATCCGTACCGACGGAAACATTCTCGAATGTTCCGCATTAAGCAAGGCGTACGCATCTACGCTCGCGCTGGATAACGTGGATTTGAATATCGGAAGAGGGGGGATCGTGGGGCTTTTAGGCCCCAACGGCAGCGGCAAATCCACGCTCATCAAACTTGCGATGGGGATGCTGCAGCCTACGTCGGGCGAAGTGCGCATCGGCGGCTTAAAACCCTGTCCCGCGACCAAATCTGTCACTGCCTATCTTCCCGACACGAATTTTTTGTCGAACTGGATGCGCGTGGAGCAGGCGCTCGCCTATTCCATGGACTTTTTCGCCGACTTTAGGCGGGAAAAGGCGGAAGCCATGCTGGATAGGCTGGGCATCGGGCTGAAACAGCCTATCCGCACGCTTTCCAAGGGCAATAAGGAAAAGTTGGGGCTGATCCTCACCATGGCGCGGGAAGCGGAACTTTTCATTCTCGACGAGCCGATCGCGGGCGTCGATCCCGCCGCGCGCGATTTCATTCTCGAAACCGTGCTTGCCAATAAGCCCGCGCATGCGACCATCTTTTTGTGCACGCACCTGATCGCGGACGTGGAACCCATTTTGACGCACGCGATCTTTTTGAACCGCGGGCGCGTCGTGCTCGATGAGGACGCGGAGATCGTGCGCAGCGAAAAAGGGAAAAGTCTGGACGAAATATTCAGGGAGGTGTTCCGATGGTAAAAAAATTGATCAAACACGAATTGTATGCCTATTTCCGCTCGGTCTGGCCCGTGACCATCGTGGTACTGGGGTTGACCGTTCTTTCCTGGATCATGTCGTTTGCGCAAAATTCGCTCTTTTATTGGATGCTGTCGCTCATCATGCTCGTCGTTTTGATCTACGGCGTGATCGCCATGCTTTTAGGCCCCATTGCCAAACGGTTCCGAAAAACGATGTTTTCGGGCGAGGGTTATATGACTTTTTCCATTCCCGCCACGCCCGTACAATTAATCGTCGCGAAACTCGTTTCCGCTATGATCTTATGGATATATACGCTGCTGCTCTTCTTTGTTTTCTCTTTATTGTTTTCGCTCTCGCTCCGATCTTTCGATATTGAGAACTCGCTCAGTCAATGGTCGACGTTCTTCAACGAATTTTTCCATGATGTCGCGAAAGATCCGCTGCTCTTTGCGGAACAACTTGTCCTGGCGCTCGTCGCATCCGTAAGCGGAATCCTGTTTATTTTTACGGGGATCTGCGTGGGGCAACTTTCCAAATCTCGCAAGAGCATGGTGACCGTTTTATTTTATGTGGTTATATTTTTTATCGTTCTCTTTCTGCAACCGTTTTTGTCGGATCTGTACACGTGGCTGTATCAACTCAATCAATATGTAAGTACCTTGCTGTCGATCTTATTTTTCGCGGCGATAGCGGCCGTTTGTTTCCTTTCCACGAAATATATCGTCACGCACAAACTCAATCTGGTGGCATAAGAAAAAAGCCTTTCCCGCATGAGGAAAGGCTTTTTTGTTGTAAAATTTTTCGGAAAGGTTTATAATAAGAGATATGGAATACAAATTGAATTTCGAACTGGTGCCCGACAGTTGTTGGTACAGCAATCTGCGCTCCATTCTTACGCCCGCCCAATGGGACGTGGTGCGGAAAGACGCGTACGCGCGTGCGGAAGGGCGATGCATGATCTGCGGCTGTCCCGCCAAGCGCTTGGAAGCTCACGAGCGTTGGGAATACGACGAAAGCACGCAGACGCAGAAACTTGCCGACGTGGTGGCGGTTTGCCGCCGGTGCCACGAGGTGATCCATATCGGGCGCACGCAGTTGATGGGAAGAGAGTGCGAGGCGGAGGCATGGTTTCAAAAGGTGAACGGTTGTACATATGCGCAGTACCGCGCGGCGCTCGGCAAGGCCAACGAAGACCATCGCCGCCGCAACCTCGTGCCCGCATGGAAACTGGACGTGCGTTATCTCGAAAAATTCTGTAAGGGCGGGAAGAAATCATGAAAAAGCATATAGAGGTCGTCGGCGGGATCTTTATCCGAAAAGGGAAAGTGCTCGCTTCCATGCGCGGCGAGAGCAAATACGCGTACGTCGCGCACAAATACGAGTTCGTCGGCGGCAAGATCGATGCGGGCGAAACGCCCGAACAGGCGCTTACGCGCGAACTTTGCGAGGAGATGGGCGCAAAAATAGAAGTGATTTCCCATTACATGACGGTGACGCACGAATATCCCGATTTCATCGTGACGCTGCAAACCTATCTTTGCCGCTTCCTTTCGGACTTTCAGGTTTTGGAACACGAACGTGCGGACTTTTTACGCGGGGACGAGTTGGATGAAAATAACTGGGCGCCCGCCGACGCGCCGATCGTGCGTAAATTGAAGTCGGAACTTGCCGATTCCAAGGATATGAGATAAATTCCGACTCTCTCGTGTTGTTTTTTCTCTCCGTAGGCGTTAGACTTTTAAGAAAACACGGAAAAGGAGAATTTTATGTCAAAATTGCCGATGGGAGAATTTTTGTCCGTTCTGCGAAAATCCAAGGGGTATACCCAACAGGAGGTCGCGGATATTCTGGGCGTTTCAAACAAGACGGTGAGCAGTTGGGAATGCGGCGGCTCGTGCCCCGATATCTCCATGCTGCCCGCCATCGCCGAATTATACGGCGTGACTTGCGACGAACTCTTGCGCGGGGAACGCATACACGCGGGCGAGCCCGAAAAGATTTCGCGGGAGCGTCTGGAAAAATCTCTCGCCCTGCGGCTGGAACGGTGCCGCGGCACGGCGAACGCGGCGTCGTGGATCTGCGGCGGGCTTGCCGTCTTTGCAATTATTTTAACGCTCGTTCTCGCCGCCGTGGCGTATCAGAGCCTGTTGGGCTTTCTTCTCGGTACCGTCGTGCTCATCGCCTCCGCCGTATGTATCGTCGTCGTGTATAAGCGCCTGCTTTTTACCGTGTCGTCGGACGAAATAGAGGGCGATAAACTAAAAGATTTTCGGAAATACCTGTTCCGTACGGCGGCGCGCGTCCTTCTTATAGACGCGGCGGCTTTCGGATTTATCCTGCCCAATGCTTTTATCCCGCCGCATTTCGGATTCGAATTTCCCTATGCGCTCGGGTTCGGGCTCGTCGGCGCCGTGCTGTTCTTGCTGATCGGTTATCCCGTCTGCCTTGCGGCAGCGGGCAAAAATAAGTGCTTTGATGCGTCCGAGCACGGCTATGCCCGCTTCCGCGCCAAAAGTTTTACGCTCCTTTGCGGTATCGTCGTGCTCGCGGCGGCCGTCGGAGCCGTCGTGCTGCAACAGATGGATATGCGAAGGGAAGCGGCCGTCGTCCGTACGGAGATATTCGGTTCGGAAGAGGAATTCGTCGCCTTTGCCGAGGACGCGCCGCTGTTCAAAGCATACCCGTGGGAGATCGTTTCGGAAGAGATGCCCGCAACCGAAGAAGAAGTCGGAAAGTACGCGGTTAAGGTCTTATTCCGCGACGACGTCGAAGAGGCGGACTTATACGGTTATTCGCATCTCAAAACGGAGGAGGGCATTGTCGTATCCCTCTTTAAATATCGCCTGCATATTGATGAAAATTCCGACCGCGTCGTGGAATTTTTCGCTATGGCGCAGGAAATGCAAAAGGACGGATTCACGGTGGAGTCCATGGGGGATACCGTTCTGCTCACGCTCGGCGTAGATAATTTAGGCGCCGACGACGTATTCGGCTGGACGCTGCTGGCTGTCGTCGCCGTCGTCGCCGCGCTTGCTGCGACCGCCGCGGCGATCTATATCAAACGCAATAAAAAATACAGGGAGAAACATAAAAACGATCTATGCTGATTGACTTCCATACGCATATCTATCCCGAAAAACTGGCGTCGCGCACGGTGGAAACGCTGGGCGGAAAGGCGCATATCCCGCACTTTACCGACGGCACGCTCGGCTCTCTTACGGCGCTGATGGATAGGGAGGGCGTGGATCGGTTCGTGCTTTTGCACATCGCCACGTCGCCGAAAAACGAAGGCAACGTGAACGCGTTCGCGCGGCAGACGAACAGCGCCCGCCATCCCTCGTTCGGCTCGGTACATCCCGATTCCGCCCGCTGGAAAGAGGAACTTCTCGCATTAAAAGAGGCAGGCGTCAAGGGCGTCAAATTCCATAACGAATACCAGAATTTTTTTGCGGACGACGAAAAGGCTTTTCCCGTATATGCGGAATGCGGGAGGCTGGGGCTTGCCATGCTCTTCCACGGCGGCGCCGATCTGGCGTTTTCGCCGCCCGAAAAGTGTTCGCCCGCGCGCATGGCGCGCGCCGCAAAAGCGTTTCCCTCGGCAAAATTTATTTTCGCGCATCTGGGCGGAATGCGCTCGGCGAAGGATAGTATCGAATTTTTGGCGCCCCTTGCCAACGTATTTACGGACACCGCGTTTTCCTCGCAGTACGTTCCGCTATCGGCGGGGCGCGAAGTGATAGAGGCGTTCGGCGCGGAGCGCGTTCTGTTCGGAACCGACTGCCCGTGGGATACCCCCGCGCGTACGCTCGCTTATCTCAAAGCCATGCGGTTGCCCCCTTTATGGGAAGAAAAAATTTTTTACGGCAACGCGTTGCAAATATTGGAAGATTAAAAAGAACGGCTGTTATACAGCCGTTCTTTTTTTAGTTGCCTTCATATAAAGAAACAAGTTCCCGCGCGTATGATCGCACTTTTTCGATGAGCGAAGAAGGGGACTCGATGCGGATACCGCTGCCGAAGGAGGCGAGTTTGGAGATCAGCGCGGGGCTGTCGGGCAGAGTCACGTCCGCGACGAGGGCGCCGCCCTCGCGGCGGATATTGTCTGTGCCCAGCCATTCTTCTACGTCGGGCAGGGCGGCGTTTTCGATGCGCAGGCGCACGGGAATGAGTTCGTACGATTCGAAATTGAATTTCAAGGGGATCTTCTCGCGCTCGAAGGAGCGTTTTTCGAATATTTCGCCCGTCCGCCGCGCCGCCTTTATGCGCCCGATCTTGAATAAACGGAATTCTTCCCGCAGACGGCACCAGGCGTACACGTACCATACGTTCTGTTTATACACGAGAATGTGCGGCTCGATGACGCGCCTGCTCTCCTCGCCGCCGCGGTTGATGTAGGAAACGTCCAGGCAGAGATTTTTTTCCACCGCCTCTTCCAGTACTTTCAGTTTTTCCGAAAAATTGTAGGCGTCGCCCCAGGTGCCGCTGTCCACTAAAATATTTCCCGAAAGGGACAGGTTTCGGCTGTGGTCTTTCTGCTGCGCGCTCATTTTTTCCAGCGCGGCGTGCAGGCTCTCGTCCCGCGTCTGCGCGTAAAAAACTTCCATCGCGCCAACCGCCGCGGCGTATTCCTCCTTGGATAAAAAATTTTCAGGCAATTTATATGTATCGGGGAGGAATATTCCGCCGTTGCGCCCCCGTATAATATTTATCGGGACACCCGATACGATAAGTTCTTCCACATAACGATAAATACTGCGCTGCGAAACGCCGTAAAGATCCGCCAATTCCGTCGCGCTCGCTTTCGTTCTGCGCAGCAATCGGAACAAAATGCCCAGCATCACTTCGAATTTCATGAGATTTCCGCCTTTTATTGAAAACTTTTTAGAATTATTTTAGAATATATGACAATATCTGTCAAGTATTATTTGTTATAATAGGCGCGTAAACAGGAGGACAAGTTATGAAAATTTTATCTTCGCTCGTAAAACGGATGAAAAGAGAGAAAAGCGCGTGCTATGTGCCCGCTCTGTCGTTTGGGGAACACAGAGTCACGCGGGGCGAAAGACACGCGGAAATCACGCGTCTTGACGACGATTTTGCGCAAGCGTACCTTTCGCGCGTTCGGCGCGTGCTCGGTGCGGAAAGTGCTGCGCCCGTCCGCCGCGCGATGGTATTCGGATCGTTTGCGGGCTCGGGCGACGAGTTGGACGAAATGATCGAAAGCCTCAGCCTTCTTGCGGGGCTGAACGTGAGCGAACGCGCGTTTTATGCCCGTCCGCGCAGAAAATGATTACACATTCTCCGATATATTATTCTACTGCAAAACGCCGTGAAATTTTTTCACGGCGTTTTGTTGCGGTTTCGGAACTGCGCGGGCGTGAAACCCGTTTTCTGCTTGAATTGCTGGCTGAAAAAACAGGGGGAGGAATACCCGAGCGCCTGCGAGATCTCTTCCGCGCTCATGTCGGTAAAGCACAGAAATTTCTGCGCCTCTTTGATCTTTTGCCGGATTGCGTATTCTTTCGGCGTCACGCCCGCCGCCTCTTTCACAAGCCGATTGATGGTGTTTTTGTGATAGTGGAAGTTTTCGGAAAGTTCCGCGTACGTCACCTTTTTCGCCGCGTTCTGCGAAAGATACCGCATGATTTCGCGGGCGGGGCGTTTTGGGGGCGCCGCGCTTCGCGTCTGCGCGCGGAACAGTTCCAGCAAAAGCGCGCTTAAAAGGTGCGAACAGATCTCGCCTGCGCCCGTCATGTCGTACAGGTATTCGTCGATCATTTTTAAAATGCAACTCGCCGCGAACGGATCGTCGTTCAGGTTCGCCCGCCGCGGCATATTCTCGTTCAGAAAGTGCACGTCGGAAACGGTAAATTCCAGCCCCGAGAGAATAAACGGCTCGTATTCGTCCGCAAAAATGACGTTTTCCTCGAACGGCGGGCAATAAAAAAGATCGCCCCGTTCGCATTCGTAGCGGCGGCCGTTCACTTTATACGCGCCCCTGCCGCCGTGCACGTACAAAAGATAGGGGTAATCGAACACGCGCGGCGGCGTGGAAAATCCCTTTTCACAGGGGAAATAATTGATCACTCTGAATTGTGCGGTAAATGATTTCATAATTGTGCGAAACTATAATTTTTAGGTTGATTAGTGCATTGTTTACAGTTCGATTTTATTATATAATAAAGAGAGATAAAAGTAAAGCGAGAGAGGATCGTTTATGGAAATTCTGAAAGCACCCGAGCGCATGAGCGCGAAAGAGCGCGTGCGCCGCACGTTCGAATACGAAAAGACCGACCGCGTGACCATTGGTTACGACACTAACCCCGTCATTCACCGCAACCTTTGCCGCGCGCTGGGCGTGCGGGAGGACGACTACGAAACGCTGCTGCAAAAACTGGGCGTCGATTACCGCGGCATTGCCGCGCCCTATATCGGAAAGCCGCTGTACCGCGCGCCCGAGAACAGGCGGGTAGACCCGCTCGAAGGGTGCGTGATGCGCTGGGTGGAACACGAAACGGGCGGATATTGGGATTTCTGCGATTTTCCCTTGAAAGATGCGACGGACGAAATGTTCGACGATTTCCCCGTTCCCGACCCCGACGATTTCGATTACGACGCGGCGCTCGCGCAGTGCAAGGCGTACGGAAAAGATATGGGGTTGTACGTCGGCAGCGCCGGCGTGCCCGACGTTCTCAACTCCAACGGCCGCATCATGGGCGTGGAGGACGTATTGTGCCACGTCATGCTGGACGACGAGGCGGCCATGCGTTTTATTCGCCGCAGGGCGGCGTTTCAGTTGGGCATGATGGAACGGCTCGTGGAAAAATGCAAAGATCATCTCGATTTCATCTGGCTGGGAGAGGATCTCGGCACGCAGATCGCGCCCATGATCAGCCTGGAACTATACCGCGCGCAGATCAAACCCATTCACAAAACTTTCGTCGACCTTGCAAAGAATTACCGTCTTCCCGCTATCGTGCATACCTGCGGCAGCAGCAGTTGGGCTTACGAAGATTTCATCGAAATGGGCGTGCGCGGCGTGGATACCTTGCAGCCCGAGGCTGTGAACATGAGCCCCGCGTATCTTGCAAAGACTTTCGGCGGCAGGCTGAATTTCCGCGGTTGTATTTCCACGGCGGGTCCGCTCGCCTACGGCACCGCCGCGCAGACCGAGCAGGTATGCAAAGACACGCTGGAAATCATGATGCAAGTGCGCGGCTATCACTTCGCGCCCACGCATCAGATCCAGGATAATACGCCCGTGGAAAACGTGGTCGCCATGTACAACGCGGCGCATAAGTACGGATGTTATTGAAGTCGTTAACGCAAAGTTATAAGAGATATAATAATTTCGAATAGATATTGTGCGCGGCAACGATTGCTTTCGCGCGCGGAAAATGCTAAAATAATCCTGAACTAAACAAAGGAGTTTATTTAGCCATGTCTTATGTAGAGAGCGTTTTGACGCGTTTGAAAGAGCAGAATCCCAACGAGCCTGAGTTCCACCAGGCGGCGACCGAGGTGTTGAACAGTTTGCAATGCGCCATCGACGCCAATCCCGCCTATGAAAAAGCGGGGCTTCTGGAACGCCTTGTCGAGCCCGAACGCACCATTCTTTTCCGCGTGCCCTGGGTGGACGATCAGGGCAACGTGCACGTGAACAAGGGCTACCGCGTCCAGTTTAACAGCGCGATCGGTCCTTATAAGGGAGGCCTGCGTTTTCATCCTTCCGTCAATCTTTCCATCATCAAATTTCTCGGTTTCGAACAGATCTTCAAAAACAGCCTGACGGGGCTGCCCATCGGCGGCGGCAAGGGCGGCAGCAACTTTGATCCCAAGGGCAAGAGCGACAACGAGATCATGCGTTTCTGCCAGAGTTTTATGACCGAACTCTATCGCCATATCGGCGCGGATACCGACGTTCCCGCCGGCGACATCGGCGTGGGCGCGCGCGAGATCGGGTTTTTGTTCGGACAGTATAAACGTATCCGCGACGAACACGTGGGCGTTCTCACCGGCCGCGGGCTCTCCTACGGCGGCAGCCTTGCGAGAAAAGAGGCGACGGGCTACGGTCTCGTCTATATCACCGAAGAGGCGTTGAAGAGCAGGGGCGACAGCCTCAAAGGTAAGACTTGCGTCATCTCCGGTTCGGGCAACGTCGCGATCTATGCCTGCGAAAAGGCGATGGAGTTGGGCGCGAAAGTGGTCGCGATGTGCGATTCCAACGGCTATATTTACGATCGGAACGGCATTCGGCTCGACGTCGTGAAACAGATCAAGGAAGTGGAGCGCGGACGCATCAAAGAATACGCCGACCGCGTGAAAGGCTCCGAATATCACGAGGGTTGCAAGGGCATCTGGACGATCCCCTGCAACGTGGCTCTGCCCTGCGCGACGCAGAACGAACTGGACGAAGAATCGGCAAAGATCCTCGTCAAAAACGGCGTGACGCTGGTGGGCGAGGGCGCGAATATGCCCACGACTTTGCAGGCGACGCATATTTTGCAGGAGGCGGGCGTCGTGTTCCTGCCCGGAAAGGCGGCGAACGCGGGCGGCGTTGCGACTTCCGCGCTGGAAATGGCGCAGTCGAGCGGTAGGCTCTTCTGGTCTTTCGAGGAAGTGGATGCGAAACTCCGCACCATTATGGTAAATATCTTCAAAAATATCGACGCTGCGGCGAAGAAATACGGCTTTGAGGGCAATTACGTTGTCGGCGCGAATATCGCGGGCTTCGAAAAGGTTGCCGAGGCGATGATGGCGCACGGCGTGGTGTAAATCCAAGGGAAAAAGCTCCGTACGGTTCCCGTGCGGGGCTTTCTGTATTATAAGGAGAATTTGTTATGCGAACGAAATCGCTGGCGGTCGCCGCCCTGTTCATGGCGCTCGTCATGGTCACGACGGCATTCGTCAAGATCCCGCTGCCGCTCACGGGATATATCCATCTGGGCGACACGTTTATCTTTCTTGCCTGTTTTTTCTTAAAAAAACCGTATGCGATCGCCGCGTCTGCAATGGGCAGCGCGCTGGCCGACGTCATCGCCTTTCCCGTATACGCGCCCGCCACGCTGATCATCAAGGCGGTCATGGCGCTCATTTTCTGTTTGATCGCGGGAGAAGAGCCTACATTTTGGCGCTGCGTACTCGGCGCGGTCGCCGCGTCGGTATGGATGCTCGCAGGCTATTACGTGTTCAACTCCGTATTTCTTGTGGGGTGGAGCGCGGCGCTTTTAAACCTCGCGCTGGACAGCATCCAGCCGCTGTGCTGCTCAATTTTAGGCATTCTCGCCATCCAGACCTGCCGCAGAGTACCTTTTTTGATGTCTAAACGAATCCGTTGAAAAAATTTTCTCCCGACAGCCTGTAAAGATTATGCGCGTATGGAAACGTACGCGCGCTTTTATTTTACCAAAAAGAAAGCGGCAAAAGCCCTTGCTTTTAACATAAAATTAGTGTAAAATGATAGTATCAATCGGGAGAATAACATACATGAAACGCGAAAAACTCAATACTTTTATCATCGACCATCTCTCCATGGTTTGTTATATCTCCGATATGGAAACATACGAAATGCTGTTTCTGTCCGATCCCGGATTGCGTATGTTCGGCTTGCAGTCGGAAAAGGACTATCTCGGCCGCAAATGTTATGAGATATTGCAGGGAAGAAACTCGCCTTGTCCTTACTGCACGAACGCGAAACTCGTGCGAGGGGAAAAATATTGCTGGGAACATTTCAACGAAACGCTTAAACGCAGCGCCTCGATCGAGGACAGCATCATAGAGATCGACGGAAGGGAGTATCGGCTGGAAGTCGTGCACGACTTTTTTCTGCAAAAAGACGAGATCATGCGACTGTCGAAAAAACTGACGAGCGAACAGGCGCTGTTGGAATGCGTCAGCGCTCTGTCTGAGGGGACGGAAATTTCCCAGGCGGTCAATCGATTTCTGGAAGTCGTGGGGCGTTTTTACCAGGCTGCGCGCTCCTATATCTTCGAATTCGATACGGATAAAAAGGTGGCTGACAACACATTCGAATGGTGCTCGGAAGGCGTCACTTCGCAAATCGATAATCTGAAGGGGCTTTCGCTCGATCTGCTTTCCGACTGGATCGATAAATTCGAAAAGACAGGAGAGTTTTTCATATCTTCGCTATATGACGAAATGGATCCGAAAGGCGAAGATTTCCGCATTCTGGAAGCGCAGAATATCCGCAGTTTGATGGCGGTACCTTTTTTCAAAGAAGGAAAAGTGACGGGGTTTTTCGGGGTGGACGATCCGTCTTCCAATCTCGAAAACCGCACGCTCATGCACTCGGCGTCGAAATTTATCTGGCAGGAAATGGAAAAGCGCCGCCTTATCGAGCAACTCGCTTACGCCAGTTATACGGATATGCTCACGGGGCTTAAAAACCGGAACTGTTTCAAGGATACGGTCATGCGCCTGCGCAAAGAAAAATTTGCCAATATGGGCGTCGTCTATCTCGATCTCGATAATTTAAAAGAGACCAACGATACGCTGGGGCACGATCTGGGAGATAAATATCTCATCGAAACCGCGAAAGTTTTGACCGACGTCTTTCCGAATATTGATATTTTCCGCACGGGCGGCGACGAATTCGTACTGTTCCTGCCCGATTTGGGCAAAGAAAAGACGGAAGGAAAAATGCGGCAGTTGAGCGAGCATATTCAAACGCAGAATCTTCCTTGTTCCGTCGGCTCTTGTTACGACGACAAGGGCGTTCGGCTCGAAACGCTGATGGTGCGCGCGGAAAAGGAAATGTATCGGCAAAAAGAGGAGCACCACTCTAAAAACGGATTTTTCTGCCGCTACGGCTCGGGTATCAAAGAATAATACATAAAAAGGATTTGCGAAACGCATATCCTTTTTTTTTCTTGCAAAACGTTTGACATTTCCTTGGAAAGCACATATAATGTTTATAGACCGACGGTCGGTCTATAAAAATTGAAAGGGAGCCACATCTATGAGGATTGTCAAAGAAGCGGACGAACGGCGCGAAGAGATCGTAAACGAAGCCGTGCGGTTATTCGCGGAAAAGGGATTTCGGAACACGTCGGTCAACGATATTTTAGCGGCCGTGAATATCGCAAAGGGGACTTTTTACTATTATTTCAAATCAAAGGAAGAACTTTTGGACGAGGCGATCGAAATGTACACCCGCGACCTTACGGCGAAACTGAACGGAATCGGGCGTGAAAGCGATCTGAACGCGGTCGAAAAGTTTATCAAAGTCATCGTCGAGGCGAGTTGTTCCGACAGTTTGTTCAAACAGCGCATCGTCGCGGCGATCCATCAGGAGGGCAACGAACTTTTGCATCTCAAAAGTCTTGTCGTGTCCGTACTATGTCTGGTGCCCGTTCTGACGGATATCGTAGAGGAGGGCAACGAACAGGGGCTGTGCCGCGTGCAGTTTCCGAAAACGACTGTGGAAACGCTGCTCATCGCCGCGCAGTTTATGTTTAACGACAGATTTTTTACGGAGGAAGAGTCGTCTTCCGTTCTTCGTCTGCAAGAATTTTTGACCGTCGTCGAAAATATGCTTAATATGGAAAAGGGCGCTCTGGCTCCTTTGGCGGTCGCGCTTGCGGAGACGGTCGAATGAAACGGTACATCGTTTACAGTAAAATCAAGTTTATCGCGCTCGTCCTGTTCAAAGCGCTGTACGCCGCCGCGTTCGTAGGTTTCGCGCTCATTTTGCAATGGCTGGTCAACACGATCACTGCCGACGGGGCGACGGCCGATCAGTTGTTCTTTTGCGTGGGCATAGCGATCGGGTACGTCGCGGTAATCACCGCGATCCTGCTTTTAAAAGATAAAGCGAGCACGGCATATATCAACAAGGCGGTCATGCTGCTTCGCAATGATCTGACGCACAGCCTTCTGCACGAACGCTACGAAGATTTTGCCTCGAACGACACGGCGAAATACCTTTCCCATCTCACAAACGATATCAAAACCGTTGCCGTAAGCGGTTTTAATTCCGTGATCACACTTCCCGAAGAAATATTTACATTTGTTTTCGCGGTTGCCGCGGCGTTTTTCATCAAATACGTGGTCGCTTTGACCATGCTCGGGCTCACGCTGCTCATCTTCATCGTGCCCGTCGTTTTCAATAAGCCGCTCAACCGCGCGAACGTGCGGTTGTCCGACGCCGTCAAGCAATATACCGCTGCGCTCAAACAAACCTTTCTCGGGATCGACGTCGTGAAAAATTTCGGCAGCGAAGAGCGGACGGAGCGCGAGATCGCGCGTATCAACGAAACGCTTTGCAAAAAGAACACGGTGCTCGACAAACTGAATTTGTATGCGGGGGACGTCGGAATTTTTATCGTGGTGCTCCTGCAACTGGGCAGTATCGCGATCGCGGGCTATATGATGCTGCAATCGGTCATTCTCATCGGCGCCGTCATCGCGGTGGTGCAACTCAGCGGCAATATGTACTCGCCGCTCATGCAGATCGCGGGCAAAGCCGCGCTCATTTCGGGGATAAGGGAACTCGATGAAACTTTGCTCGCGATGGCGCAGCCGCCCGAAGCGCAGGGCGAAAAACTTTTCGGTTTCGAGAGAGGGATCAGAGTCGAAAACGTCGGTTTCGGCTATCCCGATCATGAAGATCTCACTTTAAAAAACGTGAGCGCCGCATTCGAAAAGGGAAAAAAATATCTTATTGTCGGAAAGTCGGGGAGCGGAAAGTCCACGCTGTTGAAACTGATCGGCAAGACTTTCAACGGATACGTCGGGAAAATCGAGATAGACGGCGTCGATTACAGAAATATTTCCGAGCGCGAACTCTACAAAAACATCGCGTTTGCCCAGCAGAAAAGTTATCTGTTCGATCTTACGGTGCGTGAAAATATCGATTTCAACGGGACGGGCGACGCGCAACTTTTGGAACACGCCGTCGAAATTGCGGAACTCCGCGATTTCGTGCTCGCGCAGAAAAACGGTTTGGACGAACAGATCAGCGAGGAGATCAACCAGATCTCGGGCGGGGAAAAGCAGCGCGTCGGGCTTGCCCGCGCGATTTACAAGGACACGGATATTCTGTTGCTAGACGAAGTGACTTCGTCGCTCGATAAGGAAACCGCCTACCGCGTCGAAAAAAATATTTTGGCGCTGCGGGATAAGACCGTTCTCAACGTATCGCATAAACTGCACGCAGACCTATTGGAAAAATACGATTATATCTGCGTCATGGACGGGGGCAAAATCGTCGGTTTCGCCCCGCCCGCGGCGTTATTGAAAAATAACGCGCTCTCGCAATATATGGACGCATGAAAAAGGCGCGGAAGGGATCCCTTCCGCGCCTTTGGTGCGAGTGACAGGATTTGAACCTGCACGCCGAAGCAATAGATTCTAAGTCTATCTTGTCTGCCAGTTCCAACACACTCGCGTATTATATATTTTACACGAAATGCGCGCAAAAAGCAAGAGATTTCGCGGCGTATAGAATAGGGATTGTTGCGCAAACTGTTATTCGGAGGTGGAAAATGTTTATTGCAAATTTAGTTTCTTACATCCTCGTGCTTTTAGGAGCAGTTAACTGGGGATTGTACGGGGCCTTTAATTTCAATCTCGTTTCGGCCGTGTTTATGGGAGATAGAAGTATCGGTGCGATCATTACCTATGTCATCATCGCGCTCGCCGCAATCTGGCTGATTATTTCGACCGTATTCGCCCGCGGATACCTGAGATTCACCAAATACGATTATTAATCTTTGGGAAAAAAGCGCTTTCACGGCGCTTTTTTTTCACATAATTTTAACCGCGGAGGGGTTGACTTTTTCACATCTTTAGAATATAATAAAAATGAAATTGATTAGCAGTAAAAACAATTAGTGATATTGTAACAGACTGCGCTGACTTTGTCAAAAAGGACGTTACATAGGGTGACAACATCTTCGGAGGGAACAATATGAACTTTGTGGAATTCAAAAACGTGAGCAAGCACTACATAATGGGCAGCAACGTGATCAAGGCGGCGGACGACGTCAATTTCAGCATCGGGCAGGGCGAATTCTGCGTGGTGGTGGGGCCGAGCGGCGCGGGCAAGACGACCGTTCTGAATATGCTCGGCGGCATGGATCAGGTCACGGGCGGAGAGATTTTCGTGGACGGCGTGAAGATCAGCGACTTCAACGAGCGGAAACTCACCGACTATCGCCGCTACGACGTCGGGTTCGTATTCCAGTTTTACAATCTGATACAGAATCTGACTGCGCTCGAAAACGTGGAGATCGCCTCGGAGATCTGCAAAAATCCGCTGGACGCCAGAAAAACGCTGGAAGAAGTGGGGCTGTCCGAGCGCATGAGCAATTTCCCCGCGCAACTTTCGGGCGGCGAACAGCAGCGCGTTTCCATCGCGCGTGCCATTGCGAAAAATCCCAAACTTTTACTTTGCGACGAGCCGACGGGCGCGCTCGACTACGAAACGGGAAAAAATATCCTCAAACTTCTGCAAAAGATCTGCCGCGAAAATCATAAAACGGTCATCGTTATTACGCACAACCAGGCGATCACCCGCATGGCCGACCGCGTCATTCACGTCAAAAACGGCAAAGTCAGCGGCGAAGAACTCAATGCGCATCCCGCCGACGTGGATGTCATCGAATGGTAAAAATAATTCCTTACGGGCGGTGTTAGTATGAAAAGATTTACCAAAACAATCGCAAAGGAATTCACGTCGGGGTTCGGGCGTTTTATCGCCATCATGGCGATCATCGCGCTCGGCGTCGGTTTCATGATCGGCGTGATGCAGGCCACGCCCGACATGAAAAATTCCATGGACAAATATTACGAGGAAAACGCCGCGTTCGATCTGGGACTCAAATCGGTCTACGCTTTTTCCGAGGACGACGTCGCCGAAGTACTCGCTTTACAGGACGAGAACGGAAAAGCGCTCACCGAGCGCGCTTTTGCCTACACTTCCGCAGACGCGCCTGTAACGATCACGCGCGGCGGGGAGGCGGACGTCGAAACCATCGCGCGCGTCAACGCGGTCGATTTCGCGGCGTTGCAGGGCGACGGCGGCGTCAACCGCCTGACGTTGGTCGAAGGGCGTTTCCCCGAAAAACCGGACGAAGTCGTCGTTCAGCGAAAGACGAATTATATTCTCGACGTGAAGGTGGGCGACGTGATTACGGTGACGGGCGATACGACGCTCGATTTCGACGTGCCTCTGAGCAAATCCGTGCTTACGGAATCGACGTTCGAAGTCGTCGGCGTGGTTTCCTCGCCCGATTATTATTATTTCGACGCGCGGGAAGTGACCACGCTCGGCACGGGCGTTCTCGGCACGATCTTTTACGCGCAGGAAAGCGTTTTCGACCTGACGAACAATATGCTCTTCAAATACCTGTATAACAATCTGTTTTACGAAGAGGAAGGGCATTCCATGTACACGGATATATCCGTGCTTTTAAAAGGTTCGGACGAACGGATGGCGTTTACGCCCGCTTTCGAAGATTTCGTCAAGGGGCGCATCGAAGATTACAAGGAACTCGGCGCAAAGCAGTGCGTCGCGCTCAATGCCGAACTGGAAAAATTCGCCTCGCTCGCGGGAGATCTGCCCGCCGCGGAATGGTACGTGCTGGATATCGTTACCACGAATTTAAGTTATATCGGGTTCGGAATGAACGCGGAAAAAGTAGCGGACATCGCGGGTATTTTTCCCGTATTCTTTATCGTGGTCGCGGCGCTGGTCGCGCTCACGTCCATGACGCGCATGGTCGAAGAGGACCGCATGCAGATCGGCACGTTCAAGGCGCTCGGCTACACGAACGGGCGCATCATGTCTAAATATATGATCTACTGCTGTATCGCGAGCATCGTGGGCTGCGTGGTCGGCGTGCTGTTCGGATTCAGCCTTTTGCCCACCATCTTCTGGCAGGCATATAAGATCATGTACTATCTGCCGCCGCTCTCGCTCGCGTTTTCCCCTTGGTTCGCCGTCATCACGCTCGCCGTGGCGCTGGCGGGCACCATGCTGGTCACTTACTTTGCGGCACGCTCGTCGCTCAAAGAAAAGCCTTCCCAACTCATGCAGCCCAAGGCGCCCAAAGCGGGCAAACGCATTTTTCTCGAACGCGCAGGTTTTTTCTGGAATCATCTGAAATTTAAATACAAGGCGACGCTGCGCAATATATTCCGCTATAAACGGAATATGTTTATGACAATTCTCTCGGTCATGGGCTGTACCGCGCTCATGCTCGTAGGGTTCGGGCTGAACGATTCGGTAACGGCTGCCATCGACACGCAGTTCAACGAGATCGTTCAATACGAGGCGCTCGTGGAGTACAGCGCCATCGACGAGGGAGGCGCGCTCGAATCTTTTCTCCAAGGAACGGATTGCGAAGATTACGTTTCGCTGTACGGTGAAGACGGGCACGTGGAACTGCAAAAAGACGGGGAAAAATTCACCGAATCGGTAGAACTTTACGCCGTAAAAGCGGACGATCAAAAATTTAACTCGTTTTTAGCCTTGCGTAATTCCAAAAAGTCTGCTATAATAGATTTGAGTAAAAACGGGGTGGCGATTTCGGAAAATATAGCGGACGGCTATGGGGTAGCCGTCGGCGATTCCATTGTTTACAGGCGTTCCGACGGAACGAAGGAAACCTTGACCGTTACGGCGATCGCGGAAAATTATATGGGTAATTATCTGTACGTCGACAGCGCGTATTACGCCGAACTGTTCGGAGAAAAGAAAGACAACACGCTCTTCGTCAAGACGGGGATCTCCCCCGAAGATTACGACGACCTTGCGAAAACGCTCCTTTCCGACAGCGGGGTAAACGGGGTCACCTTCACGGCTAACAACAGAAAGACTTACGAGGGATTGGAACAGACCATGGGCTTTGTGATCGCGGTCCTTGTCGTCTGCGCGGGAGCGCTGGCGGCGATCGTGCTCTACAATCTGACGAATATAAATATCGACGAAAGGCGGCGGGAGATCGCGACGCTGCGCGTTCTGGGCTACCGCAAGCGGGAGGTCGCAGGTTATATTTACCGCGAAAGCGCGGTTCTGACCGTCATCGGCGCGCTTTTGGGCCTGGGGCTTGGCGTACTTCTGCATATGTTTCTGGTCACGCGTATCAACGGCGTCGCCATGATGTTTGCGAGCGTCATCGGCGTCGGAAGTTATTTTTATTCGTTGGGACTTACGGTACTGTTCGCGGGAATCGTCTATGCTTTCATGCTGATCAAACTCAATAAGATCAATATGGCGGATTCCTTAAAGTCCAACGAATAAACACAGGAGAGGAACTGTCTGATGGAAGATGAAAAATTGCGCGACGCGCTGATCCAGCAACTTTGGCGCATGAATAAAATGGATATCGTCACGCACCTGCGCGAATTTATCGAGGGAGAACTCGCCACGTTGTGGTTTTTAAACGTCAGCGGAGATACGACAATCATCCCTTCCATGATCAGCGACAATCTGCGTATCAGCCGCGCGCGCACCGCAATCATTTTGCGCACATTGCGCGAAAAGGGCTATGTGACGATGGATATTTCCGAGGAAGACCGCCGTAAGATGACGGTGCTGCTCACGGAATCGGGAAAGAGTTACCTCGACGAAAAGTATGATTTTCTGCTCGCATATTTCGATAAATATATCGAAGTGTTGGGCGCGGACAATATAGAGGAACTTACCGAACTTTTAAAACTGACTGCAGATAAAGAGGCTTGCCTCGCTTCCTGGATTGAAGAAGAAAAACGCAAGAAGGAGGGAAAGGACGCATGATCGATAACGAATCGGGAGAAGACTATCTCGAAGCGGTATTGCAACTTGCCTCGTCCGAAAGGGAAGTGCATTCGGTGGACGTCGCCCGCAAGCTGGGCGTATCCAAGCCCGCCGTTACAAAGGCGATGAAGATCCTGCGCGCCAAAGGCTATGTGGAAGTGGAAAACAACCATATCGTTCTTACGGACGAAGGACGGGAATACGCGCAAGCCGTGTACGAAAAGCACAAAAATATCGCGGCGTTTCTATGCGCGTTGGGCGTAAATGAGGAGACCGCGGAGGCGGACGCCTGCCGTTTCGAGCATATGATCAGCGGCGAAACGTACGAGGCGATGCTCCGCTATTTGAAAAAAGCGTGATTTTCGGGCGGCATTCGCTTGCCAAATTTTCGTAAAAATGGTAACATGATAAAAAAACAAAAGCGGGCGGGGATCGCCGGATCTCCCTTCCGCTGCACGTTCGATGCCCTTTCCGTAGGCCGAAGAAGGAGAGGGATGATCGGACGTTTTTTTTATGGAGGTTCGGGGTGCAAACGGCAAGCGTCGGCAAAACGTTCTTAAGGTATACTTTTTTCAGCGTGCTGGGCATGGTGGGCATTTCCTGCTATATCCTGGCGGATACTTTTTTCATCGCGCGCGGCGTGGGGCGGGACGGACTGACCGCGCTCAATCTCGCGCTGCCCGCGTACAGCGTCCTGCACGGTACGGGGCTGATGATCGGCATGGGCGCCGCCACCCGCTTTTCTCTCCTGCAAGGGCGGGGCGAAACGGAAAAGGGAAACCGCGTATTTACGAGCGCCCTCTGTTTCGCGCTGGCGTTCGGCGTTTTATACCTGCTGTGCGGGCTGTTTCTCGCACGTCCGATTTCCTACGCGCTCGGCGCGCGCGGCAAAGTTCTGGACATGACCGCCGACTATCTGGGCACTTTTCTCAAATTTTCGCCCGCGTTCATGGTCAATAACGTGATGCTGTGTTTTATCCGCAACGACAAAAATCCCAATCTCGCCATGATCTCCATGCTCAGCGGCAGTTTTTTGAATATCGCGCTCGATTACGTGTTCGTGTTTCCATGCAATATGGGGATGTTCGGCGCGGCGCTCGCGACGGGATTCGCACCCATGCTCGGCGTACTGCTCTCGTCCGTGCATTTTTTGCAGCGAAAAAATACTTTCCGCCTTGTACGCGTGCTTCCGTCTTTCCGTCATTTGGGGGATATGTGCGCGCTGGGCGTGTCGTCTTTCATCACGGAACTTTCCTCGGGGCTGGTCATTCTCGTGTTCAACGTGATCATTTTAAGACTGAACGGGGACGTCGGCGTTGCGGCGTACGGCGTGATCGCCAATATTTCGCTCGTCGTGCTGTCCGTATTTACGGGCATCGCGCAGGGCTTGCAGCCCGTGGTCAGCCGCTATCTGGGGCAAGGAGAGGGGAAAAACGCCGCCAAGGCGATGAAACTCGCCCTCTTGACGGCGGCGGGATTCGCGCTTTCGGCGTATCTTTTCGGCGCGCTGTTCGCAAACCCCATCGTGAATATCTTCAACCGCGACAACGACGCGCAACTGACGCAGATCGCCGTCCACGGACTGTATCTGTATTTTGCGGGCTTTGTATTCGCGGGCGTCAATATCGTAACGGCGGTGTACTTCGGCGGCATAGATCTGCCGCGCGAATCTTTTGCCATCTCGCTTATGCGCGGCTTTATATTCATCATTCCCGCCGCCTTCGCGCTCTCTGCGCTCTTTGACATGACGGGCGTCTGGCTCTCCTTTCCCGTGGCGGAGATACTCACCGCGTGTGCCGCAGTCTTCCTGCTCCGTCGCCATCGCAAAAAAAACAGGCTCCGCCTGTCCTAAATTGCCCGCGGCGTAATAGTACAAGCAGAGAAAAACATACATTAAACCTACAATGAGGTGACGTATGTTTTTTGAATTTCTGTATGCCGTTTTAGGCAAGTTGGTCTTTTTCACTTCCGCCATCGGCGGAAAAAGTTCTTTTCCCAAACCTCTCTCTCCCGAGGACGAGGCGAAGTACCTGCGCCTCGCGCGCGAAGGCGACAAAAATGCCAAGGATACACTCGTGCGTCACAATATGCGCCTGGTCGCGCACATCGTCAAAAAATACAACGGCGCGGCGGAAACCGACGATCTGATTTCCGTGGGCAGCATAGGGCTCATCAAGGCGATCAACACCTACGAGCCGGGGCGGGGTACCCAACTTGCGACCTATACCGCCCGCTGCATCGAAAACGAGATGCTTATGCTGATACGCAGCAACAAAAAGCACAAGAACAACGTATCGCTTTCCGATCCCGTGGGCGTAGATAAGGACGGGAACGAACTGACGCTGATGGATCTTCTCTTCGAAAAGGAAGAGGGCGTTTTCAAGACGGTGGAATCCAAACTGCTCAAAGAAAAGTTCATGAAAGTGTTGGAACAGGTCCTGACCGAGCGCGAATACACCATTCTGTGTCTTCGCTACGGGCTGAAAGGGGGCGCGCCGCTGCCGCAGCGCGAAGTCGCCAAGTTTTTGAAAATTTCCCGCTCGTACATATCGCGTATCGAAAAGCGCGCCGTGGAAAAGGTGCGCGAAGAGTTGAAGCGCTGCGATTTTTTTATGGATTGAACAAAATTCCGCCGCCGCGAAAGTGTTTTCGCGGCGGCTTTAAAAATTTTATCACAAATTTTCCGAAAATCGTTTACAGAAGGGCGGCTCGGTGCTATAATATAGTCAAAGGTCAAAGAAAGTCTATAAAGGAGGGCGGCATATGAACATCTGCGACGCGATAGAACAATTTTTGCTCGACGCGTTTTCCGAAGACGGCGTTGTGCTCATTTCGCGCAACAATCTGGCGCAGCATTTCGACTGCGCGCCCAGCCAGATCAATTACGTGCTCACCACCCGCTTTACCGCCGACAGGGGCTATCTCACCGCGAGCCGCCGCGGCGGGGGCGGATACATCGTAATACGCAAGATCGACGTCAGCAAGGACGGTTATTTAAACGAAATTTTGTGCCGTGAGATCGGGGAAGAGATCTCCTGCCGCAGGGCGCAGAGCATTCTGGAAGCACTCGCCGAGCGAAACGTCGTCACGCGGCGCGAAAGCGCGCTTTTAAACCTGGCGATGTCCGACAGTTCCCTGTCTTCGCCCATCGTCATCAAAGACCGCCTGCGGGCGCAGATTCTCAAAAATATCATTCTCGAACTCATACAGGAGAGACAAGACTGATGCTCTGTAATCAATGCAAACAAAGGCAGTCGGCGCACTGCATCAAAAAAGATACCGAGGCGGGCGTGGAAGAAATGTTCCTCTGCGAGGAATGCTACGCGCGGGCGCAAGAGGATCCCGTGTTCGGGCCCGACCTTTTCGCCTCCTTTTTCACGAAGGATATTTCCGAGGAAAGCCGCTGCTGCGAAAATTGCGGCACGACGCTTGCGGAATATTCCAAAACGGGCATTTTAGGCTGTGAAAAGTGTTACGAGGCGTTCCGCGAGGAACTGATGCCCGCCATCCGCAAGATCCACGGCAAGACGACCCACAAGGGCAAGCACCCCTCGGGCGAGAGCACCTATTACGAACTTCTGGAAGAACAGCGCCTGCTGCGCGCGGAACTGGAACGCGCGCTCAAAGAAAAGCGGATGAAGGACGCCGACCGCATCAACAAAGATATCCGCGCCATCAACAAAATAATATACAGAGGCGATTTCGGAGGGAGCGATGATTAACAACCGAGATCTGGAAAGCACCATCGTTTCCACCCGCGTGCGTCTCGCGCGCAATATCGCGGGCTATCCTTTTCCCTCGAAACTGAAAAATACCGAACAGGCGAAAGAGATCATCCGTCTCGTCAATACCGAGGCGAGCCGCGTGGGCGTGTTCAATCTCTATTTTATGGATGCAGTTTCCGATATCGTGGCGCGCTGTCTGATGGAAGATCATCTCATCAGCGCGGACCTCATTGCCAACAAAAAATACGGCGCGGCGCTCATCGACGAGGAAGAGAAGTTCTCCATCATGATCAACGAGGAGGACCACCTGCGCGAACAGTATCTTTTGCGCGGCTTTCGTCTGAACCGCGCCTACGAAAAAATTTCCGCAATGGACGATATGCTGTCCAAATCCATACGCTTTGCGTACGACAAACAGTTGGGCTATCTGACCGCCTGTCCCACCAATCTGGGCACGGGCTTACGCGCCTCGGTCATGCTCTTTCTGCCGGGACTCACGCGCCTCAATAAGATGAACAATCTCATTCACCACATTTCCCGCCTGGGGCTCACGGTGCGCGGCGTGTACGGAGAGGGGAGCGTTGCGGAAGGGTATATGTATCAGATCAGCAACGAAGTGACTTTGGGCGTGGAGGAGGAAACCATACTTTCCGAAGTGGAAAACGCCGTATTGGAAGTCGTCGGGCTGGAAGCCCGCGCGAGGGAACAACTCGTCAAAAACGATCTCATCGGCGTCAAGGACGACTGCCGCCGCTCGTTTGGCATTCTCACCAACTGCGAAAAAGTTTCTTTTAAGGAATTCCTGCAGTTGATCTCCAACGTAAAACTGGGCGCGGCGCTGGGCTATGTGCCCATCGGCGATATATCCAAGATCGACGACCTGATCGTCGCCGTGCGCCCCGCCAATATCAATTTATTCAGCGACCGCGAAGTGAGCGAACTGGAACAGAACGTCTGCCGCGCGGCTAAATGTACGTCCGCACTCCTTGAAGCGGCAAAATAAGGATAACGGAGGCTTCTTTTATGAGTTATTTCGATAAATTCACCATCAATTTGCAAAAGGCGATCAAAGTTTCCTCGGATGCTGCCAAGCATTTCGGGAGCAGTTATATCGGGAGCGAACATATCCTGTTCGGCATTTTAAACGTGCCTGAGTGCCGCGCCTGTAAACTTTTAAAGGCGGCGGGCGTCAACGAAGGGGCGTACCGCGCCGTATTCGTGCGCAGCCTCGACAAGAACACCAAAGTCGCCGGCTTTACGCCGCGCACCAAAAATATGTTCGAGCGCGCGTGCGAGTTCGCCCTCTGCGACGGCGCAGGCGCCATGGTCGGCACCGAACATATGCTTCTCGCCATTCTCGACGACGAAGATTCCATCGCCTTCCGCATTTTAAAAATGCTCGGCGCGGATATTTCCGGGCTCGTCTCCGCGCTCGACGAGGAGATCGGTTTTTCCGAAGAGGATACGGACGTGCGCGACGAGTACAGTGCGCCGACCTTTATCCGTTTTTCGGCGGAGCCGTACGCCGCCAATCCTGCCGCGGCGCAAAACGGCGCGCGTGCGGAAAAGGGCCCGCTCGCCAATTTCAAATTCGGGACCGACCTCACGCAGAAGGCGCGCGAGGGGAAAATAGACCCCGTCATCGGGCGCAAAAAGGAGATCGATAAGATCATTCAGGTCTTATCCCGCCGCACCAAAAACAATCCCGTGCTGATCGGCGAACCCGGCGTGGGCAAGAGCGCGGTCGTGGAGGGGCTTGCGCAGGCGATCGTTCACGGCGACGTGCCCGATCTTTTGCGCGACAAGATCGTGTACGCGCTCGACCTTCCCGGCATGCTGGCAGGCGCGAAATACCGCGGCGATTTCGAAGAGCGGCTCAAAGAAACCGTCGAACAGGTGCAAAAGAGCGGCAACATCATTTTATTCATCGACGAAATTCACAACATCGTGGGCGCGGGCGCGAGCGCGGACAACAGCATGGACGCGGCGAACATTTTAAAGCCCATGCTGGCACGCGGGGAGTTGCAGACCATCGGCGCGACCACCATCGACGAATACAGAAAATATATCGAAAAGGATCCCGCCCTGGAACGCCGCTTTACGCCCGTCAACGTGGAGCAGCCCAGCGTGCCCGAAACCATCGAAATTCTGCGCGGGCTGCGCGATAAGTACGAGGCGCACCATAAAGTGACCATCACCGACGAGGCGATCGTGGCTGCGGCAAGCCTTTCCGACCGCTATATTACCGACCGTTTCCTTCCCGACAAGGCGATCGACCTCATCGACGAGGCGGCGTCCCGCGCGCGGCTGGACAGTTACAACGGACCGAAGGGAGTCAAGGAAAAAGAGGCGGAGATCGAGCGTCTGAACGCCGAAAAGAACAAGGCGGTGCGGCGCGACGAATACGGCAAGGCGCAGGAGATCATGGATCAGATCAAAGCGATCCGTGCCGAGATCGACAAGATACAGGCCGACTGGAAGAGCCGCCCCAACGAAAATATGGCGTCCATCGGCTCGGACGAGGTCGCAAAGATCGTGAGCAGTTGGACGGGGATCCCCGTTCTAAAACTTACGCAGGAGGAAAGCGAAAAACTTCTGCACCTCGAAGAGGAATTGCATAAGCGCGTCATCGGGCAGGACGAGGCGGTTTCCGCCGTGGCAAAAGCCATCCGCCGCGCGCGCGCGGGGCTGAAAGACCCCAACAAACCGATCGGCTCGTTCATTTTCGTGGGGCCCACGGGCGTGGGCAAGACCGAACTTTCAAAGGCGCTCGCGCAGGCGATGTTCGGCGACGATAAACTGATGATCCGCCTGGATATGAGCGAATTCATGGAAAAGCACGCAGTGAGCAAGATCATCGGCGCGCCCCCCGGATACGTGGGATTTGACGAATCGGGCGGCCAACTCACCGAAAAGATACGCCGCAAACCTTACAGCGTGGTGCTCTTCGACGAGATCGAGAAGGCGCATCCCGACGTATTCAATATCCTGTTGCAGATCCTCGACGACGGCCGTCTGACCGACAGCAAGGGGCGCGTGATCAGTTTTAAAAATACGGTCGTGATCATGACCTCGAACGTGGGCGCGGGCAAGGTGAAGAGCATTTCCCGCCTCGGGTTCAATACCCCCGCGGAAGACGCCGAGTACGACAAGATGAAGGACAATATCACCGAGGAACTGAAAGCGCAGTTCAAACCCGAATTTTTAAACCGCGTGGACGAGATCATTATTTTCCATAAACTGACGCGCGAAGACGGCGCAAAGGTGTGCGACCTGTTTTTGGAAACGCTGTCAAAGCGCCTCAAAAACCGTGACATCGAACTGAACGTCAGCGACGCCGCCAAACAGAAACTTTTAGACGAGGGCTACGACGAAGTGTACGGCGCGCGTCCGTTGAAACGCGTCATTCAGCGGCGGATCGAGGACGCGCTGAGCGAAGAGATCTTATTGAACAAGGTATCCACGGGGCAGAAAGTGAACGTAGACGTAAAGGACGGCGCGTTCGTGTTTCAGCCCGTGAAATAAACAAGCGTAAGGAGGAATCACTATGCGCATCGAAATTACGGCAAAAAGTTTTACCGTCGGCGACAAACTCAAAGATCTGGTGGAAAAAAAGATTTCCAAACTCGATAAATATTTCGAATCGGACGCGGATTGCAAGGTAGCGCTCAAAGAAGAGGGCAAACTGAGCAAAATGGAAGTTTCCATTCAGTACAAGGGGAGCCTCGTGCGCGCGGAAGTTTCGGGCGAAAATTTTTACGACGATATCGACGACGTTCTCCCCAAGATAGAGCGGCAGATCTATAAACAGAAGAGCAAAATTTCTTCCAAACTCAAAAAGGACGCCTTTTTCGACAAGCAGATCTTTTTCCAGGACGCGGCCGTGCCCGAAAGCAAACTTGTCAAGACCAAAACTTTCGAACTTACGCCCATGAACGTGGACGAGGCGATCACCCAGCTCGATCTTTTAGGCCACTCGTTCCATATCTTTCAGGACGCCGAAACCAACGAAGTGCGCGTGGTGTATCTGCGCGAAAGCGGCGACGTCGGACTGATCATTCCCAAAAAGCATAAATAATTACTGTGAAAGACCCCGAAGGATTCTTCCTTCGGGGTCTTCACGCCCTTGGCGCGAATCGCATATTATGGAGTAAAAGGTAGGGCTACATATGAAAAAATTTTACTTGAAAATGATCGTTGTCTTTCTCCTGTTCGTTGCGATTGCGTCTATCTTCCTGTTGCTTTTATATCTGGAAGGGGAGCGTCGGCGGGATGACGCGCAATATCAGATCCTCGAATACGAAGGCGACGTACAGTCGCCTTTTTTTATTTGCCCGAATATTTATTTTCCCGCAAAAAACTGCATACAATAAGAGTATGGGTTTCGTGCGAAAAGTCTACAATAAGGCAAAGAATACGCTGGCGTATCTTTCCTCGAAAAAATATACCACGATCGCGGGCACGCTGGCGTTCTTTCTTATTCTGTCCATCGTTCCCTTTATCTTCTGGCTCACGCTGCTGTTCGGCAATCTGAATCTGGATTACGACCAGATTTTTTCGCTGTCTATCTTCGCGGGGATCCGCGACGTGCTTTCCTATTTTCTCGAAGCAGCGCAGAGCGCCACCGCGGGCGCGTCCGTCATTCTCGCGCTGACGACGCTCTATTCTTCCACCACGCTTTTTTACCATATGCGCCGCAGCGGGGAGATCATTTACGATTATCGCCGCCGCAAGAGCGGAATTCTCCTTCGCATCAGCGCGCTCATTCTTCTGTTCGTTATCATGCTTTTACTGTTTGCCGAAGTGGGCGTGTTCCTCTTTCTCGGCGGGTTCATCCGCCGCCTCTTTCATACCGTGTTCGCGCAGATCGCCGTCTATATCATTTTGGCGGGGCTGGCGTTCCTGCTCGTTCTCATCCTCAATCTGCACGTGTGCCCGTACCGCGTCAATCTGAAAAACGTGGTGTGGGGCAGCCTTCTCACCGTACTGATGGGCGGCGTCGCCTCCTTCGGGTTTTCCCTGTATCTGAGTTTAAGTTCCATGGAAAAACTGTACGGCGCCATCACATTGCTCATCGTGTTTTTGCTTTGGGTATACATTCTGATGATCTGTTTCGTGACGGGCGTCATCGTCAACTGCCACGGATTGGAAAAAGAGGGCAAAAGCGGCGTAGCGGTCAAAAAATTCTGAAAATTGTACCCCGATTTTAATTTTTAAGAAAAATCATTTGCACATCGGGCGATTGTGTTGTATAATGAAGGAAACAAACCAAAGAACGGAGTAAAATCAATGTATCAATTATTTTGCGATTCCAACTGCGAATTGTGGCATACTACGATAAAAGAACTCGGGCTCAACGTCATACGCATGCCGTACGTGCTCGACGGGCAGGAATATTTTTACGACATGGGCGAAGCGACAGACTTCGATCATTTTTATAAGAGAATGCGCGAGGGCGCCGTCCCCACGACGTCCGCCATCAACGAGCAGGATTATATAGACTATTTCGAGCCGATCTTAAAAGCAGGGGACGATATTTTTTACATCACTTTTTCACACAAACTTTCCGCTACTTTCGAGAGTATGGACCGCGCGATCGCAACCTTGAAAGAACGCTATCCCGCGCGCACCGTGCGCACGTTCGATACCAAGAGCATCAGTCTCGGCGCGGGATTTCAGGTCTATTATGCCGCAAAGAAATATAAGGAAGGCGCCACGATGGACGAGTTGGAAGCCTACCTTGCGGATATTTCGGCGCATACCGTCGTCTATTTCATCGTCGACGATCTGGTCTATCTGAAACGCGGCGGACGTATTTCCGCGCTTACCGCGGCGTTCGGCTCTCTCTTAAATATTAAACCCATCATCTCCATCATGCCCGACGGCAGTTTGAAGAGCGTGGGCAAAGTCAAAGGCGCCAAGCGCGTATTCAGCGAATTTATCCGCATCATGCGCCATAAAAAGTGCGACGTGCAGAATTACCGCGTCGAAGTTTTGCAGGCGGACTGCAAGGACACGGGCGACGCGTTCGTGGACGCGCTCAAAGCGGAATTCGGAGAAAATATTCAAATCGATTATCAGATCGTCGGTCCCGTCATCGCCTCGCACTGCGGCCCCGGAACGCTCGGCGTGATCTTCCACGGGGAATCCCGCTGAATCATAAATTGCAGCGCAAGGCGAAAGCCTTGCGCTTTTTAAGAGGAAACTTTTGAAAACAAGAAAAATTCGCCTTTTTGCGCTCGCGGCGGCGCTCATGCTCGTTTTTTTCTCCTTTACCGCCTGTCAAAGCGCCGACAGCGGGCAAAAGGGGTATTTTGTGGAGTATGAGATAAACGCCGCGCAACTGTATATCGACGGGAAGAAGATTTCCGATACCGAATACCGCGCGCTAAACGCCGCCGCGGGCGAACTGATCCGCTCGATCGAGCGCGAGATCAGCGTCGAATTTCCCGACAGCGATCTCTCCGAAATCAACGCGGCAGGGGCGTACGAGCCTGTCGCCGTGGGGGAGCATACCTATCGGATGCTCGAACTTTGCGGCGAACTGCACTCGCTCACGGCGGGAAAATTTTCTCCCGCGCTCTATAATCTTTCCGAGATCTGGGGCTTTTCGCCCGACTGCGAAGGGAAATACAATGTTTCGCGCCCCGAGCCTTCTCTCATGCAGATCGAAATCGCGCTTGCAGGCAGCGATTTTTCCGATCTGGAATTGTTGGACGGGCAGCGGGTGCAGAAAAAGAACGCTGCGCTCAAACTCGATCTGGGCGGCATTGCCAAAGGATACATGAGCGACTGTCTGCGCGCGCTTCTGGAAGAGCGTTTCCGAGGGAAAAAGGTGGAAGGCTCGGTTTCCGTCATGTCCAACACGATTTTGCTCGGGAATTATCACGAGAGCGCGCAGAGCACGAGACCGTGGAAAGTGAGCGTGGACAACCCCCGCGCCCGCGTTACGCCCTATATGCAGTGCATGATGCTGCCCGAAGTGTCTTCCGCGGCGATCACGACCAGTTCGGATATGTACCGCTTTTACTCCTACGGCGGCAAGATATACTGCCATATTCTCGATCCCGAAACGGGGCGGCCCGCGGATCGCGGGATCATCAGCATTACGGTCGTCGTCCCGAATACAGTCCCCGATTGCGGCGCGCTGGCGGACGCGCTGTCCACGGCGGGATTTTGCATGGATCTGACCGATTCGCTCAACTTTTACGGGCGGTTATCCGAATCTTTAGGCGTTTCCGCCGTCGTCATCTGTTCGGATTTTCAGTTTTATACCATCGGGGATCTTTCCGTTCTGAATATGAGCGAAGTTTCCGAATCCTATACCGACGTCTTTACGCGCGGCGCCGTTTCCGAAGCGACCGATCGGGTAATACCCTGCGAAAAAGAAAAGGAATACATTTCGAAGTGTGAGCGGACATGAGTGAACCTCTTAAAATCTGCCGCGGCAGGCACAATTCATTTTTTGCGTTCGGCGATCTCGCCGTGTACGCGGTTCTGCTCGCGCTCGTTCTGTTGTTTACTGTTTTTTCCTTTTCGGGCAGGAAAGAGGAGGGGACGCGGCTGGAAATTTCCTATCGCGGCGAAGTGATCTTTACGGCGGGACTGGAAAAGGACGCGTTGTATGTGTTTTATATCGACGGAGGGAAAGGCAAGGTGATTGCGGGCGGAGACGCGGACGGGCTTTCCGATTATAACGTCATCGAGGTCAAGGACGGCAAGGCGTCCGTCGTGGCGTCCGACTGTGCGGACAAAGTTTGTTTCGGCAACGGAGTCTGCCTGCCGCACCGCATGACGCTCAGGATCGTCTCCGACGATTGGGAGACGGATCTGTGAGGCGCACGGCAAGGCGGCTCGCCGCGCTTGCGGTTCTGCTCGCCGCGGCGCTCGTATTGTTTCTGGTGGAAAGCCTGATCCCCCCGTTGCTGCCGATGGCGCCCTATGTGAAGATCGGACTGGCGAACAGCATCGTCCTTTTGGTTATCGTCCTGTTCGGCGCAAGGGATGCTTTTTTGTTTGTGTTGGCGAAAAATCTTCTGGGCGCGCTGTTCGGTTCCTTGTTCGCGCTCGCGTTCAATCTTGCGGGCAGTCTGGCGGCGTATGCGGTCATGGCGCTCTTGTATCGATTTGTCTTTCCGAAAGTCAGCCTTGTCGCAATCAGCGTCGCAGGCGCGGTCCTGAGCAACATTGCGCGTACGGCGGTCGGCGTCTGGCTGATGGATGCGCCGTCGCTGTTTATACAACTTCCCGCCGTCTGTATTTTCAGTGTTTGCGCGGGGATCGTCATCGGCGTTTTGACCGTATTCTTGGTAAAATATCTGCCCGAAAGATTGACAAAGCAAGAATAAAGTGGTAAAATATCAAAAGTAACGCAGAGATGGCGGAGCGGTCGAACGCGCACGACTCGAAATCGTGTTTACCCCACGGGTAACAAGGGTTCAAATCCCTTTCTCTGCGCCAATGCCTGTTTTTTGCACGGTTTTGTGCAATTTCATTGAAAAAAGTCCTGTATTTGGTTGGTTTCTTGTGGGGGAAAAGCCGAATACGGGGCTTTTTTTGCCTTATTTTGGGTACGATTTGGGTACGGTATGGGTATGATCATCTAAAAAATGATCGATCATGTCGTAAATCTCATCGTATTGCCGCCGCAATATTTGAAACTTTTCATCCTCTGTCTTGTCGCCGCGTAAAAAGGTCATAGGATCTAATTGTTCGGGGTGAGTATAGGTTTTTAGGGTAGTTTTGATATCAGAATGCCCCATCCAGAGCGAAACAGTCTTAATATCGACCTTTTTTACGTGGATTTGGATGCTTCCGAACGTATGCCTCAAATCGTGCAATTTATAGTTTTCAATGAAATTTGTGAAATAGTGACTCGCTGCGAAAGTGCCCAATTTAAAATATCTGTCTTGGGTACGCAGGCATTTTAACAGTTTTTCGACGATCGGAAAGAGGGGGATTTTCCGATTTGACTTTTCTGTTTTCGTTCCTCTGATCATTAAAATTTTTTTTTCGAAATTTACGTCATTGACCGTGAGCATTCTTCCTTCGTCGCGTCGGGTACCCGTCAGATATTGGAATAAGTAATAGCACTTGCGATCAAAACTGATATTTTCAGCTGATAGAAGTCCGGAGAAGAAAGTCATTTGATCTTCGAAGGAAAGCGCCTTTCCTTCTTCCGTTTCATGCTCCATTCTTTCAATCGGACTACAAGGGTTAGATTTTATCAACGAAAGTGCCAACGCCCTGTTAAAGAGGTTATTCAAAAAACCTTGCATGATCTGCCGTTTGCGTGTAGCCTTAATCGAAAACAAAAAAGATTCAATATCTTTCGTAGTATAAGTATTCAGTCTTTTATCGAAATCATGAGTTACAATGTAATTGTAATTCGCTCGATACCCGTCGAGAGTATTTTTTGCGCGTTTGGTTTGGATTTTATAAGGAAGATATGTTTTAGTATAAAATTCGGAAAATTTCGGACATAAGTTTCTTTTTTAACCGGTTGTTTAATACGGCTTTATTGTTCCTGGACTTTTTTATTGAGTTTTTCTTGCAACTCTTCAACGCTGCGTCCGTAGACAGAATCAAAAAGCGGGTTCCTGAATTCAAGCAATCCGTTCGAGCGAACCCGCACGGAGCCTTCGATCTTCATTTGCAAAATCATTGTTTTCGCCTCCTCGATCAGGCTTTCATCCGCAATGATCATACCCTGTACATTTCCAATGCAAAAAATGTCTTGATTATTTGTGTTGCCGGAATCGGCGTAGTGCAAAGCATCTTCCGCACCGATCATAGCCGCGAGCGTCCCGGCGATGTTGTGAGAGGATTTTGAAATACAGTTCATTTCCTCGGCGATGGCGGTTAAACCTCTTCTTGTAATATCGTTCATGACTTTCCTCCTGATGTATTTTGGGGAGAAAAATTATACCAAAAAATTACAAGCATTTAAAGAGCAAAGTTAATATCCGATATAAGGAACTGTATTAACGCCTGCTTTTTTCAAGGTAGTAATCACATAAGAAAGGAAAATACCTTTCTGCACCTCGGTCATCAATTTATAAAGGTTTGCAAACTGTTTAAAATAATCATCGTGTTCAATCAATTAATTGGTACGCAACAAAGCGTACCACACAAAAATTTGCAAACGGGGGACACGGTTCGGGAGTGAACAAAGGTCTGGAACTCGCGCGGGGCTTATATTTCAAAGTCGTGGATTCGGACGACTGGCTCGAAACCGCAGCCCTGCATACGTTGCTGGATACGCTGTGGGAGCATCTGGAACAGGATACGCCCGCAGATCTGTACCTGACGAATTTCGTATACGAAAAAGTAGTGGAAAACGCAAGGTTCGTGAGGCGTTACACGGAGAATTTCCCGCAGGGAAGACTGTTCGGCTGGAACGAGGTGAAACGGTTCCGTAATTCCAACGTGCTCTTGATGCATTCAATGCTGTACCGTACGGATAAACTGCGTGAAAGCGGGGTCGTTTTACCCGAACATACTTTTTATGTGGATAATATCTTCGCCTATAAGCCGTTGCCGTATACGAAAAAACTGTACTATATGAATATCGATCTGTATCGCTATTATATCGGCAGGGAAGACCAGTCGGTGAACCGTGAGAACATCGTGAAACGATACCGTCAGCAGATCCGCGTGATGAAAGAGATGTTAAACGCGTACAGTTACCGGGAGTTAAATAAAATGCAGAGCGGCTTGTCGCAGTATATGAAGCACGATCTGGGCGTGGTGATGACGCTGACGATGATGTTTACGACGGGAGGCAAAGAAAACATAGCGGAACGCAAGATCGCTTTGAAAGAACTGTGGGAAAACTTGCGCAGAAAAGACGAGAAAATGTACTCATATCTGCGCCGAAGTTATCCCGCGCTCGTAAACTGGCTGCCGTTCCGCTTATGCGGCACCGTCATGTCCTGCGGTTATAAATTTTTTCGCAATAAATTGAAATGCAGTTAAAGTATTATATTGGTTTGACGAGGAATGGTAATGCAATGACGTTCAAAATATTCCTCATTCAGGCACAAAAACAGTCCGTCGCAAAATTGCGGCAGGCTGTTTTATTGTGGAAATAAAAAATATATATCCCGCATAAAAGTGATAAAAGCAACAATATATTTTCAAAAAAAATTTAAAAAGAGTCTTGACACGGGAGAAATTCCGTGTTATACTTTAATTAGTTATGCGGGTAACTAATTTTCAGTTACTTAATAAGTTACATAAATGTAACCAGTCGCGGGGAGAAAAATATGGACGAGCGAATGCAGGAAGAAAGACTGCCTATAAAAATTCTGCGGGCGGAAGGCTCGATTGAAAACGCAGGAATATTATTGACGCCCGCAGAGCCTCAGATCGGGCTGGACGAAACGCATCTCATGTGTGTGAACGGGCGCGGGTATATCATTCTCGATTTTAAAGAGGAATTGAACGGCTCGGTGCGCATTCTCACCCAAGTTGCCGACGGCGGAGGCTGCCGCGTCCGTATCCGGACGGGCGAATCGGTTTCCGAGTGCTGTGCGGAAGAGGGCGATCGTATGGCGGGAAACTATCATACCCTGCGCGACGCCGAGGTTCTTCTCGTCATGTATTCGGATATGCGGTTTTTCGAAACGGGTTTCCGCTTTGTCCGCATTGATTTTCTGGAAGAGAAAACAGTTTATATCAAATCGGTGATGGCGACAAGTTTCAGCCGTAAATTGCAGCCGAAAGGCAGTTTTCGATGCAGCGACGAGCGTGTCAACGAAATATTCCGCGTGGCGTCGCGTACGCTCATGCTGAATATGCACGATTATCTCTGGGACGGCATCAAGCGCGACCGTTTGGTCTGGGTAGGCGATATGCATCCCGAAACGACTGCGATCGCCTGTCTGTTTGGCGACGATCCTTCCATCGGGCGTTCGCTGACGTATAGCCGCGAGCATACGCCTTTGCCCAACTGGATGAATCGCACGCCGACCTATACGGCATGGTGGCTGATCATTTTGCACGATTATTATATGCAAAACGGACGGCTTTCCTTTTTAAAGGAGCAGAGAGCGTACGTAGACGGTGCTTTACGTCAGTTGAACGGCGTCGTGCGCGAAGACGGCACGATCGCCCGCGACGGAAGTTATTTGTTCGACTGGCCCAGCCACGGTTCGGATGACGAAACGGCGGGCATCTACGCGCTCTGGGTTTTGGCGGCGAAAAAGAGCCGAAGTCTTTTTAAAACGCTGGGGCTGGACGTTCGCGTGTGCGATGATATGCTCGGAAAACTTTCCCGATATCGAAGGCTTTCGGTGCGGATAATGAAACAATGCGAGGCGTTTCTCGTTTATGCGGGCGTCAAGGGCGCCGAGAATGCCTGTTCCTTTTTGACTCGCGGCGGAGCGAAAAAATTCAGCACCTTTATGAGTTATTACATATTGCATTCGATCGCCGCGGCGGGGCGCGCCGATACGGCGGTGGAATTGATGAAACAGTACTACGGCGGAATGCTCGATATGGGGGCCACTTCCTTTTGGGAGGATTTCGACCTCGATTGGATGGAAAACAGTTGTCCCGTCGATCGTCTGCCCCGCGAGGGCGAGAGGGATATTCACGGGGATTTCGGAAAACATTGCTACGTCGGGTTTCGGCATAGTTTGTGCCACGGTTGGTCGTGCGGCCCGATCGCTTTTTTGATGAAGTCGCTTTCCGGACTGGAAATATCGGAGGCGGGCTGCCGCAAGATCCGCCTGCATCCGCAATCGGGCGGTTTGGATTGGTATGAGATTTCTTATCCGACGCCGTTCGGGAATTTGGAAATCAATTGGAAGAACGGAACAAAGAATATTCGTGTTCCCGACGGGATCGAACTGACCGATTGACCCTTTACGGGGGCAAAACAGCCGCGGCTGTTTTTTTGATTTTTTCATTAGAAAAAATCAAATCTATTATCCGATAAATCAAATTAAGGAGGAGATCATCTGTATGCGAAAAAAACTGTTTGTCGTTTTCGCCGCTCTGTTGTGCTTTGTGTCTTTGATGGGCGCAACCTTTGTTTCGGCAGCGGAAACAAGCAGTACGGCGCTGTTTCTCGAATCGGTGCGCATGGAAAAGGAGGAGGACGGCTATGTCTTTACCTATCGGTTTGACAAGTCCGTCGCCTCGGAGGAAAAGGATATCACTTTGACTTCCGCATCGAAATTTACGGTAAATCAGAAAGGGCTGAACGAGGTCGAAGGGGCGAAAGTTGCTTACGCCGAACAGGAGGGCGTATACGTCGTGCAGGCGAGAGTGCCCGCTGCGTCGGGATGCGTGAAAGAGGACGGCACCGACCGCGTCAACGTGCTTGCGGGCTTTGAGTGCGATACGGGGTACCGCACGACCGTCCGGTATATTTATCAGTTTGCAAAAACGGGCGAGGGAGAGCGCATTTATCGCAGCGACAATATCGATGATTACGCCGAGGTTTCGGTTACGTCGGTGTCCGTGCCCGAGGTACAGGGCTCGAACTTTGTTTTTTATATCTACCTTTCCGAAGTGATCACGCCCCGCAAATACATCGATCTGCAGGTGCGTTCTTTGGGAGAAATGCTCGTCTATCACGGTGAAAAGGGAGATAAACAGTATTCGGATTCGGAATTGACGCTCCTCTACGATTATCAGATATTTTCGCGCGACTGGGCGGACAGCATCAGTTATAAATTCCATTTCGGCTGCGATTCGTATAACGGATTGCAGGCGTTTCCCGGCAACAACGGCGGCTATCCGTACGATATGACGCCGCAGGAGAAAATCAACGGAACGGATCTCTACAACGTGTATCAGATTCAGGAACAAGTCGCAGATACTTCTCTCGTTTATCTCGATAAGAACGGTCAGGAACAGAGCAACGGCGGATCGTTACAGCCCCTCGCGATACAGATCCATATGGATAATAACCGTATACAGGTCGTTCTGAAAGGCGATTCCCTGCGCGACGACCTTGCAACGAAGATCGTCGACGCCGCGGGACAGGATACGGGCATGACCTCTTTTAACGAAAATATTGCGCCGAACAGGCGCGAGAATATGGCGCTCTGTTTGAAAAGCGGGCTTTTGTTTCCCAACGGGAAAATTTTAAAGGAAGATTTTTCCTTTTATTACGATCCCGTCGGCAAGCAATGGCGCGCAACGGGTACGGACGCGGGCGAAACGGTCGTTGACGAAACGCTCTTCAACCAGGAAGGCTATACGGACGAAGAACTGGCTGCCAAAAACGACGGCAACGGGGGCACGGACGAAAGCGGGGGCTGCAAATCCATTGTGAACGTCGGAAATCCCGCTGCTGCGGCAACGTCCGTTACGCTTTTTGCTGCTGCTGCAATTGCGCTGTTCGGGCGCAGAAACGCCAAAAATCGGTAAAGGAGGGCGTAAAGATGAAAAAATTGTTGTGCAAGTTTGCCTGCGTGGCGCTGTCGGTTTGCCTCGTTTGCGGCGTGGCGTACGGTTGCTCTCCCGATACGACGGGGGGCAACGTCAATCCGCCCGACCCGGGCATCGATCTGAACAACGGTTACACCTATACAAAGCAGAATGACGACGGCCTGATGCAGTTTTACAGTTCGGACGAATCGCTCGACTCTTTTCTGAACGAGTATATGAGAAGACATCTCCGCTATGACGACGATGCGATCGGCGATCTGAAACTGGGAGAGGGCAATACGGTATGGAAAGAGTGGGAGGCCATGTCTGTCATGTGGATGAACACGGCGGGCATCGGGTACAGCCCCAAGACCAGCATCGGTAACTGGTTTTCCAATATCTATCAGGACAGTTTCGGCTATATCTGGGTAGACGCGGGCACCACGACCACCGATTGGGGGCAGAGTTGGCAGTTCCCCAATATGGGGCATTCGGGCAACTCCGTTTCCGGCGAATATTACAATACTTCTTATTTCAACGGCCTGAACGATTTCAAGGGATATAACGGCAGCAGCGAACTTACTTCGATCTGGAAAGGCAGATCGAATACGGGCGTGAACGGCTCGACGGTGGCGGCGGCGACAGGCTACTCCGATTATATGACCGTTTCGGGCAAAGATATGAAATCCATCACGTTCACTTACGACGCGCCGCAGGACGGCAAAATCATGTGGGACGGCGCAGAACTGAATATCAAGCCGTATATGGGCACGCCTTTCTGTTCTCCCTTCCTCGAATTGGATTTCAGCATTACCGATTACGATTCGCTCGGTTCCACGCAGCAGGTCGAGGACGTCATCGTTTCGTGGAAGGGCGGCAGCGGTACGAAAAACAGCGAATGGGACGACGACCACTGCGTCCGTTACAGCGAATTTTCGACCAACTATAAGGAAACGTTCTCCGCGGCGACGCACATCGTGTTCCCCATGTACGCGCACGAAAATTGGGGCAAATCCGAATCGCTCGACGACGCGATCACCGATATGAAGATCGAGATCGTATTCAAGGACGGGATCAACGCCGAAGTGCGGCTGGAAGAGGTCACGCTTTCTTTCGACGGCAGGCAAGTCAACAACAACAGCGTATTTATTGCCGCCGCGGCGTACTATTATCAGTACACGCAGGACGACGAATGGCTGGAAAAGAATATCGATAAGATCCGTAAGGCGATGCAGTTCCTTCTGACCTATTGCAAGGGGGCGGAGCAGGAGTTGATCACAGTGGAGGAATTCGTCGGGCACGACGGCTCTTCCAACTATGATTATTTCGCGTGGAAAGATGAAGACGGAAAGGTCGGCTCCGCAACCAATACGGGCGTGGGGCACGGCATCGGCGACGGATATTGGGATTGCCCGAGTTACCCCGTCGTGAGTCTTTACTGCAACCTGTATTATTTCAAGGCCCTCAAAGGCATGGAATATTTGGAAAAAATGGTTGCGGCGAGCGGCATTGAAGAGAGCGGAAACGCCGTCGAAGTAAAGAGTGCGGACATGAAAAAGACCGTAAAATACACGGAAACAGCGGTAACGCTCGGACAAAAGATCCAAGCGTTTATTCCCGAGTTTCAGGAATACTTCTGGAACGAGGAAACGGGGCGCTTCCATCTCGGTTACCTTCCCGAAACGGATAAGGGCGTGCAGGCGGGCGTTCTGGATACCGTCGTCGATTACGGCTTTACCACGTACAATCAGGAGGCGATCGAATTGGGGCTTGCCACCGAGGAACAGGCTGCGTCCATACTTTCGTGGATCAACGGCGATCGCATCGTGGAAGGGGATACTGCAGATAATTCCTCCCGCACCAAGCAGATCTATTACTTTACGTTTGCGCCCCGCTGGACGACAAAAGAAAACGTATATCAGTATTGGTTCCGTTTCGACGGAAAGAGGAGCGGTTCTTACGGCTGGAACAAACAGGTGCAGAACGGCGGTACCGCGGCGCATTGCGCGTATTACGACATGGTTGCGGAACAGATCGTCAACGGCGGAGATGCGGCTTTCGCGAAGTTGAAAAACGTGCAGGGCTGGTACGAAACGGTCAAAGAGGCGGGCGGCACGGGCAAAAATTTCTACCGTTCGTATTATCTGAAAAACGGGATCATTTTGCAGGGCGGCGAAAGTTCGGGCGTCTTGGGGCTCGACTATGAATTTATAGAGGCAACGCTCCTGTATACAACGGTTCCCGCAGCCTTCTTCGGGCTTTCCTCCTCGGATTACAACTGTCTGAACATTACGCCCGATCTTCCTTCCTCGCTCGATTATTGGAAGATGGAAAATCTGAGTTATGCCGATATGTATTACGATTTGTCTATCGGAAAAAATTGGGTGCAGATCAACAGTATACAGGGCGATACCGAGGGCAAGACCGTCCGCGTGACCCTCGATGCGCCGTCCGGCGCGTTCGAAGTGCGTCAGCACAACAAAATTCTGACCGCCGGCACCGATTATACGGTAGAAAACGGCAAGGTCGTGATCGTGGCGCCTTTCCGTAACGGCAGGATCCAGATCGTAAATAAATAAATTCCGCGCGCGCCTCCTTCGGACGGCGCGCGGATAAGGAGATATGTTTATGAAAAAAATTGTCACGCTCGTCATGATTATGCTTCTGGCGGTCACATTCGTCTTTTCAGCCGCCGCGTGCAGTATCGATACGGGAACAGGCGGTCCCGATAAACCCGACGTAAAACCCGAGGAAAATCCCGACGCGGAAGTCCATCTGACCGTAGGCACGCTGGGTAAATCCGCCGAGCAGAGCGTTATGCAGGAGTGGATCAACGCTTTCCAGAAAAAGAATCCCGAAGTTTCCATTAAAATCACCAAAAACATGAGCGGAATGGCTGAGATCATCAACTGGACTTCCGCAGGCGAGTTGCCCGATATCGTATGGACGGCGGGCGACCAGCATTCTCCCTATTCGGGAACGGGATATTTTCAGGATCTGTCGGATGAGAGCAAGTTTCCGGGAAACGAAGAATTTTTCTCCGATTTTTACGACGCTCTGATCGATTCCACGCATTATTCCTCGTCCGACGAGGGGATATGGTTCGTTCCGCGCGACTATAACCGACTCGTAATATACATCAACGAAACGGCGTTCGAGCAGGCAGGCGTAGCGGTGCCCTCCAACGACTGGACTTGGGAAGACTTTCTCAAAACCTGCGACGATCTGATGAAAGCAGGCGTGAAAAAAGCGATCGAATGGAAAAAATGGCGGCCCGTCTATGCGACCATGCTGGCAAATTACGGCGGCGAATACCTCGACGCGGAGGGCAATTTTGCGCTCGACAGCGACGAGGCGAAGGCTTGCTACGAATTTTACGAGGAATTTTACGATACGCGCACGGGCTATGCCATTTCGGGCGAGGGCGCGTCTTTCAAGGCGTACAGCGGCGAACTTTCCAGCGCTGTGCCCATGATCGTGGACGTCCGCCCGCAACTTCCCGACTATGTGCAGACGGCTTACAGCCGCCAATGGTCGTTGACGGCGCGCGCCTTCCCCAACTTCGTACAGAAAGACGGTTCCGCGGGCAAGGTCGGTACGGGTTGCAGCGGCTACGGCATCACTAAGGCGTGCACGGACGAAACAAAGAGGGAATGGGCGTGGAAGTTCCTGAAATGGTGTATGTCCGAAGAGGGCTACGATACGGTGGCATATCTGGGAAATATCGTTCCAGCCATCACCACGATGCGCGAGAGCGGCGCCTGGACGGAATACACCTACGGCGGCATTACCGTGGATTACGAGGCTTTTATCGCGGATAATACCAAAGATATCTTTCTCAACTATTACAATGCGCTGCCCAATTCCAAGCACGATACCTTTGTCCGCATGACGGACGACTTCTGGAACAAGGTAGGCGTCAATTCCTTTGCAACGGCAGTTTCCGAATTTAAAAAGCAATTCGAATCGTACATGAATCAGTAGGGAGACGCTATGAAATCATTGACGGAGCGCGACAAACGCAAGATCGTGCAGAACGTGGTCGGTTATCTTTATATCGCCCCCGTTCTGCTGGGCATTCTGTTCTTTACATTCACGCCCGTATTTTATGCGTTTATCACCAGTTTTTTTGAAACGGAGTTAAAGCCCTTTTCGCTTACCGACTGGGGCACGTTCGTTGGCTTTAAAAACTACTATCAGAATTTTACCAACTATTATTACCGCTCACAGTTTTTCACCTCGCTCGGCGTTACTTTTCTCTATGCGGTCACGTACATACCGCTGTCGCTGATCCTGTCCTTTCTTTTAGCGCTCCTTTTAAACCAAAAACTGTCGGGCATGCGTTTTTTTCGGGTGCTGTATTATCTGCCCGTACTCATTCCCGCGGTGTGCAGCGGTATGTTGTGGAACCGCATCACCGATCCCGATTGGGGCATCATCAACTCCATGCTGCAAAATGTGGGATTGGGAGGCTGGCAGTGGTTCGAAGCAAAAGAAACGAGCATGGCATCCTTTATCTTCATCAACCTGTTCACGCTGGGCGGAAGTATGATCCTGTGGCTCGCGCAACTCAAAAACGTGCCCGTTTCCCTCTACGAAAGCGCAAGGCTCGACGGCGCGGGAAAACTGCGCCGGTTGGTTTCCATCACGATTCCCATTTGTTCGCCGATGATCCTGTACAACGTTATCATGAGCATTATCGGCGTCATGCAGACGTATGCGCAGGTGATCACGCTTACAGGTTCGTCGGGCGCGGGAAAGAGTTTGTTTTTCTACGTGATGAATATTTACGACAATCGCGTGCAGAACTTCGGCTATGCGTGCGCATTGAGTTTTATCCTGTTTGCTCTCATCGGCGGATTGACCGCCGTCGTCATGAAAACGAGCAAATGGGTCTACTACACGGAGGAGGGCTGAGCGAATGGGATCGATCTCCGAAAACGCTTTTCCCGCGGCGGAAGGGGCGCGCGAAACGAGTCGGCAAAGCAAAATAAAAAAGAAAATTTTTATAATCATTTCCTATCTGTTTCTCGCGGTTCTCTCTCTGTTTTTCCTGTTTCCCTTTATCGTGATGGTATGCCTGAGCGTACTTCCCGACAGCGAGATCAATCTGCAGGTGCTCATATCCCCGTCGGGAACGCTGAATCTGGGCACGTATATCCGTATCCTGACGCCCGGCTCCGACTATATGCGCTATCTGATGAATACGCTGCAAGTCGCCCTCATCACGACGGTCGGCATACCGCTCGTTTCGTCGTTATGCGCTTACGGGTTTGCAAAGTTGGACTTCAAGGGTAAAAACGCGATGTTCGGCATCGTGCTTTCCACGATGATGATCCCCGCGGTCATCAGTATCGTGCCCCTTTATACCATCTATGCCAAACTGGGGTGGATCAACACGCTGTATCCCATGTGGGTGCCTTCGCTGTTCGGCGGCGGCGCCACCAATATCTTTTTGATGCGGCAGTTTATGCGCGGGATCCCCAACGACATGATGAAAGCCGCGCAGTTGGACGGCGCGAATTCTTTTGTGATCTACGTGCGGCTCATGCTGCCGTTATGTCTTCCGATCCTGCTGTACGTGGCCGTCATGTCCTTTATGAATGCATGGAACGATTTCATGACGCCGTTCACCTATCTCGACCACGGCTCAAAAAGCGTTACGCTCGCCCTCGGCGTCTACTACGATTACGGGCCTGCGAGCACCGAACTTGCGAACGTGGCGATGGCGTCGGGCGTCATTATGACGCTGCCCTGCGCGGTTCTGTTCTTCTGTTTCCAACGCTATCTCATTGACGGCGTCGCCGTAACGGGCATGAAAGACTGAGGAGGGATAGTATGAAAAAATGGAACAAAGTTCTGAGCGCGTTTCTCTGCTGTACGCTCGCCGTCGCAGCGATGGCGGGGTGTCAGCCCAAGGATAATTATACCTATTACGAATACGACGCGCAGCATCAGTCCTCGGACAAAATGCTTCGGTTTTACAGTTCGGACGCGGGACTGGACGCTTTTTTGAACGATTACCGCGAGCGCCATATGCGCGACACGGAAGACCGTATCCACACGCACCCCGTCGGCGCAGGGAGCACCGCCTGGAAGGAGTGGGAATCGATGATCGGCAGTTGGTGGGATGCCTCCTCCGCCAACGGCACGATGAGCAGTTTTTACGCCACCAAAGAGTGGGTGACAGATTGGCTCTTGTCTCCGCGCCAGGATCGGCAGGGCTATATATGGGCGGACGAGGGCAACGATATATCTTCCTGGGGCATGGGCTGGGCGTTTCCCGATTATCAGAACGGCGGCATCGGCTGGCTGTTCGATACGGACGACGAGAGCGAGGGATGGTACCTCGGCAATGCGTCGAACGCGTCCCTGACGGTGGAAAATTCAAATCTGATCGTCGATACCGCGGGCGCGACGGAACAAATCGAACTCTATTCGCCGCTGTTTGAACGCAGTACGCTCGTGGCGCCCTTTCTGCGCATGAATTTCGGTTTTACGGGCACGGGCAGTTACGATATAGACGATCTGTTCGTGTATTATACGACGGATAAGAGCGCGCAGTGGTCGGAAGATAAAAAAGTTTCTTTTTCCGAACTGTGCACGACCGGCTTCGAGATCGGCGCGGGAAACGTGTCGCAGCAAGGTTTCTTTTTCCCCATGTATCTGCAAGAGCAATGGGGCGCCGAGTCGCGGACGCGCGTTACGCAACTGAAAATCGTGCTTGCGGCGGAAGAGGGGACTTCTTTCGAGGGACGACTGAATTTTGATTATATCTGCACGGATTTCGACGACAGGCAGCCGCTCAATCTATGCAACTATATCATAGCGGCAAAAAACGTATGCGAATTCGCGCAGGACGATGACCTGTTGGCGCGGCTTCTGCCAAATGCGCGGCGCGCGATGAATTTTCTTCTGTCCCAGTTGAAGGGTGCGGGCGGACTCATCGATACCGAATATTTCGTGGGGCACGGCAACGACGGATTGAAGGGCATAGGCACGGGATTGGGCAACGGCTACTGGGACGTTCTTGCTTTCCCGCAGGTGAATCTTTACTGCAATATTTCTTTTTACAACGCGCTCAACGCCATGTCGTATCTGGAAAACATGGCGCAGTATTACGAAATCGAAAGCGATCCCGTAACGACGCTTGGCGCGGATATGAAGAGCGTTGTGACCTATGCGGAAACGGGTAGCAGTCTGAACGAACTTGCGCAGAATTGCCGCGAAAAGATGCAGAAAGTTTTCTGGAACGAAAAAACGGGGCGCTACCACGCCGGCAAACGCGACTTCTACGATACCGTGCAGGACCACGGATATCTGATGTTCAACGAGCAGGTCATCGCCTCCGGCATTGCGACGAAGGAACAGACGGATTCGATCCTTTCCTGGATCAACGGCGAACGCAAGGTGGCGGGCGATGCGAGCACGGGCGAGGATATCTATTATTACGAGTTCGCGCCGCGGTTTAATACCGCGGAGATCGGAGCGGATTTTTATTGGCTGTACAGCGCTACCTTCGACGGGAACGTGCAGAACGGCGGCACTGCGCTGCATCTGGCGTACTACGATCTGGTCGCGCAGGCTGCGGGCGATAAAAACGTTTCGTTTGCGCGGCTCAAAACGATACAGGCGTGGTATGAAAAGGTGAAAGCGGCGGGCGGCACGGGCTGGGATTTCTATCACAAATATTACGATAACTATACCGATATCGGTATTCAGGGCGGCCCTTCTGGCGGGACGATCGGCGTGGATTACGAATTTTTAGAGGCGGCGCTTTTGTTCGCGGCCGTACCCGACGCGTACTTCGGCATGGATACTTCGTACGACGATACGCTCGTGTTTCAGCCTTCGCTGCCCGATGCGATGGATTTCTGGAAAATGGAAAACCTTACGTTCAGCGGTTACTATTACGACGTGTCCGTCGGACAGTTTTTCGTTCAGATCAGCGGGGTGAACGAGTATCGGGAAGGACAGGGCAGCCGAAACGCCAAACTGGAGATCCGTATGCCCAAGCCCGCATTTCAATTCAAAGTCTATCTCAATAACGCGGAAACGGCAAATTACCGTTTGGAAGACGATCAGATCGTGATCGAAACGAAATTCGGCAACGTAAAAGCCGAAATCAAAAAGATCTGAAACCGGGGTAATTTTCGCGGAAGCATTATGAGGAGAGGATAAATAAAAAAAGGAGCAAGGAAAATGAAAAAGCACTTTAAACTGTTGGCCAGCCTTATGCTGGCGCTGTGTCTCTCGTTCGCCATGGTCGCCTGCGGGGAAACGACGCCGCCTCCGCCCGACGGCGGCGATGAAAAACCTCCCACGGTCGTGGAAGTGGACAAAACGTATTACGACGTTACCGTCGTCAACGGTACCATCAAGGACACGGCCTATAATCACGACAAAGTGGAAAAGGACGCGTCCGTCACGGTCGTGGCGAACGCACCCGTCGGAAACGAGGAATTCACCCATTGGGAAATCGGCGGCGAAAGCGTGGGGACGAACGAAGAATATACGTTCGACGTCACCGCGAACGTGACCGTGACAGCCGTATACGGTACCAATTTCAGCGTATGGGACGGAGAATATCCCGAAGACGCGCCTGAAACGTATACCGAGGACGAAGACGCGCGGGTCGTACATATCGGTTCCGCCGAGGCTCTCGCATATTGGGCGGATATGATCACCAACCAACAGTACGGAACGGACAAAACGCAGTACAAGTATTCGACGTTCGATTGGGGCGTCTACACCCGCGAATTCAATAGTAACGGCGGCGATGTGGAAGCGGCCGTAAAAGCGGCGCGCAAACCCGATAACAAATGGACGGTTTCACTCGATTGCAATATCGATCTGGCAGGATTTGAATGGACGCCGATCTTTGATTTCAGTTATGCGCAGCATCAACTTACGTTCGACGGCAATAACCACGTCATCAAAAATTTGTATGCTCCCGCTTACAACAGCGGCGAATTCGTGAATATTTCCATGAAAGCCAGCGGTTTTTACGGGCACGTGGCGGGTTCGGATATAACGTTTAAAAATATCACGTTCGATTCCGCCGTTGCGGAAGTGCAGGGGATGGATGCAGGCCGCCAGAATCTGGCGATCGTACTCGGATATACGGTCAACAACAACCATTATCAGTATTTTAAAAACGCGCAGGAAACCGTGTTCGATAACGTAAATATCATCAACAGCAAAATTATCGGTTCCGGCGACTGCAAGAAAGCGGGATTTTTGCTCGGGCGTGTCGGCTGTGCGACGGAAACGTTGAATTACGACAACAAGCAGCACGTGACCATCAAAAACTGCACGATTTCCGATAATCTTTTGGTCGCAAGCAGCATCCTCGGCGGCATGATCGGGCATATCTATTCGAGCGATGCGGATATCATGGACCGCGATCTGCACGTGCTCGACGTCTATGACAATACGTTGAACAATATTACGGTCATTTCTTCTCTGAACGGCAGCGATTCCAACGAATCCTATAAGTTCGGTACGCTCGGCACGTGGGATCAACTCACGTGGACCGGCGGTATGGGCGTCGGCGCGTCGTTTGTGCAGCATCCCGTGGATTTCGAACACGGCGATCCCTCCGTCAACTTTATCGATCTGCACGTCGGTACGGGCAAGGCGGAAAGCGGCGTATTGCAGTATGCTCCCGTGAACACCAACACCGCCATGATGAAGACGACGCTCGAAGCGGTCGACGACGAAGGCAATCCGGTCGTAAAGGATATTTTCGTGGCTTCCGACATGGAATTCGATCCCGACAGCATGGGCTATCCCGATTGGTCGGGCAACGATGAACAGGTCATCTATATCGTAGGCGGCTGTACGCTGACGGGGCTGGACACCGAGGGCTCGGAAGTCCGCTACATCAGCGGCGCGCGCAATGCGGACGGCGATCTGATCGTAACGGATGCGGAAGGCAACGTGATCGGCGCTTGGGTCGTTACGGACTATGCGGGCGCGTTCGTGGCGGCTGAATAATCTGCTTGTAAATTAAGATCGTAGAGGCAAAGCGCGTTGCACAAGAAATTGCTTAGCGCGCTTTTGTTCAATTAAGGAGGAATATGAAGGCGATTGCAAAAAGGAAACTCGTTTTGATCGGTTTCAGCGTGGTTCTGGCGTTTTGCGCCGTGTTTTTGCTGGTATCACACGCGCCTTACGCGGCGCGCGCCGACGTATCGGTTTCCGATTTCATTTCTACGTTTACCGTCAGCAAGGGTACGAAAGAAGTGCGCGAAGGAGAACTCCGCTATACGATCGGGGGCGAACGGTCGTACGCGGAGGTCTTGACGGACGGTTATTCTCTCGGATCGCAATGGTATGTAAAATATCTCACCACGCGCAACGTCGTGATGGTGCACCTGAAAAACGATTCGCCCGCCGAAAGCATGAAAGTTTACTTTAAGACCAAAACCAAAGACTGGTCGGAGGAAAACTCTCTTTCCGTCCCGCTGTATACGGACGGCGAATACCATACCTATTTTATCGAACTGACGAAAAATCAGAATGCGGGCGGCGAACTGCGCGGGCTTCGCTTTGCGCCGCAGGCCGCCAAGGGCACGATTTTCGTCAACCATATCTCTTTCGAGCGCGAGGATACGAGTTATCCCTATGCGGGCGAGGTGCTTTCATGCACGACCGACGGTTATCAAGTCACCGTCGAAGGGCGCCTGAACGACGAATACAGCGGAAAGACCGTGACCCTTTACCGCACTTTAATCGACAACATGGATGAGGAAATCGAAAATGCGGAAAAACTGGGCACGGCAGTCGCGTCCGGCAACCGCTTTACTTTTTCGTTCCCGTATCACGACGGAGAAGTCACGATGCTCAGTTCGCATTTTATCGCCGCGGTGGATTCCGTAAAAGTAGATAGAATGTTTTCTATCGAAAATTGGCGGGATATGACCGAGAATCCGTATGCGTTCGAACTGCCCGAACGCACGGTCAAGGCGAGCGAATACGGCGCGAAGGGAGACGCCTATACCGACGATACCGCGGCTATACAGAGCGCCATAGACGCCGTGAGCGGACAAGGCGGCGGAACGGTCGTTCTCGAGGGCGATCCCGACAGCGAGTACGGTACGCGCTACGTCGTGACGAGCATATGGATGAAGGATAACGTGGAGTTGCGCATCGAAGAGGGCGCGGTTTTGTGGCAGTCCTGGCGCGAAGAAGATTATACGTACAAAACGTATAAGGGACACGATATGGAGGGCATCGTTTGGGGGCATAACGGTCTGGCGATGAATTATCCGCTCGTGTACAGCAATCAGGCAAACAATATCAAGATCACGGGCGGCGGAACGCTGCGGCTTTTAGACTGGGGCAATCAATCCCGTCTGAACGGCTATAAACCCGCTTATTCGGAATATTGCAAATCGCTCATTCACCTTGTCCCGCTGGGGCTATACAACAGCACGAACGTAGAGGTGAGCGATATAAAAATTCTGCGCACCAACTGTTATCATGTCGTGGTATACGGCTGTACCAACGTATATCTCGGCAATCTGACGCTGACCGAGGACAACTGTCTCAGCGGCGACGGGATCAGCATCGGCGTCGGATCGAAAAACGTGGTGATGGACCGCTGTTTTCTGTATACGGACGACGACGCCGTCGTTTTGCTCGCGCAGAGCATCAGCGATCCGCGCGGCGTCACCTGGTGGCACGCCAAACCCGACGGCGGCGACAATCGGATCCGCAACGTCACGCTGCGCCATAGCGCGATCACGCCCGGCAACATCATCGTGCTGATCACATGGGGCGTGGACGCTTCCGATTATACGTGGCAGGCGATGAACGGGTTTTACGTTTATGACAACATACTCGGCAACTGGGGCGAGAGTTCCACCTGTATGAATCTTTGTCCCGGTCAGGGTTATCCCTACGGCGACGGCGGCAAATCCGTGCCCGTAAATAATTTCGTAATCATGAACAATTCCTACCGCGGGCCGATTTCCAATCTCAACGCGATGGTAAAAACAAACTGGGTCGTGGACTGCGACGACGTAGAGGTCGCCACCGACTTCGTGGACGCGTCGTTTTCTTACAAACTCGGGTATTGGGAATACGGCGGAGAATATCAGCAGAACGTGACCGTCGGCGGCAATACCGCTACGCTCGATTTCGACAAGGCGTTAATGGAACAATACGGCGCGGCGAGCCTGTACCAGGGATTGTATCTCAAGGCGGGCACGCACACCTTTTCGGCGGATATAACTTTGCGTGACGCGTCCGCGCGCCTTTTCGTGAAAGAAGCGCTGACTGGAGAAATTGTCGCCGTAAAGGAGGTTTCCTCGTCGGGGAACGCCGCCGTCGAATTTGAAGTGCCGCGCGAGGGCGTCTATCTGCTCGGCGTAGACGGCGGACGATCCGCGTCCGGCAAGGCGGACATTTCTTCCTTTGCCATTGTATCGGAGGGGACGGACAGATCCGCTTGGTTCGAACAGGATTTTGAAGACGGCGCCGCGTACTTCGATACATTCGGGTGGCAGAATGGGGAGGAAGGCGGCAATTCTTATCTCACTTTTGCCGAAGATACCGCCGCGGCGTCCCTGCACGTAACGGGCGACTACAAGCAGTTCGATTTGAAATTCGATTTCAAAGTTCTGAAAAACGATACGGCCCGCGCAACGGACGGCAACGTGTTCGTGCGTTTCGGCGAGCGCGACGACGCGTATTATATTCTGCGCTATTGCCACAAAGCTTCACGAATTCAACTGGAAAGTTGGCATGGCGGCGTGTTTGAAATCGCGGCGAGCGCGGAATACAGGATGGAGGACGGCGTATGGGTACAATTCGGTTTATCGGTCGGCGATGCGGGCGTGACGGTCTATGCGGACGGCAAGGCCCTTTGGGATGCGCAGCCCCTTCCCGACGGATTGGGACGCAGCAAAATAACCGTGGGCTTTACCTATTTTACGCCCGCGCTCGATAACGTAACGCTGGGAGAAGCGGGCACGCTCACTTTCGCGCGTTCCGAGCATTGGACTGAAAAGCCCGTCGATCCACCCGTCGATCCGCCCGAAGAGCCGAAAAAGTCGGGATGCGGCGGCACTCTGTCTGGCGGTGCGCTCGTACTTTCGGTGTCTGTGCTTGCGGCGGCGCTCGTCTGTACGTTGCAAAAAAAACGCGGAGGGCGCAGGGGATGAAGCGCTGGAAAAGTATTTCTATGCTTTTGATCTGCGTTCTGTTTCTCGCGCTGGGGACGGCGTGCGGCGGCACGTCCGCGGAGCCTTTGCCCCCTCCCGAGGATAAGCCGCAGCCGACGGGCGTTTCAACGTTGACATTTGCGGAAAATGAGTGTTCCGATTATATCAACTGGTACGGGCGCAACGAGCGCAACGCTACCTTTCGCGCGATGATCTGCTACAACTCGGCGGCGGGTTTCGAAGTTACCTTTTGGGGCACCCAACTTACGATGTCGTATATCAGCGAAATCAACGTAAAAAACTTTCTCGATGGCAGTTGCTATCTCTGCGTGCAGATCGACGGTTCCGAGGATTACGAGGCGGGCTTTACCGAATTGCCTTTCGCCTCGAACCAAAAAGAGATCACGCTCGTGTCGGGGCTTGCCGAGGGAAAACATACGATCGAGGTGCGCCGCGCGACCGAAGATATGTGCGCGTCGTGGGAGATATACTCCCTGAAAACTGACGGCTTTTTCCTTGCACCTTCCGAGAAACCTGTGCGCAAGATCGAAATTTACGGAGATTCCATCAGCGCGGGGCGCGGCAATATGCGCGCGGTCGGGGAAAAGGAAAACGACAACAGCAACCAGGAAAACGCGCTTATGACCTACGGTGCGGTCGCCGCCCGCAGTCTGAACGCGCAGTACAATATTTTTGCCGTGAGCGGCTCGTGCGTAGGCAGCTATTCGACCAACGTGGGGGCGAACATTATCCCCAAGTTGTATACGAAATACGCGCCCACCGCAAACGCCCGCAGTAAATGGGATTTTGCGGCCTATGTGCCCGACGTCGTTATTATCGATCTCGGCACCAACGATATCATCGGAAATTCCGAAAAGCAAGAAGGCTTTGCGGAAAAGCTGAAAAGCGAATACACGGCATTCGTACAAAATTTAAAGACAAAATATCCCGACGCGACGATCGTGCTTTGCAGCGGAACGTTTCATTATTCGCGCATGAACATTCAGGCGTATAACGCGCTGTTCGAAGAGATCACAAAGAGTTTCGAACAAGGGGCGCGCGTCTGTCATTTGGCGCTGGACAAGAGCGACAACGCGCATCCGACCGCATCGGAAAATAAAAATTACGGCGCGGCTCTGACCGAGTTTATCCGTTCGGTGACAGGATGGGAGTAGACAAAGATGAAAAAAATCATCGCGCTTTGTTTATGTTTGGTGCTATCAGCCGCGCTGTGCGGCTGTCGGGAAAAGCCGTCGGAAGCTCCTCCCAAAACCGAACCGACGCCGCAGACTCTCGCCTTTGCGGAAGGGCGGCGGGAAGATAAAATAAATTGGTTCGGGCGCTGTTTCTGGGACGAGGAAGCGCAGAGCGTGTGCTTTTCAAATTCCTCTGCGGGATTCGAGGTGCGCTTTATCGGCACTTCGCTGACTGCGAAAATTGCCGCCACCGATTCCGCATTTCCGCAGGAAGCGGCAGGGAAGGCATATTTATACGTTTTTATCGACGGGGAAAAAGATTACAAAAAGGCGCGGCATATCGAACTGGACGGTTCGGGCGAGCCTGCCGAATACGTTTTGGCGCAGAATTTGCAACAGGGCGAACACACCGTGCGCGTACTCAAATGCACCGAAGTCAAATACGGCAGCGCCTGGCTGTATTCGCTGCGTTCCGACGGGGAATTTCTCGCGCCGCCGCCGCGGGCGGAACGGCGCGTCGAATTGATCGGGGATTCCATTTTAAGCGGAAGCGAAAGTATGCGCGAAAGCACCACGACGGACAGTAAATTGACCGAAAGCGAAAACTCGCTCGCCTCGTACGGCGCGTTCGCCGCCGATCTTTTGGATGCGGAGGTCAGCGCCGTGACTCGTTCTGGCGCGTTGATAAGCGGATATCGCGGCTATGCGTCGATTCAGGACTTTTACGATCTGTACAGTGCGGACTGCGACGCTTTGTGGGATTTTTCGCTTTTTCAGCCCGACGTCATCATTCTCGATTTGGGCACCAACGATTTTCTCGTCGGCGCGCCGACCGATCTGATCTCGGAAAAATATTCGGAGTTTTTGGCGTACGTGCGCCGAAAAAATCCCGACAGCGCGATCTTTTGCTGTGCGGGTGCAATGGTCACCGCCGTCAATCGCACGGTTTCTGCGGCTGTCGAGCAACGAAACGCCGCAGGCGATAAAAACGTATGGTATTACGCGTTGCCCGTGATCGCTTCGGGCGGGCATCCGCGGGAAGAACAGCATTTAAGCAACGGTTATCAGTTGGGCGCGTTTATTTTGCAGTCGATGGGCTGGACGGGCGAGTTGTAAGGCAGGCACGGCGGGCAAAAAAAGTTCGTCGGGGAGTTTTTTATGTCGCAAAAGTTAAAAACGACGTCGCAAAGAGCGAGAAGGGAGGACGTGGCGAGTGTTGCGGGCGTATCTTCGGCGGCGGTATCGTACGTGCTCAATAAAACGAAGCGGCTGTCGCCCGAGGTGGAACAGCGCGTTTTGGATGCGGCGCGGCTGCTCAATTACCGACCCGACCGCATCGCGCAATCTCTTGCGGGCAGCCGAACGCATACGCTCGCCTATATGACGGCGGATATAGCGAACACGTATCAGTTGGAGGTCATCAAGGGGATGCAGACGGAGGCGTTGAAGAACGATTATATCGTCTACATTTTCGACGCGGCGGGGGACGTGAAAAAATACGTCAGCCACTTGATCACCCGTCGCGTTGACGGAATTTTCGTATCCGCCGCGCCCGATTTTCTGTCGGATGAACTATTATGCGAACTTCGCGATGCGAATATCAAGGTGCTCGCAGACTTTTCGCGCAGTACCTTTTTGCCGGACGTTTCGTATATCATGTCGGATATGTACGACGGTTTTATGCAGGCGGTTGGATTTTTAAAGGAGTTGGGTCATACCGAAATCGGTTATCTCAGCGCATTCGACGAATCGTGCTATTACGATCTGCGTCTTCCTGCCTTTAAGATCGCGATGCGTAAATTGTTCGGCGCGGGCGTGCCGCCCATTGAATTCGGCGGCTGGCCTTACTCCACGTCCGAAACTTTGGGAATACGGCTGATGACAAAAATGCTTTCGGAACATCCCGAAGTGACGGCGATCGTCGCTACCAACGATCTGATGGCGCTCGGCGCGATCAAGGCCGCGATCGCTTGCGGGCGGCGTGTTCCCGAAGATATCTCCGTGATCGGTATAGACAACATTGATTCGAGTGCGGTCAGCAAGCCTTCGCTGACCACGCTCGACCAAAGCGGAAATCGTTACGGTGCAAAAATTTTCGAAATTTTGCATAACGATATCGTGGCGGGCACTTCGGGAAAGTACATCGTTCCCATGCGGCTGATCAAGCGCGAATCCACGGGCACGGCTCCGCAAAACGTCGAAAACAGGATACTGTTGCAAGAATGAAACGGCGGGACCGATACGCCGAAAAGCATCCGAAACAGGGTGCTTTTTTTTCAAGTTCGCTTTTGTACGTAAAATATAAAAAAGGAAAATTTTGGCAAATTATAAAAAATTTTACAAAAAGGTATTGACAATCCGAAATTCTATGATATAATAAAGATGAAATTGATATATTGATTTATATATCAATTCGCTCAATATCTATATCAATTACAACAAATTACAAAAAGGGGCCCCTTTTTGTTTGGGCTGTACAGCCCAAACAAAAATCTTTTTACCTGTATAGCGGATTTTACGGGAAAAGACTGGCAAACGTTTTATAATCCCTTAATTTCATTTAAGTTGATATAATAATATTATATAATAATATATTAATATTATAATTTTAGGAGGTCAAAATGAAACGAGCTGGCACAAAAACGACGGCGCTTATCATAGCGCTAAGCATGTTGCTGACATGCTGCACCTGGCTAACCGCGGTTTTCGGCGTGAAAACGGCGCGCGCGGAAGGGGCGGCGCAGTGGACGCCCGACACTACGTTGCTGAAAGCAAATCCCGATTCGACGGTACGCGGGCCTTTCGATTCTACGAGCGGTTTTATAGATATCGTAGGGCAGGTGAACGGGCAGGTACAGTATACTGTTCGTATCGACGACGGCAGCGATAACCGCGGTCCCGTTGAAACGTATCCGATCAAAACCTGGGGCGGGCGCGTCGGCTACGAAACGCAGTTCGATTTCGATTCTTTCGAAACGGAAATCGACTTTACCTATCTGAATAAAACTCCGGATGCTCCCAAAGATACCTGGGGGGAAGAAAACGTGAAAGGGGAACAGTTGAATTTGATGCTTTCTTCCGTAACGGCGGGGTTGTATTTTGGAAATGACGGTTGTATGATCACGGTGCAGCGCCAGAGAGATCAGGCCGCCACACCCGAAGACGAGTCCAGAAACTATTTCTTTACCGTGACCAGCGGGGGAAACGGAACCAGCGACGTAACCTTTAAGGGCAACGGCAAAGCACCGGATTATGCGAACACGAACGATCCCGACTTTGCGAGCGGATATTCGGGTTGGCTGATGAGTTTTGCGACCGACGTATTATCCTTCAAGATTTCTTCCGAGGGCGACAATTACCTTTTGACGATCTCGGAAGCCGCCGATGCCGAAAGCAAATTGGTGATCACCATGCCGAAGGCAACCTTGGCTAAGGGGATCGACGAAAAAGTATATATGGCTTACGGCGGCCTCAACGCAGGTACGGGGGTAGTGCGTTTCAATAAACTGACCTGCGACGATACGAAAGCATACGAGGCTTCCATCGCTTCCAAAGTCGCCACGATCAACGATTATTGCACCGCCGTACAGGATCTTAGCGACAGTTCCAAAATCGCGGCGGCGAACGCGCTGCGCAAGCAGGTCAGCCTTGATGGATTCCGCAATTACGACCGCGCTTACTTCCAGCCGAAAGTGGATGCGGCTAACGAGTTATTCTCGCAATATCTGGATATCGATAGTCTGGAAGATATCGTCGAAGATACCCTGACCTGTTTACAAGCAAAATTGTCGAACGCAGCCGACAACGCGGCGCTTGCCGAAATTTATTCGCTTGCTGCGGACGCGGCGACTTTCGCTTCCATGGCCAAGGAATTAGACGCAGACCGCGGCGCGGCTCTTCAGACGAAAGTGGACGAGGTGAACGCGGACATTTACGAAAAAGCGAAAACGATCGTCACTTCGTACATGAATGCTTATGAAAACGCCGTAAATTCGATCAAAAATCTTGCCGATTTGCAGACAAGCAGCGTAAAACGCGCGGATGCCGTCGCTTACCTCGATAAATTGACCGATACGGATAAGACCGAATTGTACAAAAAGTTAGAGGATACCGATAAGGTATACTCCGAAAAGAATTCCGTAGCGGGCTGGGAAGGCAGTTTAAAAAGCCTTGCGATCAGTTCGGACGGCAAAACCATTTCGTACGGCGCTTTGGCGGGCGGCGGCATGAGCAGCGACGTTCATACCCGCGACGCCTCAACCCTCTCCTTTACCGAGAGCAAAATGTCGGTCAACAATTTCACGATGTCCTTTTCCATCGACAAACTGGCTGCTTCTACGGGATGGATCTCCATCGGCCTGATGGCGAAACCCAACAGTTTTTCCACTTCGCAGGACAACGATCCCGTGGACGGCGTGCCTAAAGTGCAGAACAATCCCGGCCTGATGTTTTTGATTTCGCCGTATGCGAACGGATCGGCAAAAGTGGAACTGTTCTTTATTAAATTGACTACGACCGATTTTTATGCGGCTTTGCTCAACGAACTTACTTTCGATTACGAGATCGGAAAGCCTATCGAAATCAGCGTGAAGGCGCCCGATAAAGATAAGGACAGTTATCTCGAGATCAGCATCGGCGGGCAGGATTTCCCCAAAAAACGTATCGATAATGCGGCGATCGCCTCGGTGTTCGGCAAAGATTATGAGGGATATCTCAATATCTGCCAGATGGGCGGCGATCAGAGCAATAACTGCTATGAAGTGACGCTGAATAAGATCAACGGTCACGACGCGGCGTCTGCGGACATCGCGAAAGTGACGGCTCTACCCGATAAAAACGACCCCGAGCCTACTCCTACCCCCAACCCTGATCCTACGACTCCGGGTTGCGGCGGAAACGTTGCTTTTGCGGGCATGGCTGTTTTCGGCGCAGCGGCGCTCGTTACGGCTGTTGTGGCGATGATCCGCAAGAAAAGAGAAAATCATTAAGAATCTTTTGTAATAGGAGTTCAGATGAATAAGACGTTTAAAACAATTTGCATTATGGCAATGACCGTCTGCCTCGCGCTGCCCGCATTCGCGGGCTGCAAAGGCGGCAACGGCGGAAAAAAAGTCATTCGTATCGACGGCGGCGGCGATATAGGCACCTTCAACACGACGGCTGACATGACCGTTTCGCCCAGCAATCCTTATCCTTACAATACGTTGGAAAAATTGTGCGAGGAATGGGAAAAAGAGCACCCCGAATACGACGTGCAGATCGCCAGGACCTCGAACGGCGGCGACCAGCAGACGCTGACGGCGCTCTTATCCGTGCCCGGCAACGCGCCCGAAATTCTCTATCAGAACGGCGGCGTGGTCAACAGCCAACTCGGTTTGGATTACTATGTGCCGCTCAACAGTTATCTCAACGAAAAGAATCCCTACGACCCCGAGCGGGAAAAATGGATCGACTTGTACGACATATCCGAATTTACGACGGCTGCCGACGGCGAACGTTACTACATCAATCTGGAAAGACAGCCGATCGGAATCCTTTATAATAAGGATCTTCTGACAAAGATCGGTCTGACGGAAGCGGATCTGACGACGTTTACGGGCTTTTTGAACGCGCAGAAAACGTTGCAGGAATATAACGCCAAAAACGGCACGGATTATAATACGTATCTTACTTCCTACCGCTGGTATGATTTGCAGTTAGAGAGTAATATCTTCGGATCCCTCGTTCCCGAGTTGGATACTCTGATCAAGGATAATCGCGTGGATACCGAAGAACTCATCCGCGGTTATAAAAAAGGCATATGGGGCGTGGGACAGTCGTATACGGACGAAAACGGCAAGACGCAGATCGCGGACGACGGACGTTTCGAATTATACCTCGCGATGCTGAAACTGCGCACCAAGTATTATCCCAAAAACTTTGCATCTCTCGACGCTTTGAGTTCTTTCGTGACGGGCAAATGTCTGTTCATCGAAGGCACGGGCGGCACGATGCGCCAGGTCAACGCAAACAATTCCGTTGATTTCGAATTGGGCGTCGTAGGCTATCCCACGCTTTCAATCGACGATCTGAACAACTTCGAGGAAACGAAAGGATACGTGACCAAACTCGGGCTGAAAGAGGAGGATATCTCCAACTGCCGCCGCGGATCCGCAGGCTATGCGACCGCATGGTTCGTTTCCAACAGCGCCGTGGAAAACGACGTTGTGGAAGGTTGTATCGATCTTTTGAAGTACCTCACGGCTCCCGCGCAGAACAACCGTCTCATCGGCGACCTCGGCGGCGGCATACCGCTCAATCCCGACGACGATACGGAGATCAAACCGTACCTGACCTCTCTGCTCGACATGTATTACGAGGATTGCAAGGACGAGTCTTTGATGAAATGGGGCGCGTTCAGCCATTGGTCGGTACTCACGCTCGATTATAACGGATACTTTTTGGTCGACACGCTCTCTTACATAAACGGCACCATTACGCTGGAAAGTCTGAAATCGCACCTGAAAGGACAGATCGCCACGAACGTCACGCAGTTTATCAACGAAAACGATTACGACCAGTCCAAATGGTAAGCTCGAACAGAGGAAGACCGATGAATAATTCAAAAATCGAACAAGAAAACATTTCGGCCGAGACCGAAATAAAGTCGGGCAACGAAGGCGGAAACGCCTTCGTTGTTCGTAAAAAGAAGAAGTATCAGTACCAGGCGTTTATCTGGATCGCGCCCGCCATCGTGCTGCTGCTCGTATTCTGCTATTATCCGCCCATCTATTCCATCATTTTGTCATTTACGGAATCGAGAAAGCCTCAGATAGGGGAATTCGTCGGCTTTGCGAATTACGTCAAGGCGCTGACGGATAAAATGTTCTGGATAGGCATGAGAAACGTGCTCGTCTGTATCGTCGTGGGATTGATCGCGGGCAATCTGCTCACTTTCATCATCGCGGAACTTTTAAACGACTGCAAGAGCACAAGGACTTCCAATATCTACCGTTTCCTGTTTATCGTCCCCATGGTCGTGCCCGGACTGGTCGGCATGCTCATCTGGAAAAATATCGTCTTCAATCCCTCCTCAACAGGACTTGTGAATGCGTTTTTGGGGCTGTTCGGCGTGGAAGCGCAGGGGTGGTACGCTTCGGAAAGCCAGGCGCTCCTGTCCATTATCCTGACGGGGTTTCCATGGGTAGGCGGACCTTCGCTCTTGATTTATCTTGCGGGATTGCAGAATATCAACGGCGAAATGGTCGAGGCTGCGAAACTGGACGGTATCACCGTGCCGCAGAGAGTCTTTTATATTGATCTGCCGTGCATATTGGGACAGTTGAAGTATTTCCTGGTGACGGGTATCATCGGAGGGTTCCAGGCGTTTACCTGGCAACTTATTTATACGGGCGGCGGTCCCGGCAACAACGGCGCGACGATGGTGCCCGGATTTATGATCTACGACACCGCGTTCAACGAGCGCAGATTCGGTTACGCATCGGCGATCGGCGTTATTCTGTTCATTATCACGCTGATTCTGACGCTCATCAATATGCGAATGACGCGAAACGTGCAGACGGAGGAGAAATAAATGCAGGAAAGTGCGGTTGAATTCAACAAGCCCGTGCATCACGGCAAAATCAAGCAGATCGTCTGTCAGACCATTCTGCATATCATCATCCTTTTTACGCTGTTCCTCATACTCTATCCCTTGGTGCTCTTGATCATCAAAAGTTTCAAGGACGTCACGCAGGATCAGAACTATCCGTTTACGCTGACTTTTCCGCTGTATTTTTCCAACTACCGGACGGCGTGGCTGAATATCGCCGATTATATCGGAAACAGTTTTATCATCACGCTTTTGCAGACGGCGGGAACGCTTTTGGTAGCGGCGCTGACGGCGTTCGCTTTCGTGCGGTTCAGTTTTCCCTGTAAAAATATCATCTTTATGGCGATTCTGTCGCTCATCATGATCCCTGGCACGCTGACGCTCGTCAGCCAATACATATTGATCAATGACCTCGGGCTTATCAACAGTTTTTTCGGCGTGATCTTGCCGGGCGTCGCGGGCAGCATCCCCATGAACCTGTTTTTGCTGCGCTCGTTCTTCGGCGGCGTGAACGCGGAACTGTTCGATGCTGCCAAGATCGACGGCGCGAGCGATCTTAGAACGTTCTGGTCGATCATGCTGCCGCTCTCTCTGCCCATCATGATGACCGTGGCGATGACCACGTTTATGGGAGCCTGGAACGAATATATCTGGACAAGGCTCGTACTTTTGGACGATACCATGCATACCATCGCGATCCGCGTGGTTTCCTTTACCGAAAGTTACTTCAAGATGACGGGCGGCTACGGCGCGCCGTTTGCCGCGTATATCATTTCCGCCGTTCCTTTGATCGTCGTGTTTGCGCTTGCTTCCAAACAGTTTATCAAAGGGCTTACGAGCGGCGCCTTCAAAATGTAAATCGAAAATAGGGGAAAACAATGAAAAAATTCACATCTGTTCTTTTGGTTCTCTGTTTCGCGTTTTTGCTCTGCGCAGTCGGGTGCGACAATACGTCCGCCGCGCGCGAGCCGCAGAACCTTCTTCCCGATCCCAACTACACGCGCGGATTCAATCTTTCCATGCCTTCTCCCGTGTACGATAATTTTCCCACGGAACTGGAAAACGCATTCCGCGAAAAACTCGTCACCGAACTCGGCATGCCCGAAGAAAACGCCAATGCGATCATGAATCCCTATCTGCATCTCGGCAACAATAAACTGGACTATAACAAGACGACGCAGGGACGGCCGAGTTGGTCGCTCTCCGAACACAGTTCCACCTATTGGCTGGGAGATACGCAGTACGGGCAGTACGATATCAGTTACAATGATAAAACGTTGAAATCGGACGGGTACAACTATAACAAAGCGAGCGTGGAAAACGGCACGTACGTCTATTCCGCGCCCGGCAAAACGGTAAAAGTCAATCCTACGACGGGCGAACTGACGCTCGCGGTCAAGGGCTCCAACGAATATTCCACCGACGACGATCACGACGGCATTCGCGACGGGGTGAATTTTGTTCCCCGCACGAGCGGCTCGCAAAGTTGGGTACACCTGCTCATTTCTTCCACACTCTATCCGCAGGTCAATATCGCGCAGATGGATAGTCTGGAACTGAATATCTCTTTCACGATGGAACAAATGGAGAAAGTCGCGCCCGAACTGTTTAATTACAATCTGCACACGGCGCAGTTCCAACTGTTCTTCGTGGTTTCTTCGAGCAATCCCGCCGACGGTGATTTCTGGTACGGCATTCCTTTTTACGAGGCACGCCAGACCGAGGCAGGCGAGGTGGTAGGCCCCAACGGCGGGTTCGACAACGGCACGAGTATGTGGATCGCTTCGGCGGGCACGCGCGCCACGGTCGGCGAACCTATTCAGAAAGGAAAGCGATACGACGTAAAATTCGATATCCTCAAGGGGATCAAAGAAGGGCTTGCGCAGGCGCAGGAAAACGGGTATATGCTCAGTACGACGGCAGAGGATCTTTCCATCGCCAATTTTAATCTCGGTTGGGAAGTACCCGGTATCTACGACGTGAGCGTGGCGATCCATAATTTTGAAATTATGGGACTCTTTCAAGAGTAAAGGAGCGGCCGATGAAAAGAAAATATAACCGCATCGTACTTACGCTGTTGTCGCTGGTATTCACGCTCGCGTGCTTTTTCGGATGCACGCGCGGGGGCTCGGATAATGGGGGCGACCGTGTGGTGAAACCCGATACGCCCACGAGCATTTTACGCGACCGCGATTTTTCGCAGGGCTTCAATCTGATGGGCATGCACGCGGGCACGGACGGGAGAAACGTTTATCGGGTTTTCGATTACAACAAGACCGCGGACGCCGCGCCCGCATGGGAGATGGCGCAGTGGGAAGGCAAACATAACTTGGTGGAAGCGCAAGAAAAAATCGAGGGCGACCGTTATACCTATCAGTCGGGTGGAAAAAAATTCGTCTACGACAGCAAAAACGCCGTGCTGACGCTGGCGATCGACGCAACGCAGGAATACGACGCGCCGCGCAAAACCAGCAGCGAGGGTTGGGTGCATATTCTTATCGAACAGAATTTTCAAACGGTCTATTCTGTGGAGGACGTCGAGAAAATCAACGTAAGCCTCGATCTCTGCCTGACCAAGTTCGATAAAAAGATGACGGACGAGGAGTTTGACCCCAATCTCCACAACGCTCAACTTTTATGGTATATTACTTTGACCAACAAACCGCCGCAGGATAATCCCGCCGACGAGGATGGCTATCCCGTAAACGGAGTCGACGGAGATTATATCTGGTTCGGCGTTCCCATCGTCGATTATACGCGGTACGGCGAATTTATGGACGCGGGACTGAGTTACGATATCGGCACGAAACATTGGATCTGCAGCGTAGACAGCGCCGAATACCTCGACCGCCCCGTTACGGTCGGCGTGAGAAACTCGTTTGAGTATGATATCGTTCCCATGTTCAAAAAGACGCTGGAAGAAGTACAGGCGAAGGGCGGCATGCGCAACTGCAAATATGAAAATCTGTACGTAACGTACATGAATTTCGGTTGGGAAGTGCCCGGTATCTTCGACGTTTCCGCCGACATCTACGATATCGGCATCGAAGCGGTGACAAAATAAGATAAAAAACAGACCGTGTGAAAACACGGTCTGTCCTATCGGTTTTTTCAGCGGAGTTTGCGCACGGATTCCCGTAAAATCAGCCGCAAAGGGATCTTGATATCCTCGGGCTGCCATTCGGGATCCTGTAAGATCCGTAAGATCTGCGCGGCGGCGTTTGCGCCGATATCCTTGGAAGACTGATGCACGCAGGTCGGCTTGACTTCCAAAAGTTCGGTTTCGTCGTCCAGCAGGTTATCATAGGAAGCGACGGAAATATCGCCAGGCACCTTTTTCCCCATCTTTTTGAGAACTGTATAGGTCTTGACGGAGAGGTCGTAATTGAGTGCGATGACCGCGGTCAATTCGGGATTGTTCGTAAGGAACGCCGTGATCTTTTCTTCCCACTGCGAATCGTAGTTTTCGAGTTCCGTGAGAATTTGTTTCTTATTGATGATGAGTCCGTGATTGCTCAAAGCGTCGCAATGTCCCGCGATACGTTCCTGTATGGTGGATACGTTGCTGGATTTCAGGGAGATCAGCCCGATATCGGCGTGGCCGTTTTCGATGAGATAACTGGTCAGATCGTAGGCGGCAGGGTAATTGTCCGAATGTACGAAACTCGCCTTGATGCCTGAAAGATTTCTGTCGATGAACACGAGCGGAAAATTTTTCATGGACAGTTTCAAAATTTCGTTGTTGTACGTTTCGCCGTCCACGGGGTAGATGATGAGTCCGCTGATCTTATTGCTGATAAACGATTGGATCAGCCGCTTTTCCTCCGATTGGTCGTAGTTGGTCGTGCCGATCATCAGCGTAATGTCGTGTCGGGCAAACTCGTTCTGGATGCCTTCCATGATGTCGAGCACGTACTTGCTGCGGAAATCGGGCAAAATCAGACCTACGCATTTGGTGCTCTTGTATTCGGGCGTAGGGGCGTTCATGTATTCGATGCGGTCGATATCCGCCTGCGAAATGTTGGCGATGAACGTGCCTTTGCCCTGTACGCGGTATACGAGCCCTTCCCGCTCCAATTGCTGAATGGCGGCTTTCGCGGTGATGCGGCTCACCGAATGGCTCTTGGAAAGATCCGCTTCGCTCGGCAGGCGGAAATTCTTGAAATTATAATTGTTCTTGATGATCTCAAAGAGATAGTTATAAAGTTTTCTGTATAAAAATTTTTCTTTCGGGGGCATCGTCTTATTCCTTAATGTTATTATATTTATTATAACATTTTAAAAAAATAATGTCAACTATTATATCAATATAAATGCTCAGAGGTAAAAATGCTGAAAGTTGAAAAGAATGCGATCAATGAAACTTGCTATGAAATGTCGAACGAAGGCAAACACGCCGCGCTGATGACCACGGGCAACGGGTATCTCGGTGTACGCGGCAGTTTCGAAGAATTCGGGTCTATCCGCATTCAGGGCTGCTACGTGCGCGGAGTGTTCGACGAGATCATCGAAGTGATGGAGCCCTTCGCCGACAACGAATACATGAAAAAATATTACATAGACGAAGTGAAACTGAGAAACTTCGAATATCAGGACAGCGTCGTAAATCTTGCGGATATCCTTACCGTCCGCATCGAGATCGACGGGGAGACCTTTTATCCGTGGGAAGGCAAAATTCTGCAATGGAACCGTCTTTTGATGGAAGAGGACGAAACGCTGTGCCGCACCGTCGTCTGGCAGAATTCGAAAAGACAGTGCGTGCAACTCGTTTTCGAGCGATTCGCCTCCTTTTCGGACGTGCACCTGTATTGCCAGCGCGTGCGCGTCAAAGCGCTCAATTTCAGCGGGCGCGTGCGCGTACTTTCGGGGATCGATACCAACGTAAAGACGGGCGGGCAGAAAACCGCGATCGATAAAAGGGTGGATTACGGCGCAGACTGCACGCTCTTCTACACCGCCAAAGCGGGCAAAAAGTACGGCTGCGAATTCGTCGCCGCGGCGAAGAGCGCCCTATACGGCGCAAAAGAAACGAGCGCGCATTTCGAGGAAGACGGCGTCTACGGTGTCCGTTACGATTTCGAATTGCAGGAAGACGAACAAGTTACCCTTGAAAAGATCGTGTTCGTCGGCGCGGCGATCGATTATCCGCAAAACGTATCTCTGTATGAGATCGCGGCCGAAACGCTTGCGAAATGCGGCTCCTACCGCGAGGAATACGATCGGCATCTCGCGGTGTATTCGGAAAAATTCAACTTGCAGGACGTCGTCATCGAGGGCGACGACGAAAGCGACGCAGCCGTGCGTTTCGCCTCCTATCACACGCTGATCTCGGGCGATTTTACTTCCTCGGTGCACGGGCTGAGCGCAAAGGCTTTGAGCGGTGAGCGCTACAACAATTTTGTGTGGTGGGATGCGGAGATCTATCAGATGCCGTATTTCATCCACCTGTTTCCCGAAGTCGCGCGCAACTCCATTCTGTACCGTTACCGCCAGTTGCCAGACGCGCGCGAAAACGCAAAAGCGGAAGGCTGCAAAGGCGCGCGCTTTCCCTTCGTCTGCAGCGTGGACGGCAAGGAAAAAGTCTGGTGCTACGCGCGCCATCCGCATTTGCAGATCCATATCACCGCGGACGTGGCGTATTCCGTGATCAACTATTTCGTCAATACGGGCGATCTCGACCTCATGCGCGAGGCGGGATTCGAGATCTTATTCGAGATCTGCCGCTACTGGGCGAGCAAAGTGACGGTTCGCAAAGGGAAATACGTTCTCCTGAACGTGACGGGTACAGACGAGCACCATCCCTTCGTGGATAACGACGCCTATACCAATTATCTCGTGAAATTCGTGCTGGAAAGGGGATATGCCTATTACGAAAAATATAAGGACGGCGAGCGGCTCGGCGTTTCCGCGGCGGAAGCGGAAGAATTCGCCCGCGTCGCGGAAAATATGTACCTTCCCGAACAGCCCAACGGAATGATCCCGCAATTCGACGGGTATTTCGATCTGAGCCCCGAACTCATCGAGGCGGACGGCAAAGCGGCGAAAGGTTTTCAGATGAAAGCGAGCGGACTGTATCATCTCAGCCAGGTCATCAAACAACCCGACGTCATGCTGTTATACGGATATATGAACCTGATACCCATGAACGGGAAAAATTACCGCGAAAACTGGGATTATTACGAAAGCGTGTGCGAGGCGTCGTCTTCGCTCACCTATCCCGTGAACGCGATCAATTCGGTAGACAACGATATGCCGTTCAAGTTCGTGAAATATCTGCGTCAGTCCGCGCTTGTGGACGTGGAGGATATTTTCGGCATCGCCTGGCAGGGCGTGCACGCGGGCTGTATGGCGGGCGCATGGTACGCGATGCTGCGCGGCGTTTTCGGCGTACGCGTTCTGGATAACGCCATTCATATAGAGCCGAAAAAAATTCCCGTGTGGAATAAAGTTTCCATGAAATTCGTTTACCGCGGCTGCGTTCTTTCCCTCGAAACGGACGGGGACGCGTTGCGCGTCGGCCGCCTGATCGGCGATGCGCCGATCAATATCATTTATAGAGGAGAGACGGCCGTTTTGGCGCAGTCGGCGCTCTTCCTGTTGGGGGATTCGTATGAAAAAGAAGATTCTGTGTATTTTTCTGTGCCTGACGATGGTCGGGACGCTTGCCGCGTGTCGGGGGAGTAAGCCCGTGTCGTTTTCAAACGACGAAATGGATATCTCCGACAAGGGCTGCGTCAACTGGTACGGCCGCACCTATGCGGATAAAGAGGACGGCTCGATGGGATTCGATTACACGTGCAGCGGTTTCGAGGTGACGTTTTTCGGCACTTCGTTGACGGCGCGCATGAAAAGTTCGAAGACCACTGTCGTTTCGGGCACCGATTACAGTTGGGTGAACGTGTATCTGGACGGCGCGATGGTGGAAACTTCGGTTTTGGAAATTTCTTCCGAACAGTACGCCGATTTCGAACTCGCCGCAGATCTTGACGAAGGGCGGCATACCGTTAAAGTTTTAAAGCGCACGGAAGCGCAGTTTTCCACGCTTTCGCTTTCGGCGCTCTCTACGGACGGACATTTCGAAACGCCTCCCGCAAAGAGCGAAAAAAAGATCGAGGTGTACGGCGACAGCATCACCTGCGGCTACGGCTCCGTTTCGGCGATCGGCGCCTCGGGCTTCAAGACGGCCACCGAGGACGGTACGCGCACCTATGCGGCGATGGCGGCGAACTGGCTGGGCGCGCAGTGCAGCGTTATCGGATACAGCGGCTGGCGGCTCGCCAATTACTGGCCGGACTCGGGGCTGACCGTGCCCGACGTGTACGACCGCGTTTATTCGCCCCTGCGGGGCGTGGACGCCGCATGGAACACGAGCGACTATATTCCCGACGTCGTGATCGTCAATCTCGGCACCAACGATTACGCGCAGTGCGCCGCGAGCGCGCAAACGAATTATGCGTTCGGCAACGAACAGGGCGAGATCTTCCAGAACGCCTACCGCGATTTTATCGCGAAACTGCAAAAATCGTATCCGAAAGCGCAGATCATTCTGTGCAACGGCGCCATGCTGACGGATACGGTACCATGGGAAAAGGAGATCGTGAAAGAACTGAACGCGGCGGGAAATACGAGCGTGCATTACGTACAGTTGTATCAGACCGCCATAGGCAAGGATAACGGAACGGACGGACACCCGCACTGGACTGCGCATTACGAGTCCGCGGGGCTGTTATACGCAAAAATCAAAAGCGTTACGGGGTGGTAGACATGGATCTGAAACAAATATTGAAACCCGTCTGGAAAGGCGGAGAAGTGATCGCGGAGTCGGCGATGTATCTTGAAGGGAACGAGGAAGTGAAACTCATGTTCCCCCCGAAAGAAATTCGCGCCGTCCGAGATTTTACGGGCGCGCTCCTTCGCGCGGGCGCGGATTACGAACAGACGGCGGAAGGCATACGCTTTCTTCCCGCGGGGAACGCGCCGCGCCTTTCGCGGGAAAAAATGTTCCCGAAAGATGCGGAGAGCGACTTTTTCGCGCTGAAAGAGGGCGGCAAGATATTTTTTACCGAAGGCGGCTTTTTTCACCGCCATCAGGTATTCGTCGATTACGCGCACGAGCCTTCTGCGGCTTACGAACCCGAAACCGTGAAAGGCGGGCTGTCTGCAACGAAAAAATTGTTGGAAGAAGGGAAGTTGAATCTTCTCTTTTACGGGGACAGCATCACCTGCGGCGCGAACGCGAGCGCGGAAATTTACGCAATTCCCTTTCAGAACGCCTATCCGAAACTGGTGCTCGAGGGGCTTGCCGCGCGCTATCCGTACGCGCAGATCTCCTACGCGAACACCGCCGAGGGCGGGCAGACTTCCGAGTGGGGACTCAAAAACGTACAGGAGCGCCTGATAGACCGCGCGCCCGATCTTTTGGTGCTCGCGTTCGGTATGAACGACGGCACGTGGTTTAAAGACGAGGGCGCGTTCGACGGCAATATCCGCGGCATTTTAAATGCCGTGCGCGAAACGCTGCCCGATACGAAGATCATTCTCGTGTCCCCGGTCTTGCCCAATCCCTTGCCGTGCATGAAGTTCGACGACGGAGCGTTGGTTCCCTTTTGCGGCATACAGGAAAAGTATCCTCCCGTTTTGCGGAGGATCGCCGAAGACTACGGCGTTTCCTTCGTCAATATGACCGCGTTCCATCAGAAACTGTTACAAAGAAAGCGCTACTACGAGATGACGGGCAACAACGTCAATCATCCCAACGATTTTCTGCATCGCTGTTATGCGCAAATAATTTTATCATTATTGGAGGAAGAAAAATGAAAAAGCGAATTTTGGCAATTTTGTCTGTATTGGCGATCAGCCTTTGCTGCGTGCTCGCCGCGTGCCAGAGCGAAAAAGATCTGACGCTCAGCGGCTACGACAAGGACGGATTGGAACTCATCGAGTACGACAAGGCGTACGCTCCTTTCTGGGAGGGCACGACCGTGTATAACGAGAGTTGCGTATTTATCAAGGGCGAAGACGGCAAGATCACGCTCAAAACCATGTTCACGCCCACAAAGGTGATCGCCGTGCGCGATTCCACGTTGGAAATCACTTATAAGGAAGGCACCGATTATACCTATCGGGACGGCGTGTTCACGCTGACGGAAAATTCTTCCATACCTTATTTTACCTACAACCAGGCGCACTACAACGTCGGCAAGGGCGTCACGACGCTTACAGACGAGGAGCGCGCGGATCTCACGGGTATCGACATTCAGACCTACGGAGTCATGCACACGGAGGGCGCAGCCATCGCCATGCGCCAGGTTTGCATCACCTATAAGCACAAGGCGGACGACTGGCAGAAAATGGAAGGGTTCAATCAGAAATGGCAGGGCGAAAAACTTTCCAAAACGCTTGCGAAGTTGGAAAATAAAGAGCCGGTCGAGATCACGCTTTATGGCGACAGCATCACTTCCATAAACGCGCAGGGCACGGGCGCAAGTTCCGCGGGTATCGGCAGGGCGCCTTACTTCCCGTGCTGGGCGCAGGGCTTCGAAGACGCGCTGGAATATAAATTCGGCTCCGACGTCACCGTTCACAATCTTGGGCTGGGCGGCTGGAACTCCTACGACGGACTTCTCAACGCCGAGGGAAAACTCGACAAATATCAGCCCGACCTGTTCGTGCTCGCGTTCGGCATGAACGATGCGCCGCACGGCAAATCGGTCAAGGAATACAAGGACAATCTGCAGGGTATGATCGATATCGTCCGCACCGCCAATCCCGCAGCCGAAGTGATCATCATTTCGACGACCAACCGCAATATTGACATGGTATGGGAAAACAACGCGGTCCGCCACGCCGATTATCTGCCCGCGGTGTACGAACTTGCCGAGGAAAACGAAAACGTCGCCGTATGCGATATGACCGCCTTTACCGATTCCCTGTTCCAATATAAGGCGAGTTACGAGTGTTTCTATAACAATATCAACCATCCCATCGATTATATGGTGCGCGCGTACGTCGCCAATATGATGAAACTGTTCCTGCGCTGAAACTATGAGAAATACATATATATTTAACGCGCCGAGCGAGGATTTTTCGGGCATCAACGCCGCGCTGCCGCTCGGCAACGGCTACATGGGTATGCAGGTAGAGGACAATATCGTCTACGAACGGCTGGCGCTCAACGAGAGCACGTTATGGAGCGGCGGTCCGTACGACAACGATTTGAACGGCGCATACGCGTCTTTAAAAGAACTGCGCGAGAGCGCTTTCAAGGATCGGCAGCGCGATTTCGATTGGGAAAGCAAATTCGTGTCGCAGTGGGGCGGGCAGATCATGCTGCCCGCGGGCGATTTCATGGCGTATTTCGCAAATTCGCGCGAAACTTCAAATTACCAAATGCAACTCGACCTGCGCCGCGGCATTCTGACGACGACCTTTGAAAAACAAGGCGAGCGGGTAGAAAAACGGTACTTTGCGAACTATCCCTCGCGCGTGATCTGCATTCGCTATCAAAGCGATCGCAAGGCGATGAATTTCGCCTGCGAGATCGCTTCGAAATCGTCCGGTTCTTTGACCGTAGAGGGCGATACGCTCCTGTTTCACGGCGCCGCGAACGGCGCGCGCGGCGTGGACGGCGCGATCCGCTATACCATTGCGGCGCGCCTTCGCACCGACGGCGAACTGTGGGACAACGGCAAACGCATTTTCATCAAAAATGCGGGTACGACGGAAATTTATCTTTCGATCGTCACCAATTTCGTGTCCGACGGCGATCTGTCCGCGCCGCACGAAACGCTCGCCCGCGCGCTTGCGGACAAGGCGTACGCGCGCGGTTACGAAGCCCTCGAAAAGGAGCACTCTGCTGATTTTTCCGCCTTATACGACCGCGTGAGCCTGCGGTTGGGAAAAGAGACGGGGGATGTTCCCGTCAAAGAATTGCAGCGCCGCTTTGCGGAAGAGGACGACTGCGGTTGGGTGGAACTGTATTTCAATTTTACCCGCTATCTCATTCTCTCTTCGACGAGAAACGGCGCGCAGCCGCCCTCCTTGCAGGGGAAATGGAACGACAAACTTTCTCCGCCCTGGGATTGCAAATACACCGTCAATATCAACCTGCAGATGAATTATTGGAGCCTTGCCCCGCTCGGGCTTTCCGAGTTGTATGATTCTTTGCTCGAAAAGATGAAGGCGGTCGCGAAAAAAGGCAAAAAGACGGCGCGCGAAACGTACGGTATCGAACGCGGCGACAGTTGGGTGCTGCATCACAATACCGATCTTTGGAACGTATGCGCGCCCATCGACGGCTGCTGGGGGCTTACGCCCGTGTGCGGCGCCTGGCTCATGAACGAACTTTTCACCGCCTACGAATATACGGGAAACGAAGATTTTCTCCGCGAACTGTATCCGCTCTTTCGCGGCTGCGCGCAGTTTTTCTGCGAGTTTTTAGTGCCGTTCGGCGAATATCTCGTCACCTGTCCTTCCACTTCGCCCGAGCGCATGAACGGCGCTCTGGGCTACGTGACCTACGGCAGCGCGCACGACAATCAGATCGTGCGGGAAATGTTCGAACACTATCTCGTCTGCGAAAGACTCGTGCGCGCAGACGCGGCGCTCGAAAAAGAAACGGAAGAAAAGTTGAAGAAACTTCCGCCGCCCGCCGCGGTTTCGAAATGCGGGCTCGTGCGCGAATTTTATTTTCACGATTTCGATTATTTGGAAGATACCCACCGCCATCTGGCGCATCTGTACGGCGTGTATCCCGGGAACAGCGTCTTTCGTCAGCACGACGGAGAACTCGACGCCGCCGTGAAAAAAACGCTCGACTGCCGCAGCAAGGCGGGCGACTGGACGGGCTGGGGCATCGTGTGGCGCATCGCGCTGTACGCGCGCCTGGGCGACGGCGCGGCGGTCGCGGCTATGCTCAAAACGTTCCTCGACAGGCGCAACGGCCTGATGCTGGAAAACGGATTCGGCGCGCTGCCCTATGAAAACGGTTCCGCCTTTCAGTACGACTGCAACGGCGCGTTCCCCGCGGCGCTTTTGGAAACGCTCGTGCGCAGCGAAGAGGGGCGCGTGACGCTCCTGCCCGCGCTGCCCGATTTTCTCAGGGACGGGGAGTTGAAGGGCGTTTGTCTGCGCGGCGCGTTTCGTCTGGAAAAACTTGTTTTCACCGACGGAAAAGTCGCACGCTGCGATATTTACAGCGAAAAGGGCGGGCGACTGGAAATCGCTGCGGGCGGTCGGCTCTATCGTTTGGACGCAGAGGCGGACAGGACCTATACGGTCATCGGTTCAAGTATTTAAGGAGATAACATGGAAAACAGCGTATTGAAAGACGTAAAATTCAATGGGAAATTCGGGCTCAAAGGTTTCAGTTCGAAAGAGAGCGGACACAAAATATTCGACACGCTTACCTTTGAATCCGTTTGTAAGGAACAGGACTGGACGTTCGCGGAATGGGCGTCGGTGCATCCGCTCCGCGCGGATCGGAAACAGGTGAAAGAGGGCGATCGCATCGACTTTTCCACCGAAAGCAAAGTCGTTTCGCTCTGGCCCGGAAAGGGTAAACTTTCCTTTTTCGCGGATACTTCCAAAGAGTACGGCGCGCCCAGAAAGAGCGGTGAGGACTGGATCCACCTTTTGCTGGAACAAAAGATCGAGGCGGGCGAGCGCGTCTATCTCGGAGATATGAAGGCGTTGGATCTGGCGCTCGATTTCAGCGTGGACGAGTGCGAAAATCTGATGCGCCGCGAAGAGTACGATCCCAATCTGCACGCGGCGCAGATCAGTTGGTTTTTTACCGTGGAAAATAACCGCGATACGAAACTGGATTTCGAGGGCCGCCCCGATTATCTGTGGTTCGGACTGCCGCTTTTCGACAACCGCCACGACGTCATCGAAGGCCCGCAGATCTTTCTCGATCGGGGAACGGAAAAAGTCATTTACAGCGTAAAGCGCGCCGAATATATGGAAGAGCCCTTTTGCGTAGGGCACAAATATTGCGTGCGCATGGATATCCTTCCCTTTATCAAAAAGGCGTTTGCCGTCGCAAAGGAACAGGATTGGCTCAAAGGCGCGCGCTGGGAAGATATGGCGATCGGCAGCACCAACCTCGGCTGGGAGATCCCGGGTACCTTCCGCTGCCGCTGCACGTTCGAAAATCTTTCCCTTACGTTCCGTTAAAAATGGAGCCGCTTTTTTCAAGGCGGCTCTTTCTCTGCCGCGTCGTCTGCGCGGTTTGCATAAATTGTTGCAAATTCGCTCAAAAACAGTCAAAACGAAGTTTTTTTTGTGCGGATTTTGCCAGAAGGTTGACAGTGAAAAAGCTGAAAGGTATAATACGTTTAATATGATTCGGCATTGTGTCGAAAGGAGTTCGCTATGAAAACGATGAACAAATATCGAGGTCTGCCGTTCTGGTGCTGGAACGGAAAACTGGATAAGGACGAGGTGATCCGCCAGGTACATATTTTAAAGGAATTGGGGTTCGGCGGCTTTTTCATGCACAGCCGTACGGGGCTTGCGACCGAGTATCTCGGCGAAGAGTGGTTCGACCTGATCCGCACCGCCACGGAAGAAGCGGAAAAATTGGGCATGACCGCGTGGCTGTACGACGAGGACCGTTGGCCCTCCGGCACAGCGGGCGGCGAAGTGACCAAAAAACTCGAATATCAGTTTAAATATATTTCCGAATACGACGGAACCGCCGTTCCCGAAGAGGGCGTGTATATCGCGGCGGAGTTGGGCCGTTTTGCGATCAGATTCAACGAAAACAACGAACTTTGCGATTATTATCCCGTCAAAGAGGGCGAACAGCCCAAAGCAGGCTATGTCGTGAAAAAATACCTCGTCGAGCATATGCGGACGCAGGAGTTTTACAACGGTTACACCTATCTCGACACCCTCAACCGCGATGCGGTGGAGGAGTTTTTGAGATGCACGCACGAGCGGTATAAACAGAAATGCGGCGATCTGTTCGGCAAGACCTTGCTCGGCATATTCACCGACGAGCCGCACCGCGGCGCGCTGCTAAACGGGTTCGGCACGATGAACAAGAACAACGTGAATATGCTGCCGTATTCCTATTCTTTGTTCGAAAAATACCGCGCCGTGAGCGGTATGGATCTGGCGGCGAAACTTCCCGAACTCTATTACAAGCGCGCGGACAGCAAAGTCAACCGCACCATGTATTACTATATCGAAACCATGCAGCAACTGTTTCTGGAATGCTGGGCGATTCCCTATCACGAATGGTGCAAAAAAAATAAGTTGATCGCCACGGGGCACATCCTGCACGAGGACAGCCTCGCCATTCAGACGCTCTTCCAGGGCAGCGTACAGCGCTATTACGAGCATATGGATTATCCCGGCGTGGATATCCTTACCGAGGGCAACCGCGCCTATTGGGTTGCGAAACAGGTGCAGTCGGTCGCGCGTCAGATGGGACAGGAATTCGCTTTGAGCGAACTGTACGGCTGTACCGGCTGGCAGTTCAATTTCCGCAGCCACCGCGACGTGGGCGCATGGCAGACGCTTCTCGGTATCAATCTTCGCTGTCACCATCTGAGTTGGTACACCATGGAAGGCGAGGCAAAGCGCGACTATCCCGCCAGCATCTTCTATCAGTCGGGTTGGTACCGCGACTATCCTTACGTCGAAAATTATTTCACCCGCCTCAACGAGATCGTCAGCAAGGGCGAGCCCCTCTGCGAAACGCTCGTTCTCAATCCCGTGGAGAGCATGTGGCTGTATCCGCGCAAGGGCTGGATGAAAAATCTTTTCGAATTGCAACTCGCGGAGGGCATACGTCTGGAAGAGGCGTATATCAAACTGTTTCATATCCTTACGACGGGGCAGGTCGATTTCGATTACGGCGACGAGGATATCCTCGCGCGCAATTACCGCATCGTAAAAGAAGACGGCAAGGCGAAACTGATCGTCGGGCGGTCGAAGTACACGGTTGTCGTCGTCAGCGGCATGGATACCGTCCGCTCGTCTACCGTGCGTATGCTCGAAGAATTCGCCGCTGCGGGCGGCGACGTGCTGTTCGCGGGCGATCTTCCCGCATATATCGACGCGAAAGAGGGCGATATCCCCGCCTCGCTCCTTGCAAAGAGCGCGCGCGTCGCGCTCGAACGCGGTGAGATTTTGTCCTATCTTTCCAAACAGAGATTTTTCGAAATAAATTCCGCGGAGATCATCACGACCGTACGCAAGGAGGGGGATACCTGTTATCTCGTCTGCCTCAACGAAGACCGCGAAAACGCAAAGGATGGGCTGACGCTACGGCTCAACGCTCCCTTGAATATCGAGGAGATCCGTTTGGAAAGGGACGAAGAGTACGGCGTGGCGCGAAATTGCGCCGAACTTCCCGTCCGCTTCGAACCGGGCGAATGCCGCGTGTTCCGCGTATTCGCAAAGGGCAGCGTTCTTCCCGCAAAACGCGTCGAGAACGCAAAAGAGCAAGTGCGGCTGAACGGTTCGTTTGCCTATACGCTCAGCGAAAGAAACGTTCTGCCCCTCGATCTCGCGACCTGGTCCTTGGACGGAAAAGAACACGAAAAACCGCAGGAGATCCTGCGCATCGACCGCGAGATCCGTTCAACGCTGGGCTTGCCCCTGCGCGGCGGCGAAATGATCCAGCCCTGGTACCGCGAAAAGTACGGCATTGCCAAGGCGGAGGCAGGCGAACACGCCGTCGTTTTGACTTACCGTTTCGGCGTAGAAGTTCTGCCAGCAAAGGATACGTCCTTCGTTTTGGAGCAGAGCGAATGCTTCTCGGTGGAAGTCAACGGAAAACTTCTCGATAAAAAAATAACGGGGCATTGGATCGATCCCTGTTTCGACGAACTCGTTCTGCCCGCGGCGTATCTCAGAAAAGGGGAGAACGTCGTCCGCCTTACGGCGAAGTACGAAGATTCGCTCAATCTCGAATGCGCGTATATCTTGGGCGAATTCGGCGTATCGTTACGGGGGAGCGCGGCGACGATATGCAAACTTCCCGAAACGCTCGCGCTCGGCGACGTCACGGGACAGGGGCTGCCTTTTTACAGCGGCTCGATCGCCTATCATACCGGCATCCGCGATTGCCGCGTGAGCGTCGCGCTCGGCGACTGCTACGGCGCGGTCAGCAAGGCGGAGGGCGATTCGCATACCGAATATATCGCATTCGCGCCCTACGAAAGCGGTGTATTCGATTGCAGGGGAGAGTTGAAGATCGTCGTTTCTCTCACCCGCCGCAATACGTTCGGCCCTCTGCATCTTACTTCCGTGCTTTCGCCCTCCTACGGTCCCGAAACCTTCTTGACTTCGGGCGCCGACTACACCGATTCTTATTGTCTGATCCCCCAGGGTATTCTCGGCGATGCGATTGTAAAACTGTATTAAAAAGTTACCCCGTCCGAAAATTCCCGGACGGGGTTTTTGCGGGCGGGCTGATTTTTGTTCAAGTATTTTAGATGGAAAATTTTGGAAAAAATACTTGACAGAATTTTTATAACAGTATATACTATTAATAATAAATGAAGGAAGGTAGATTTTGCCTTTTTACAATTAAAAATTCTGTTGCGATAAACAGTAGTAATTTGTGAGTTTTTCATAAACGATGGATTCGCAAAAAGGGACTGGTCCCTTTTTTTATCGGCTTTTCAGCCGACAAAAAAAGGGACTGGTCCCTTTTTTTATCGGCTTTTCAGCCGACAAAAAAAGGCATTTAATAGATCTCTTTGCTCGTTTCGGCGGCGGTGATTTTTATTGTAACGGCAAAAGTCGATCTTTTTTAAAAAGATATTTGTCAAAATGAAATCAAATAAGGAGAAGTTATCATGACAAAGACAATGAAAACGGGAATTATCGCGGCATTGACCGTTGTTCTGATTGCTGTTTGCTGTCTGTTTGTTGGGACCCTCAACAAGTCGGCGTATGCAGCAAGCCAAGAACAGATTGAAGCCTTCGAAAATCACGTTAAAACCAACTTGGCGAAAGAAGACGATTCGATGTATACCGAAGATCTCTTTGCCGAGAGCGGGTACGTACTTGCCTTTAAACGGGCGAAAAGCCTTTATGTGGAAGGGGCGAGCGAAGAGGTTATGGCTGTCTATAATAAGGTTTTGGAAATTTTCAGAGAGCCTCTCGAATTGGAGTCCTTCGCCACGTCTACCCTTTATTTCAGAATACATAAAATGAACGGCAACGAACTTTTATATACGCAGAACGAGGAGTTACAAGGTTACGAGGCCATTTATAATAAGTATACGGACGGGAGTCATACCGCCGTTGCCGATTATCTGAACGGCGTTTTGGGCTTGACCGATAATTTAACGGAAGCCAGAACGCAAATGAATGCGATCGGGGAGAAGATCGCCGCCGCCATTGCCGCCATCGATCGGATTCAATACTACAATTCCGATACCCAAGAAATGCAGGTATATAGTGAGGAAGCAGGCGCTGCGCTGTATATCGTTGCGGACAGCGCGGATTCGATCGGCTATAAATACACGGAGGATGGCGGCGCTCTTGACGAAACGATAGAAAACAGTGCGACCGCGGCCTTATTCGATATCTACGGTAAAGATTTTACCGCGCTTACCGCCGAGCAGGAAACGGTTTCGAATTATGCTTTCTACGCGGCTGCCGTGGAAGCGTTGCGGGCGCAGTATGACAAGGCAATCGCAGTCATGACCGAAATCGCGGACCTTTCGGATATCATTAACGACGACGTTTGCTATACGGAATCGGGCAAAGTCAAAGCGGCAAGATCCGCTTACGGGGCGCTGTCCGAATACAATGCAATGGATTCAGTCTCCGCAAATAATTTTAATGATTTGCAGTCGCTCGTATCGAATATTGCAGACCTTGAAGCGATCGAAGCGCGTATAGCGGAAATCGAAACTGCCATCCAAAACACGATCGACGCGATCAGCGCGATCGGAGACGTCGCTTATACCGCAGAGAGCAACGGTAAAATACAGACTGCCGAAGCCCTTTTTGAGAATCTCGATAAAGATATCAAAGATAACGACACGGCGGAAGGACAAGACCTTATCGTCACCAATTATGCGACGTTGGTTGCGGCGCGCGCGGCGTACGATAAAATGCATGAGCAGGTAGAAACCGCGGTTTCCGCGATCGTGGGGTTGAGCGTCTTTGAAACCGAGGGCGATCTCTACGGCGAATTCCTCAAGGTGCAAGGTCTTTATACGGCGCTCGATGCCGAGCAGAAAACGGCGGTCGACGAAACCGTGCCGCAGGATACGGATAAAACCTGCCGCGAATTGTACGCATACTATCAGGCAAAAGCGAACGCTATTTGGGCAAAGGTGGACCCCGTGGTGACGGCGATTAAAAATCTTGGCGACGTTACCATTTCTGTGGAGTTTACCGAAAGATTGAACGCGGCGCGCAAGGCGTACGACGCTTTGAGCGATCAGGAAAAACTGGCTGTTTCGAATTATTCCGAATTACAGGCAAAAGAAGCGGCTTTTAAAGTTCTGATGGATGTTGCGACGCAGTGGGTGGATGCAGTCGCAGCGATCGAAGATCCTGTGACCGTTGAGAATATGGGGCTGGTCGAAAGCGCAAAAGAGTTTTTTGAGAGTTTCGAGCAAAATGTGCAGGATGTTTTGAAACAGAGCAACGAATATAAGGATTCTTACGAAAAGTATGCGGATGCAGTAGAACAGTATACTGCTTTATTGAATAAAATTTCCGGATTGGCGGGCAAAATGGCTGATCTTCCCACCGCGGAAATTTCTTTGGACGAAGCGTTTGAACAAAATCTGTTGGATTTCGATCAGGCGGTCACGCCCGTTGTAGATGAATATACCGCTTTGACGGAAAATGAACAGGCGTATCTCCGTGAAAATTATGCCGAGCAATATGCAAACTATCTTGCGGCCACCGAGAACTATGCGCAGTACCACGTGGAATACTTGATCGTAAAGATCGGTTCGGTGGAAAAAATCACACTTGCGCAGGCAGCGGCTATCAGCGAGGCGAGAGATGCGTTTGATGCTCTCGACGAATCTTTGCAGAATAAGGTGCGTAACTATGAAGATAAAGAGGGGGCCGAAACTCTGCTCGATCCTACGCTCGTTGCCGCCGAAACGAAACTGAAAGAATTCACCGTCGCGTACGATGCGTGGATAGCCGAAGTAAATAAGTTTGTGCCCGAAGGCACTGCCGTAGCCGATCTGATCTCCGTATCTTTTGAAAAAGTGAACGGACTGAAAGAAGAGTATGAGGCTTTCTTGCAGGAAGTCGAGGAAGATCCTGACGCGACGGCGGCGGTTACCGATTATCTCAAAGAAGGTAAAGCGATGCTCGATGAGGTTGAAGCAAAAGCCAAAGATCTGATCACCGCATTGACAGAGGAATTGAACGAAATCGTAGCCGTACCCGAAGGGGAGCGTTATACCGCGGAATTTATGCTTCGTTTGGAGAATGCGGAAAAGAAATACGGCGAACTCGACGATACCCAAAAAGATATCGCTTACGACGATGAGAATTCGATCATTGCCGCGCTGAATTCCGCTTACGAATCGTTTAAAAATGTTTATGTAATGCAGGTACTCGTAACCGATTATACAGCGTCGGTCGATGCGCTTTATAAAAACGTTGTGACCGATGAAATTTATACCGTTGACGTAGAGGTCATGCTCAACACCTTAAAAGCCGTATATAACGGAATGCCTGCGTATCGCGCGGTCCTTGCCGATGCGTATGCGAAGTTGGGCGAAGTGGAAACCGCGTTCAATGCCGCAAAGGAAGAAGGGAAAGTACTCGACCTCAAAAACGTGAGCAGTGATATTGCCGTGAAAAATGAAGAGGTCAACGACAGGATCGATCAGGTCGTTGAAGATTTGACCAAAGCGTATGGGGCTGCCGACGCGGCTCTGAAACAGCAGATTGAAGAAACTTTCAACGCGGCCATTGAAGGCTTGGAACAGGCTTACAAGAATGCTGACGCTGCGCTGAAAAACTCGATTGCGGAAAATCTGAGCAAGATAGAGAAGGCAACGCAAGATATAGCCGCTCTTAAAGCCGAACTCGAAGACAAGATCGCCGCGGCAAAAGAAGCGCTGGAAGCGGCTGATGCGGAGTTGCGCGATGACTTAAACGCCGCGCTTGCTGAGATCGAACAACTGGCGAAGGATTATGCGGATGCCGATACTGCGCTCAGAACCGAAATTCTGAACAAAATCAACGAGAAAGCGCAGGAATTGACGACGCAGTACAGCCGGGCCGACGCGGATCTGAAAGCCGAATTGCAGGCGGAAATAGCGAAGGCAGTGGCGGATGCCGTTAAAACTTTGACGGATGGTTACCAGGCTGCCGATAAGGCGTTGAAAGATCAGATCGAAGCAACGATCGACGAACTTGAAGAAGCCCTGATTGCGGATATCGCGGAGTTGGAAGAGTCCTTTACCGCGGCGAAAACCGCGATCGAAGCGGCGATCAAAGCGGAAGAAGACGCCCGTAAACAGGCGGACGCCGATTTGCAGGCACAACTCGATGCCGCTCTCAAACGCATCGAAGAACTGGAAGCGAATAAAGCGTCGAAGTGGCTGGGAATCATCGCGCTCCTTGTCGGTATCTTCGGCACGGTCGGCGCCGTATGGTTCATCATCGATAAGTTTGCAGGCAAAAAGAATTAAATACAGAACAAAATTCAAGCCGCCGAGGTTTTCTCGGCGGCTTTGTTTTATCTCTGTAAAAGGGCTTTCGTCGGGAATAAAAAAACATCGGCTTTGAAACATTCTGCATCAAAACCGACGTCTTAAACATGGTCGAGGTGACGGGACTTGAACCCACGACCTCTTGGTCCCTAACCAAGCGCGC
>ERZ1108162.14-NODE-14-length-156508-cov-541.506337_pt1 | contig 156508 bp, 122 predicted proteins | sample MGYA00403698_ERZ1108162 | MGnify/ENA primary metagenome ERZ1108162 (study PRJEB35170, sample SAMEA104062405) | human gut metagenome | biome: human gut; feature: human-associated habitat; material: faeces | place: Denmark | collected 2012-04-30 ... | reverse complement strand
TTGCCGTACAAAATCAGAAAGATATCAATGCTCATTTTTGAGAATCTAAGCGGAAACAAAAGGGCCGCAAAGCGCTTATGCGCTTTGCGGCCCTCTTCTTGTTTATCCACTCTGTCAGAAAAGATAAAATTTTATTTGATTACCGTTGCAGCGTTTTTCAGTTTTCTTCCGCCGTCGGCTCAATACCGAATTCACGGCGCGTTTCTTCGACAAGACTGTCGCTCTCGCGGTGTCCCGTAACGAGCTGCGGGCTGACGTTCTTATAATCGCGTACGCCCGTGCCGGCAGGGATCAGCTTACCGATGATGACGTTTTCTTTCAGACCGATCAACGGATCGACCTTGCTCTTGATCGCAGCTTCGGTCAGCACGCGTGCCGTCTCCTGGAAGGATGCAGCTGAGAGGAAGGAATCGGTAGAGAGCGCCGCTTTCGTGATACCGAGCAGTACACGCTTCGCCGTTGCAGGCCTGCCGCCCTTTTCCATCGCCTTTTCGTTCTCGTCCTCGAACGTGAAGATATCCACCAGTTCGCCGGGGAGCATTTCCGTGTCGCCGCAATTTTCGATGCGGACTTTTCTCATCATCTGGCGGACGATGATCTCGACGTGTTTATCGTTGATATCAACGCCCTGGGAGCGGTAAACCGACTGCACTTCGCGCAGGATGTAATCCTGAACGCCCTTGACGCCCTGAATGCGCAGAATATCCTGCGGATTCACGGAACCGCCGTTGAGCTGCGTGCCGGGTTCCACTTTGTCGCCCGATTTGATGCGGAGTTCCGCATTGAACGGCAAAACGTATTCTTTCTTTTCTTCGCCCGTGATCTCGTCGCGGATAACGATGTGTTTCTGGTTATCCTGCTCGTTTACATAGGCTATGCCGGGTACTTCGCAAAGCGTTGCGACGCCCTTCGGCTTTCTTGCTTCGAACAATTCTTCGACACGCGGAAGACCTTGCGTGATATCGCCGGTCGCCGCAATACCGCCCGTGTGGAAGGTACGCATCGTCAGCTGTGTACCGGGTTCGCCGATGGACTGCGCCGCGATCGTTCCGACCGCTTCGCCGACCTGGATGGGGCTTCCCGTCGCCATGTTCTTGCCGTAGCACTTTGCGCACACGCCGTGGCGCGAATTGCAGGTAAATACGCTGCGGATATAGACGCGTTTGATCCCCTTCTTGACGATGGTCTGTGCCATGTCTTCGGTGATCATTTCGTTTACAGGCACCAAGATCTCGCCCGTTGCAGGGTCTAAAACGTTATCCGCCACGAACCTGCCCGCCAGACGATCGGCAAGGCCTTCGATCTCGCCGTTCGGACCGGTGATCGCTTCAATCCACATACCGCGCGGCTTCTTGCCTGCACAGCAGTCGTCCTCACGGACGATAACGTCCTGCGAAACGTCGACCAGACGGCGGGTCAGATAACCCGAGTCAGCCGTCTTCAGAGCGGTATCCGCCAAACCTTTACGTCCGCCGTGCGACGAAATAAAGTATTCCAAAACGGTCAGTCCTTCACGGAAGCAGGATTTAACCGGGATCTCGATCATCTTACCTTGCGGGTTCACCATGAGTCCGCGCATACCGGCAAGCTGCTTGATCTGGTCGATGGAACCACGGGCACCCGAATTCGCCATCATCCAGATCGGGTTGAAATCATCGGCACTCTTTTTCAGTTCCGCCGTAACTGCGTCCGTCGTCTCTTTCCAGACGTTGACCACCGCATTGTAACGCTCTTCATCTTTCAAAAGTCCGCGCGCGAATTTCTTTTCGATCGTCTCGACTTTGTGTTCCGCTTCCGCGATCTTTTCTTTCTTGCTTCCCGGGATATGCATATCGAACACGGACGTCGTCAGAGCGCCGATGGTCGAATATTTGAACCCGAGCGCTTTGATCTTATCCAAAACTTCCGCCGCTTTTCCTGCGCCGCCCTTCGCATTCAGTTTTGCGATCTCGCTGTCAGGATCCGCATAAACCCAGTTCTTTCTGTCGTTGCCCGTCTTGAAGCACTTATCAACGATCTTCGAGATCATCTTTTTGTCGACAGGCACGCTCTTATCTCGGCCGTCATCGCCCTTCTTGTAGCCGGAGATCTCGTACTGCAGATAATCTTCTTTTGTCTTTCTTTCCACAAATCCGAGGTCCTGCGGAATAGCGCCGTTGTAAATAATACGGCCTACCGAAGTTTTGACCCTGCCCGTTACTTCCTGACCGTCAAACTCACTGGACGCATCGCTGATTTTCACGGTACGTCTTACATAAATTTCGTCCTGAAGCGTAATGAACTTTGTCTGGTACGCCATGATCGCTTCGTCCTCGGAAGTATAGATGCCTGCATGATACTGTTCCGCACCTTCCGTTCCTTCGGGTACTTCGTTGTGATCTTTGTCATACCAGCGCCCGTCATAGCGTTTGATGATCGTCAGATAATATGCGCCGAGGATCATGTCCTGCGTCGGCGTCATGACCGGTTTGCCGTCCGACAATTTCAGAATATTGTTGGACGAAAGCATGAGGAAGCGGGCTTCCGCCTGCGCTTCAATCGAAAGAGGTACGTGCACAGCCATCTGGTCGCCGTCGAAGTCGGCGTTGAATGCGCCGCAGACCAGCGGATGGATCTTGATCGCACGGCCTTCGATCAGAACAGGCTCGAATGCCTGAATGGACAGGCGGTGCAGCGTCGGCGCACGGTTCAAAAGGACAGGATGCTCTTTGATGACGCTTTCCAGAACGTCCCATACAGCAGGCTTTGCCTTTTCCACGGCGCGCTTCGCGCTCTTGATATTATGGCACTGGTTGGATTCCACCAGCTTTTTCATAATGAACGGTTTGAACAGCTCGATCGCCATTTCTTTCGGCAGACCGCACTGATACAGTTTGAGTTCAGGGCCTACGACGATAACCGAACGTCCGGAATAGTCGACACGTTTGCCGAGCAGGTTCTGACGGAAACGTCCCTGTTTACCGCGGAGAAGTCCCGACAGGGATTTCAGTTCGCGGTTGGATGCGCCCGAGATCGCTTTGCCGCGGCGGCCGTTGTCGATCAATGCATCGACGGCTTCCTGCAGCATACGTTTTTCGTTCTTGACGATCATGTCCGGCGCGCCCAGTTCCATCAGCCTTTTCAGGCGGTTGTTACGATTGATCACGCGGCGGTACAGATCGTTCAGATCGCTCGTCGCGAATCTGCCGCCGTCCAGCTGCACCATCGGGCGCAGTTCGGGCGGGATCACGGGCAGAACCGTCAGGATCATCCATTCGGGCTTGTTTCCGCTCTTGCGGAATGCCTCGATCACTTCGATACGCTTTACGGCGCGTGCACGTTTGCCGCTCTGCTGGTTGCCCGACGAGCTTTCGATCACTTCGCGCGTTTCGCGGCTCTCTTTCTCAAGATCGATCGCCTGCAAAAGCTCCTGGATAGCTTCCGCGCCCATGCCGGCTTTCAGACCCGTAACGCTTTCTTCGCCGTACAGTTCTTCGTAGTCGCGCAGCTCTTTATCGGTAATGACCTGTTTTTCCGTAACTTCCAGCCCTTCCGCCTTTTCCTTATAAGCGCGCGCTTGTTCTTCGGCATCCGCTTCTTCAAAATGCTTTTCGCAGAGAAGTTTTACGGAACTCTTCAGAACAACATATACTTTTTTATTTTCCGCAACCGTCTTTTCACGGATGCTGTAAACAGGCTGAGCCGTTCCGCCCTTGACTTCTCCAAGAAGGCGCAGAACGGATTCGGAGGTGATCACGCCCGAAATCTCATTGACCAGACGTTCACGCTCCATATAGGATTTGCTTCCGAAATCCTTGACGATAAATTCCCTTGCTTCGTCTTTGGAATTGAATTCCCCTGCCGCTTTTCGTTCAGAAAAGCCGTAGACGTCTGCACGCATTCCGTTATTTTCTTTATTCAGAACGACGGAAAGCTGATTCAGATATCCTGCATTCAGAACGACATACGCCGCAAAGTAGATGACCTGTTCCAGCTGCTTCGGCCCCATGTCCAAAAGCAGGCCGATACGCGACGGAACGCCGCGGAAGTACCAGATGTGCGATACAGGTGCGGCAAGTTCGATATGCCCCATGCGCTCACGGCGCACTTTTGCGCGGGTAACTTCCACGCCGCACTTCTCGCAGACGATACCCTTGTAACGGATACGTTTATATTTACCGCAATGGCATTCCCAGTCTTTGGTCGGTCCGAAAATCTTTTCGCAGAACAAACCGTCCTTTTCCGGTTTTTGCGTACGGTAATTGATGGTTTCCGGCTTCGTTACTTCGCCGTAAGACCATTCCCTGATTTTTTCGGGAGATGCCACTCCGATCTGAATGGAGTCAAAATCGTTTAATTCGTACATATCTTATCCTCCCGTTTTATTATTCTTCGTCGTCTTTGTCGTCATCGTCGAGATCATCCAGATCGTCCAGATCGTCCAGATCGTCCAGATCATCCAGATCGTCGTCGAACAGTTCCGCAGACGTAAAATCTTCGTCCACCGGATCTTCCTCGTCCTCTTCGAAAATGGAATCGACATCCATATCGCCTTCGTCTTCGTCCGTATCTTCGTCGTCGAAGTTGAAGTCGAGCTCTTCCGGCTCTTCGCTGTGCCGCTCTTCGTGTTCGTCGGCATCCAGTTCCGCATCGGAAAGATCTTTCAGTTGCAATTCGTCCTTGCTCTCGTTGAGGACCTTGACGTCCAGAGCCAGCGACTGCAATTCTTTGAGCAATACCTTGAACGCTTCCGGAATGCCCGGCTCGGAAATGTTGTTACCTTTGACAATGCTTTCATACGTCTTGACACGCCCGTTGATATCGTCCGACTTGACCGTCAGAATTTCCTGCAGGATGTGTGCCGCGCCGTATGCTTCGAGTGCCCAGACTTCCATTTCACCGAAACGCTGTCCGCCGAACTGGGCTTTACCGCCGAGCGGCTGCTGCGTTACGAGCGAATAAGGCCCGATGGAACGCGCATGGATCTTATCGTCGACCAGGTGGATCAGCTTGATCATGTACATCTGTCCGACCGTGGTGCGGTTTTCGAACGGTTCGCCGGTACGTCCGTCGTAAAGCTGGATCTTGCCGTCCACTTTTCCGTTCGGGTTGACAATATTGTTTTCTGCAAACAGTTTGCGAATATCCTGCTCGGTCGCACCGTCAAAGACCGGCGTTGCGATCTTCCAGCCGAGCTGTTTGCAAACGTGCCCCAGGTGCACTTCCAAAACCTGCCCGATGTTCATTCGGGAAGGAACGCCCAGAGGGTTCAGAACGATCTGCATCGGCGTACCGTCTGCCATGAACGGCATATCGCTCTCCGGCAGAATACGCGAAATAACACCTTTATTACCATGACGTCCCGCCATCTTATCGCCGACAGAGATCTTACGTTTCTGCGCGATATATACGCGGACAAGTTTGTTTACGCCCGGAGAAAGTTCGTCCTTATTTTCCCTCGTGAAGATCTTGACGTCCACGACGATACCGCCTTCACCGTGCGGCACACGCAGGGACGTATCGCGCACTTCCCTTGCCTTTTCACCGAAAATAGCGCGCAGCAGGCGTTCTTCGGGAGTCAGCTCCGCTTCGCCCTTCGGGGTTACTTTTCCGACGAGGATATCGCCGCTTCCCACTTCCGCGCCAACGCGGATAATGCCGTCTTCGTCCAGATCTTTCAAAGCGTCGTCGCCGACGTTCGGGATATCGCGCGTGATCTCTTCCTCGCCGAGTTTGGTATCGCGCGCTTCCGTTTCATGTTCTTCGATGTGCACGGACGTAAATACGTCTTCGCGCACGAGTTTTTCGGAAATCAGGATAGCGTCTTCGTAGTTATAACCTTCCCATTCCATGAAGCCGATGAGAATGTTCTTGCCGAGTGCAAGCTCACCGTTGTTCGTGGAAGGACCGTCCGCAATGATCTCGCCCTTTTCTACGCGGTCGCCCGTGTTGATGATCGGGCGCTGGTTCAGGCAGGTACCCTGGTTGGAACGCTCGAACTTTTTCAGTCTGTATTCATCCACAATGCCGTCGTCGCGGCGGATGCGGATCAGATCGGATGCAACGCCGATCGCCACGCCCGCTTCTTTCGCCTTGACCATGACGCCCGAGTCGCGCGCGATCGCCGCTTCGATACCCGTCGCCACGATCGGGCTTTCCGTCTTGAGCAGAGGAACCGCCTGCCGCTGCATGTTCGATCCCATCAGCGCACGGTTCGTATCGTCGTTTTCCAAGAACGGAATGAGCGCCGTTGCGACCGAAACCAGCTGTTTCGGCGAAACGTCCATATAATCGATCATGTCGCGCGGCAGCTGCGTGATCTCCGCCTGACGGCGGCAGGATACGCGGTCGTTTACGAACGATCCGTCCGGATTGAGCGGTTCGTTCGCCTGTGCGACGACATATTTATCTTCCTCGTCTGCGGTCAGATAATCCACTTCGTCCGTAACGCGGATGATCGTGGGACGGCCATGTTCGTCGTGTCCTTCTTTGTGCACTCTGCGGTACGGGCTCATGATAAAGCCGTACTCGTTCACTTTCGCAAACGTTGCAAGCGAAGAGATCAAACCGATGTTCTGACCTTCCGGCGTCTCGATCGGGCACATGCGGCCGTAATGGCTGTGGTGCACGTCGCGGACATCGAACGTAGCGCGGTCGCGATTCAAGCCTCCGGGGCCGAGTGCGGAAAGTTTACGTTTGTGCGTGAGTTCTGCGATCGGGTTGGTCTGATCCATAAACTGCGACAGCTGGGAAGATCCGAAAAATTCACGGATCACAGCCGATACGGGGCGCACGTTGATGAGTAACGAAGGCGTAACTTCATTCGGGTCCTGCGTGCCCATACGCTCTTTGATCAGACGCTCCAGACGCGCGATACCGACGCGGAGCTGGTTCTGCAGCAATTCGCCGACGCTGCGTACGCGACGGTTGCCCAGATGGTCGATGTTGTCGATGGTTCCGATGCCGTAGCGCAGATCGAGATTGGTCGATACCGCAGCGATGACATCGTCTACCGTAATATGCCTGTGATTGAGTTTTTCCACGAGCGGACGGATGATCTTCTTTTCATCGGCTGAAATGCTCACTTCGTCGCGGTTGAGAATCTCATGGAAAAGTTTGCACGCCGCCACAAATTTAATGCGGTTTTCGTGCCGTTTTTCACGGTTCTTGCGCTCTTCCGCTTTCTCGTCGTCCGTCTTTTTCGTCTCCACCGTAAAGTACACGGCGTTGATGCGGTCCAGATAATGTTCGGCAACCGTTTCGATATCGGCATTGTCGCACGCCGCCGCGATTTCTTTGGAGAACACAAAGTTCGGATAATAAATCGTGGGAAGAAGCCCGAACGATTTCGGATTTTTATCGGATACGGAAGAGAAATCCACCGTGTTGTTACCGATGATGCGGTGCTTGATGCGACCCGCTTTTTCGTCGGAAACGAATACTTCCACTACATTGACGCCGGCATTCTGGATCTCTCTCGCTTTTGCCTCGGAGATCTTTTCCTCTTTGGAAACGATGATCTCGCCCGTTTCGGGATTGAAAATATCCTGTGCGGAAATGCAGCCGGGCAGACGGTACGCAATGTTCAGCTTTTTATTGAATTTATAACGCCCTACTTTGACAACGTCATAGCGGCGCGGATCGAAGAAAAGGTTGTGCAGGTGCTGGCGCACGGAATCGTCCGTCGGCACTTCGCCGGGACGCAGACGGCGGTACAATTCGATCAGGCCGTCCTGTTCGCTCTTTGCGGTATCCTTTTCGATGGTCGCATTGATCATGCGTTCGTCGTCGCCGAAAATTTCGCGGATGGCGACATCCGAACCGAAACCGAGCGCACGCAAAAGCACCGTAGCGCAGATCTTGCGTTTACGGTCTACGTGTACCCACATGACGCCCTGGGAATCCTGTTCGAATTCCAGCCATGCGCCGCGGTTCGGGATCACGGTCGTCTTGAACATCTCACGGCCGGACTTGTCCTTTTCCGATTCGTTATACGCACCGGGCGAACGGACGAGCTGCGATACGATAACGCGCTCCGCGCCGTTGATGATAAACGAACCGTTGTCCGTCATCAGAGGGAAATCCCCCATGAACACGTCCTGGTCGATCACCTCTTCCTTGACCTTGTTGACAAGGCGCACTTTCACGCGCAAAGGCAATGCGTACGTAGCATCGCGATTGCGGCATTCTTTCTCATCGTATTTGGGCTTACTGCCGAATTCATGGTCGAGAAAATACAGTTCGAAGTGATCGGCATGGTCGGTAATAGGCGAAAAATCGTCAAATACTTCGCCGATGCCTTCTTCGATGAACGTTTTGTACGATTCTTTCTGGATCTCGACGAGGTCGGGAATGTCGATCACCTCATTGATCTTACCGAACTTCCTTCTCTCCGTCTTGCCGTACTTTTGAATGGGTAAATTCATCAAACACACGCTCCTAAAAATTTTCGTTCCATGGTACGCGAAAACACCGCGGCTATCCGGCAGACGCGAAAAAAATTTTTTCGCTCATTTATCCTCCGCCTCTTTACAACTGTGGAATTTTGCGGTATAATGATTCGAGCAGACAAAAAACATCCTCGCAATGTTCTTTCCTATACATTATTATAGAAAAGAGGTGCGCGACCGCGCTGCATCGCTCCGTTTTCGCTTCCTCTTTACCCCGAAAAAGGGCAAAAAGCACATTATACTCCATAATGATACAGTTTAATATTATATAAAAAACCGAAAATTTTGTCAAACGGTTTTTTACGTGTTTTTTCGATTTTTTTCCGAAGCCGACAAAAATCGCGCTTTTTTTACAAAAGTTTTCGGAAAGCGACCCGTTGTATCAACCTTGTTTCCAAAGCTTTGATCGGAAAGATACACCGCCTTGACAAGGAGAAAAGCATGAGAATCGACAAATTTTTAAAAGTTTCGCGCATTTTAAAGCGCCGCACGGTGGCAGGCGACGCCTGCAAAGCGGGAAAAGTAAGCGTCAACGGGAAAGACGTCAAACCCGCCTATAATTTAAAGATCGGCGACGAAGTCGAACTGAAATTTGCCGCGGGATCTCTGAAATTCCGCGTCCTTGCGCTCAAGGAAACGGTCAAAAAGGAAGAAGCGGCGACGCTTTACGAAATCATTTCGGACGGCGAACAGGCATGAAGATCTGCGCAGTGATCCCTGCGGCAGGTTCCGGCAGCCGCACGGGCTTTGAACAAAACAAGGTTTTACAAAAATACGACGGGATCCCCGTACTGCGGCGCACGGTTTCCGCTTTTGCCGCCGATGAACAGATCGAAAAGGTCATCGTCTGTATCCGCGAATGCGACCGTGCGGAAATTTCCGCGCTCCTTTCCGATTTTAAAAGTATTTCCTTGGTATGCGGAGGCGCCACGCGCACGGAATCGGTCAAAAACGCGCTGGAATTTCTGGCGAAAGAACAGACTCTGCCCGATTACGTGCTTATCCACGACGCGGCGCGCCCTTTCGTTTCCCCGAAAATTATCCGCGACTGCATCGAAACGGTGCGCGCATTCGGAAGCGCGGTCTGTTCCCTGCCCTGCACGGATACGCTTGTATCCGCATCCGGCGGCATGGTTTGCGGAAAGCTTGACAGAGAAAGCACGTACCTTGTACAGACCCCGCAGGGTTTTTCGTTTCCGCTTCTGCTTGCGGCATACCGCAAGATCACGCCGCAGGACGTCTTTACCGACGATGCGGGTGTATTCGCCAAATACATTGCGCCGCCGCGGCTCTTTACGGGCGAAAGAACCAACATCAAACTGACTTTCCGGGAGGATTTCAGCATGACACAATTTCGCACGGGTATCGGCATTGATACCCATGCTTTCGGGAAATCGGGCGATCATATCACGCTCGGCGGCGTGAAGATCCCGTCGGAAAGCGGACTTCTTGCGCACAGCGACGGCGACGTGCTTGTCCATGCGGTCATGGACGCACTTCTTTCCGCCGCGGGGCTTTCCGATATCGGACATTATTTCCCCGACACCGACCCTCAATATAAAGACGCGGACAGCCTTGTTCTGCTCGCAAACGTAAATGATCTCATTCAAAAACAAGGCTTAGCCGTCGGAAACATCTCCGCGGCGATCGTGGCACAAAAGCCGAAACTCGCACCGTATATTCCGCAAATGAAACAAAATATTGCATACGTATTACAAATTTCGGAACGAAACATCGGAATCACGGCAGGGACGAACGAGGGACTCGGATCCCTCGGCCGCGGCGAAGGCATTTGCGTTACGGCAAATGTGTTGCTGCGTTCGAAATAAAAAAAGTATGATTATGAAAGTATCTTATTCAATCCGACCGGCAAACAAACACGATGCCTCCGCATTGGCAGAAATTTTAACGGAATCCTGGAAACAGGCTTATATAAATTTACTTCCTATGGCTGAACTGAACGCCACTGCAAACAGAGAAAAATACACGGCTGCCTTCTCTATTATGTTAGAAGACTCCCTAAATCGTTTTTTGATTGCTCACGACAGAGAAACCCCCTGCGGTATGATATTTTACCGCCCAGCCCGAGACACAGATTCAAATGGGTTTGCTGAAATCGTTTCCCTCTACACATTGCAACCGTATTGGGGGAAAGGATTAGGACAACTTTTGATGTCAAAAGCACTTTCAGAAATTACGCCGATATATCGCGGAATATATCTTTGGGTGTTCAAAGACAATACTCGTGCAAGAAATTTTTACCAAAAGAATGGTTTTTATGTCGACGGAAAAATGAAAACGGAGAAATTTTCTAATCAGCCTCAATCAATTCGATATATAAAACTACTAAACAATGGCTTGAACAATCTGAATTCATGACCAGATTTTCTGCAAAGGAGGACTGACTTTGGCTAAATCGAAATCTGTATATGTATGCTCCGAATGCGGCGCGATGAGCCCGCAATGGTTAGGCAGGTGCCCTTCCTGCGGAAAATTCGGAACGCTTGTCGAGGAAATCTCCGAAACGGCCGCACCCGCCGCGAAATCCGCAAAGCGCGAACGTTCGGCAACTTTCAATAAACCCGTTCCCCTGTCCCTCGTACAGGAAGAAAAATTTCAACGGGTATCTTCGGGCATCGCAGAACTGGACAACGTCCTGGGAGGCGGTATCGTGCCCGGTTCGCTTGTCCTGATCGGCGGAGATCCGGGGATCGGAAAAAGCACATTGCTCACCGAAGTTTCCGCGCATCTTTCCAAAACGCAGAAAGTCTTATACGTTTCCGCCGAAGAAAGCTGTTCACAGGTCAAAATGCGCTGTTCGCGCCTGAAACTGGATTCCTCCAACTTACTGCTGCTCAACGAAACGTGCATGGAAGACATCGAAGAAGCGATCACGGACGAAAAATTTGTCGTCATCGACTCCATTCAGGCTGTTTATACGAGCGAAATGTCCTCCGCCGCAGGTTCGGTCGGACAGGTGCGCGAATGCGCGGGCAAGCTGCAGCGCATCGCAAAGAGCCGCAACATCACTTTTTTCATCGTCGGCCATGTTACCAAAGAGGGCGCGCTCGCAGGACCGAAAGTGCTCGAACATATCATGGACACCGTCCTGTATTTTGAAGGCGAACGCGAAGAGAACTTCAAGATCCTGCGCGCTTACAAAAACCGCTTCGGTTCCGTACAGGAAGTAGGCGTATTTGAAATGACGGGCGAAGGAATTTACGGCGTTTCCGATTATTCGGGTATATTTCTTTCCGAAAGCCGCGGCGAAGCCGCCGGAAGCTGCGTAACGCCTTCCGAAACGGGCAACCGCTGCATGATGGTCGAAATTCAGACGCTTATGTCTAAAACCGCTTACGGACTCCCCCGCCGCATGCCACTCGGCATCGATTACAATAAACTTGTTCTGCTCATCGCCGTTCTGGAAAAACGGTGCGGACTCCCCTTCTTCAACCAAGACGTTTACCTCAACGCAATGGGAGGCATCCGCCTGAACGAACCGGCCGTCGATCTTGCCATATGCGCCGCCCTCGCCAGCGGATACCGCAACGAGCCCATCGATAAATTCACCGCCGTCTTCGGCGAAGTGGGGTTAACGGGAGAAGTGCGCGGCGTTACGTTTGCGGAAAAACGCGTCAACGAATGTATTAAAATGGGTTTTAAACGCGTTCTTTTCCCTGCAAAAAACTTTAAAAGCGTAAAAAAATTCGAGGATAAGATCCAACTTGTTCCCGTACAGTACGTCAATCAACTTATCAAAAAGCTTTTCCCGGAAGCACAAAAACAGAACCCGCTTCCGCCCGATCAAAGGCAATAATAATCCCTGGCGAAGCATACTTTGTGCGTTTGAAACTTTTTATAGTCCTGTCTGAAAGCCCGTTCGCGCCAAATATTTTGACGCGAACGGGCTTTCATTCTTCTATCGCAGAAAACGAATATACAAGAAACGGCATATCCAAGCCTGTTGGTTTTGTGCTTTATTGTCGATCGGTTTTTCCATAGAATTGCCCGCAGACTATCTGTATAAACTATCAAACACAATACGCAAAAAAGGTCAAGCCGTACACGCATTGGGATTTCTTCATTCAAGTCTGTATTTTGTTTCCTCTATTGACAAACCATGCCATACCTGCTATAATTCATTCGAATACGAAAACAGATAAAAAAACGCGTGTAAAAAACACGTCAAAAAAGAATCCGCACTATGGCAGTCGTTGGATGAGACTTGATAAAAGTTATGACGACTGCCAAAATATTTTTAAAAACGGGGAAAACGATGATTGAAATCCGAAATCTTAAAAAATCTTACGGAAAGCATATAATTTTACATGACTTAAACCTTGCCGTCCCCGACGGATGTGTGTATGGGATGGTCGGCGTAAACGGAGCAGGAAAATCGACGCTCTTGCGTTTACTGGCAGGCGTTCTGGAAGCCGATTCGGGTGAAATTCTATACGACGGGCAAGAAGTTTACGAAAACGAAAACGTCAAAAAGAAACTATTTTTTCTTCCGGATGATCCCTATTACAACATAAGCACATCCGGGAAATATTTGGCAGAGCTGTACAAAACATATTACGACTTCGACAGTCCTCTTTTCCACAGATGGTGCGACAGCTTTTCTCTGAGCGTTAATACGCCGATCCACAATTTTTCCAAAGGCATGAAGCGACAGATGTTTGTGGCGCTGGCGCTTGCTACGCATCCGAAATATCTTCTCTTGGATGAGGCATTTGACGGACTGGATCCGAAAGCGCGGCATTCTTTCAAATGCGCACTTGCAGAACTGGGTAAACAAAACGGTTGTACGACCATCATCGCCTCCCATTCCCTGCGCGAGCTTTCGGATATTTGTACCGATTTTGCCCTGATCGGAAACGGTTCCGTCCTGGAAAGCGGCAGTCTTTTGGAGCATCTGGGCACAGTCCATAAATACCAGGCGGCATTCAACCGCGACGTCGTGCGCGCCGATTTTCCTTTCGATTGCATCAAATTCGAAAGCTCGGGCCGCGTTGTGCAGTTTATTGTCCGCAGCGATCTTGAAAAAATACGCGAATCGATCGCGTCGCTTGAACCGCTTTTTATCGAAGAGATCCCCGTCGACTTTGAAGAATACTTCCTCATCGAAACAGAACAAGGTAGGAAAAGCATATGAAAAAATCGATTGCCTATGAACTGAAACGGCTGTTCCTGCCTTTGTGTATTTTTACTGCAATTGCCTCTGCTCTTTTTGTTGTGATGGTGCTCACGACTGAATATTCGGGAAACTCGATTCGTTACTCCCCCGATTACAGCATACATACCGAAACATCGTTTGTATTTATGCCGGGAACCATTCTAGGTATACTTTGCTATATAGTTCCTTCCATGCAATTCTCTTTCCGCATGAACCGACGCAGTACTGACCTATGGTATGCGCTCCCGATCAAGCGAAACACACTCATGTTTGTACGGTTGCTCGGCGGACTTGCCCTGATCCTGATTCCTTATACAGTATCCTATTGGCTGGGATTTCTCGTCATAGCATGCAGTGAAAGATTCCTTGATCTTGTCTGGTATCTACCTCTCTACTTTGCGTCCCTTCCTGCGGCGATATGCCTGTTTGGTTTTAATTCTTTCTGTTTTACCCGTGCAAATACAGTGCGCGACGGTATAATATTTATCTTTGCTCTGAACATAGCGCTCCTGATGCCGTCCCTGTATATGGTTAGCAATTTTTACCAATATTGTCCCTCTTTTTTACGAAACGGCCTCAATTATTTTCCGTTCAGCCCTATGGTCTATCTGTTTAACGGTTTTGACAGACTGATCCTTAACCGCAGTTCAACTTTCGATATGGATGCAAACAAACTGTTTTGTTTTATCCTGATCTTTATTGAAAGCGCGGCAGCCTATTTCGGACTGTTTCAGACCGCAGGCAAACACAAGGCGGAAAACGCGGGACAGATCTCCGACTCCGTTTTCGGATATAAGACACTTATACCCTGGTACGTCTTTTTCTCCGTCGTCAATACGTCAACGCCGCTGTCTATCTTTTTCAGTTCGGTCGGCATTTCGCTGGTCGGTCTGATCATGGACTTTATTTACGGACTCATCGCTTACTTCATTTACAGGCGCTCTTTCCGCATCAAAAAACGCGACCTGCTTGTTCTCTCCCTCACCTGCATTGCGGGAACAGCGATTCTGCTCCTGAATGAATACGTCATTCTTCCCCTGCTTTGAAGTAATTTTGCCCCCAGCTGCGCGCTAATCCGCGCCGACGGGGGATCTAATTACAAAAGAAACGCCGTCCGTAAAGTTCTTACGGGCGGCGCCATTTTTCAACCAAAAGCGCGCGGCGCAATATGCGCCGCGCGCTTTCTCATTTATAATTAAGTTTATTCCAAGCTTATACTTTTAACAGATTTTTGATTCGCTCTACCGCTTCGATCGTCGTTTCTTCGCTCCCGAACGCAGTCAAACGGAAAAAGCCCTGCCCGTTTTTACCGAATCCGCAGCCGGGCGTTCCGACGACATTCGCTTTTTCCAGAAGATAATCGAAGAACTGCCAGCTGTCTGAAAAACCGGGGCAACGGAACCATACATACGGAGAATTTTTCCCGCCCGTATAGAAAACGCCCAGTTCATCCATGCAATCGCACAGTCTTTTCGCATTCCGACGGTATACCGCGAGATTTTCATGAATTTGTTTCTCGCCCTCTTCCGTAAACACGGCCGCCGCGCCGCGCTGTACAATGTACGGCACACCGTTAAATTTGGTCGTCTGGCGGCGAAGCCAAAGTTTATTACAGGAAACGCCGTCAAATTTCAAATCTTGCGGCACCACCGTGTAGCCGCACCGCGTACCCGTAAATCCCGCCGTTTTAGAAAAGGAACAAAATTCAATGGCACACTCCTTGGCGCCCTTTGTTTCATAAATGCTCCGTGCAAGCCCTTTTTCCGAAACGAAACATTCATACGCCGCATCGTAAAGAATGACGGCGCCGTGTGCACGGGCGTAATCCACCCATGCCTGCAGCTGCTCAGCCGAATACGCTGCTCCCGTCGGGTTATTGGGCGAACAAATGTAAATAATATCCGCATTTACGGAATCATCCGGCATGGGAAGAAATCCGTTGTCCGCATTGGCGTCGGCAAAAACGATCTTCCGCCCCGCCATAACGTTTGTATCCACATACACGGGATAGACGGGATCCGGAATCAGAACCGTGTTGTCCGTATCGAATATATCCAGAATATTTCCCAGATCGCTCTTTGCCCCGTCCGAAATAAAGATCTCGTTTACATCCAGTGCGATGCCGCGCCGAGCATAATATCCTTGTATGCTTTCGCGCAGAAAATCGTACCCCTGCTCGGGTCCGTAACCGCGGAACGTCTCTTTTTTCCCCATTTCCGACACCGCTTTCTGCATGGCCTCCACAACGGCAGGCGCCAGCGGAAGCGTTACGTCGCCGATCCCCATGCGCAGTATTTTCGCCTCGGGATGCGCTGCCGAAAACGCGCTCACTTTATGCGCAACCGTGGAAAACAAGTAACTTTCTTCTAAATTCAGGTAATTGCGGTTGAGTTTCATTTCTGCTCCCTCTCTCCGATCGTTTCGTTTCAAAATTGCTTATGCGTTCTTCTTCTTTTTCTTCGAGAACCGTACGGCCGCCGCTATAAATTCACGGAACAGCGGATGCGCCGCGTTGGGCCGCGATTTGAATTCCGGATGGAACTGCACCCCAACAAAAAAGTCGTTTGCGGGGATCTCCACCGCTTCCACGAGCTTGCCGTCGGGCGACGTTCCGCAGATCTCCATCCCGCCCTTTTGTATCACTTCGCGATAGTCATTGTTGAATTCAAAACGATGGCGATGCCGCTCGGAAATATTGTCCTGTTTATATGCGGCATACATCTTCGTCCCTTTTTTCACTTTGCACGGGTAGGCGCCCAAACGCATCGTGCCGCCCATCTTCACGCCGAGCTGATCAGGCATCAAGTCAATGACCGAATGCTCCCCTTCGGGATCAAATTCGGAAGAATTTGCATCCGTAAGTCCCAGAACGTCCCTCGCAAATTCAATGACCGCAATCTGCATACCCAGGCAAATACCGAGGTACGGGATATTGTTTTCCCTTGCGTACTTCGCCGCACAGATCTTTCCTTCCACACCTCTGCCGCCGAATCCGCCGGGAACGAGGACTCCGTCTACACCGTCCAGAATACGCGCCGTATTCTCTTCGTTCAAAACTTCACTGTCTACCCATTCGATCTCTACTTTTGCTGCGTTTTCGAATCCCGCATGCGCCAGCGCCTCCGCAACCGAAAGATACGCGTCATGAAGCTGCACATACTTTCCGCACAATGCAATGTGGACTGTCTCCTCGCAATTTTCCGCACGCAAAAGCATCTTCTTCCATTCGCTGAGATCGATCTTATTTTCTTTCAACCCGAGTTTTCTGCAAACGATCGACGAAAGATTTTCCTTCTCCAGCATCACGGGTGCTTCATACAAGAGCGGAAGCGTCCTGTTCTCTATAACGCAATCGGGGTCCACGTTGCAGAACATGGCAATTTTTTTCTTGATTTCGTCGGGAAGAGGTGCATCCACGCGCGCGACGATGATGTCGGGCGTGATCCCCATGCCCTGAAGCTCTTTGACCGAATGCTGGGTCGGTTTGGATTTGAATTCGCAGGAACCCGAAATATACGGCACCAGCGTTACGTGAATAAAACAACAGTTGTTGCGGCCCGCTTCCATCGATACCTGGCGGATCGCCTCAATGAAAGGCTGACTCTCGATATCGCCGATCGTTCCGCCGATCTCCGTGATAACGATATCCGCATTGCTCTGTTTGCCGACATTATAAATAAAGGATTTGATCTCGCCCGTAATGTGCGGAATCACCTGCACTGTCTGGCCGAGATACTCGCCGTTTCTTTCCTTATTCAAAACGTTCCAGTACACTTTCCCTGTCGTCAGGTTTGAAAACTTATTTAGATTTTCGTCGATGAACCGTTCGTAATGCCCGAGGTCCAAGTCAGTTTCCGCGCCGTCGTCCGTTACGAACACTTCGCCGTGCTGATAAGGGCTCATGGTACCCGGATCGATATTGATATACGGATCCAGTTTCTGAGACGCCACTTTATAGCCGCGCGATTTGAGCAATCTGCCAAGGCTCGCCGCCGTAATACCCTTTCCGAGACCCGAAACGACACCGCCCGTTACAAAAATATATTTCATAATTCCACCTCTCCCGTAAACACCGTTACTGCTTCACCCGTCATAAAGACCGTTTCTCCCACATGAATGATAAGATCGCCGCCGCGCAGTTTCACCAGAACATCCTGTCCGTATTCACACACGCCGCAGGCGCACGCCGCCGCGGCCGCCGCACACGCGCCCGTACCGCAAGCCATTGTTTCACCGCTTCCCCGCTCCCATACGCGCATTTTTAAAGCATTCTTTCCGATTTTCTTAATAAACTCGGTATTGACGCGTTCGGGAAACAGCGAATCGTTTTCAAATTTTCTTCCCAACGTTTCCACATCTGTCGAATCGGGATCCGCAAACACGACGCAATGCGGATTTCCCATGGAAACGCATGTGATCCTGTATTCGCCGCCCGCAACTTTCACGGAGCGATCAATGACTTCCCCTTCCAAAAGGACGGGAAGCGACTTCGGATCAAAAGATGCCGCTCCCATATCCACGCGCACGAGTTTTACTTTGCCGTCTTCCGCAAAAAGTTTCAGATGCTTGATCCCGCTCAGCGTCTCAATATCCACATCCGTTTTTTGTACGATCTTGTGATCGTAGAGATATTTTCCCACGCAGCGGATCGCATTGCCGCACATTTTTCCTTCGCTTCCGTCCGCATTGAACATCCGCATTTTTGCATCCGCGACATCGCTCTTACAGATCATGACGATCCCGTCTCCGCCGATGCCTTTGTGCCTGTCGGAAAGCTTGACGGCCGCCTCCGCCGGATCTTCCAACTCTTCCTGCAAGCAGTCAAAATAGATATAATCGTTCCCGGCTCCATGCATTTTCGTAAATTTTTTCAACATACGTATACCTTTTTACTCTCTCAGCTTTCATAAGTATTCAGAATGCGCAGGGCGATCTCACGCCTCGGCAACCGTTTATCCATCGCTTGTTTTTCAATAAACCGATGCGCATCTGCTTCCGTCATGTTCAGGTACTGGATCAGCGCGCACTTGGCACGGTCGACGAGCTTTAGATCGCTGATCGTGTCCTTTAATTTTCTGTTTTCGCTCCTTATTGCGGAAAGCCGCTCCCCGGATTTTGCCGCAAAATCCACTGCCGTCAGAAACACGCCGGACGTCGTCTGCAAGGGCAGCACCGGAATTCCCAATCCCGCAAGTTCAGATTCCGCTTCCTGCCGCCGCGCGTCCTTGATCAATACCAGGATTCCTGCAGGCGTTTCCAGCGAAAAGCGGCTTACGATCTGCCGCCATCCCTGCAATTCGGAAAGCACAAATACCGCCGCCGCACACGATTCTCCGTTTTCCTTTTCCGCTTCTTCACGATTTTCCGTAACTGCTTCGTAACCGTTCTCACGCAAGATTGCGGCGATTTTTTCCGCAGCAGCCGTTACGTTGCTGCAAATTAAAATTCTTTTCATGATCTTTTTCGCCCCCTCCCGCGACAGCACAAAGCACACAAAACCAAAACTCAGTTCTGTGTGTACATTTGCTTATAAGGATTGGCACTGTCCGGCGTCAGACGGTAATAAGTGCAATTTATATATTTTTCACTGTCTTTGCCGAATTTTGCGCACCATTCGCGCACGAGCTGTGCCGCTTCGCCCTCGGGAAGACATTCCAAACGCTCTGCTTTGACCTGTGCAGGAAGGCGCGTGGGGATCTTTTCACAGCGCAGATAAATTTCACCGCCGTGCATACCCGTTCCGCAGAAATTGCCGATTACCGATTTTTCCTCCTGGAAATCGCCGAGCACGATGATGATGCCGCCTGCCTGATACTCGCCCAAAAAGCTTCCCGTTCTGCCGCCGATCACGATCGCAGGTTTATTATCCTTATACGCTTTCATATGAATGCCGCAGCGGTATCCGACATCGCCTTCCACAAAGATCTTACCGCCGCGCATCGCATATCCCGTCGCATCGCCGGCACTGCCATAGACGACGATCTCTCCGCCGTTCATGGTGTCGCCCGTCGCTTCCTGTACGTTCCCGTGCACCGCAATGCTTGCGCCGTTCAGATACGCACCCAACGCATTCCCGGGCGTCCCGTTGATCTCAATATCCTTCCCGGACAGCCCGCACCCGATATAACGCTGCCCGATACAGTTGTCTATAATGATTTCCCTATCCTCCGCATCGCGCACCGCTTTGTCCAGGACGGAAAAATGAAGTCCGTTTGCATCGATTCTCATAATTTTTTCTCCTCCCCTGCTTTCTTCATACGCGCCGGGAAAGTTTCTCCGCACGGTATTGTTCCGAAAATGCCATCAGAGCGGGATCTTTCTTCAAAGATTCGAAATCCACTTCGTCCAAAGGCGTTGCATTGCGCAGCAACGATGTGTAAATACCTGCTCTGTCCGGCTTGTTTACCAAAATAAACCCGTTGAGCTTATTGTCCGAATAAAAGAGTTTTTTATAGGTATCACCGCTCTTTTCGACATACGTATCGCCAAAATACGAACCGGCTGTCAAAATATGCGACCCGAAAAATCCGATAGCGTTCATCGGCACGGCATTGGTGAAGTGAGCTTCGCCCCCTGCCATATTCGTACCTGCACAAGCGCCCTGGAACTGCGCATTGGGCAGAAGAGCCAGTATTCTGCTGGTCTGCGCGGTGATGTCATAGCTTTCCGTGCAGTCGCCTGCAGCATAGACGTCCTTTAAAGATGTTTCCTGTCTGTCATCCGTAAGAATACCGCGGCCGACTTTTCCGCCTGCATCTTTCACAAGTTCCACGTTCGGGCGCACCCCGACCGCCACCACGAGGATATCGAATGCGATCTCTTTTCCGCTCTTCAGATGCGCCGTGTTTCCGGAAAATTTCTGCACGCTGTCCGACAGATAAAACGTCGTTTTGTGTCCTTCCAGTTCGCGCTGAACGAGCGACGCCCCGTATTCGTCCAGGATACTGGGAAGCACGCGGTCTGCCATATCCACGACGGAGACTTCGCGCACTCTGTCGGCAATTCCTTCCAGACATTTGAGTCCGATCAGGCCCGCGCCGATGATCAATACACTCTTGTCGGGCGCAAGTACCTTTTCCAATGCCAGCGCATCGTCAAACGTCATGAAATTGAATTTGCAGGGCACGCTTTCGATTCCTTCCATGGGAGGATTGAACGGACGGCTTCCCGTTGCGACGAGCAGTTTATCGTAAGCGATCTTCTTCCCGTCCGAAAGGACAACTTTTTTCTTTTCCGCATCAATTTTTTCAACACGTTTGGAAAAAACCGTGTCGATGCGGTTGCGTTCATAAAAATCAGCCGGGCGGTATTTCATTCGTTCCGCATCCGTTTTTCCCAGCAGATAATAAGAAATGAGCGGTCTGCCGTACGTGTGATACGGCTCGTCCGAAATCATTGTGATTTTGCCCGCCGCATCGAGTAAGCGGATCTGCTCGGCCGCCGCGATCGCAGCCGTTGAATTTCCGATGATCACATATTGCTGCATATTCAATCCCTCTCCTCATAGACGATCGCATTGTTCAGACAATGCCGCACGCAATTCGGCTCTTTCGTGAAATTATCTGTACAGAGCATGCATTTCTGCGCGACATGTCCTTCATCGTCGGGCAAGATGGCGCCATACGGACAGACAAGCACGCAAGTCAGACACCCGACGCACTTATTCTGATCGATCCGTACCATTTCCCCGTCAAACGACAAGGCCCCTGCGATACAGGAACGTACGCAAACGGCATCCGTGCAATGACGGCAATTGACTGCAAAATGTACGTCGCCGTGGTCCTCCACGCGAATGTTGGGATGGATCTTTTTGCCTTTGAGCGCCTTGACCATATCGGTGAGTCCTGAATTTGCAAAAGCACATTCGTACTCGCAAAGATGACAGCCCAGGCACCATTTTTCGTTTACGTAGATACGTTTCATAAAAAAACCTCCGCTCGCGGAACGCCGCAGCGGAGGCTGACGGGTTTCCGTGATTATCTGCCGATTTTTGCACGGCAAGCCATCACGGCACCCTTTTGAGATGTTGCCATGATGTTACATTTCAATATACGCGTCGCGCTCTGCTCCCACAGATACGTAACGTATTTTACACTCACAAGCGCGTTCGATAAAATGAATATAATCGAGCGCTTCCTTGGGAAGATCTTCTTTTTTACGGCATTTGGATATATCGCAGTTCCAGCCCTTGATTTTTTCGAATACCGGCTTGCACTGATCCAGTACATCCGTGAACGGGAATTCCGTCAGCTTTTTGCCGTTCAATTCATAAGCCGTACAAATTTCCAGTTCGTCATGTCCCGAAAGGATATCCAGTTTCGTCAGTGCGATCTCATCCGCACCCTGGCAGCGGATCCCGTATTTGGAGGCAACCACATCGAACGGTCCGACACGGCGGGGTCTGCCCGTCGCCGCACCGTATTCGCCGCCTGCCGCACGCAATTTTTCCGCTTTTTCGCCGAAATACTCCGTCGTGAACGGGCCTTCCCCTACACACGAGGAATATGCTTTCATGATCCCGATCACGCGGTCCAGTTTCAGATTCGGAACACCCGCACCGATCGGCGCATACGCCGCGATCGTATTGGAAGAGGACGTATACGGATAAATACCGAAATCAATGTCGCGCAAAGCTCCAAGCTGTGCTTCAAACATGATCTTCTTGCCCGCTTTGTTCGCTTCGTTCAGGTACAGTCCGACGTCAATAATATAGTCTTTGAGCGGCGTTCCGTATTCTTCAAAGTAAGCGATCATGTCTTCCGCCTTGACCGCCTCCGCCCCGTACGCTTTTTCGATCGTAAGATTTTTCCAATCCACGATATCGGGAACGCGCTTTTTGAGAAGCTCCATGTTCAGAAGTTCGCCCATACGAAATGCCTTTTTGAGGTATTTGTCCGCATACACGGGTGCAATACCGCGCTTTGTCGAACCAAATTTTTTGTCCGCCAGACGCTCTTCTTCCAGGCAATCCTGCTGAACATTGTACGGCATCGTTATGACCGCACGGTCAGAAATTTTCAAGTTTTCCGGCGTGATGACAATTCCCGCTTCGCGCAGGCGCGCCATTTCGCCGACAAGGTGCTTGATGTCGATGACCATGCCGGGGCCCATAACGCATACAACATTCTCACGCAGAATCCCCGACGGGAGCAGATTCAGGACAAATTTGCCGCGCTCGTTGATGACCGTGTGTCCCGCGTTGTTGCCGCCCTGATAGCGGCACACAATGTCGAAATCTTTGGAAAGCAGGTCTACCATGCGGCCTTTGCCTTCATCGCCCCAGTTGATACCGACAATAGATGTTAACATATGAACTTCCTCACAAGATATAATTTTTCAGATCCAAGAACAAACAGTTCTCCATACTGTATATTATACCTCATTTTTTCGCTTGTGAAAAGCGAATTTTGCATAAAATCACAAGATTTACATACTTTCTCCGGCGTATTTTATGCCAAGCACGGAAAGTTCGGTGTCCGTAAGACCGATTCCGCGCAGCATCAGGCGGTTTCCGCGCAGTGCTTCCACCGAGTTGATGCCCATACCGCCCATCATTTCCTGGATCTCATGGTTCCATGCCGTAACCAGATTGACGAGCCTCTTATATCCGAGATCGGGATTCAGCCTCTTTACGAGATCGGGGCGCTGCGTCGCGATACCCCAGTTGCATTTGCCGGTCTGGCAAGTTCTGCAAAGATGGCACCCGAGCGCCAGCAATGCCGCCGTACCGATGTAGCATGCATCCGCACCCAAAGCGATCGCCTTTACGACGTCTGCACTCGAACGCACCGATCCGCCCACGACGATGGAAACTTCGTCGCGGATCCCCTCTTCACGCAGTCTCTGATCGACCTGCGCGAGAGCAAGCTCAATGGGAATGCCGACGTTGTCGCGGATGCGCGTGGGAGCTGCCCCCGTGCCGCCGCGGTACCCGTCAATCGCTATGATGTCCGCACCGCTCCTTGCAATGCCGCTCGCGATCGCCGCACAGTTGTGCACCGCCGCGATCTTGACGATCACAGGTTTTTTGTAATCGGTCGCTTCCTTGAGCGAATAGACCAGCTGGCGCAGATCTTCGATCGAATAGATATCATGATGCGGCGCAGGAGAAATTGCATCCACACCCTGGGGGATCATGCGCGTTTCGGAAACGTCCGCCGAAATTTTTGCACCGGGAAGATGTCCGCCGATGCCCGGTTTTGCACCTTGCCCCATCTTGATCTCGATCGCCGCCGCCGTATCCAGATAATCTTTGTAGACGCCGAACCTTCCCGACGCCACCTGTACGATCGTATTCTTTCCGTATTTATAAAAATCTTTATGCAGTCCGCCCTCGCCCGTATTGTAATAGGTGCCGAGCTCTTCCGCCGCTCTCGCCAGCGATTCGTGCGCATTGTAGCTGATCGAACCGTAACTCATCGCCGAAAACATGATCGGAACTTTGAGTTTCAGCTGCGGGGCCAACGTATTTTTCAGTCTGCCCTTTTCGTCGCGCTCGATCTTCGCGGTACGCTTGCCCAGCCAAAGCTGTGTTTCCATCGGTTCGCGCAGAGGATCGATGGGCGGATTGGTTACCTGCGACGCATTGATCAGCATTTTATCCCAGAAAACAGGATAATCTTTCGGATTTCCCATCGACGAGAGAAGCACGCCGCCGCTGTTTGCCTGACGGTAGACTTCGTTGATCGTCTGATTGCTCCAGTTTCCGTTGATTTTATAAGTATCGTCCGATTTGACAATTTTCAAAGCATGCGCCGGGCATACGCAGACGCAGCGATGGCAATTTACGCACAGCGAACTGTCCGCCTGCATCTTGCCCGTTTCCGCATCGAAGGAGTGCACAAGATTGGCGCACTGCCGCTCGCATACGCGGCAGGCAATGCAGCGATCCCTGTCCCGTACGACTTCGTATTCCGGCTGTATGTAAATATTCATTGCACACTCTCCTTATCGTACAGTTCGTAAATGACAGGCTCACCGCCCGCCGGTGAATAGACCTTGTCCGGATTGGGCTGGATCTTGCGGATCGCGCTCTCCTCGCTCGCCATATATGCAATATCTCCCTTTTCCGCACAGACCAAAGACCTCAGTTTTAACCGGTCGCCCAACGTCATCAGGCCGCCCGTATACCCGAGTATAATGGAAAAAGGTCCTGTGATCAGAAGCGACGGGAACATGCGACGCAGCAAAGTTTCCTGCTCACGTGCCGTTTCGTCCTTATCCTGTATGGTCGACCAGAAAGACGCGGCGATCACATGCGCCGTCTCCTTCAGAGTCAAACCGCGCTTGCGCACGAGATAATCGATAATATAAGTAATGACTTCCGTATCTGTCTGCAGCGTACACTTGTACCCGAACATCTCGATATAACGGCGGTTCGCGTCATACGACGAAATTTCACCGTTGTGAACGATGGAAAAATCCAGCAGTCCGAACGGATGCGCACCGCCCCACCAGCCCGGCGTGTTTGTCGGATACCTGCCGTGGCACGTCCACGCATATCCTTCATACTCGTCCAGGCGATAATATCTTCCGATATCTTCCGGGAATCCTACCCCTTTGAATATTCCCATATTCTTGCCGCAGGAAAAAACATACGCACCGTTGATCTGTACGTTCACACGGTTCGCGCACCGCGCCACATATTCGCGCTCGTCCAGATGACTGTCTGCCAGTTTCCTCGAAAGCGGCGTTACAAAATAACGGTAGATCAGCGGCTCGTCCGTGATCGCCGCCATTTTCCGTGTCTGGATCTGCGACGAATACGCAATTTCAAAATGCCTGCCTAAAAAGGCTTCCGTTTCCGAACGTGCGCTCTCCCTGTCAAAAAACAGATGGAACGCATAGAAATCTTTATAATGCGGATAAATTCCGTATCCGGCAAATCCGCCGCCCAACCCGTTCGAACGGTCGTGCATCACCTCGATCGAGTCGATCATCAATGAACCGCTCATTCTCTTTCCGCTGCGATCGATGATCCCCGTTATTGCACACCCCGACGGATTCCTGAATTGTCCTTCCCGCATCAGCATCTCTTCCTCTCCCATAATTTACGCACTTGGCGTTTTGTTCAATTTCTTTTTTATTATAATTCATATTTCTTTTTACCGTCAAGCACAAAAGCCCAATTCGAAGTTTCGCCATTTTGAATACATGGTATAAGCGCAAGTTAAGTTTGTTTTTACTGTCATTTTTCTATAATACCTTGTCTTTTTTTGATCTTTATGCTATACTTAGACAAAATCTTTTCTGTATTCAGCGGCTGCATCCTGTCATGATTTCAGCATCGTTTCACAATGCGTATCAGGAGCATGGATGCGCTGCCCCCGTATGCAAAGCAGAAAAAAGGCAAAGTCTCCTTGCATTCCTGCCCGTTTTCAGCTTTGCATGCGGCGCTTCTGATCATAGGTATAAAAATGACCCGTATTTTTTTAGGTTCTTTCAGTCTCTACGAACTGTTTGCTTATTTTTTCCTCTATTCTTTTCTCGGTTGGTGCTGCGAAGTAATATTCGCAACGCTTAAAATGGGAAAATTTGTCAACCGCGGATTTCTGAACGGTCCTGTCTGCCCCATCTACGGCACGGGAGTCGCCTTGTTGTTGCTCTGTCTCACGCCGTTAAAAGAATATCCGTGGGCCGTTTTTTTCGTTTCCGTGATCCTCTGTTCCGTTTTGGAATTTCTGACCGGCTTTTTGCTTGAAAAGATCTTTCACAAAAAATGGTGGGATTATTCGGACAGAAAATTCAATATAGGAGGATTTATCTGTCCCGAAATGTCCCTGCTCTGGGGCATTGCCGCCATCGCCGTTCTTTACGGTATTCAGCCTACGTTTGCCGCGCTGCTCGGCCATATTCCTCTTCTTGCCGGATACATTATCCTCGGAATCTGCGCAGCAGCCTTTATGATCGACCTCGTCTTTACTCTGCTGCAGATCTCGGCGCTCGGCAAACGTCTCAAAGAACTGCAAAAGATCAACGCGGCACTGCGGCTTGGCTCGGACGCACTTGGCAGCGCCCTTTCTCATGCTACTGCAAAAAGCGCTGAAAAAATCGGAGAAATACGCCAAAACGGCAGCGAAAAGCTGGAAAATCTGAAAGAAACCGGCGCGCATGCCATTGAAACCCTTCGTTACCGCAATGCAAAGCGCACAGACGTCCTTTATGACAAAATCGAAAAGAGCCGTCTCGCCAAAGCCTTCCCCGCACTTCTCCCTTCCGAAAAACGACGCGAAAAAGTGCGCAAGACCATTCAGGATTGGCAGAAAAAACAAGAAGGCAATGAACCTGCGGGCAGCACGGATAAAACTGCAACGCCCGAACAAAGCAAACCGCAGGATGAGCACGGTTCCGATTCCTCTGAAAAACGATAACACCGATCCGATCATCTGCGTTTTCAACACGACGGTATCATGCAAAAAAACTTTCATCGTTTTTTACGGGCCCGCCGCTTTTCATTAAAATCAAGGCGCCCCTCCGCTTGGCGGAGGGGCGCCCCGATATCTATGAGAGAGCCGTGTGAGCTTTTGATAAGCATGAGCTTTGCCGCCCATGCATGATTGAAACCGACTTCCGCTCATCGGCGGAACTTTTTTGTCCCGCCGATGACACGACTTTTATGATTCGTTCGGCTTCGAAACTTTTCCTTTAAGGAAGATCAGTTTTTGTTTTCAGAATCCTGCAACGCTTCGTACCCGGATTCTCCCGTACGTACGCGCACCACATCTTCCACATCATAGACGAAGATCTTGCCGTCTCCGATATGCCCGGTGTAAAGCGCTTTTCTTGCCGCCGCAACGACCTCCGAAACAGGAACTTTGCTGACAACGACTTCTACTTTGACCTTCGGCAAAAGATCCATATCCACTTTGACGCCGCGGTAGTATTCGCTGGCACCCTTCTGTACGCCGCAGCCAAGTACCTGCGTTACCGTAAGTCCGGTTACGCCGATCTCGGCAAGAGCCGTCTTGAGCTCTTCAAATTTTGCTTGTTTGGTGAGAATACTTACTTTCGTCAGTTTCGCGTCCATACCGCTCTGTTTGAGTTCAGGAGCAGCAGATACTGCCGACGTATCCAGAACGGGAACTCCTTCCACCGGAGAAGGCACTCCTTCGGGATCGAGCATTTCCGCAGCAAGAGGAACAGCCGCGAAATCCGCATAAGCGCTCGGCAAGCCGTGTTCGTGTTTATCGAGACCTTCCGTTTCCTCGATGCGCGACGCACGCAGACCAACCGTATGCTTGAGAAGCTGGAACAAACCGATCATGCATGCGATCGTCCATGCGGCGATCGCCACGATGCCGATCAACTGTACTGCCAACTGTGCAAAGCTTCCCGTATAGAACAGACCCGTGCTCGTAGAGAACAACCCGCAGGCGATCGTACCCCATAACCCGTTGCATCCGTGTACCGCAATCGCTCCGACCGGGTCGTCCACATGGAATTTTTTATCAATGACTTCGACTGCCACAACAACCAGAATACCGGCAACAACACCGATAAAGAAAGAACCTACTACATCCACCACCGCGCAGCCCGCCGTGATCGCAACCAAACCGGCCAAAGAACCGTTAAGCGTCATGGATACATCCGGTTTTTTGTTGCGGATCCAGGTAAAGATCATCGTCGCACAAGTTGCGGAAGCCGTTGCAACCGTCGTCGTAACAAGAATCTGTGCCAGCTGCGTGATGTCGCCCGCCGCTGCGCCGTTGAATCCGTACCAGCAGAACCAGAGAATAAACACACCCAAAGCGCCGATCGTCAGGTTATGTCCCGGAATCGCGCGGATGAATTTCACTTCCTTGCGGTTCAGCGTCGGCTTGCCGTCCTTATCCAGATATTTTCCCCAGCGCGGTCCGAGGATCAGAGCGCCGATAAAGGAAGAAATACCGCCAACCATGTGAATGAGCGAAGAACCCGCAAAATCAATATACGTTACCCCGAGAATTTCGTTTGCGAGCCAGCCGCCGCCCCATGCCCAGTGCGCTTCGATCGGATATACGATCGCACTGATCACCAGCGAATAAATACAATACGATAAGAATTTCGTGCGCTCCGCCATGGCTCCCGAAACGATCGTTGCCGTCGTCGCACAGAAAACAAGGTTAAAGAAGAACGTTGACCAGTCATAGTTCGCAAAATCCGTGAACAGCTCCAGATTCGGCAGACCGATCAATCCGAACAATGCGTCCTCACCCATCAGCAGCCCCGCCCCGAGCAATACGAATACGATCGTACCGAGACAGAAGTCCATCAGGTTCTTCATGATGATGTTGCCGGCATTCTTCGCTCGCGTGAATCCCGTCTCTACCATCGCAAAACCGGCTTGCATAAACCACACCAGTATCGCTCCGATCAGGAACCATACCCCTGTGGATCCATAGATGCCTTCCATAATTTTACCCCTTTTTATGATAAAATGTAATAATTAAACCAAGAAAAAAAGCGCGGAAGCAAATGTTTGCTTTTAAACATCTGCGGAAAAACTTCCTACCGCGCCATTGCGAATATAAAATGAATAATCGACCGAATTTTTGAAAACGGTCAAGCCCTCGAAAATTTGGAGGAGACTGCCCGAAAAGAATTTACTTTGTCGGGCAGTCGAAATATTCCGCCATTGTAAGGGATCAAACGCTGAACAAAATGTCTCCGTATGTCGGGAACGGCCAGTATTTCTTTGCCGTGTTGACTTCCATGTCATCGGCATAAGCACGCATTTCCTGCATAACGGGAATGATCTTATCCGCAAAGAAGCGGGCAGCTTTTTCGACATCGGTGATACCCTTGACTTCCACCAGAAGCTGTTCGATTTCGCCGATCTTGAAATACATTGCTTCGTTGCTAGCGGAAAGTTTTTTGATCAGCTCTTTTTCAGCTTCGCAGGAAGCACCCATACTGCTCTTTGCCGAAACCGCAGCACACAGATCGCTGATATAAGTGTTCACGGCAGGGAAAATATCTTTCTTGCCCATCTCGATCATTGTCAGAGCTTCGATCGTCAGCACTTTGCTGTAATTCTCGAGCATGATCTCGGTACGGGAACGCACTTCACGTTCCGTAAATACGTCGTTGCGCTCGAAGAGCTCGATGTTCTTCTTCGAAGCAAAATACGGAAGAGCTTCCGCGCTGTTGCGCAGGTTCAAAAGTCCGCGTTTCTTTGCTTCTTTCGTCCATTCTTCGGTATAGTTGTTGCCGTTGAAAATAATGCGCTTGTGTTCCTTGATCGTCCTTGCAACCAGTTCGTGCAATGCTTCGTTGAAATCTTTTGCGCCTTCCAGTTCATCCGCAAACTGGCGAAGTTCGTCCGCAACGATCGTATTGATGATGATGTTCGGTCCTGCGATGGAGAACGTAGATCCGAGCATACGGAATTCAAATTTATTGCCTGTAAACGCAAACGGGGATGTACGGTTACGGTCGGTGGTATCTTTGGGAAGATCAGGCAGCGTATCCACGCCCAGCTTCATCACCTGTTTTCCCTTGCCGTTGTACTTGACATCCTTTTCCAAAGCTTCGATCACGCCTGCAAGCTCTTCGCCCAAATACATGGACACAATGGCCGGAGGCGCTTCGTTCGCGCCCAAACGATGGTCGTTCCCTGCGCTCGCCACGGACAGACGCAACAGATCCTGGTATTCGTCCACCGCCTTCACAACCGCAAGCAGGAAGGTAATAAACTGGCTGTTTTCTGCAGGAGTTGAACCGGGATCGAGAAGATTCAGACCGGTATCCGTGCTCATAGACCAGTTGTTGTGTTTACCGGAGCCGTTGACGCCGGCAAACGGCTTTTCATGCAACAGGCAGTACAGACCGTGTTTCGCAGCCACTTTTTTCATCGTTTCCATCATCAGCTGGTTCTGATCGGATGCAACGTTCGTTATGCTGAAAATAGGTGCGATCTCGTGCTGTGCGGGCGCCACTTCGTTGTGCTCTGTCTTCGCCAGAATACCGAGACGCCACAATTCAATGTCGAGGTCATGCATGAACGCGCTGACTCTCGATTTGATCGGCCCGAAATAATGATCTTCCAGCTCCTGTCCTTTCGGAGGCTTTGCACCGAACAGCGTTCTGCCGGAAAATACGAGGTCTTTACGCGCATCGTACATCTTGCGGTCGATCAGGAAATATTCCTGCTCTGCCCCGACTGTCGGGAAAACGCGCTTTGCGGTCGTATTTCCGAACAGACGCAAAATACGCAGTGCCTGTTTGTTCAATGCATGCATACTCTTTAAAAGAGGCGTCTTTTTATCCAAAACTTCGCCGCTGTACGATACGAATGCCGTCGGAATGCAAAGTGTGCCGTCTTTGATAAATGCAAAAGAAGTCGGATCCCATGTCGTATATCCGCGCGCTTCAAACGTCGCACGAACGCCGCCGCTCGGGAACGAAGATGCGTCCGGTTCACCTACCACCAGCTCCTTCCAAGAAAAGTCCATAATGACTTTCCCGTCCTTTACAGGAGAAATAAAACTGTCGTGCTTTTCGGCCGTGATGCCCGTCATCGGCTGGAACCAATGCGTAAAATGCGTCGCTCCTTTCTCCACCGCCCAATCTTTCATTGCGTTCGCCACAATTCCGGCGATTCCCGCATCCAGCGGCAAACCTTCATCGATCGTCTTTTTCAAAGACTTGAATACGTCCTTCGGAAGCTTATCCTGCATTACCTGCAGATTGAATACACTTTCACCGAAAAGTTCAGGGATCTTCATACTCCTTCTTCTCCTTTGCCATTCCAGGCTCTCTTCTCTACCTTTAACAAAACAAAAAACGCCGTGAGTTACTGCATTCCGTCAATCACTCACAGCGCCCTTGCTGTTATCATGGTCTTATTATATGAAATTCAAAATCATTTGTCAAATAATTTTGTAACATTTTAATTATCACGAAAATTTATACATGATATAACAAAAAGCCACGGTAACTTCACAAAAATCTTTCAAAAAATCAGTCATTGACATTTTCCCGCGCGCGTAGTATAATAATATTATCAAATTATCTTTATATAAGGAGAATATGAATATGGCTAAGACAAAGAGCGATTACTTCGGATTAAGCTATCTCGTGAGCGTGATCCTTGCAATCATCCCCATTACATCTTGCATCTGCGGTTTTATCACGCGGCTTATGGAAGGAAAAATCGTTGCTGCGATCCTGCGCATCCTCCTCGGCTGGAATATCATCTGGATCCTCGATTTGATCTTCATGATCATTTCCAAACACATCCTTCGCATACTCAATATCTGACCTGATCGCATATTCGGCGCGGCCCCCGCTCGCGCGTGAGCCATTTTAGCGCCGCAGAATTAATCAGACAGATCGCAGCCGCCTTCGGGCGGCTGTTTTTCTTATGGCAGGATCTTTGCAAAAAATTCCCCTGCAATGATTCTCCCGCAACAAATTTACGCACGCGAAAGCGGAGCGTTCGGAAAATTCCGAATGCTCCGCTTTTTATGAAACATTTAAAACATTTCACGCAAGATCAATTATTTATTGTAATGTACGATGATCGAGAAGTCTTCCGATTTCAAAGACGCACCGCCGATCAGACCGCCGTCGATTTCAGGCATAGCCATCAGCTCTTTGCAGTTTTTTGCATTCATGCTTCCGCCGTACTGAATACGTACTTTTTCCGCACATTTCGGGCAGAACACTTCCGCGCACGTTTTACGGATAAAGCCGATGGTCTCGTTTGCCTGCTCCGCCGTAGCCGTTTTGCCCGTTCCGATCGCCCAGATCGGCTCATAAGCAATGACGATCTTGGAAACGTCGTCCAAACCTTTCAGTCCCTCGCGGATCTGCACGGCAAGCACGTCCTCCGTCTTGCCCGTTTCGCGCTCCTGCAGGCTCTCACCTACACAGACGATCGGCGTCAGACCTGCCGCCAAAGCCGCGTGCATACGTTTATTTACCGTTTCATCCGTCTCACCGAAATACTGACGGCGTTCGCTGTGCCCGATGATGACATACTTCACACCGTATTCTTTCAGCATTGCCGCAGAAATTTCGCCCGTAAACGCACCTTTTTCCGCAAAATGCACATTCTGTGCGCCCAAAGCAATGTTGCTGCCTTTCAACGCTTCCGATACCGCAGGGATATCCGTAAACGGAACGCAGACCACAACGTCGCATTCCGCATCAGCCACGAGCGGCTTCAGCGCATTCACAAGCGCCACACCTTCTGCCGCCGTATTGTTCATTTTCCAGTTACCAGCTATAATCGGTTTTCTCATAATTGTCCTCTTTTTCTGTAAATTGCGGAAAACCGATCACGGTTTTCCGCATAAATTCTGTCTTTTAGTCTTTATCGTTCAGGCACGCGATACCGGGAAGAACTTTTCCTTCCATCAATTCCAAAGAAGCGCCGCCGCCCGTCGAAATGTGCGTCATCTTATCCGCAAAGCCGAGCTGCTGTACCGCCGCCGCACTGTCGCCGCCGCCGATGATCGTCGTAGCACCCTTCGCATCTGCCATCGCCTTGGCAACCGCAATCGTACCTTTGGCAAGGATCGGGTTTTCAAACACACCCATCGGGCCGTTCCAGACAACCGTCTTCGCGCCCTTGATCGCATCCGCAAAGAGTTTCTGCGTGGCTTCACCGATATCCAACGCTTCCATATCTGCAGGGATCTTGTCGATGTCTACCGTCTTTACTTCGATCGGAGCGTCGATCGGGTTCGGGAATTCTTTGGCGATCACCGCATCTACGGGCAGAAGCAGCTTCTTGCCCAGTTCCTTCGCTTTCGCCATCATGTCCTTGCAGTATCCGATCTTTTCATCGTCCACCAACGACTTGCCGATTTCGTATCCCTGCGCCTTCACAAACGTGTAAGCCATGCCGCCGCCGATGATCAGCGTATCGCATTTGTTCAAAAGGTTCGCGATCACGTTCAGCTTGTCCGCAACTTTCGCTCCGCCCAGTACTGCCACAAACGGATGTACCGGATGATCCAAACTGTCTGCCATGACTTCCAGCTCTTTCTGAATCAAAAAGCCGCAGACTGCCGTCTTTACCAGGCCGTATTCCACGATCGCCGCCGTAGAAGCGTGAGAACGGTGCGCCGTACCGAATGCATCGTTTACATAGATATCGCAGTAGGAAGCAAGTTTCTTGCAGAATTCAAGATCTCTGCCCTCTTCCCCTGCATAGAAACGCAGGTTTTCCAAAAGCACGCATTCGCCCGGTTTGAGCGCAGCCACTTTCTTTTCCGCATCGGGACCGATCACGTCCGTCGCAAACGTAACTTTATTGTCAAGAAGCTGATTCAATCTTTCCGCTACGGGTCTGAGCGTCAGCTTCACAGGGTCGTTCTTCTTGGCTTTTGCGATGTACTCTTCCGTCGCAGCCGCACGTTCCGATTCAGGCAGCGCTTCGACAGCTTTCTTCTCTTTTTTATTGAGCTTCACTTTTTCGTCGAGAACATTGTGAGGTTTGCCCATATGCGAGCAAAGCACCACTTTCGCCCCCTGCTCCATCAGATATTTAATGGTCGGCAGAGCACCCATGATCCTGTTTTCGTCGGTGATCTTGCCGTCCTTCATCGGGACGTTGAAATCACAGCGGACGAGAACCCTTTTGCCTTTAACGTCAACATCCGTAACAGATTTCTTGTTCATTGCGTTATCTCCTTTGGATTTTTATTCCATACAATATGATATACTTTTTTTGCAATCTTGTCAAGGAATTGCCCGGGCCGCACAAACAGTTCTTCCCAAGGATTTCCGCGTATTACAACCCGTGCTGTTTTGGTAATTTTTCATACCTCGCCAGCAGTCCGTCTAAAAATTTGTCCGTTTTGAGCCGTCATTCTTTCGGCTCAACGCTCCTGAGCCTGCCGCAAAAATTCCCCTGCGCGTATCCCGTCTGGCGCCAGGCTTCGTAAACTGCGATCGCCACGGAATTGGAAAGATTCAGCGATCGTATTTCTCCGATCATGGGAATTCGTACCGCATTTTTATAATGCGCCGCGAGCAACGGCTCGGGCAGGCCTTTCGTTTCTTTGCCGAAAACCAGAAAATCACCTTCCCTGTACTGCACATCGCTGTGTGTCTTTGCCGCTTTGGTCGAAAAAAAATAAAATCTCCCGTCCGGATTTTTTTCGAACAGTTCGTCCACGCTGTCATAATAGGTGATGTCCACAAAATGCCAGTAATCCAACCCGGCGCGTTTCAGATATTTATCCGATACCTCAAAACCAAGCGGACGCACCAAATGCAGGCGGCATCCTGTCGCCGCACAAGTCCGCACAATGTTCCCCGTATTCTGCGGGATCTCAGGTTCTACCAGAACGATATTGAACATTTTAATCAAGCTCCTTTTCCTTCTCAATATCATAGCAGATTTTCTTTTTTTAAGCAAGAAAATCCGGTTTTTTTATTTATAAAAAAACTATATCCCGATTTTACTTTTATTGACGCTCCTATTTCGGTAATTTGCCGCGAATATGCGATAACGTCATTCCATAATTTTAACAAAGCATGAAACATTTGCTGTTTTAAACGATCTTTTTAACGGTGATCACATTTTAAAATATTTTTTCCGAAAAATGCCTGTCGCAATTTTAGTCTGATTTTTACAATAACGTATGGCAGAAATTATTTCCACTGTTTATATTTTTCTCTGAACCTTTTTGTCTTGCAAGATTGGCGCCCTCTCATATATTCTTTGTGCCGTTTCAAAATTCGACATTTTTTTAACTGACGTCATTAAAAAGTATGACAAAAAAACAAAAACTCAATTCTTGTCGATTAGAATTAAATTTTATATTTTTTGAAAAAAAACTTGACTTGCAAATCTTTATGCTGTATAATAAGAGTGTAAATATGTGTGCAATAAGAATTTCTTTTTGCATCATATTTTTAAATAAGATCACACTCACTACCCATATTTTTTCTCATTTGTTTTAGGAGAACGGCGTACCAAACGGTACGCCGTTCTTCTGTTTATTTCCTAATATTTTTTTAATCCCCTCCCTGTTAGCTTTGAGCCTGATTTTGCAGGTCTTTTTTCTCTGAAAAATTTCATTTATATCAGACTATTTTTTCGTCTGAAAGCTTTCAAGAATATTTTCTGCATGTAATTTTCCCTCCTGCAAGCTTTCAGCATGTTTTTTACAGACAATATTCCCGCCTGAAGGCTTCCAAAGAATATTTTCTGCATGTAATTTCCCCTCCTACAAGCTTTCAGCATGTTTTTTGAATCGGATTTTTAAGAAAATTGTCTGTCAGCCTTGCCTCTACTGCTTTTTAATGTTAATTTATTAAACATTCTAAATCAAAATGATGTCTATCTTAAATTTTTTCCGTTCGATCACAGAATCTTCACAGGGTTTTTGTTGAATTCGGTTGACATTATTTTATATTATTATACAACAGAACAGCCAATAAAAACCAAAAGGAAAGAGCCAATGAAGAAATTTATCAGCATTTTATGCACATTTTTATTTCTCACTGGTATTATAAGCATATTGACCGCTTGTAATATCAAAACCGATTCATCCGAACCGGAAGCAAAACAATATTCTGTGCGTTTTTACAACGGCACAGATCTTATTTCTTCCGTAGAAACTTCGGGCAATGAAGTGATCGATACTCCAAATCTTACCGCTCCCGAGCATTTTGCTTTCGGCGGCTGGTATTTAGATAAAGACGTCTGGCAGCAGAATTTTACCGGAAAAGAGTATGAACAAAAACCTTTGACCTCCGATCTGGATGTGTACGCAAAATGGACACAGACGGAATTTCAGGTATCTTTTGAGGAAAACGGAGGCGAGACCGTTCAGGACGGCTGGTTCGCAACGATTGAAAAAGCGCCTGTTTCAAAATACGACGGTTTTATCCTGGACGGATGGTACACGGATAAAAATCTGGAAAATCCGGCAGTTTTCCCTATGACGCTGAAAGAAAATACAACTCTGTACGCCAAGTGAATAAAATCGCCCGCACTTCTTTCTCTGGAAGGATTTACCTTGGAAGGCAATAAGGCAACGGCAAACACCACTTATACCGATTCAACAGACTCCATCGATCTTTCCAACGCCATTACTGTTTCGGAAGGCTCTCAATGGGCTCTTTATTCAGACGAAAACTGTCAGAATACAATTTCCGCTTCCGATGTTTCATTAAACGCCGGAACAAATCGCTATTACCTGAAAGTCAGCGTCAAAGATGTTTTCCAAGTGTACGAACTTGTCATACAGAAGACAGGCGGATATGCGCTGACAGTGTATGAAAACGGAGAAGAGAGCACAACTCTTTATGCCAATAAAGGCGATACTTTCGAAAAACCGACACCTAAGCTGTATGTAAAGAATTTCCGGTTTGACGGAGAATATTTCTCCGATGCAGACATGACCGTGCCTTTCAATGATTTCAAAGCGGACACCAATAAAACTGTTTATATGAAAATATGGTATGTCGGCTTTGATTACAGCAAAGTTATTTTCACGATCGAAGAAGCACTGGATTCGGATAAACCCATCCTGTACGCCAAGATTCCTTCCCAGATCGACGGAAGCCCCGTCTATTTCCTGAGCAGCAGTTTTCAGAACAATTTCCGATTCAAACGCGATTTGAAAGAAGTCGTCGTCGAACCGGGAATCCGCACCATTGCCAACTCGGCGTTTTATTATAGCAACAAACTGGAAAAAATTACCCTTCCCGACGGAATCATGCTTGCAGGCGGCGTATTCAGCAGCTGTCCCAACCTTTCCGAAGTCATTTGCGACGGAACCATCCGCTCTTCTTCTACCAATTTCTATAATACGGCACTTTACAAAAATGAAGATAACTGGGAAAACGGTGCTTTGTATATCGGCAATTACCTCGCCGATTTTGATGAAACAAAAATAACGACATCCGCATTCAAAGTGAAAGAAGGCACCGTTTCGATCAGCGGCAGCGCATTCAGCTACAGATCGGATGCGCCCGTGCAAGTTACCTCTGTCGACTTCGGCAATACTGTAAAATACATCGGTTCGTGGGCGTTTGACAGAGCCAAAAGCATTACTTCCTTTACGGGCATGGACGCAGTGGAAAGTATCGGCGCAGACGCGTTCCGCGATACAGGATATTTCAGCACGACAAGCAACTGGACAGGCAATCTGCTCTACTTAAACCATTGGCTGATCGCATCCGATTCCTTCTCGGGAGCTCTGACATTGCAGGCAGGCACAGTCGGCGTCGCAGACAAGGTGTTCTCGGGAAATAAAAATATTACTTCCGTCGATTTCGGAAATTCCCTTGCTTATATCGGAAAGTATGCATTCGGCACCGATTATTCTCCGAGCGGCGGCATTTTGACAAATATTGTTTTCCCTGCTTCCCTGCGCGTGATCGACGATTACGCTTTCAGCTATCAGACAAAGCTGACAAATATCCGCTTTGAAGAAGGGCTCGAATACATCGGCGACAGCGCCTTCCGCAGCTGCAACGCAGTGGAATATATGGTCATCCCTGCCAGCGTAAAAACGATCTGCCGCTCAGGATTGCGGATCGCCCAGACCGCAAAATTATATTTACGCGGTGCACTGAAAAACATCTATGCGGAAAATGAATGGAACAGCTATTCTTTCAGCACTCTGAAGCCTACCCCCTACTACGAATACAGCGAAGCGCAAAAAAGCGGATACTGGCACTTTAATTCGGACGGTCTTCCTGAAATTTGGAACTGACCGCGTGGATTTGAAACGTTAAAAAATCACAGAGCGAATCTTATAAGAAAAGGTTCTTAACGGCAAAAAGCCGCCGCGCGAAAATTTCGCGCGGCGGCTTTTTTATTTAAAATTATTGTCCGATCCGTTTGATTCCGGACGAAACTTTTTTCTGCTGGCGAACTAGAGACATAATATTGTATACAATGCCCAAACCTGTAAAGACGATTGTCAATACGAAGTTATACCACACTTCTTTCTGAAAGTCTGCATTTTCCGCAAGAAGCTGGAAGAATAAAGACGCCGCATTTCCCGAAACGCCTGCTTCGTCCATAACCATGGCAACCTGAACGATGTAACAGACAAAAAAAGTAATGATGATCATGACAAAAGTTACTATAGATACAATGACGATCTTGACTGCATTGTTCTTTCCGCCGAATTTCGAATAGAGAAAAGATGCGGCTATGGCGCCCAACAATGAAGAAATAAACGCGACATAACCGATCGCAAAGAGTATTGCGAAAATCGCACAGCCGATAAGTCCTCCGACCAAAGCCCCGGCAAAGCCGTTCCAATAGTTATTCGGAAGCGCCGCTTCCATATTTTCCACCGCAACGGCAGACTGCAAACGCTGTTCCAGACACTCGTTGTGAGCGCGGAAATATCCGCCGTTGTCTTGTGCCAGGACGCTTTTTATCATGGCCCGCCCGCAATACGGACATACCGTGCCGTCCACATCCAAACTTTTCAGATATTCCGTCAATTCATGCAAAACCATATCAATATGGTTAACGATTCCCATCCTGCCGAGTATTACAAAATATATTCCGCTATCCTCCGTCGATACCTGCCCGATCTTGTACTTCTTCTTGTTCTCTACGGCAAGAAAATTATACACTTCTTTTGCATGTGTACCCAAATTTGCGTGAACACCTACTCTGTATATCATCAAACCGCCGTTGGCCTACAACGTGATACTTACTTGATAATCATTGAGCGTGCCATAGCATTGATTCTTCTCGCAGGTGAGTCCGTTCACCGCAGCGAATTCCTTCCACTTTTTATTCATATTCCATCCAACCGAATGTTATCCTAATTATTATACAACCATATTTTACATATTTCAATATTTTGTTAAAAATTCTTAATAAATTTTTATTTTTATGCTACGTCCCTGCAAAACAGAGACAATAACACGAAAAAGCTGTCTCTTGTTTTGCAATTTACAGCTTTTTCATCTCTTGCCGATTCTTAAATTTATAGTACCTTCCCGTTTTTGATTCTCCGCAAGTGAATTTGACGAAAGCAGACCTTTCTGCGTACGCCTTCCGTTTCAAAAACAAACCCGCCGCATGATGCGGCGGGGTAATATCAGTCAAGATCCTTGATCTGTTTTTCTATTTTTTGTTTCATGTCGATAAACTTTTCCAGTTTGGCGCGCTCCGCATCCACAAGATTTTTCGGAGCTTTTTCGATAAATCCGCGGTTGTGCAATTTTCCATCTGCGCGTGAGATTTCACCGATTACGCGTTCCAGTTCTTTGGACAGGCGCTCTTTCTCTTTGGCAAGATCGACAAGCTCACCCAACGGTACGAATACCGTACAGCCCTCCGTAACCTGCGACATCGTTTTTTCTTCGATCTGCGTACCGTTTTCCACAAAATCGATCTCGCTTGCACCCGCAAGTTTTGCGATCGCCCCCGCATTGGCCGAAACCATCCGCTTATTCTGCGTGGCCACAAATACTTTGACTTTCTTCGCCGGCGGACAATTCACCGAAATTTTCATATTGCGGACAGCCTTGATGATGTCCATGACAAGCTCGAACGCTTTTGCCTCTTTCTTATATGCGAGTTTGGAATTATAGCGCGGGAACTCGGAGACCATAATACTCCCTTTTGTTCCCGGAATATTGCGGTAGATCTCCTCCGTAATAAAGGGAACAAACGGATGCAGGAGTTTCAGCGCGTTTTCCAGAACAAAGCAAAGTACGGAGAGGGTCGCCGCCTTTTTGGAAGTATCGTCGCTGTAAAGCGAGCTCTTGCAAAGTTCGATGTACCAATCGCAGAAATCGCTCCACATAAAATCATACAGAGCTCCCGCCGCGATACCCAATTCGAATTTGCCCATATTGAGCGTTACTTCTTTGATGCAGCTTTCCAGACGCGAGATGATCCATTTATCCGCCGCCGTCAGTTTTACTTCCGAGATAGGCGGAATTTCCACTCCTTCCGCATTCATCAGAACAAAACGGCTGGCATTCCAGATTTTGTTCATGAAATTGCGGCTGGCTTCCACTTTCCCTTTGCTGTAACGGCTGTCATTTCCCGGCGCAACGCCCGTGATCAGCGAAAATCTGAGGGAATCTGCGCCGTATTCGTCGATAACTTCCAACGGATCGATGCCGTTTCCGAGTGATTTGGACATCTTTCTGCCCTGCTCGTCGCGCACGATGCCGTGCAAAAGCACGTCGCGGAACGGGACTTTGCCCGTATGCTCGATTCCCGAGAAGATCATGCGCGCAACCCAGAAGAAAATGATGTCGTAACCGCAGGAAAGCACGTCTGTCGGATAGAAATAAGCGAAATCATCCGTCTTTTCAGGATATCCGAGCGTTGAGAACGGCCAGAGCGCAGAGGAAAACCATGTATCCAGCACATCCTCATCCTGTTTCAGATTCTTACTATGGCAGTGCGGGCATTCCGTCGGATCGGTCTTGGATACGATCATTTCTCCGCAATCCTGGCAATACCATACAGGGATCCTATGTCCCCACCAGAGCTGTCTGGAAATACACCAATCCTTGATGCCCTCCATCCAGTTGAAATAAACTTTCGAAAAACGTTCGGGCGTAAACTTGATCTTATTGCGTGCAACTGCATCGATGGCAGGTTTTGCAAGCGGCTGCATGCGCACAAACCACTGTTTGGACACGATCGGTTCCACCGTGCTCTTGCAACGATAGCAATGCCCGACATTGTGCGAATGCGGCTCGATTTTGACGAGCGCTCCGCACGCTTTCAGATCTTCCACGATCTTCTCGCGCGCTTCGAACCGATCCAGCCCTTCGTATTTACCCGCCTCCGCGTTCATCGTACCGTCATCGTTCATGACGCGGATCACGGGCAGATTGTGCCGCAGTCCGACCTCAAAGTCGTTCGGATCGTGCGCAGGCGTGATCTTCACCGCACCCGAACCGAATTCCATATCCACGTAATCGTCCGCAATGATCGGGATCTCGCGCCCCACCAGCGGCAGGACCAGCGTCTTGCCGATCATGTGCGTATAACGCTTGTCGTTCGGATTTACGGCAACGGCCGTATCGCCGAGCATGGTTTCCGGACGCGTCGTCGCCACAACGATACTTTCATCGCTGTCTTTGACAGGATATTTCAGATGCCAGAAGTAAGATGCGTCTTCACTGTACTCTACTTCCGCGTCAGAAAGAGCCGTCTTGCAGCCGGGGCACCAGTTGATGATCCGATCGCCGCGGTAGATCAATCCTTTTTGATAAAGATTGACAAATACCTCCCGCACTGCACGCGAACAATTCTCATCCATCGTGAAAGCAAGGCGCGACCAGTCGCAGGATACGCCCATTTTCTTCATCTGTTCCACAATGCGTCCGCCGTATTTTTCTTTCCACGCCCAGGCACGTTTGAGGAATCCTTCGCGGCCGACATCCTTTTTCGTAAGCCCCTCTTTCTTCATCTGTTCAACGATCTTGACTTCCGTTGCGATGGATGCATGATCACAGCCGGGCAAATACAGTGCCGAGTATCCCTGCATACGTTTGAAACGGATCAGTGAATCGATGATCGTGTTGTCGAGAGCATGCCCCAGATGCAGCTGTCCCGTAATATTGGGGGGCGGAATCACGATCGTGAACGGAATTTTGGAAGGATCTACTTCCGCATGAAAATAGTTCTTCTCCATCCATTCGGCATACAGCCTGTCCTCGAAATCTTTCGGATTGTACGTCTTTTGCATTTCCATAAACAACCTTCCTTTTTGCCGTCTCACCCCGCGGCAAAAAAAATTTCTATCGCGCCAACCGCGCCTTTTCCCCATTTTAGTGTATGTGAATCATTATAATAAATCATACGCTGATTGTCAATCTATTTTAGATTTTCCCTGAAAAATACGGCGCATTCTTTTTCTCTTATTTTCTTCTTTTCACCTTTTTTGCCAAGCTTCTTTCGGATGGGTTTTTTTCCTTGAAAAGCCGCCGGTCCAATTACAGGAAAAAACTTTTTGTCCGCCGATTTATATGCCCTGACCGATCTTATGCGAAAACGAAAACACACAGAAATGCAAACAAAAAGAAAAGCTTCTGCATACAATAAAATATCAGACTTTATATTTTCGGAGAGGTTTTTCATGAAAAAAATACTTACGGCAATTCTCTGCGCCTTGTTTGCAGTGCTTCCTTTCTCTGCCTGCCAGAGCAATACGGGCGCGACCAAGATACGGCTGAGCGAAGTAACCCATTCGGTTTTTTATGCGCCGATGTACGCGGCGGAAGCACTCGGCTATTTTGAAGATGAAAACATAGAAATCGATCTTTCCAACGGCGGCGGAGCCGACAACGTCATGGCGGCAGTTCTTTCAGGCAGCGCGGACATCGGATTCTGCGGGCCGGAAGCGGCACTGTACGTACTGATCGGAGGATCCAACAACGTACCGACCGTATTCGGTCAACTCACCAAGCGGGACGGCTCGTTCCTTGTTTCGCGCGTCGACGAAGCGGATACATTCGACTGGGCGACCAGTCTGCAAGGCAAAGAGATTTTGGCAGGCCGCAAAGGCGGAGTACCGGCCATGACCTTTGAGTACATTTTAAATTCGAACGGCTTGACCGACGGCGTGAACGTGCATATGAATTATGACGTGAACTTTAACAACATGACCGCCGCCTTTGAAGGAGGCACGGCCGATTATTGTACGATGTTTGAACCGGTCGCGTCCGAATACGAAAAAGCGGGCAAAGGGTATGTTGTCGCATCCGTGGGCGAAGCATCGGGCGAAGTGCCCTACACCTGTTTCATCGCGCGGGAAAACTACATTTCCAAAAACGAAAGCGTGATCGAAGGATTCTTGCGCGCGGTGATGAAAGGGATCGCTTACATCAACGATACGGACAGCGCGACGGCGGCCGAGCTTTTGAAATCCTATTTCGACGGAACGGAAGTTTCTTCCATCGAAACGTCGCTGGACAGCTACAAAGCCATTGATTCCTGGCAGGAAGACATGACCATGACCGAAGACGCCTTCAACCGTCTGCAGGACATCATCGACAATGCCGGAGAACTGGAAAAGCGGGTTACGCTTTCCGAACTGGTCGATACCTCCTATTCAACCAGGATCTACGCACAGCTGAACGAATAACAACACCCGCAGTGCAGACATACGACACCTGCACTGCAGAAGTTTTGAACAAACGGAGAGGAAACACCAATGAAACAACAGGGCAACCCTATTCTTGAATTTGACAATGTGCGCATGATCTATCATACGAAGACAGGCGAAACGCTTGCCGCAGACGGCATGAGTTTCAGTGTGAACGAAGGCGAATTCATTGCGGTGATCGGGCCTTCGGGTTGCGGAAAGACGACCGTACTGTCCCTTGCGGCGGGACTTTTGCCGCCGTCGGACGGGAGCGTGCGCGTGCGCGGCGAAAAGGTACGGCGCGGCATGGCTTGTTTCGGATATATGCTGCAAAAAGACGAACTTTTTCCGTGGCGGACGGTGGAACAGAACATTTTTCTGCCCCTGGAGATCAAAAAGATCAATACGCCCGAAAACCGTAAGCGCGCGTTGGCGCTTGCGGAAAAATACGGACTGGGCGGATTTTTAAAGCACATGCCCGACCAGCTTTCGGGCGGGATGCGCCAGCGCGCGGCGCTCATCCGCACGCTGGCGGCCCAGCCCGACATTCTGCTGCTCGACGAACCGTTTTCCGCGCTCGATTACCAGACGAGGCTTTCCGTATGCGATGACGTGTACAACATCATCCGCAGCGAAAAAAAGACAGCCATCCTGGTTACGCACGACATCTCGGAAGCCATTTCGGTTGCCGACCGCATTTTTGTGCTGAGCGCGCGCCCTGCAAAGGTCGTCGCCGCACACGAGCTTCTCTTCGGAAACGCCGTGCCGCTCAAGCGCCGCGAATCCCCGCAGTTTTCAAAATGGTTTGAACTGCTTTGGAAGGAGTTGAACGTATGAAAAAATCATCGGATACCGTGCGCATATGTTCACCTGAACATGCGCTGTACTTAAAAAAACTGCGCCGAAACAATCTGCTTGTACAGCTCTCGCGCGCAGGGCTTCTCATTGTTATTCTCGGGATCTGGGAACTGATCGCCGCTTTACAGCTGGTCGACCCGTTTATCATCAGTTCCCCGTCCCGTATCTGGAACATGATCGTGAGTCTCGCCTCCGACGGCTCGCTGTTTTACCATATCGGCACGACGCTTTGGGAAACGCTCGCAGGCTTTGCCATCGCCGTCGTCCTCGGCACGAGCATCGCCCTGCTCCTATGGTGGAGCGAAGGCGCGCGGCGCGTACTGGAACCGTACATCGTTGTACTCAATTCCCTGCCGAAAATCGCACTCGGGCCCGTCATCATCATCTGGTTCGGTACAGGATCTTCCGCCATCGTATTCATGACAGTTCTGGTCGGGATCATCGTCGCCGTCATGAACATGCTCGGCGGATTTCTGGCGACAGACAAAAATAAGATCTTGCTTCTCGAATCCATGGGAGCGACAAAATTTCAGATCCTTGTCAAACTCGTCATACCTTCCGCCATTCCGCAGTTTATCGGAATGCTGAAGATCTGCGTCGGAATGGCATGGATCGGCTCGATCATGGGAGAATACATCGTATCCAAAGCGGGGCTCGGCTATCTGATCGTTTACGGCGGTCAGGTATTCCGCTTAGACCTCGTGATGGCGGCAACGGCGATCCTGTGCGTACTTGCCGCGGGCATGTACGCGCTGGTCGCGCTCGCCGAAAAATGGCTCGTTAAAAAGTAAACGGCTCCGCACGGCGCACACCGCAAGGAAAATTGCGCCTGCCGCGCCGACAAGCGGATACACAAACCTGATAATCGGTTTCAATCCGAACAGCGACAGCACGAACGCAGCCGCGAGCAGGGCGGCGCGCCAGACTTTGGCGCGCCGCTTTTCCTGCATTGCGGTATGCAGAGGATACCAGGAAGAAAACAACGTCGTCAAAATTCCGCAAATACACACGAGCGAAAAAATCACTTTGATCTTTTCGCCGCCCAGCGCGTACAAAAAAGGCATTTGCGCATTCTGCGCCGCCTCTCCCGCTGCCGCGATATTGGAAAGCAAAACCGCCGTACAAAACCCGATCAAAGCGGCAGCCGTTATGCAGCCGCTCCCTCCGTTTTTCCCCTCAGCGCCTGCGTCGCAGATAAGTGGCGCCGCCAGAAAACAATTCATCGCTACATAAACGAGAATCGAAAACAGACACGAAAACGCCTGCAAAGGATCACCGGACAAGCCGGGTTCGTACGAAACTCCGGCATACGATATCACAAAAATAAGAATAAACGGCACCAAAGCCAAGTTGATCCAGAATAATCCTTTTACACCTTTCCCCGATAAAAAATACAATAGCGGCAGAGCCGTCAACGCCGCCAAAGGAAAGGCACTTTTCCAACCCAACCCCTCTTCGGCTGCCGCATTCAGTCCGGCAAGCATACTTGCACACATGACGAGAGAACTGATCAGCAGAACGCTGCGGATGATCTGCGCGCCTTTGCCGAACAATTCGTTCACCGTACCCGCAAATCCGCCGTATTTTGTCCCGCATCGATACAACAGATAAAAGCAACCCGCATACAGCAATGCGGATATGACCGCATAGGACAAATAACCTTCCGAAGGGAAAAAACGGACTAGCTCCGCCCCCGATAAAAAACCTGCCCCGACGATCGTTCCTACCAGCGTAAAAGATAATTTTACCGTGTGCGCCGTTTTTTTAAAATACACATTCATATCTTTTATGTATATGCCCGAACCGCTCGTTTTTTCCTGTTTTTCGCACTCTTTTCCAAAATTTTCCGATGCCGCTCCTCCCTCCCTTTGCAGCTTTGCATTTTATTGTCTGCGGCTTTCCCGCATGTCTCGGCCATTTTCATATTCCTTTCTCTTCCGCGTTTCTGATAATTTCGCGCCGTACCGAATTCTCACTTTATAACAATTATTTTTCAAAAAAAGCTTGACTTGGAGCCGACTCCAAGATTTATAATAATACCAAAAAAAACAAACAAAGGAAGAATATTCACATGGACAAAAAGGTACTGATCATTTCATCCACGCCGCGCGCGGGCGGTAACAGTGAAATTTTGAGCGAAGAATTTGCACGCGGAGCGAGCGAAAGCGGAAATCTGACCGAAATCGTACGACTCCGCCAAAAGAAAATCGGACTGTGTACGGGATGCGGCACCTGTTCGGAACTGGGAAAGCCCTGTCCGCAAAAGGACGACGCAGCCGAACTCATACAAAAAATGATCGAAGCGGACGTGATCGTGCTTGCCACACCCGTCTATTTTTATGCACCCGGCGCCCAATTAAAAGCGCTGATCGACCGCTGCTGTGCCCGGTATGAAGAAATGAAAGGTAAAAAATTCTTCTTTATCGCTACCATGGCGGACGAAGCCGAAGAAAATATGGAGCGCACATTCGATACCCTGCGCGGCTTTACCGACTGTCTGGAAGGTGCCGAAGAATGCGGCTGCATTTACGGGACAGGCGTCTGGAAAAAAGGCGAAGTACGCCATACCCCAGCCATGCAGCAGGCCTATGAAATGGGAAAAGCGATCCGATAACATTTCCGTTTATGCGCGCTTTTGCGAAAACAAATTACAACAGACACCTGCGCCGCTCAAAACGACGCATAACGTACATCCGTTTTTTCAGCAAAAGCATAATTTCGGAGCCTTGAAAATTCTGCTTTGGTATCAGATTTTTTATGTGATTCAGAAAACCCGCAACATTCGGAATATTCCGGAAACGAAATAAAACGGCAGTAAACATTTTATATCCGAAAAGAGCTCCCTTCTGCGCCGACATCGGTGCAGAAGGGAGCTCTTTGTATACGTTGCGATTTGTTTTTATCTGTTTTAAGCGCTTTCGAACTGTGAGTTATAAAGATCGGCGTAAAAACCTTTTTTGGCAAGCAACTGTTCATGGTTGCCCTTTTCGATGATGTCCCCGTCTTTCATGACCAGAATCAGATCCGCATTGCGAATGGTCGAAAGTCTGTGCGCAATAATGAAAGACGTACGTCCCACCGTCAGTTTATCCATCGCTTTCTGTATAAGTTCTTCGGTACGCGTATCCACAGAGCTCGTCGCTTCATCCAGAATCAACATGGGTGCATTTTCGATCATTGCGCGCGCAATGGTTACAAGCTGTTTCTGCCCGGCGGACAGATTGGCCTTATCGTCGAGAACCGTATCGTACCCTTTCGGCAAAGTCATGATAAAATGGTGCAAACCGACCGCTTTGCACGCGCGCACGACATCTTCGTCGGATACATTTTCCTTACTGTAAACCACGTTTTCTTTGATCGTTCCGTCAAACAGCCACGTATCCTGCAAAACCATACAGAAAAGGTCGTGCACATTCTCACGCGTCAGATCGCTGGTCGGGATGCCGTCAATTTTAATGCTTCCGCTGTTGATCTCGTAAAAGCGCATCAGCAAATTGACCATCGTCGTTTTACCCGCGCCCGTCGGTCCGACGATCGCGATCTTCTGTCCTGCTTTCGCCTCCGCCGAAAAATCATTGATGATGATCTTTCCGGGATCATACCCGAAATGAACGTGCTCGAAAGAAACGTCTCCGCGTACTTTTGAAGGAGCAAGAACGGCAGTTTTTCCGCTCTCGTCCGAAAGTTCTTTTTCATCCAGGAATTCGAACACGCGCTCGCTCGCCGCCGCGGCCGTCTGCATGCTCGTAAATGCCTGCGCCAGCTGCGAGAGCGGCGAAGTAAACAGCCGCACATACAACGTGAACGCGATGATCGTACCGAATGCAATATTTCCGTTTGCGACCAGCACCGCCCCGACCACGCAGACCGCCACATAACCGAGGTTTCCCACAAAAGTCATGAGCGGCATCATCAATCCCGAAAAGAACTGAGACTTCCACGCGCTCTGGTACAATTTATAGTTAATATTGTCAAAAACACTTTTGACCGCGTCTTCCGCATTGTACGCCTTTACTACATTGTGTCCCGAATACGATTCTTCGATATGTCCGTTGATCTCACCGAGGAAACGCTGCTGGCGGGCAAAATATTTTTGCGATTTACCCATGATCAGGAACATGACCACAAAACCGATCAGGCTTGCCGCAATCGCCGTAAACGCCATGATCCAATTGGTTACAAACATCATGATCACGCTTCCCAACAGCATGACAACGGCCGTTACCAGCGTTACGACGGACTGGTTCAAAGTCTGGCCGATCATATCCACATCGTTTGTTACACGCGAAAGCACATCGCCGATGCTGTGCGTATCAAAGTAGCTCAAGGGGATGACATTGATTTTTTCGGAAATCGCCGTGCGCAGATTCTTTGAATTTTTCTGCGTAACCGTCGCCATGATCACTCCTTGAATATACGAACAAAGCAAGCCTGCTCCGTAGAGCACCACAAGGAAAATACAGAGCATGAAGACCCGCTGCGTATCCATTTCAAAAGTCCCCATGACTCCGTTCTGCAAAAAGGAAGCCTGGATCACATCGGTCAGATCGCTCAAAACATTCGGTCCGATCAGATTCAGCACGACGCCTGCCACCGCAAACAGCAGTGCGATGATGATCGCCGCCAAATACGGACGTATAAACGAAATGAGTTTCCCCATCGCTTTTTTGAAATTCTTCGGTTTTTCAGCTATGCGCGGCCCGGGACCGTGTCCGCGCATAGGACCGGGCCGACGGTGTGCATTGTTAGTTTCCGGCATTTTCGCTCACCTCCCCGTTTCCTTCCAGCTCTTCTTTGGAAAGCTGCGAATATGCGATCTCACGGTATACCTCGCAGTTTTTCATGAGTTCATCATGTGTGCCCTGCCCGACCACTCTGCCTTCATCCAATACAATGATCAGGTCGGCATCGCGGATCGTCCCGATCCGCTGCGCCACGATCAGAGACGTCGCGTCCCCCGTTTCCCGTTTCAGCGCCGTGCGCAGCAAGCGGTCTGTCTTATAATCGAGCGCCGAGAACGAATCGTCAAAAATATAAATTTCAGGCTTTCTGCAGACCGCCCGCGCGATCGCAATACGTTGTTTCTGTCCGCCCGAAACGTTCGTGCCGCCCTGTGCGATATGCGCCCGATAACCGCCTTCCATCTTTTCCACAAATTCCTGACCCTGCGCAATGCGCACGGCATCCTTTACTCCTTCTTCCGTAAATTCCATGCCGTCTTTCGCGCCGTAGGCCACATTGCTCTCTATCGTACCCGAAAACAAGACCGCCCGCTGCGGTACATACCCGATCTTATCATGCAAAGCCCGCAACGTGTAATCTTTTACGTTAACGCCGTCCACCAGGATCTCTCCCTCCGTCGCATCGTAAAAACGCGGCACAAGATTGATCGCCGTAGATTTTCCGCTGCCCGTCGATCCGATAAACGCTACCATCTGCCCCTTTTCCGCCTTAAAAGAAAGATCATGCAGGACATACTCCGAAGCGTCCGGATACTTGAAGGAAACATTACGAAATTCCACCGTGCCGACAGGAGCCCCTTCCGGTGCGGCCGAAAGCGTGCCGTCGGCAATCCCGGATTTCGCATCCAGCACTTCACCGATACGGCGTACCGATACCATCGCACGCGGCAGAATGATAAAGATCATCGCCAGCATCATAAACGCCGCCACGACCTGCATCGCATACCCCGAAAACGCCGACATCTGCGCAAACATCTCATAACGCTCCGCCCCCGTGGGAAGATCGTTGATCAGATATGCCCCCACCCAATAGATCGCAAGCGTAAGCCCGCTCATGATCATCGTCATCATCGGCATCATGATCGCCATGGCACGCGAAGTAAAGAGCTGCGTTTTGGTAAGCGCCGAATTCGCCTTCTCAAATTTTTTCTGCTGGTACTCTTCCGCATTGTACGCGCGCACGACGCGCACGCCGGTCAGATTCTCGCGCGTAACGCCGTTCAGATTATCCGTCAGCTTCTGAACCAGGCGGAATTTCGGAAAAACCGCCAAAAAAATAAACAGAAGCATGATCACCATAACGCCGACTGCGACTGCCGTCGAAACGGACCACTGCCAGTTGCGCGTAAGAATCTTGCAAATCGCCCACACTGCCAAAATCGGTGCTTTGACCATGATCTGCAATCCCATGGAAATAACCATCTGCACCTGCTGGATGTCGTTCGTCGTGCGCGTGATGAGCGACGCCGTCGAAAAACGGTTGATCTCTTCCATCGAAAAGCTTTCCACGCGGTCAAACACCTGACTGCGCAAACGGAAAGATACCGTAGCCGCGATCCGCGCCGCAAAATATCCGACCAGCATCGAACTGACCGCACTTCCCAGCGCGCACCCCAGCATCAAAGCTCCGTTCTTCCAGATCTCCCCGCCTGACGCCGCCCCCGATACAGCAAGTTTTGTGATCTCTTCCATGTAATCGGGCATCGTCAGATCCAGCCAGACCTGCAACACTATGAACCCCACGCCAAGCAGCGCGTAGATCCACTCCTTCCATTTCAAAGTCTTTAAAATTCTAAGCATGAATACCTCTTTGAAATTCTCTTCTTGTTTACTTGCTGCAAATTATAGCACGCCCGCCTTTCTTCTGTCAAATATTTCACATATATTTATATTTAATGTTTGTGAAATTTATGTAAAATGATTGACAACTGCAATCTGAGCGTTTATAATTTAAAAAAAGGAGGCGGGACATTGAAAGAAGAAAAAATCGAACAATTGGCGCGGCTTATTTATTCTGCCATGCCGCAACTTCGGCGCGATTACATCTCACCGCCGCACAAAAATGTTGAAAAACTGCCGCGGCACGCGATTTTTTGCCTGCTGATCCTGAAAAAAATGAAAAAAATCAGCATGAGCGAACTTGCCGATCGGCTGGGTGTTTCCAACCAGCAGATGACGCGCATCGTAAACGATCTGGAAAACCGCGGCGCTTTGGCCCGCCAGACAGATGAAAAAAACCGCAGACAGGTCAATGTTTCTCTCTTGCCGAACGGTGAAAACCTGGCAAGGCATTATGCGAAAGAAGCAATGGACATTTTTCGCGAAAAGCTCAGCATATTGAGCGAAGACGAACTGGATTCCCTCTCCTATCATTTGGGAGAATGCATCCGACTGATTCAGAAAACAGAAAAGCAAAAAAATTGAATATTTTCAAAAGCCGCTGCGCCGCCTTGCTCTTTGCAAGGCGGCGCAATTTTCTGCTTTTATTATTTTATTCAATCCGTTCGGGTTTCGTTCCCCGCTTTCTCCTTATTTTTCAACGAATTTTTTTCTCAAAATTCAAACTTTGTATCGCGCGAGAACAATTTCAATATAATATCCATGCAAAGATTTTTGCCGTCTTTATTGTTCAAAGGCGAATCGGTAAAGCAGATATCGTAGACCGCATCCGTGATCGGAAGTTCCACGCCCAATTTTTCACCCAGCTTTTTCATTGCCGCCGCCGTCATGACGCCTTCGGCAAGTTTTTCGAATTTCTGCCCTTTCACGAGCATTTCCCCGTACATGCGGTTGTGCGAATGATGCGAAAAGAGCGTCGTCTCGTAATCGCCCAAATGTGCCAATCCGTATGCGGAAAGCTCATTGCCGCCGAGAGCCTTGATCAACCTTGCAACTTCTCTTGCTCCGCGCGACATCAGAGGACCTTTCAGCGTAGAAATGCCGCCGCCGTCCAGCACGCCCGCCGCGATGCCCATCACGTTCTTTGCCGCCGCTCCGATTTCCGTGCCGATGATGTCGTTCCCGTAATAAAAACGGATCAGATCGCTCTTGAAATCGTCTGCCAGCATTTTTTTCAGTTCCACGTTGTAACTGTCGATCACCATGCAATTCGGAATGCCTGCCGTAAAATCCTGGATATGTCCGGGTCCCACCCAGACCGCGATCCGATCTTTCGCAATGCCCGCATCGATCAGGATCTGCGAAAGGCGCTCGCCCGTTTCCACTTCGATCCCCTTCATGCAGAGCACAAAATATTTTTCGGAAACATCTCCGCAAGCCTTGATCTTCTCGATAAATCCGCGCACCCCCTGCGAACTGATCGAAATAATGATGATTTCCGCGCGCGCCACCGCCTTCGCAAGATCACAGGTCAGAACAATGCTCTTATCCAAAGTAACATATTCGTTCTTGCCGGTATTTTTCAAAACTTCGTACGAATAATCTCCCTCCGGCCCCCATGACCAGACTTCTTTTCCTTTCTTCGTCGCAAGATACCATGCAATAAACGAGCCCCATCTTCCACAGCCCAGCACCGATATTTTATTCAATCCATTCCCCTCCGATTTCCTGTTTTTTGTCAATAAAATTAAAATACGTACCTATGAAATGAAAACTATTTTGCCGTAAACTTAAATTTCTTTCCGTTCAATGAAGGCACGCGAAAGCGTTACATCGTCGGTGTATTCGATCTCCGAACCGATAGGGATCCCTCTGCTGAGCCGCGTAACCTTGATTCCCAGCGGTTTTAAAAGTTTGGCAATATACAGAGCGGTCGCGTCCCCTTCCACATCGGGATTTGTCGCGAGGATCACTTCCTCCACCGGCTCCTTCCCCACGCGGGCAAGAAGCTCGCGGATACGGATATCGTTCGGTCCGATCCCTTCCATCGGGTTGATCACTCCGTGCAGGACATGATAAACGCCCTTGTATTCGTGCAGTTTTTCCAGTGCGATGACATCTTTCGGCTCTTTGACGACGCAGATCACGCGGTGATCGCGCTGCCGGCATATCTCGCACTCTTCATCTTCCGTAAAATTTCCGCATACTTTGCAATAGCGGACTTTCTTTTTTACGTTCAGGATCGCGGCAGCAAATTCCTGTGCCTCGCTCTCCGTCATGTTGATGATCTTATAGGCATACCGTTGGGCAGACTTTTTGCCTACCCCCGGGAGTTTGGAAAACTCGTTGATCAGCCTTCCGATCGGTTCAATGTAAACTTGCATTGTTTAAAAAAGGCCTCCCATGCCGCCCATTCCGCCGAACGGGCCCATCTTTTCCTGGTACACTTCGTCCGCTTTTTTATAGCCGTCGTTGATCGCCGCCATGATCAGATCTTCCAGCATCTCGACATCTTCGGGATCGACCACTTTCGGATCCAGTTCGATCCCGTCGATCTTCTTTTTGGCGTTCATGTACACGACCACCGCTTCTCCGCCGCTCGTGCCCACGATCTCCCAGTCTTCCAGGAGTTTTTCCGTTTCCTGCAGCTGTTCCTGCATTTTCTGCGCCTGCTTCATCAGGTTCTGCATGTTTCCGCCGCCCATTCCGCCTTTGAATCCTGCCATATTTTCGTCCTTCCTTTTCAATCAATCTTTTTCCGCGCACGCTGCGCCGTTTATCCTACAAGTTTCCCGTAAACTTTCGTCCGCCGTGAATCTTGCCGCAAAATTTTTATTTTACTTCAATATCCGTATCGGGAAAATCTCGCTTGAGCTGTTCGATCTGCTCTTTTGCAGGATCTGCCTGCTCTCCTTTCTGCCTTACCACAAAATCATGGATCCCGATCGCCTCCAACGCCTGTTGCAGGCTCTTATGGTTTTCCGCGCTGTTCAGCCGCGAAGCGATGATCTCGTTGTCCGTCGTAAGTACGAACGTATCCCCTTCGAACGAAGTCTCCAGATCCTGACACATCGTAAACAGCACGCCGCTCTTTACGTTTTTCCGAAGGGAACGCATAAACAGCGCCCCCGCCGCCTTTTTATTTTCCAGTGCATTTGCATTTACCGCCGTTTCGGGTTTGCGTGCGATGCCCGACGAGTGCGGCGCGGAAAAAAGATCTGCAGGAGGTTCTTCCGCCATGCGCGGTCGTGCCGCGCGGGGCGGAGCGCTCTCCGCAAACGGAGCCCCCGTCGCTTCCGCCGTTTTCAAAGACGGCTGCGAAACCTGCGGCGCGGAAAATCCGCCGCTTCTCAATTTCGCTTCCAGCGCATCCAGCCGCCGTGCCAAAGACAGCACATCCTGATCTGCCTGCGGCAGACAAGCTTTGGCGATTGCCGTTTCAAACAGAATCCGCGGCGACGTGGAATAGCGAAGATCCGTTTCCACCTGTGCAAAGATCTCGCTCGTGCGAAGGATCTTTCTGCCGTCCGCCGCGTCCGCAATGCGCTTGACTTCCGCATACATTTCGGCAGGAAGCCCTAAAAGTTCCTGCGCGTTGCGGCAGGTCTTTGCGATCGTACAACGGTTTAAAAAGGTCAGCATGTCTTTCGCCAGTACGCCGACTCCCTTGCCCGAAGCGATCACCTTTTCCGTTTCGGAAAGAGCTGCGGAAACATCTTCTTTCAAAACGCTCTCGCCCAGCTTTGCCACTTCATAAAAATCTGCCGAGCCCAGCACTTCGCAGACATCCGCGTACGTCAATTTGCCCTTGCTGTACGATATACAGATATCCGCCACCGAAAGGCTGTCGCGCATGCTGCCCGCGCCTGCGCGGGCGATTGCCGAAACCGCTTCGTCCTCGTATTCTTTTCCGATCTCTTTCAAGATCTTTTTCAGATGCTCTTCGATATCTTCCTGCGGGATGAGCTTGAAATCAAACCGCATGCACCTCGATAAAATCGTCGCGGGAAGTTTGTGAGGCTCGGTCGTCGCCAAAATAAATACCGCATGTTTGGGCGGTTCTTCCAACGTCTTTAAAAGCGCATTGAAAGCCGAATCGGAAAGCATGTGAACTTCGTCGATGATGTAAACTTTGAAACGCGCCGCAACGGGCGGATACTGTACCTTTTCGCGCAGATCGCGCATTTCGTTCACGCCGTTGTTGGACGCCGCATCGATCTCGGAAATATCCAGATTGGCAGGGTCCGCCAATGCTTTACACACCTCACATTTTCCGCACGGCGAACCGTGGACGGGATGCAGGCAATTGATCGCCTTGGCAAATATCTTCGCCGTACTCGTCTTACCCGTTCCGCGCGGCCCGCAAAACAAATATGCGTGCCCGATCCTGCCCGTTTCGATCTGATTTTCCAGTATTTTTACGATATGTTCCTGCCGCACCAACCCGTCCAATGTCGACGGGCGAAAGGTACGGTACAAAGCCTGGTATGCCATATTTATCTCCTTACAGGAAAAGCGATCGCTCTTCCCGCTCAAATTCCGATCAGTTTTTCCTCGTTTCTAACAGTTGCAAAACTTTTTTCTTTGCCCTCTGGACCGCATTTTCCGCACTCTTTTCGCTGCGGTTCTCCTTTCGGGCGATCTCGCCGATGCTCAGTCCTTCCATATAATCGGTCAGGGCAGAAAATTCAGCCTGGGTCAGATTTTTCTGCAGCAGAGCCAAAAACTCGCCCCGCTCTTCTCCGCCGATCAGCACCGTTTCGGGATTTTCCTGCGTGATCAGCTCCATACACTGCCCGTCCGCGTCAAAGAGCGGAACGTATGTATTCAAGGCGGAATGTTTTTTCCGCGCCGCGCTCTTGACGGCGCTCAGGATGCGACGATGGATACACAGATAAGCAAAATTTTTAAAGCTCATGCCGCCGTCCCGATATCCCGTAACGGCTGAATACAAACCGATCATGCCTTCCTGCACCAGATCTTCCGCATCTCCGCCTTCCAGAAAATACCCGCGCGCAATCCCGCGGACTGCATTTTTATACTTTTCGAGAAGTTTTTCCGCCGCCGCACGATCACCTGTCTGCGCCGCCAAAGCCATTGCTTCGTCCGTCATGATCTTTGCCGCACCGCCTCATATGCCGCTATGCCCAGCGCAACCGACGCATTCAGAGAATTGACATTGCCCTTCAACGGCAAAGACAAAATCTTGTCGCACTTTTCGCGCGTGAGCCTGGATATTCCCTTGTCCTCTCCTCCGACAACCAAAGCGATATCTCCGCGCAGATCGGTCGCGTAAATGTTTTCTCCGTCCGCTTCCAGTCCATAGACCCAATACCCGCTCTTTTTCAGTTCGTCGATGGCAAAATTAATGCCCGGCACGCGCGCCACCGCTATATGATTGGCCGCGCCCTCCGATATCCGAATCACCGCGCCGTTTACCTGTGCGCTCTTGTTTTTGGGGATGATCACTCCGTCCGCACCCGCGCATTCCGCCACGCGCAGAATACTGCCGAGATTGTGCACGTCCTCGATCCCGTCGCAGATCACAACAAATCGCGCATCCTCTTTCTTGTCCAAAAAGCGATCAAAATCGGCATATTCGTAATCGGAAACATAGGCGATCACTCCCTGATGCCTGCCCGTTTCGCTCTCCCGATCCAGTGCTTTCCCGTCCGCAAACTGCACGCGGATATTTTTTTCGCGCGCCATCGCAAATATGCGCCCCGCAGAATGTTCAGCCCCTTTCTGCATTAAAATTTTATCGACCGTAGCAGAAGTCTTTAAAAGCTCCAGAACGGCATTTCTTCCTTCAATCTTCATTGTTCTCTCCGCCGATCAATTCATCGATGCGGCCGTAATTTCCCGTCAGATACAAATATCCGATGACCGCTTCAAAACCCGTAGAAAGATTGTACTCCGCTACGGACGCATTCTTGCTCTTTGTCGGTTTTTTTGCATTCCTGCCCCGCAGAAAAATCTCCTGCTCCTCTGCCGTCAGCTTTTCATAAATACTCTCGATCAGTTTTGCCTGCCCCTTCGCGCTTACCCGCTCGGCCGACAGTTTCTGCAAAACCCCCGTTTTATAGTCGGAAGCAAATACAAGCGATTCCCGCACATACAGAGAATACGCCGCATCCCCGATAAATGCAAGCACAACGGCATTCATTCCCCTCGCCCGCTCCGCAGACATCCTTTCATTGAATTTAACCATAAAATCATTATACCATACCGCGCGGAAAAATTCAATAAATCCGCGGATACTATTTTTAACGCGCGTGCAAACATTTGCGCGCGCAAATCGGCATTTACCCAAAATGATTTAGCCCGTTCATCGCAATATAAAAATATGCAAAACCTTCTTCCATATCGCCGCTTGCAGCCTCAAAAACTCTATTACGGCAATCGTATTTTCTGAAAACGCCGCCATGCCTGCGCATATGCGCAGGCATGGCATGCATATCAATTCAATTTTTTATCGATTCGGAAAAAAAGCCGCCATTTGCAATAAGCAAAGGGCAAAACATCTTCGGAATACAAACTCCAACGATTTGATAAGTCAGCATAAATAAGCGATCGTGCCCTGAAAAATTGCTTCCGCTATTTTATTCTGATATTCATCGGTAATCAGCAGCTGTTCTTCCCTCGCATTGGACAAAAATCCGCACTCCACCAATACGGACGGTGCATCCGTACATTCCAGCATAAAAAAGTCGCCTTTCAGTGCGGAGACATCCCTGCCGCTGAGCGAATTCAGCCGAAATTGAATGCATTCGGCAAAAGCCACCGAATTTTCATCTCCTTCCCGAAAAAACACCTGCCCGCCGTAGCGCGTACGGTCTGCCAAAAAATTATTCTGATGAACGGATATTACAAGGTTCGGCTGCGCTTTCTGAATGATCTCTCGCCGTTTTTCCATATCGCGGCGCTTATAACCTTGCGTCGGTAAGCCGTAAAGCCCCCCTTGGTTTTTTCTCGTCAGAACCACACCAAATCCTGCATCCGCAAACAAAGACTGCAGCTTTTGCACAATTTTTAAGTTTACGTCGCTCTCTTTTACGCCCGAACCCGACCCGAGCACCCCGGGATCGATCCCGCCATGACCTGCGTCCAACACAATACAATACGATGATCTCTGTGCACCCGCATAGCTTACGGCCGAAAGCCCAAGGCACGATAGCAACAAAAAGCAAATCAGAACTGCCGCGGCGGCGATTGCGCCTTTTTTCAACAATATCATACGCTATTGTATGCAAATCGGAGCGGAAAAATGCTTTCCATTTTTCCGCTCCGATTTTCTGACGAAGAAAGTATTCCGTTTTAAAATTTCTGCCCGCATCCTTTGCCTGTAAAGCATAAACTCTTGTCTGCGTATTTTGCCGGGCTATAAGGACGGCAGAGGCATAAAGCCGAAACGCGAAATCAAAAAATCTCGGATCTGTTGAGATTGCAATCGTTTTCCGCGCGGATCGGCCGCAAAAACTTTAACGGACGGGATACAAAATATCGTAATTGACGGGAGTATAAAACAACCTGCGCACTTCATCCCGATCGTGCGTAAAAGAAAGGATCCACATAAGTTTCGTTACGGCAGCTTCCAGCGTCATGTCATAGGTTTCCAATAATCCGAATTTATTTTTCACGCTCTTTCCGACTTCATAGACGCTCATATCGCTTCCTTCGTTTGTTACCTGCGTACACATGACGAGTATTTTGCCGAGCCTCCGCCACTTTTCAATGATCTCCGCAAACCGATAATACGGGGCATCGGGTATTCCTCCCGTACCGAAACTTTCAATGACAACGGCGTCAAACAGACGGAAATAATAATCCAATATATCCGACGGCACACCGGGAATCAGTTTAAAAACTCCCACACGGCTGTCCAGTTTATCATAAAAAATCGGTTTCCCCTGAAGCTTTGTCTGATTGTATCGCAAAATATTTCCGTCGCGGATCACTGCCAGGCACGGATAATTTATGGAAGAAAACGCATTGTAACTCTTTGTGCGCATTTTTTTCGCCCGCGTTCCTGCAATGACTTTCCCGTCGAACACGATGGAAACGCCCGAGGAATCCTCGTCGGCAGCATACAGCAAACTGTCCGCAAGATTGGTGCGCGCATCCGTGATCTCTAAATCGATCGGTTTTTGCGAACCGGTCAGAACCACAGGCTTGGGACTGTTCTGAATCATATAAGAAAGAACCGCCGCCGTAAATGCCATCGTATCTGTTCCGTGGCAGATCACAAATCCGTCATACTCTTCATAATGCGAGCGGATCGCCCCTGCAATGACCTCCCAGTCGCGCGGACACATGTTCGTGCTGTCCAGATTCATCAGTTGCAGCGTCTGCACTTCGCAAAACTCTCTGCACTGCGGCACATAATTCAAAAGTTCATCCGCCTTTATTTGCGGCGCCAGTCCGTTTTTTCCAAGCCGGCTCACGATCGTCCCGCCCGTAGCAATCAGCAAAATTTTCTTCATAAAAAACCTCATTCCGCAAGAGCCCGTTTTTCAGCTAAAGTATATATCTTCAAAACTCTGCCTTGAATTTCTACCGTACCATTATAACAGATTTTTTTATTTGTGTTTCTTTTTATCATCATTTTTATGCAAATTTTTCTCTCGGTCAGCTGCTTTCTCCCTTTTGGGGGCCAGGAGAATCCGAAAACCCGCCCGATCGGAAAGATCCTGCGTCTTGACGCACCTGCTTTTCAATTTTGCATACAAAAAAATAAAGGGGGCAGGCAAGCCCTCACGGACTTACCCGCCCCCTTATTACGCGTTTTGTTGTCAGGATTTTTTATATCCGCATTTCGGACAAACCCCTTTTTCGTTCAAAGCAATGCCGCACAGCGGGCAGCGCTCGATTTTGTTTTGCGTTTTGAATTCGGCCGAAGCCGCATTCACGCCGCTTGTAAACGTAATTTTTGCTATATTCAATTTGTCTTTTAAAAGATCGTAGACGATCTTGATCATGCCTTCGACCGTCAGCGTCTCTTTTGTAACGACAAGTCTGCAGTCCGGATACGCAGTCGCAAGTTCTGTCTGAAAAGCCGGTCCTTTCATGACATTGTTGGGAGCGCCGTTTCGGATCCCTTGTTTCTCGTACACTTCCAAGACGGCAGGCAACAGCGGATCGTCCTCCCGCAAGATGAGCGCATGATCAAAATTTTTCAAGACCGACCATGCTGTTTTCTGTATTTCGTTGCACGGGAAAACCATGTTGACTCCCGGTTCCACAGAATCTTCCACTTCAATCGTTAAAACACCTGTATGTCCGTGCAGATACTGCGCTTCGCCGCGAAACTCGTAAAATCTGTGTGCATACTGCAGATCAAGTTTGGTAATGCTTCTCATAGAATAATTCCTCCTCTTTCTGCGCAAATTTTACCACAAATTTCCTTTCCTGTCTGTGATTTGATCACACTATGCGGCCAACGCCAGGTCTCTCAGACGTTTTTTATCGACGATCATGACTCCTTTTCGAAAAATTTTTACAATTGCTTCATTTGCAAAATATTTGAGCATTCTCGAAACCACTTCCCTCGCAGAGCTCATGTATTTTGCGATCTGTTCTTGCGTGAGAGTGATCAGCTCGTTTCCCGTCCGCATCATCTCATCCCACAAAAAAACCGCAAGACGTCGGTCCACTTTCATAAAATGTATCTGCTGAATGACCCACATCACTTCGGAAAACCGTGTCAGAGCCGTCTCATAGGCAAACATCTTTAAAGCGACATCCTGCGAAGCGATTTCCGCAAACACGGCACCCGAAATCACATAACATTCGCAATCTTCTTCCGCATCCACAAAAACATCAAACGTGATCTGCGGCAGTACACAGGAAGCGGATAACATGCATACGTCTCCCTGATACAGCCGATACAACGTTATATCGCGCCCGCTTTCAGAGAGCATATAAATTCTCAGGCAGCCGCTCACGATAAAAATGACGCCTTTGCAACTTTTGCCGCCGTGAATGCGTTCTCCCCGATGATACGATTGCAAGATCAGATTTGAACAAAATTCGTTTTGAGCACTTTCCGATAGTTTATGCCAAAAAGGCAACGTACTGCAATACGCTTGCTTCATGCGTTTTTCTTTTCGTTCTCCCACGATTTATTCTAAATAAAATTTTGTTATGATATTTGCCCCCATCCCTGCACCGACCGAACGTTTAAATGCCTTTTCGGTCCGGCCCGCATATGTCCGATGAAATTTTAAAGACGTATTCTGAAAGCCGAAACCCTGCCCGGGCAAAGTACGGGCGAGATCGCATTTGTGCATCCCGTTTCAAGCTGTCATGTTCATGCGAGGCATATATGGAAAATCCGCCTTCCGATCGAAGCGCGGACTGTCCTGCCTGTTATTTTCGGTTATTCTGCAAAAGATTTTCCCTTGCGGTGGCGAGCATGAGTTTGATGCGGTTTTCCTGGTTAACTTTTGTTGCGGACGGATCATAATCGACCGCTACGATGTTTTCATGCTCGTACATCTGTTTGAGTGTTCGGATCGTGCCCTTCCCCGCAATATGATTGGGAAGGCACCCGAACGGCTGGGCGCATACAATGTTGTCCGTGCCCGTTTCCGCCAAGGCAGCCATTTCTGCGGGGATAAGCCAGCCTTCCCCCATCTTTACTCCCTGGTTGATGACCTTATCTGCACATCTGCGCAAATGTTCGAAATCATGCAGAGGTTCAAAGCCGTATTTTTCCGTGATCCGTATGATCTTGACCTGTACATGGTGCAAATATTTATATGCCAGCTTAAACAGGGGTGTTGCCGCGCTCTTTTTATTGTACAATTTTGCATCGTTGATATTATTCACGGCGCAATAGAGCACAAAATCCATCAGCGCAGGCACGACAGGCTCGCACCCTTCCGAATACAGAAAATCTTCCAGATGCGAATTTCCGAGCGGAGAATATTTGACATAGATCTCTCCGACGATGCCGACTTTCACTTTTTTTTCGTTGCTGCGCTTTACCTGCGAAAAGCGTTCCAGCATAGCTTTCGTCCATTTTTTATAGGAACGGTACTTATTTTTATCGATCGCCGTGCGAATGATCTGCAGACAATCTTCCCGCGCTTTGTCCGATGCGCCTTCTTCGAGTTCATACGGTTTGCACTGGTTGTACAAAGACATAAGCGTATCGCCGTAAAAGACGGAAAAAGCAAGTTTTAAAAGCGTTTTCAAGCCCATAGGGAATCCGCTGTCTTTTTCCAGACCCGCAAAATTGAGCGAGATCACGGGCACTTTCGGGAACTCCGCTTTGAGCGCTTTCCGGATCAGCGGAATATAATTGGACGCGCGGCAGCCGCCGCCCGACTGTGTGATCATCACAGCCGTGTGTTCCGTATCGTATTTACCGCTCTTCAATGCGTCGATAAACTGTCCCGTTACGCACAGCGCCGGATAACATGTATCGTTATGCACATGTTTCAATCCCTCGTCGATCACCGCGCGTGAATCATTGTGCAGGACCTCGATATCCCAGCCTTCTTTGCGCAGAAAATCCACAATGATCTCAAAATGGAAAGGCAGCATATCCGGGACAAGGATCTTGTGCGTATATTTCATTTCCGGTGTAAATTTAGGGTAATCGTCGCGAAAATCTGCGACCGTATCTTTATTTTCTTTCATCCGACCGCCTCTTCTGTTCTTCTATGGCGGCAAGCATGCTGCGCAGGCGTATCTTTACGACGCCGAGATTGTTGATCTCGTCGATCTTGATCTGCGTATACAGTTTGCCGCGGCTTTCCAGGATCGCCCGCACCTCGTCCGTCGTGATCGCGTCGATCCCGCAACCGAACGATACAAGCTGCACCAGGTTGATGTTCTCATGTTCCGTTACATATTCCGCCGCACGGTACAGACGCGCATGATAGGTCCATTGATTCAGGACATTGACGAGTACCTGTTTCCCTTTTTCAAATACGCTGTCCTCTGAAAGGACCGCCACATCCAAAGACGTGAGCAATTTTCCGATGCCGTGATTGATTTCCGGATCGATATGATAAGGACGTCCGGCAAGCACGACGACCGCCTTTCCTTGCTGCTGCGCTTTTTCCAGGATCTCCGCGCCCTTTTTACGAATATCCGCATGGTATGCGTTCAGACGGGCAAACCCTTCCTTCAGCCCCTTTGCAATTTCTTTGGATGACAATTTGAAGCGGGCCAAGGCGCGCTTCAATGCGCGGACTGTCGTCTTTTCGTCATTCAAATCGAGATACGGCATTATAAAATTATTATCATGGAGCCGTTCGTTGTTCGCCTTCAGGAGTTCGGGATAATACGCAACCACGGGACAATTGTAGTGATTCATCGAATCATGCTCGTCCAGGTTATAACTTTCGCAAGGGAAGAAAATAAAATCCACGCCCTGGTCCAAAAGGCTTTCGATGTGCCCGTGCGTGAGTTTTGCGGGATAGCAGACCGTATCGCTCGCCACCGTATGCTGTCCTTTGAAATACAGTTTACGGGAGGACTGTTCACTCAATACGACTTCAAAGCCGCAGCTTTCGAAAAATCCCGCCCAGAGCGGCAGCTGCTCGTAAAACCCGAGCGCCAACGGAAGCCCTACCCTGCCGCGCCTGCCCTTCGAACCCGACACACTCTGCAGGATGCGTTCATATTTATAACTGTAAATGTCCAGTTCGTCCGAATGCGGTTTCAGCCCCGCACCCTTTTCGCATTTATTGCCCGAAATAAATTTTCTGCCGTCCGAAAACCCGATCACGTTGACATTGCAATGGGACGTACAGCCCTTACAAGTATGGCTTTTGGAAGTATATGTAAAATCTTTGAGTTCTTTTTCGGAGATGATCGTGCTCTCACCGACGATGTTTTCCTTTGCATACAGCGCCGCGCCGAAAGCCCCCATCAGGCCGGCAATACCCGGGCGGACAACCTTTTTACCCGTTTCCAGCTCAAAGCAACGCAGAACCGCGTCATTGAGAAACGTTCCGCCCTGCACGAGAATGTTCTTGCCCAGCTCATCGGGCGTTTTTGCACGGATCACCTTATAAATCGCGTTTTTGACGATGGACGAGGAAAGTCCCGCAGAAATATCTTCCACGCTCGCGCCTTCTTTTTGCGCCTGTTTGACCGAACTGTTCATGAATACAGTACAGCGGCTGCCCAGTTCGACAGGGTGTTTCGCAAAAAGGCCGAGTTTGGAAAACTCGTCGATCCCCATCCCCATCGCCTTTGCAAAGGTCTGGATGAATGATCCGCAGCCCGACGAACATGCTTCGTTCAGCATAATATTATCGATGGCACCGTTCTTTATCTTGAAGCATTTGATGTCCTGCCCGCCGATATCGATGATAAAATCCACCTTCGGATTAAAATGAAGCGCAGCCTTGAAATGCGCCACCGTTTCCACGATCCCGAAATCCGCTTTGAGCGCCGCCTTCAGCATATCCTCGCCGTACCCCGTAACCGCCGCACCGCAAATACGGACACGCCCGCCAGCCAGCGAATAGATTTCGCGCAGACGCTCCAGAACGATATCCAAAGGCTGTCCGTTGTTGGACTGATAATGCTGATACAATAATTTACAGTCGGGCGTGATCAGGACCAATTTTGTCGTCGTCGAACCGCTGTCTATGCCCAGATAAGCATCTCCCCGATACGTTTTGATGTCGGCAAATTCCAGATCGCTCGCCTTGTGTCTCGCTACAAACTCGTCATACTCTTCCCTGTCTTTAAACAATGGTTCGCCTGTTACGATATCGTCGCTCTCCCGCACCGAAGCGATCCTCGATATGATTTCCGAGAGCGGCATCGCCTTTGCATTTTTTGAATACAGAGCCGCACCGATCGCCATAAAACAGGGTGCATTGTCCGGAAAAACAGCATGTTCGTCGTCCAATCCGAGCGTATCTTTGAACGCTTTGCGAAGTCCCTTTATAAAATACAAAGGCCCGCCCAAAAACAGAACTTTGCCTTTAATGCGCCTGCCCTGCGCCAATCCAGAAACCGTCTGATCCACGACTGCCTGAAAAATGCTCGCGGAAATATCTTCTTTTTTCGCGCCCTGGTTCAAAAGCGGCTGGATATCCGACTTCGCAAAAACGCCGCAACGCGATGCAATCGGATAGACCTTCTCCGCCTGCAAAGACAGTTTGTCCATTTCATCGACGGTAATATTCAGAAGCGTCGCCATCTGATCGATGAACGCGCCCGTACCGCCTGCGCACGAACCGTTCATGCGCTGTTCCGTACCGCCCGTGATAAAGATGATCTTGGCATCCTCGCCGCCCAGTTCCACCGCCGCGTCGGCGTCGGGATAGTATTTCCGTATGGCCGTAAATGCCGCCTGCACTTCCTGCACAAAAGAGATGTGCGCGCGCTCGGCAAGCCCCAGCCCCGCCGAACCCGTTATACTCACCTGAAACTCCCCTTTGCCAAACTTTTCTTCCACAATGGATAGCTGGTTCAGCACACATTCCTTCACGCGCGCAAAGTGCCTTTCATAACTCGTATATAAAATTTCGTACGTTTCAGAAAGGACGCAGACTTTAACCGTCGTCGAGCCCACGTCAATTCCCATAAATTTCGCCATAACCGCTTACTCTCTTTCAAGAAAATTGTAAAGAAAAAAAACAATGATCGCAAATAGTCTGTGATTTGTTTTATTTTAGCACAAATTCGGGAAAATTTCAATAATTCCAAGCCGTTTATTCCCATACAATTTCAGGCAGTTTTTCTTGTTTTGACAGATACTTCATACAAACAGTTCAGTTTTTCCGCTTGATGTTTTCCGAGCAATGCAGCCGTTTTTTATTAAAGCAACGAAAAAATCCGCGGCCCGAAAACAATTTTGCGAGCCGCGGATTTTTCCGCAATGCGGTCATTTGCAAAGACAAGTATTCATTCTGAATTACGATCGAATAAAGGACGAAAAACAAAATTCGCCCTTTTTAAGGCTTATTTTAAACGTCCTTTCAACAAACCATTGCAAAAGAATTTATTTTTTTGAAACCTTACGCGCACTGTATTTTCGCCTTGTGGCGTCTCCGCCGCGGATATGCCGCTCTGCCAGATTTTTTTGAAGCACCTGCCGCACTTCTCCCCAGAGAAGAAGATCAATTTCTTTCAGGCGTTCCGTAACGTCTTTATGTACGGTCGATTTGCTGATGTTAAAATGTTTTGCACAATCGCGCACCGTCGCTCCCTTCTTTAAAATGTATTCCGCACATTGGCGTGCGCGGCGCTCCATATACTCCCACACTCTTTTATACCCCCGCTTCCTGTTATCGCAGTGGTATATTCTATGTCGCTTTTTGACGGTTTATGACGCTTTTATCCGAAATACCGTCAAATCGCAAACATGTACGGAATGCTCATCGGGATGCGAGATCCGCTTTCCTTCTCAGTTTTCCCCTGTTTTGATTGGCAAGACTTCACGCGGCTGCACCTTGCGCTTACACATCGCCCGTTACAGGAAATGATAAGTTCAGAAATTTGTAAAGCATCCTCTCCGATACAGTGATGACCTTGAACGGAGTAAATGCATAACGGCTCCCCGAATCAGTATTTGCCTGCTTCTCATACAGAAAGGCAGCCCCTTCCATGACTATCGCATGGAAGGGACTGCCTTCTCCGAAACAACTCGTCTGCGTATAAAAGAATGTACGTTGACCTGTTTATAAGACAAGGTTTCCCTGCTGATTTACATTCACCCGATCGGATTTGACACTGTCAGAAATTGCGCTGCCCGATCCCGAGTGCGTTTTTATTCACCAAATAACGGGTGTTACGCCATCCGTATCATAGTGCCAGTAATTGCCGCTGCCCGGATCCGTTTCGCTGTAGAAATATATTGTTGCACCCGTCAAACTCGTATTTCCCGAACTGATCTCTATGAGATCCCAATCGGACTGCGATCCGCCATAGTATACTTGTTTCAGAGCACTGTCGGAAGGAAAGGCAGATGACGTGATATGAATCACGGTTTTCGGAATAACGATCGTCTTGAGTGCGCTGCATCCTGAAAAAGCCCATAACGCTATACTTGTAACACCTTCCGGGATCACTATGCTCGTTAAACTTTTACAGTTTTCAAAAGCCCTTTCGCCGATACTCCTAACCGTATCCGGAATGACAACATTATTTAACCGCGTACACTGACGGAATGCGCTCCCTCCTATGGCCACCAAATTTTTACTTAAAACAACGTTATTCAGATACTCACATGCATAAAATGCATTGACTCCGATGTTCAGCACGCTGTCCGGCATAACGACGCTGGTGAGGTTATCATAATCATTGAAGCCATTTCCTAAACTGACGACTCCTTCGGGAACGACCAAGTCGGTAACAAGTGTTCCGCCAAGGAATAAATTTTTTCCGCCCGATAAAAGAGCCCCTTGTTCTATGTAGATTGCACAGAACGATGCCAGATCGCTGATATGTATATTTTGCAGTGCGGAACAACCCGTAAAAGCCCCTTTGCCGATTCTTGTAAGCGACGAAGGAAGATAAATATCCGTAATTCTGCTCAGATTTGCAAACGCCGACGGAGCTATGTAGGTAAGGCCTTCTGAAAGAATGATCGTTTTCAGCGAAGAAGGAATATTATTCGTTGAAAAATAATTTCCGATCGTCTGATCAGCAATGGGCAACGTCAAAGAAATGAGGGATTGACAATTTATAAACGCCATATCTTTAATTTCTGTTACGCAATCCGGCACGACAAGCTCCGTTACCAAAGTATCCGTAACTCCTGTAATGATACAATAATCCTTTCCTGCAATAAAGGAGAACGGCTCCAGATCTTTTCGCAGCGAATATCTTGCTTCATACACCGTATTTTCTGCAGGCATGGTAAAACTGTATGAAGCGCCCTGCGAAACAAGGCTATCGCCGCTATACCAACCTGTAAAATCATAAACAGGATAGGATTCGGCAGTAATCATAACTTTTCCGCCATAAGCATAACTGCCGCTTCCTTTTAACTGTCCGTAATCGCCGACGCATTCCAAAGTCAACTCATATGCAATAGGGGTATAAATCGCCTCAACCGTCCTATCGCCGACAACCAGCGTGTATTCCTCCCATTGTCCGATATAACCGGTTTTTGCGGGTACGGCAGGTTCTGCGACGGATGTATTGTCCGCAGTATACGCAACTGTTTCTACAAGAACACCGTCTGCAACAAACGCGACAGTATACTCTTCTGCATCTGTCCCGCTTTGAGCGCCGATATTTGCGATCTTCTGCCAGACTCCATCAACTTTATTGTAAATATCATTGGTTACGGAATCAAAGTAGAAGTCTCCGTCTTTCCCCCGGTTGGGTTCAGGAGCCGTAGTTCCGGTCAGCCATGTCGCACCGTCTTGCCCGTCTTGGCCGTCCTGGCCAGCTTCACCGGCATCTCCTTTCTCGCCTTTGAGCCCTTGCTCACCTTGTGCACCGGTCGCACCTTTAATATTTGCAATGGCTGATCCCCAGCCGTCTTCGGTCTTTTGATAAATGTCGCAGGTTGAAGTATCCAAATAAAGATCCCCGACATTGCCCCGGGCTGAATCAGGAATTCCGCTGCCCGTCAGCCAAACCGAACCGTCTTTTCCATCTTTTCCGACGATCACACCCAAATTCTTTTCTGCACTGCTATCTGTCAAAACTACGATCAGTTCGCCCTGCTCATTGATCGTGATCGAAGAAATGCCAACGCCGTCTTTCCCGGACGCACCGTCTTCTCCCTGTGCACCGTCTTTGCCCACAACTTTACCTGCATTGATCGAAGTACTTCCGTCCGTTAATGTGATGATCAGTTCGCCGTTTTCGTTGATCGAAGCATTTTGAATCCCTATGCCTTGATCCCCCTGCGGCCCCTGCGCGCCTTCTTCACCTTTTTCACCGATAACATTTCCTACATTTACATCCGTACCATTATCCAACGAAATAACGAGCTCGCCTTTGTCATTTATGACTGCCCCCTGTATTCCAACGCCTTGTATGCCCTGTTCGCCCTGCTCTCCGGTTTCGCCTTTTTCTCCTGTAACTTTGCCGGCATTTACCGCCGTTTCGTTCGTCAAAGTAATCACAAGTTCACCATTTTCGTTGATGGCCACACTTTGTATGCCGATGCCTTGAACCCCTTGCTGGCCCTGAGCACCTTCCGCTGCAATACCAGTATCGACCTGGCCGATCCACCAATTTCCGTTTTCACCAATAAAAGGCGTTAATCCGTCTTCACCTTGGGGACCTTGTTCGCCCTGCTCGCCCTGGGGACCCTGTTCACCCTGTTCGCCCTGGGGGCCTTGTTCACCCTGCTCGCCCTGGGGACCTTGTTCGCCGACAAGCGAAGTAAGCCACTCGGCCAAAGTGCCGTCAAATCCATTTTCTACTGCCAACTGATACGCCGACTTACCGTCCTTGCCCGTACTTCCGGGAGCACCGACCAGAGTAGCAAGCCACTGATCCACTGTTCCTTGATAGCCGTTTTCTACCGCCAATTCATAGGCCGATTTGCCGTCTGCGCCGGAGCTGCCGTTTTCGCCAACAAGAGACAGCAGCCACTCCGCCTCAGTTCCCGTATAACCGTCTTCTACCGCCAATTCATAGGCCGACTTACCTTCCGCACCGCGTTCACCTTGTTTCACGTTTACTGCGAAAACTATTGAGAGCACGATCGCCAGCAAGGCAACAAGAAAACAAGCTGCCACAGCTATCAATAATTTCTTGTTTGATATCATATTTCCGTCAATATTTTGTCTCATAACTTCCTCCGATCATTTACTGGTGTTGTGTATTTGCACAAATTAAAACGGCTGCGGTAACACATGACAAAGCGATCTCTCCGATCGCCCTCCCCCTTCTTTTTTTATGCATTACTTTCCTCCTTTTTATTAAAAATCTTACTTATAGTTTAATCTTTTGCCTTTAATTTGATAAGGTTTCACATGACAGATCTTGTCAGTTCTGTTCACTCTGTAACGATATTCATTCTTTTTTCCGAAAGCTGCATAGGCATCCCTATACGAGAGCATATGCACACACAAAAAAACGCTATCTCTCAAAGATAACGGTAACCGTTCGGCAATCAAACATTCTGAACATATTTTGTAAAAAAGAACTGCGACTGCCGATGAATTTGTCAGACGTCAAAAAAGGGGTAATTTTTATGTTTTGACAACCATTCATAGCAACAACGCCGTCTTTGATATTCCATGCACCCGTTGTTCCCGTTACGGTGATTGCATTATATCACAATTTTTTACGTTTTTGTTCAGCCTTGTTCGCGAAATGACCCGCATTATTTGCTCAATTTGCTGCACTTTAGGCTGAATCGCTTCTATACGCCTTTCGTTTCGGATGCATAAAACACGTTTTTTCTGAAAAAACTCAAAAAGACGCTTTGCTGCAAAATTTCCTTAACTTTGACGGTTCATCCATTATGCGTACACTGCGATCCTGCCGTTCTCCGTTGTTGCATGCAGACTTTTAAAAATCAAACTCTCAGACAGCGTGCCGTCCGACACGTCTGCTTTTCCTGCATTTACTCCCATGCAGTTTTTCGTCTGACGGCCGATAAACCGACAGCCGCCGCGGCAGAAAAATTTTTTCTTTTCACAGCCAAAAATAAAAGGCGGAGAGCTTACGCTTTCCGCCTTCCTGTTTGATATATTCAATATTCCAAATAAACTCTGTTCCTTCACTGCTCTCTGTGTATTGTAAATTTACCGCTGTTGAAATGATTTGCATAAACAACGTCGATTTTTTTCGAATGTTTTCCTCGCATCGTATGCGTTCTGTACACACTTAATTTTCCATGCTCTCTTTACGGCCGTAAATCCCTTTCGGTTTAAGGATTTATCCAAAATGTCGTAAAAACGCAGACACGTACGGAATGATCATCGGGATGCGAGATCGGTTTCTTTCTCAGTTTTCTCCTGTTTCGTTTGGCAAGACTTCGCGCGCCTCTTTCCCTTCATAAACGCGGACCTGGTTGTGTATGCGGATAAACTCAGATTTTCGAGCCTCGATGTCCGGTACATTTTCGCCGGCTAAGCTTTGTACGATATCTTCCGTTAATTTCTCCAGCTTGCATTTATTTTCTTCATACAATTTTTTTTGTTCGAGCTTTTCGCGATACGCCTCCTTGCTTTCCGTATCGACCTGAACGGTACCGTCTTTTTTTATAAGGAACCATACATCCTCTTTTTCAAACCCGACGACCTGTTCAAATCCATCGGTGTCAGGACGAATATCCTCTTGTTTAGCGACGTCGGAAAACGAAACTGCCTTTCCGTTCTCATCAAATTTTACAAACATTATAAGTACCTCCTTACAAGAATCGAATTGACTGTAAACCTGCCGTCCTGCCCATTGAAACTCGTACCGGAAACCGTGATTTTTGCAGTGGAAGCGTTCGATTGCAAAACTGCTACGGCAGTTTGTTTGGACAAAGAACTGTTGATACCGACCAGGACAAACGAACCGATTTCGCTTCCGTCCACACGATGCGCCACGGAATACTTATACTCCAATGCATTCAAATCCGACCAGGTATAGCTTACAAAAACATAATCTTCGTTCAAAACTTTAAAATTTGCGACCGTCGTACCGCTTTGAGTCGTATTTGTGATCGTTACAGATGTATTGGAAACCACATATTCTGCTATACCGTCCCGAAAAATATTTCTCCAATTGTTTGACGTTATTCCGTTCACGGTCAAAGCAGCGCTGTCCAAAATAAAAATTTGTGCCGTTGTACCGGAAACGGTAATCGTCCCCGAACAATTTATAAAATAATATTTTCCTGAAGCAGATACGCTGCCCGATAAAGTACAGCCGATATACGTTTTCCCTGCCTGAACGGACGAAACCGATTTACCGATGATCAAATGGCTTTCATTGTTGATCTGCAAAGCATTTTTTATGGTATCTTCCGAAGACAGCGCCCCGATATTGCTGCGCGCCTGCTGCTGATTTGCCGACGATAGGCTCTGTGCACTGAAGCGCACCACATCCGCAAGCTCTGTTTTTGCCGCGTAAGTATCAAAGATGACATTCCCTTTACCGTCCTGCTCGGCCTGCACGGCCGTTTGTGCAGAATCGGCAAAGGAAGCCTTTCCGACTTTTGTCGCACCGCTGACGATATTATCGACATCCTCTTTCTGTGCAAAATCGCCGCCGACGATCTGCTGTGCTTCCTCTAAAGCATCCTGCGCCGCTTTGGCAGAATTCGCGGAATTTTCCGCGCTTCTTGAGGCGTTGGCCGCAAGAGCCGTACATTGATCCCGATCGTTTTTCGCCGATTCGGCATCTCTTGCGGCGGATATCATAGCGGAATTTGCCTGTGCAGCACTTTCCGATGCCGCAGCCGCCGAACTTTCGGCCGCAGATCTGTCTTCCGCCGCCTGCGCAGCCAGTTCGAACACATCATCAAAACGGCAGATTTCTTCCCAGCTGTCCGAAGCAAGTTTTCCCGATTCATCGTACGGCGGCTGCGTATTTCCGTCGGCCAGCGAACGCACAAAACTTCCGTGCTCATACGCGTCCGGACAATAAACGATTTCCCGAAGCGAATAGGCAAAAGCAGAACTGAAGCCGAACAGAGCGCGTGCAGCGTACGCAGAATTGTGAAGTTCCGACATGATCTGCGAAATCACTGCCAGGATCTTATCATACGAGTCATTTTCTGAACCGTCGGGCAGTTCTCCCGCCACACCCTGATCGACCGTAAACATTACATCCCGCAAAGCGGTTATTCCCTGCCCGTAACTGCAGTAAAACTGCGCGATCACCTGCCCGTAGCGCGACGTTACCAACGCCGGTATATTTGTTCTCCAGCCGTATAAGGTACCCTCTTGCGCCGTAAGGATTCCTTCCACCGGCCCGATAAACTGCATATAATATTTTTGCGTACTCTCTCCCGTAGGCAGACAAAACGCAACGGATAGCTGTGCGTTTTCGGCAACGGGCGCTACGACCGTGATCGTATTCGCATCCGCTGAGCCCTGCCGTATATGTTCCGGAATACAACGCGTAGATCTTCCGGAATGATCGAAAAAATAAATCATGTATAATTTTCCTCCTTTACTCCCGCACGATGATCGCCCGCCCTTCACCCTGCCCTTTCATTATATTGACCGATCTGCGCCGAAGCAAGACTGGATGACAATATTTTATTGCATTGCTCCGTTCCTTTTACAGTTCCCCCGTTTTGCGAAAACAGATATAATCTCAGTAGAAAAGTGGATGCATCGTGCCTAATACAGCCGCAAATCAGCCGCTCTCCTCCCAAAATCAAAAACGACGAGAAAAGGATTGAAGAAGACAGAAAACGAGCAGGCAGACGAAAATTTTTCGTCTGCCTGCTCGTTTTCATCTGTATGTTTTATTTTTCCGAATCCTTATTTTCCGATCCCTTCGCACCGCCGGCATCGGCAGGATCGGTTTGCAAAGTATTTTCGTCCGACCCGTCAACGTCCGAACCCGAATTTTTCACAGGATCATCCGAATGAATTTGCTCCGCCGCTTGCGCAGGCACTTCCTGTAGTGCCGCATCTGCCGTCTGCACGGGATGCGTCGGATCCTGTGCTTGCGAAACGGTTTGCTTTTTGAAGATTTTTTGTTTAAACAAGCTCCATATAGAAGAAAATTCGATCTGACGGAAACAAATACCCCGTAAAATATCAAAGCTGACCTGTCTTGTCTTTTTAAAGAACATGGGAGCCAGAATGCAGACAAAAAACTCGGAAACGATCGTTGCAAACGCCGCACCGCTGGCTTCGAATCTCGGTATCAGCAGCGCGTTCATCCCTGCATTGAGAAGAACTGTCATGACGGCAAAAATCATGATAAATTTCTGCTTTTCTTCACAGATCAGCTGCGCACTGCGTACTGTGCCGAGATATGCAAAAGCGATATTCCACGTCAGAAGCATTGTGGGAATGACGGACGGAATATAACTTTCGCCATAGAAAAACGGGATAAAGAAAGGCGCAATCACATCGATGGCGACCGATGCCGCCGTACTGATCCAGAAAACCATACAATACAGTTGTCTGGCCCTGAGCCTGTAAAGTTCCGGATTCGCTTTATCCCCATGCGCCTCATAGATCAACGGTGTGAAAGAAGTGATGATCGCCGCAATCACAAATACCCACGCATGGCTGATCGTGTAAGCGACATTATAGTAGCCGACGCTTTCGGTTGAACCGAGCATCGCCTTGAGCATGATTTTATCCAGCGAAGAATATAAGACGGAAATTGTTCCGGAAACGACAAAGGGCAAACTCTGCCGGAGCAAAATTTTTGCGACGGACAAGGAAAATTTCCACCGCGCGCCTTTGTGTATGACATAAGTAAAAATCATGCAAATTGCGACCACGGCACTGTCGAGCGTTGTAGAAAGCGCAAACCAAAGGATGCTTTTGCCTGCGACAAGCAGATACACTTTGTATAGCTGCATCAAAATGTATGCAACCAGGGAAATGATCGTGGGATATTTTGATTCCAGCCTTGACTGGTAATAATATGTGATATGATCGAACGAAGCCAGAACCAGCGTTCCCGACTGCAGCAACGCACAAAACCACATGATCGTATCGTTGCGATTGAGGACTACGACCGTACCGAAAACCGCAAAATAGGCGACAGCGGACGAAATAAGCTGCAGCGTTATAGCTGTTCCGATGATCTGACCGCTCTTTTCCCGATCGGCGATCAATTCTTTCACGATAATATTGTTTAACCCGAGATTGGACAGCGCCGTAAAGACGGTAATGATGGTCGTAACATATCCGATGATGCCGTAATTGCTCGGGCCGAGATATTTTGCCGTCAGGATACTGATTACAAACCCTACCAGCGATTTAATGATCTGTCCGCCGATAATCCAGGATGTATTTTTTAAAAATTTATTTTTCATTGTTTTCTGAAACGCCGAATAATTCACCGGCAAACAGCCGCCCTTTCAACGGCGTTCATCTGCCATACTGTTGTTGCCTTCCGTTCCGTGTCCGCGGCAGCAATTTTTTATTCCTGCCCGATAACAATTCCATTTTCTAAAACAGGCCAAACGCGCCGCCGAAAATTATTGCGGACGCTCGGGCTCCCGCCCGTCATCTTTCGGTCTTTCCCTCCAGAAATTTTGCAGGATCTTTGCTTCGGAACAAATGCCGTGTTCGATTTTTATATCTTTTTTTTCGATCAGCCTTTCATACAGCATCCGAAGCCGTTTTGCCGCGACGTCTGCGTTCCATTCTTCCGCGATCGTATCATAAGCGGCTTGTCCGATCTTCTTTCGCAATGCGCCGTCGTTTACGAGCCGCTTTACAATGCCGTACATCTCATCCGTATCTTTGTAATTGTAAATAAACCCGTTTACGCCGTCATCCACCAAAAACGGAACCGAACCGATCGCATGACATGCGACCACCGCACAGGCGCTGTTCATTGCTTCATTCAGCACGGCGCCCCAGCCCTCATTAAAATCGCTCGTAAAAAGAAATATGTCCGCATTTTCCATGTATTGGCGCACTTGTTCGGGGTGCATGGCCCCGTGCAGAAAAACATAGCCGTTCAGCCCCGCTTTTTCAGCCATCTCCGCCACAGAATCCTGCATCGGGCCTGAACCTATCATATCCAGCTGAAACGCAAAGCCGTCGTTTTTGAGCCGCTCGGAGATCTTGACCGCAATTTCCGGATGTTTCCAATCCAAAAAGCGCCCTGCCCACAGGATCTTTACTTTGCCTTTCTGACTTTTCCCCGCCAAAAGCTGATCGACATCATACTTCACCGTTTCGGGAAAATATCCCCACTTAAAACATTTACCTTTAAAATTATGATAGATACTGCAATCGTAAGCCGTGTAAGCGCTCGCGCAGAGCATGTATACTTTGAAAAAATTAAAATATTTTCTGTGCAGAAGATTGCTGAGAAAATGATGCAGATCGCGATACGGACGGATGTCCCCGTCGCCCGTTTTAAACCACCTTTCGCTGTACAAAAAGACGGGTTTGTTTCGCAAAACACGAAGCCGAAGCCATTTCATGGGGCACGAGCCCGCAACGACAAGATCGGCTTCCCCGATCAGCTTCATGGCCTTTCGGAATTGCTCTTTACTTTCATAAGCCCGCACGATCCATGGAGCAGCGGTATTCATGTCTTGCCACCCGCCCTGCATACGATCGCCTTCCATCGGTTCGCTCGCTATGAAAGTATAATCGGTATCGGGAAGCGCCGCCAGTGCGCGCGATAAATAAAGCTGATGATGATTCATATAATTGGAACAAAAGACGATTTTCATCTGCGCGACTCCTGAATTTTACTGTCCGCCGATCCCGTTTTTGAAGGCTCAAACAGCGGCTTTTGCACCGTCCCCGAAGAATATACTTCATTCAGTTTCGCCGTCATTCCGTTTAAAAGAAAAAACAACAGCAACATCAGCGGGACTCCGTCCAAAATCGTCTCGATCATGCAGTTGATCATGATCGAAGCATACTCGGAAAGCAAAATATACCGCAGGGAAACGGGCACTTTTTTATTTTTAAACAACTTCACTATATTCACAAAAGTCATGACTGTATAAGCTAAATATAGCAGTCCGACGAGGATCCCCGCGTTCTGTATGATATCCAGCCAAAGATTGTGCGCATAGTTTCCGCATAACTGCCGAAACTCGGCACCGCCGAACGGGTATTGAAACATATACGCCAACGTTCTGTACCAATAGGTAAACCGCGGATCCAGTCCGCTGCTCTCATCCCGATTAAAAAGAGGTGAGTTCAATATCTTTTCGCGTATTCCGAAAACATTGAAAATAAAGACGATCAGCAGCAAAAAAAACGCGGCAACCAGGAAAAGAAACACATATTTGAGTTTATGCGGCGTTTTTCTGTTTTCTGCAATAAAAACGATCAGTATGACCAGAAAAGACAAGGCAGGCAACAGCATACCCGTTCTCGTTGCCGTCGCCATGGAGTTAAGAATGGTAGCGGCAAACAGAAATACCGCCAAAATCTTAATCAGCTTTCCGCGCATAACAAACAAAGCGGGAAAAAATAAGGCGACTCCCATCGTAAAAAATACATTTTGCTGCGTGGCCGCCAGATAACTCCCCGTCCAGATATCGATCGGGTTGCGCCCCTGCGTCGCAAAATCATGATTGATAAAGTTGATAAATCCATGCAGGAACATTCCCAAAGCAAGGACTAAGATCAGCGCAACATTTTTCTTTGTGTTCCCTGCCCCCATCACCGATCCGATCCCATACATGACAGGAACACCGAAAACCCATTGGAAAATTACGGACGGATCCGCGCCATAATTGAAAGAATAGAAAACGATATACAAAAGAAAAGTAACAACGAGCACCAAGTATTCCGCATTGAAAGTTATCGGAACGTTTTTCTGCACCAAACGAATCAGCCAAAGCACCGCAAGAACCGCGATGTATTCGGATTGCTGACCTAAAAAACGAAAAGCAAGCAAAAACAAAACGAGAAACATCAAAATCTCGATCATAGAAAAATGATTCTCTTTTTTGATAAGTTCCCTCATCGTGTTCATTTCTTTTACCTGCCTGTTACTGCTGTTTATCTTCCCAGGATCTGTTCATAAAGATCGATATAATTTCTGCCCATCTGCTCTTTCGAATACATGCTTTTCGCTTCCCGGGCAAACTCGCCGCTATTTTCCCTTATTTTCTCAAGCTTTGGCAGCGCGTCCAAAACCCCTTTGTAATCTCCCTGCTCCAGAACGACCCCGTTCTCCTCGGTAAGCATTTCCGCCGCGCCTCCGGTCCTGTAACAAACGACGGGAGCGCCGCAAGCCAAAGCTTCCAGATTTACGGTGGGGAAATTATCTTCGTATGTTAAATTGACAAAGGCATACGCCCTGCTGTAGAGTTCTGCCAGCTGATTCTGATTTTCCGTACGGCAGATCCCGATAACGTTTTCGGGCAGAAGCTTTTTCTGCTCCTGTGAAACGCCGACGAGCACCAACCGATAGGGATCGTCCAGAATTTCAGCCAATTTCAAAAAATCGGAAAATCCTTTGCGTTCCGTAAAAGGCGCAGCCACTCCCAGCAGGATCTTTTTGGACAAATCGATTGTATCCTCACAAGTATGCGCATCCGTCGGCGAAAAAATTTCCGTATTGATGCCGTTTCGGATGACCCTGATCTCATATTCTTTTAAAAACGATTGCTCCGCCAACTCTTTCAGCCAGTCGCTCGGCGTTACAAGCGTCATATCTTTCACACCCGTAAAAGCCATCTTTTTTATGCGGAACAGCTTGCGCGTGCAGTCCAAAGGCACAATCATGCCTGCGCTTTTCAGATCCGGACAATTCCCGCAACCTGTCTTCCAGCGTTCGCAGCCCGATCTTTCAAAATGAAAACATCCGCCCGTAAACGCCCAGCAGTCATGCAAAGTCCATACGGTTTTCAGGTTTTCCTTTTTAATGTAACGGAACAAGAGCCTATAATTGAGTGCATGGCTGTGTATGTTGTGCAAATGCAAAAGATCGGGAGAAAATTTTTTCAGCGCACGGATCATTTTTTTTGTGGAAAAATACGAACCCCACTCGTCCAAACCTAAGTACATGGACAGAAATTTATGCACACGGTAGCCGAATTTTGTATGAATTTTCTTTACGAAAGCCGCATTTTTGTATTTATGGCTGACAAACGCGAGTTTTTCATCCTCTTCCCCCAATGCGGAAAAGATATCCATCATAATTTTGCCGGTACTTCCGTTGTCACAGATATTGATTTGCGCTATCTTCATTATTTACTCCGTTGCCGACAGAAAATCGAGTATCCTCTTCGCCTGTGCCTTGGAATTTTTCGTTTTTAATACGAATTCGCGGCCCCGCGCGGCCTTCGTTAAATACATATCGTAGTCCCCGTATAGAATATTTAAAATGGAATCTTTCATGCTTTCCGGCGTGTATTCGGGTATATAGTTCAGATAAATATCGTATTCATGCGGTATTCCTGCCAATTTATACATCAATACGGGCCTGCCGCTGGATAAATACTCCATTGTTTTGGAAGGAAAACTATACTTTACGAATTCGCCTCGATTCGGACGCGGATTAATCAGCAATGAAGCCTTTCTTTGATATTCAATCGCCTGCTTTCGCGGCACATTGCCGTAAAATTTAATCCTTTGATCTCGCTCCGCCCGCCGTTTGACTTCCTCTACTTCGCCGATTCCGCCACAAATCCATAGCTCTATATCCTTCTGCGGTATTTTGTCAAACGCGTCTAATAAAGTTAAAATGCCATACTCTCTATTCAATACCCCTGTATACAAAATAATTTTTTTATTTGACGGTTCCGCGGCGACAACGGAATTGTTCACGCCATCTATATTGGAATAAATGCCCTCCATGACTATATAATCTTTATCGACACCCAAGGGGACCTTCATCAATTCCGTTAAAAATACATATCTATCGGCAGACTTCAAATATTTGAATATCTTTTTCGCCGCGTGCAAAACATATATGCGTTTCCACCACGCTTTCGGTAAAATTCCAAATTGTCCCGGCAGATCGGTAATAATGGGACATATTTCAATGTTTTTATACTTTTTTTTGATTTTACTGCATGCATGAATATACGGTTCATACACATTGTAAGTAATAATTTTAATATCTTCGTTCCGGTTTTGCTCTATATATTTTGTAAGTTGTTTACAAACATTTTTATAACGCGTAAATTGTTTTAAAACGGGCAAATTGATACATGATATCGTAACGCCGATGTCTTTTCCTTCGTACACAAACGGGCTTTCTTTGAGAAACAACTCGTCGTAACCGCTTCCGAATGTTCCCACGGGCAAACTATTGATTAAAAAGATATCTGCAAGTGTCTGATTTTCATAAAATCCGTCCAAAACGGCGTATTGAAAAGTATTGCTCGCGTTTTGGATCATTCCGCGCACTTTCTTTTTATAAAAATCTTCTTTTTCTCTTTCAAATAAGAGCGAAAGAAACAGGATTTTCATGAACTCTTATCTCCAAAATTTTGAATTAAACGAGCAAGACGTTCCGAATCATTAAACGTAAAAAATTTTACACAGGAATAACCGTCGCAGATCTCATGCGAAAATTCCGTATCCGAAGCTAGAATCGGCGATCCCGCGGTTTTTGCTTCCAAAAGAGGCAATCCGAATGTTTCGATATAACTCGGGAAAATTAAGCCATGCGTTCCGTACAATTCATAGACGCGCGCTCTCGGCAAAGAGCCTACCCATTCAATATTGAGTTGTTGCGTTTGACATTTTTCGTACAATTTCCGAATATGCTCGTTCTCATTGCCCTGCAACGTAAACATAATTTTATACTCCGAAAAACCGACCTGTTTCAGTCGAATACATGCATCCACGATAACCGCGTGATTTTTATACACGCTCGCACTTGCCGGATAAAAATAACAATTTTTTTCCGTTGCACAAAATGTTTTTAAGGATGCGGCATCTATTTTTGGCGGGCGCACCGATATTTTGCATTCCGGCACTTTACATTGCCGCACAATCGCATTTTTTATCCACTGTGTTTGTACAATAATTTCATCCGCCCGTTTGCAGGATCTTTTGATCATTCTGCCGATAATATTTTGATAGATCCACATCTTACGGTCTTTTACTGAAAAACGGTACCCTGCAAAAGGCAGAGGCTGATGCATATATAAAATTTGTTTACACTTGCAGCTTATACATATATTTTGCAGATTCAAAACAATATCCGGTTTAAATTTTTGAACAATACGCGGAGCAGTTATTTTATCGAATCGATATCTATGAAACCAGCTCTTTTTAATGTCGGGATAATTTTCTACCAAAATATTGTCGCGCGATTCCAATTTTGCCGCAGACAGAATAAACTTCCACTCGATTTCCCGATGCTGCGCCGCATACTGATACGCTTCATGCAATACCGTTAACGCCCCGCCGCTCTGCGCGGCGACATCGTAAACAAGAATTTTCATTCCTTTCTCCACGTCGTAATATTGACGATCTTCGCGTACGACTGAATGATTTTAACGACTTTGAGCGATACGTTCGTATCGGCGTAATCCTCCGCCATGACATACGGTTCCTTGTTTTCATACATGGATACCGCCATGTCCATCGCCTGGCAGATGTCTTTTTCCGTGATCCCGCCGATCACGATGCTGCCCTTGTCCAAAACTTCGGGGCGCTCCGTACTCGTGCGGATCAGCACGGCAGGGAATCCGAGCATGGCACTCTCTTCACTCAATGTGCCGCTGTCCGAAAGCACGCAATAACTGTTCATCTGCAATTTATTGTAATCCATGAACCCGAACGGTTTCAGCGTCTGCACCAACGGGTGAAATTGGAAGTTGCGTTTTTCGATGAATTTTCTGCTTCTCGGATGCGTGCTGTAAATGACGGGCATCCGATACGTTTCCGCAATATGGTTGATCGCCGTCATCAGGCTCATGAAATGCTCTTCGTTGTCGATGTTCTCTTCCCTGTGCGACGAAAGCAGAATATACTTATGCGGCTGCAATCCCAGCGTTTCTAAAACTTTGCTCTCCTCGATCTTGCCGCGGTATTCTTTCAGAACTTCGCGCATGGGCGAACCCGTTACGAACATCGTCTTGCCGTCGATGCCCTCGCTGAGCAAGTAGCGGCGGCTGTGTTCGGTGTACGGCAGATTGATATCGGAAATCGCGTCCACGATCTTGCGGTTGATCATTTCGGACACATTCCAGTCCCAGCAGCGGTTGCCTGCTTCCATATGAAAGATGGGGACTTTGAGCCGCTTTGCCGAAATGGCGGAAAGCGCGCTGTTCGTATCTCCCAAAATCAGCACCGCGTCCGGCTTTTCTTTTTCGATCACTTCGTAAGACTTGGCAATGATATTGCCCATCGTTTCGCCGAGATCTTTGCCGACGCTGTTTAAAAAATAATCGGGCTGACGCAGTTCCAGATCTTTGAAAAACACTTCGTTGAGGGTATAATCCCAGTTCTGACCCGTATGCACCAGCACATGGTTAAAGTATTTGTCGCAGGCCTTGATGCAGGCGCTCAGGCGTATGATCTCGGGACGCGTGCCCAGGATCGTCATGACTTTCATTTTTTCCATTTTCATACCTCTTCATAAAAGGTATCCGGATTCTGCGGATCGAAAGGCTCGTTCGCCCACATGACCGTTACCATATCCTCTTCGCCGATATTTTCGATGTTGTGCGTGTAACCGCAGGGAATATCCACAGCCTGCAATTTTTCGCCGCTGACAAAATATTCATACACCTGCGTTTCACCTATTTTACGGAACCGTATGACCCCTTTGCCTTTCACGACCAAAAATTTTTCATTTTTTGTGTGATGCCAGTGATTCCCCTTCACGATATGCGGGCGGGAAATATTTACGGATACCTGTCCCTGCCCGTCTGTGCGCAAAAATTCGGTGAACGATCCGCGCGCGTCGCAGTGCATGTTCAGATCGTACGCAAACCCGTCCTCGGGAAGATAGCTTAAATATGTCGAATACAGCTTTTTCTGAAAATCGTCGTTCATGTCGCAGACGGAAAGATTTTTGCGGCTATCGCGATAAGAATACAAGGAATCGACGATCTGCCCGAGCGTTACCGTATGCGTTACGGGAACGACGCAGAATCCTTCTTCGTCGCGCGTGCATTCTCCGTCCAGACATGCCGCAAAACTTTGTGCGACATCGTCGATATAGACAAGCGTGAGCGCCGTTTCGCGGTTATTCACCGTGATCGGCAACCCGCGCGAAATGTTGTAACAGAAAGTGATGACGGCACTGTTGTAATTCGGACGTCCCCACTTTCCGTAAACGTTCGGCAAACGGAAAATATATGTCTTTGCCCCTGTTTCCTGCCCGTAGCGCAACAGATAATCTTCCCCTGCCTTTTTGCTTTTGCCGTAATCGTTGTCCAGTTTTGCCTGTACGGAAGAAGTCAGAAGGACAGGCGCAGGATTTGCGTGTTTTTTTAAAAGTCCCAGAAGTTTCGTGGTCAGCCCGAAATTTCCTTCCATGAATTCCGAAACGTCCTTCGGGCGATTGACTCCCGCAAGGTGCATGACAAAATCGCAATCCCTGCAATAATCGTCCCACTCTTTATCCGTCGTTTCCACGTCCGCGGGGAAAATCTCCAGCCCCTCTCGTTTTTTCAGAAAAGCGATCAGATTTTTCCCGATAAAACCGTTCGCTCCCGTAACGAGGATCTTCTTTACCGGTTCTGCCATCCCGCCAGCTCCTCTTTGATATAATCCAGCGTGAGAAGTTTTTCTTTTACCTTCTCCACGTTCAGCTGTGTGGTATTGTCCGAATTGTATTCTTCGGTCAGGCGCGTGAGCACGTTGCCTTTTTTGAAATAGTTGTCGTAATTGAGGTCGCGGTTATCGGCGGGAACCCTGTAAAAATTCCCCATATCCACCGCTTTGACAGCTTCTTCTTTGGTCAGCAATGTCTCATACATTTTTTCGCCGTGGCGGATCCCGATGATCTTGATCTCGTTATCCGCATGGAAAAGCTCCTTGACTGCCTGCGCAAGATCCCTGATCGTGCAGGCAGGCGCTTTCTGTACAAAGATGTCTCCGCTGTGTCCGTTTTCAAAAGCGAACAGAACGAGATCGATGGCTTCTTCCAGGCTCATGATATACCGCGTCATGTTGGGTTCGGTAACCGTGAGCGGTTTGCCCTCTTTGATCTGCTGAATGAACAGCGGTATGACCGAGCCGCGCGAACACATCACATTCCCGTAACGCGTGCCGCAGATCATTGTCTTATCTTCGCTGACCGTGCGGGATTTGGCGACAAAGATCTTTTCCATCATCGCTTTGGAAGTGCCCATCGCGTTGACGGGATACGCGGCTTTGTCCGTAGAAAGGCAGATGACCTTTTTCACGCCCGCTTCGATGGCGGCGGTCAGAACGTTGTCCGTTCCGAGACAGTTGGTTCGCACCGCTTCCACGGGGAAAAATTCACAACTGGGCACCTGTTTGAGCGCCGCCGCGTGGAAAATATAATCCACGCCGTGCATCGCGTCGCGCAGGCTTTGGATATCGCGCACGTTGCCGATATAATATTTAATCTTGTCGTTGTTGTATTCATGCCGCATATCGTCCTGTTTTTTCTCGTCGCGGCTGAAAATGCGTATCTCCTTGATATCGGTATTCAGAAATCTTCTCAGAACGGCATTGCCGAAACTGCCCGTGCCGCCCGTGATCAATAACGTTTTTCCTTCAAACATACAGATTCTCCTTTCTCTTTACTTGCCCTGTATAAATGTTTCGAGCTTTTCTATATTCTTTTTCACATCAAAATGTTGCGCAAGATATTTCTTTCCGTTTTCTCCCATCGTTCGCAGCGCCGCCCTGTTTTCAACAAACCAGCGCACGCACGCCTTGAAATCTTCCAAACTGCCGCTGTAACACCATTTGCCGCACTGTGCTTGTTCGAGCAGATCTTTTACGTCGCAGCTTTTGTCCGTACAGGCAAATACGGGCATTGCGTTGCCGAGATAAGACAGGATCCGCGAAGGATAATTCGGGATCGTAAAACGCTTGTCCAGCACGACCATACCCACGTCGCATTGCGCGCAGAGCTGCTCGTACTCATCTTTCGGCAGCGCGTCCAGCGCCGTAACGTTTCCGAGCCCTCGCAGAGCGCGGAAAAATTTCTCCTTTTCCCCGCCTTTGCCCACCATGACAAAATGCACTTCCTGTATATCACGGCACTGCGCGATCGCTTGCGCCAGAAAATCCAGCCCCTGCGGTTTTCCGAAATTGCCGCCGTAAACAAAGACAAGTTTCTCTTTGTCTATTCCGTATTTTTCAAAAATCTTTCGGGAAGGATCCCGCTCGATATTACATTCGTCCGCACGCACCGCATTGGGAAACAATTCGATCTTGTCCCGATCAAGATAAGGTTCGTGTCGGATGAGGTAAGAAATATTCGCCGGGCTCATGCAGCCGATACGGTCGGAATATCGATACAGCTTTTTTTCCTTGGCTTTGAAAAACCGATACAAGATCCCTCGCAGGCCGTGTTCGGACAAAATGCCGAGATCGACGGCATTCTGCGGAAAAATATCTTTGAGCATGAGATAGGATCTGCAATGAAACGTTTTTTTGCAGTACGCGATCACGCCCGCCAACGTAATGGGAGGCGTTGCATACAGGACGAGATCGAACTGTTCCTTTTTGAGGTATTTAGCGACCGCCCTGCGGATCATTCCTTCCAGCCGCAGCAACACAAGCCCTTTTTTGATAAAATTCACCCCGAACTGGTTCGGGACTTTTATTTTCAGCTTCGGTATCTTTCCTTCAGTAAATTCCGTCTTCGGATAACGGCTGTCCGCACAGCACAGAGTGATTGAATGACCGCGTTCCGCCAAAGTGTTGATCAGATCGGAATAAATGCCGCGCTGCGACAAATCGATATCCTGCTCAGATAAGTAAAGTATTTTCATAATATCCAAAAATCATAATTTCAAGGCGCTGCGATAAAAATCGACTAATTTTTCTGCCGCAACGTCTATATTGTATTCACTGTCTGCAATCGATTTCAAGACGGAGCTGCGCTCTCTGTTTCGAAAGGACAAGATCTTGTCGATCCACAAATCTTTTTGCAACGGAAGACGAAAAATATTGTCCGCAATCGCCGCGGTCGGAATCGTATCCGAGACGACGACCGGCAGCCCGCTGCAGGCCGCTTCCAGATAGGCCACACTCATTCCTTCGAATTGCGAAGGGAACGCAAACACATCAAAAGCCTGCAAAACCTTTTCGACATCGCTTCGGTTTCCTAAAAATATAACTTTATCCGCAACGTTCAGCTCTGTGCAGAGCTCATATACGCTCTGCTTTGTTTCTCCTTCCCCCACAAAAATGAGTCGCGCATTCTTGATACTCTTCAAAATTTCGGGCATCAGCGAAACGAGAAATTTCTGATTTTTTCGTTCCTGAAACGAACCGATATGCCCGATCGCAAACTCCTGCCCGTCCTGATCCAGCCCCAATTCGGCGCGGATCGTCTTGCGGACTTGCGGATCGTAATCAAACTTTTTAAAATCGATCGCGTTCGGCAAAATGACATACGGATCTTTTTTTCGGAACAGCCACTTTGCGGCGGCATCGGAACACGCCAGCCGATCCGTAACCACAAGCGGAAGAAAGGGTTTCAGCAAATAATGCTGCCATTTCACAATACAGCTTGAATTGTGGGAATGTGCAATCCTGCATTTGCATTTTCCCCGTTTTGCCGCCCACAGATCCAAAAAGGCGCTTGCAGAATTGGTATTGCTGTGGACAATATCATAGCCGTTTTCCGAAACGATTTTGCTCAACTGCTTCACATAACGCAAAGGATGTCTTGACTTGACAGGCAAATGATATACATGCGCTCCCAAACTTTCCGCTACCTTGTCGAACCTGCCGGGAGCGGGCCCGGAAATAAAATCAAATTGTACCTGTTCCCTGTCGATATGGCTGTAAAAATTCATGATCACACTCTCAATACCGCCATAATTCATGGAACCTATCACTTGCAAAACCTTTATCATGATCTCACCAATTCCAATATTTCCCGAATATCCGCAACAATCTCGTCCGGAACGATGTCATTTCTGTATTCCGCGTCCTGATACAACCCGCCTGTTCGAATCTGCACCGTCTTCAAAGGAAGATATTCTTTGACCGCAAAATCCTTTTGGGGATTGTCCCCGACATACATCATTTCTTCCGTACGTACATTTAATTTCCGTGCCATTTCCTCAAAAGAGCGCGGATGCGGTTTGCGGTATTCCCTGCCGATCTCGTCGGTAACGATGATCGCGTCGAAATACGCTTCCGCCCCGAGCGCTCGTATCTTCGCGCGCTGGGAAAAGGGCCGCCCGTCCGTAATAATCCCCGTTTTAAAGCCGTTTTGCCGCAAATACTGCAATACGTCTTTCGTTTTCGGATAAAATTCCAGCTTTTCGGGCTGATTTTTCCGATATGTGTCAACCGCATCCTCTACAGCCTTTTCCGGCAAAGATTCGCTGCTGCAGAGGCGATCGAATACACCCATTCTGTCCTCATCAAAAATCGTGCGGATCTTTTGGTAAGCGTTTTTCACGCCGTACAAACCTTCCAAAACCGCCGCCGCCTTTCGGAACCCGTCTTCCGCATACGAAATTTCGGGATACAGCGTATCGTCCAAATCAAAAACGACTGCGCGGATCATAGCGTATCGATCCTTATGCTGGAATCAAATCTTGAATAGACGGCGCCGTCGGCATAATTTTCATGATAAGAAAGCTTTTCGCCGCAGAGCAGACGGTACAGATTTTCACAGCTGTCCGCCCCTGCCATGATGCTCATGGGAGCACCGCCGCCGAAGCGCGGATTGATCTCAATGTAGCGGAAAATTTTATCTTCGCCCAAAAATCCCTGCACCGTAATGTGCCCGATCAGTCCTAGTTCTTTTACGAGCCGCTTCACATCCGCAATGATCGCCTCGTTTTTATCGATCTTCCCTTTCAGGATTTCGCCGCTGCGCGTCTGCTGTCGGATACGCGGAACGACCGTAATAATATTGCCTTCAAAATCCGCAAAACAATCCACCGTATATTCCGTTCCGATCACAAACTCCTGCAAAATGGGATGATCGATATAGGAGAGAAAAAACGCCAGTTCGCGCTTGTTGTTTACTTTGAAAGCATTGATGCTTGAACTTCCGTCGAACGGCTTGATAAACAGCGGGAAAGAATAATCTTCCGCGGCTACCATATCTGCCGTAATCACCTTGGGAAGCGCAAACCCGTGCGCACGGATAAATGCTGCCGTTTTGACCTTGTCGCAGCAAGTTTCTACGCTCTTAAATTCCGAGATCAGAACCTTTGCACCGCTTTCCTCTTCGATCTTTTCCCGATTCTGCGCCAGAATTTCAAGTTCCGTATCGATCGTGGGAACGACAAGCGAAATCTCGTTTTCACGGCAAAGCCTGATCACCGCGCCGATGTAACCTTGCGTTCCGATGCGCGGAAGAAAAAAATGTTTATCCGCAAAATAGAGTGCCGGGGCTGAATCGCTCAGATCCGCCGCACAGACCTTTCCTTTCAGGTGCAGTCTGTCGCGCGCCGCCTTGAAACAATTCACGAGCTCGACCCGTCTTCCTGCGCTCAGAATCAATATATTTATTTCTTTGCTCATAATCATTTTGCACCCTTTTCGCTCATATGCGCGGACAAGCAAGCGTCTTCTTCTGTCTTTGACGGTGCACGATTATCCTCGTTACCCGTAAAAAATTCCATGGTCGCCTGTCCTTCCTGATTGATCCCCTCGCGGCGCAAAACTTTGACCGCCGTCAGAAAAATGATCTTCATATCAAAGAAAAAGGACATTTTCTCAATATATTCGATATCTTTATCGAATTTCTCCTGCCAGCTGATGCCGTTCCTGCCGCTGACCTGCGCCAGGCCCGTAAGCCCGGGCCGAACCAGATGTCTCTGTTTCTGATAATCGTTATAAAGACTTAAGTACTGCACGAGCAGGGGTCGCGGCCCGACCACGCTCATCTGTCCGAAGAAAATATTGAAAAGCTCCGGAAGCTCGTCGACCGAAAGTTTCCGCATGATCCTGCCGAAACGAGTCAGCCGCATTTCGTCCGGCAAAAGATTGCCGTTTTTATCCTTCGCCTGCGTCATTGTGCGGTACTTGATCAGACTGAATATTTTCCCGTCCTTTCCCGGTCGTTTCTGCACAAAAAACGGATTCCCTTTCATAGCGATCGCCACAACGGGCGTGAACAGGCAGAAAAAAGGCAAAAGCACTACGATCGCACAGCCGCTGGAAAACAAATCAAAGCTGCGCTTGACAAAACGTTTGAACCAGTTCGGCCTTTTGACTGTTTTATATCCCGCCGCGCTCTTCTGCGCGGCGGGCGCAGGGATTGCCTGCGCCGTATTTATTCCTTCATTCATGATTTTCCTTTCCGGAAAGCGGCGTTGCCGCCCTTTTATTTTTCTTTGCTGTCGATGACGCGGTTGACGATATCCGCAACATACCGCACCTGTTCATCCGTCATCTTGCTGTCGCTGGGCAGACAGAGGCTGCGCGAAAACAGATCTTCACAGACGCTTCCTGCGCCGACCTCTTTTTGTTCGGCATCACTCAACTGCGTAACAAAGCCGCAATTTTTGAAAACAGGCTGGGTATGCATCGGCTTCCATGCGGGACGGCTCTCCACGTTCTCTTTCGCAAGAGCCTGAATGATATCCATAAACGTCGTCTTGCAGCCGCGCGCCAGTGTCGCGCCCGTCAGCCAATACGTCGGCTCACTGTCTTTGAGCGTCGGCACGAGCGAAATGTACGGATTGCCGCGAAACGCCTCTTGATACAGATCATGGATATGCCGCTTTTGCGCAACGCGTTCGGGCAGGACTTTCAGCTGTCCTCTGCCGATCCCCGCACAAATATTGCTCAGTCTGTAATTATATCCAACTTCTTCGTGCTGATACCATGGAAAATTTTCGCGCGACTGCGTTGCCCAGAACAATACCTTATCGTGCGTTGCCTGATCGTTGCACATCAGCATTCCGCCGCCGCTCGTGGTGATGATCTTGTTCCCGTTAAAAGAAAAAATCGAAATATCGCCGAAGTTCCCCGTCTGCACCCCCTTATAGGTCGCACCCAGACTCTCCGCCGAATCCTCCAGAACAGGCGTCCCGTGTGCGCGCGTAACGGCGAGGAGCTCGTCGTAACGCGCAGGCTGTCCGTACAGGTTGACGATCACGACCGCCTTAGGCGAAGGGTATTTTTCATACGCTCTTTCCAATGCTTCCGGGCTCATATTGTAACTTTCATAATCACTGTCAATAAAGACAGGTTTTGCCCCGAGATAAAGGATCGGGTTGCAAGAACCGCTGAAAGTAAAGGATGAACAAAATACAACGTCCCCTTCCTTGACACCCAGATATTTCAGTCCCAAATGAATGGCTGCCGTACCGCTCGAGAGCGCAACGGCGCTTTTTCTGCCGATATAGGCACACATTTCCTTTTCGAACATTTCCACGTTTTTCCCCAAAGGAGCGATCCAATTGGTGTCAAACGCTTCCTGAATGTATTTCATTTCTTCTCCGCCCATATGCGGAGAACTCAGATAAATTCTCTCTTTCATGTTTCTGCCTCAATATCCCGTTTTCTTGCTTTTCCTGTCTGCCACATAAAAAGCAGATCCCGAAAAGCTTTCCGAAAAAACGAATTTTTCCCTGCGGGCATTCTTTCCTCTGTTGTACTTACAAATTGTCTCGTTCCATTTTAGCACAGAATACATTTCAAATCTATTAAAACAATGAAAAAACAATAAAATTTCGGTGAAAATAGCCGAAAAAATATTTTTCGAACCATTTTACGACTTTTACGGTCCCCCTTACCTTAAAATTTGGTAATACTTTGCCCGCACGACCGAAAGGAACACAAAACAAAAAATCCGCTCCCGTTTATTTTAACACAGGGGAGCGGATATCAATTACTGACCATTGCATAAACGCGGGATTATCTGTTTTGTAAACGATCTTATTTCGAAATTTTTGTTTTTCAGGATTCGGAACTGTCTTTGTTCGGTTCGGATTGCGGATCGTCGCCCTGTTGCGTCTGAGCGCTGCCGTTTTTCTGTTTTTTCAATTTCGGAAGGTCAATGATACACACGACAACACAGGCTACAACAAACCCGACGACCAGGCCGCCAAGCACTGCGACGACAGGGCTCACCCCGCCCGTTACTGCCATCTTACTCTGCATGTTGAAATAGGATTCCTGCGCAAAATATTGCGTACAAACCTTTTTAAAGATCTGCGTCTGCTGCTGAAGCTGATCGCTGTAAGAGGCAAGTTTGGCGTCAAAAGTTTTGTTGCGCTGCGCGACCTCCTCTTCCGAAAGCGCCAGATTGTCTTCAATCTGTTTCAGTTCCACTTCGTATAAGGACTGTTCTTCCGCCAACAGGGACGCTTTACTCACAATACTGGAAATCAGTTCCGAGCTCCCGCTGTTTTCTTTCAGATCGTTAATGAGCTGATTGTATGTTCCCAATTGGATGGACATATTATTGATCTTGCTCTGCAAAATTTCTTTCCTGCTCTGTGCCTCGCTCTGGTAGTAGTTAAAATCATAAATATATGCCTTAGCTTCCAGCTCATTTTGAACAGATGTCTGAATTTTTTCGTTAAAAACGGCATCGCAGCGTGTACGGTACAAATCCAGAGTCCCCGTAACAATATTTCCGAGGTCATCCGTATAAGACACGGTATAATACGCCCCTTTTGCCGCGATGATCACGTCATACATATCCAACAGGTATTTATGCTGCAATACCAGAAAATCGATCTTTTCTGCATACGTATTGACATCGCTGTTTTGATAATTATCCAGATACGTTTCATAAGCGGCATCCGCAACCAGCTGCTGTGCGTGCATGACCGGATAACTTGCCACGGCGGCAATAAAATTCTGTGCCTGCTTCGAATCGGAAAAATATGCAGGCGAAACGGTAAGTGTAACAGCCAGATCCGCTCCGGACTCTGCCTGAGACGAAGATAAATCCGATTGCGTGATCGTAATGCCGCCGTTTTCGGTCATGGCAAGAACATCCACGGAGTTGAATTTTCCGCCCGCATCCTGTTTGATCTCATTCAGAACATCATACGAAACAAGATCCTGAATACGGAAAACTGTTCCGTCCGGATATAAGCTCTGCGCGTTTTCGGATTTGAGTCCGGGGAAAGAAATATAACATTTCGCTACATAGCTCTGGCGAGAACTATTGTAATAAAACTGCACGACACAAAACAGCGCAAGCGCGCAGGCAAGCGTTATAATGACCACGATCCAGATCCGTTTTAAAATCACGTGAAAAACATCTCCTGCAGTGATCATATATTGTTGATTTCCCATAGGAATTCTCTCCTTTGCTTGAAAAATTATTGCCGGCCGCCATCAGTTCTGCGGTTTATAAGTCGTAACAAGCTCGGCCAGTAAACTTTTTATCTGATCGGATTCTTCATAGGCCGCCGTATATAGTTTATCCAATTCTGACCAAAGAAAACCCTCGTCGATATCGATGGGATTTGCAATGTTGATCAACCCATTCGCCGTGGTCTGCATGCCCTCTTCGTCCATCAGCCTTTCTTCAAAAAGCTTCTCGCCGGGACGCAGCCCCGTGCACTTGATCTCGATGTCAACGTTCGGTTCCAGGCCGGACAGTCGGATCAGGTTGCATGCCAGATCATAAATACGCACCGGTTCTCCCATATCCAGCACAAAGATCTGACCGCCTTTCGCATAGCCCCCCGCCTGCAGAACGAGGGAAACCGCTTCGGGAATGGTCATGAAATACCGAATAATATCTCTGTGTGTAACCGTTACAGGCCCGCCTTCGGCGATCTGCTTTTCAAACAGCGGGATCACCGAACCGTTCGAGCCCAGCACATTTCCGAACCGCACCGCCACAAAATTTGTTTTGCTGTGCCTGCCGATCGTCTGGATGATCATTTCACAAATCCGCTTGGTCGCACCCATCACATTGGTAGGGTTTACGGCCTTGTCCGTCGAGATCTGAACAAATACTTTCGAACCGTACTTGTCCGCACATTTGGCTACATTCAGCGTACCGATCACGTTGTTTTTGACCGCTTCGTTCGGGCTTGTCTCCATCAGCGGCACATGCTTGTGTGCAGCCGCATTGAACACGATTTCCGGGCGGTATTCGGCAAATACGTTTTCCATTTTGCCTTTATCCCGCACGCTTGCAATGAGTACAAGCAAATTCAGCTTCGGAAAACGCCGCTTGAGCTCCTGTTCGATATCATATGCATTATTCTCATAAATATCCAGAATGATCAGCTGTTTCGGATGATGTCCCGCAATCTGACGGCAAAGCTCGCTGCCGATCGACCCGCCGCCGCCCGTGATCAGAACGACTCTGCCTTCGATGTAACCCACGATCTCGTCAAGATTTACTTTGATCTGCTCTCTGCCCAAAAGATCAATGATCTGCACCGGGCGCAGCGACGAAACACTTGCCGCTCCGCTGACGATTTGGTAAAGTCCGGGTAAAATTTTGACCTTGCATTTCGTCAATTTGCAGATATCAAAAATTTCCTGGATCTTCTTCTTCGGAACGGACGGCATGGCGATCAAAATCTCTTTGATCTCATATTCTTTCGCCAATTCTTTGATTTCCGCCGTCGTACCCACGACCATGACCCCGCAAATGCTCTTTCCCTGTTTTGCAGGATCGTCATCGACGATGCACACGGGATTGTAATCGATTTTATTCGTCGTCTGTATCTCACGGATGAGCATGGTGCCGGCATCGCCGCCGCCAACGATCATGGCTCTTATCTTTTGTTCGTCGCCCTTATTGACCATATACTTCGACGCCACGTAAATACGCTTGGAAAAACGGATCAAAAGCACCAGTATGGTCAGCATGATCGCATACAGAATACAAGTACGTACCCCGCAAACCTGTTTAAAAAAGAAAATATATATAATGTTTACGCCCAGGATACAAAGGTTTGCCGCAAGAACTTTCAGCGTATCAAAGATACCGACCGAACGCAAAGACATCGAATAAAGGCGGAATGCCAGAAAAAAGACGGCCGCCGTTGCAATATTGCAAAGATACCAATATAAAAGATCCCACGCCCAGATGATTTCTCCGTGTACAATGAGCATCGAGATCAGCATAGACAGCGTTACGGCCAAAAAGTCGCAGATCGCTATCACGATGTTATCCCGTTCTTTTAATCGCCCTTTCCTCATAAATTTCTCCGCATAGTAACACAACTGTTTCTTATTCCACCGTAACACTTTTCGCAAGATTCCTGGGCTTATCCACATCCAGGCCTCGCGCAACGCTCACATAATACGCCAGAAGCTGCAACGGGATCACGGAAAGGCTCGCCGTAAAGAGCGGATCCGTCTTGGGCACATACACGGTAAAGTCCGCCTTGTCCTCCACAAAATAATTTCCGGAAGACGTCAGTGCCATCAGATAAGCGCCGCGGCTCTGCACTTCCACCATATTGCTGAGTGTTTTTTCCAAAAGATCCTGTTGGGTAAGCACGCCGATCACCAGCGTACCCTGCTCGATCAGACTGATGGTCCCGTGTTTGAGTTCGCCGGCGGCATATGCTTCCGAATGAATATAACTGATCTCTTTCAGTTTCAGGCTTCCTTCCAGGCTTGCCGCATAATCCATGCCCCTGCCGATAAAGAAAATATCCTTGTTGTTTGCGATCTTCGTTGCGAATTTCTGAATTTCTTCCTTTTTTTCCAGTACGGAAGAAATTTCATCGGGCAACTCCCCGATCTGTGCGATCAGCGATTCATAGCGCTCTTTTCCGATCTTGCCGCGCGCGTAAGCAAACTGCACTGCAATCAGATATCCGGCAGCCAGCTGAGCGCTGTAAGCCTTCGTCGTTGCGACGGCGATCTCCAGCCCCGCTTTGGTATAAAACACCATGTCCGCCTCTCGCGCAATGGACGAACCGACAACGTTGACAATGGCAAGCGTCTGCACACCTCTCGCTTTTGCCTCGCGAAGAGCCGCAAGACTGTCCGCTGTTTCCCCCGATTGGCTGACGACGATTACCAATGTTTTCGACGTCAAAATGGGATCACGGTACCTGAATTCCGAAGCAAGTTCCACTCGCACGGGGATCCTTGCCACGCTTTCGATTGCATACTGCATTACCACACCGGCATGGTAAGCCGAACCGCAGGCGACGATCTGGATCTCCTCAAAAGAACGGATCTTTTCGTCCGTCAGTCCGATTTGTGCGAGATCGATCGCATCTCCGTGCACGGCAGAACGCACCGTATCGCGCACAACGGCAGGCTGTTCATGGATCTCCTTCATCATGAAATGTTTGAAGCCGCCGCGTTCCGCCGCCTTTTCATCCCACGTAACATGAACGAGTTCTTTCTTTATTTCGTTTTTATCGAGGTCATAAAAATCCGCTTTGCCTTTCTGCAGCCGCGCCATCTCCATATTCCCGATATAATACACGTCGCGCGTGTATTTGAGGATCGCAGGAACATCGGAAGCCAGAAAAGTTTCGTCCTTGCCCACTCCGATGATCAGAGGGCTGTCCTTTCGCGCCACATAGATCTCGCCCGGATAGTCGCCGAACAAGATCGCCAAAGCGTACGATCCGCGCGCGCGGAGCATAAAACTTGCGAGCGCGTCCAGCGGATTTTTCCATTTTTTATAATAATAATCGACCAGTTTGATCGCTATTTCGGTATCTGTCTGCGAATAAAACGTGTAACCGGACTTGAGAAGCTTCTGTTGAAGCTCCGTGTAATTTTCAATGATGCCGTTGTGAACGCCGATGATCGTCTTTTCATCATTGAAATGCGGATGCGCGTTTACTTCCGAAGGCTCGCCGTGGGTTGCCCAGCGCGTGTGCCCGATCCCGCAGGTACCCAAAACCGTCCTGCCCGCGTCTGTTTTTTCGATCAGGTTTTTCAGTCTGCCCTTCGCCTTGACCAAAGTTATTTTTCCCGAGTCGCCGCGGACGGCAATCCCTGCAGAGTCATAACCCCGGTATTCCAATTTTTCCAAACCGTTCAGCAAAACAGGCGCCGCCTGTCTGCTGCCCGTATATCCTACGATCCCGCACATATCCAGCCTAAATTGTATATCCTTTTTCTTTGATCACTTCAACGACGCCGTTTGCGATCTTTTCGCAATCTTCTTTCGTCTTAGCCTCCACCATTACGCGCACGAGCGGTTCCGTTCCCGATTCTCTGACCAAAATTCGCCCGTCGTCTCCGAGAATTTTTTCTGCACGCGCAACAGCCGCCCGCACATCCGGATCCTTCTGTGCGGCTTCTTTATCCTCCACGCGTACATTCATGACTACCTGCGGATAAATACGGACCGGCGCCGCCAGCTGCGAAAGCGTCTGCTTCTTTGCCAGCATGACTTCCATCACTTTCAGACTCGTCAGAATTCCGTCGCCCGTCGTAGCATATTTGGAAAATATGATATGTCCCGACTGCTCTCCGCCCAGCCGGCAGCCATGCTGCTGCATATATTCGTATACGTACTTATCCCCGACCGCCGTCTTGACGTAATCGATTCCTTCTTCATCCAGAGCCTTATACAATCCGAGGTTGCTCATCACCGTCGTAACAATGGTATTGGTAACGAGTTTTCCGCGTTCTTTCATATACCTTCCGTAGATATACAGGATCTGATCCCCGTCTACGACATTCCCGTTTTCATCCACACAAAGGCACCTGTCCGCATCGCCGTCATAGGCAAACCCGACATCCAGCCCCTTTTCTTTTACAAGCCTGCACAAGCCCTCTATATGTGTGGAACCGGCGTCTTTATTGACGTTCAGGCCGTTCGGCTCCGCATTGATCACCGAAACTTTTGCCCCGAGTGCTTCAAACACACATTTGGCAATGTTCCATGCCGACCCGTTGGCGCAGTCCAACCCGACGTGCTTTCCCTTGAACGAATACATCCCGATCGAAATCAGATAGGCAATGTATCTGTTTCGCCCTGACGCGTAATCCACGGTTTTACCGATGTTCTCGCGCAAAGCATACGGGATCTCGTCCATCTTTTCGCCGAAAAGCTCCAGCTTTCCGTCCAGATAATCTTCCACGAGCGAAATGGTCTTTTCGTCCATTTTTTCGCCGTTGCTGTTGATAAGTTTGATCCCGTTGTCATAATAGGGATTGTGGCTCGCCGAGATCATGATCCCGCAATCGAAATCATCCACGCGCGCAACATAAGCCACCGAAGGCGTCGTCGTAACATGCAGGATATAGGCATCCGCGCCGGACGCGGCAAGCCCGCCAGCGAGAATGTATTCAAACATATAGCTCGAACGGCGCGTGTCTTTCCCGATCACAATGCGCGCGGGAAGTTCATCGCCGCGGCGGCGTCTGAGCTCATTAAAATAATACCCCAAAAATCTTCCTACTTTATATGCATGTTCCGCAGTGAGCGTCTTATTTGCCTCACCGCGGAATCCGTCTGTTCCGAAATATCGTCCCATTATATTACTTTCCTTACACTCTTCTTATTTTTTGATCACAATTTCATCCGCTTTCTTGTAAATGCCGTTCGCAGGGACATAACCGCGTACAGCCGACAGCGGATAAATGTTCGTATGGCGGCCGATGACCGTTCCGGGATTCAGCACACTGTTGCATCCCACTTCGACAAAATCGCCGAGCATCGCCCCGAATTTTTTTAAACCCGTGCGGATTTTTTCACTACCGACCCGCACTTCCACCGGCGACTTATCCGACTTTATGTTGGATGTTACCGAACCCGCTCCCATATGCGAACGGTACCCGAGAATACTGTCGCCCACATAATTGAAATGAGGGACCTGTACACAATCAAATAAGACCGCGTTCTTCAATTCCACCGAATTTCCGACCACACAGCCGTCTCCGATAAGCGCGCTTCCGCGGATAAATGCACAATGCCGAACTTCCGTATCCGCCCCGATAATGCAAGGAGCGCCAAGATAAGCCGTCGGCGCAATTTTTGCCGTCTTATGTACCCAGACCTGCGGTCTGATCTCATTGTAATTTTCGTCCAATGCCGCACCGCAGGATATAATAAAATCTTTCAGCCCTGCCAACGCTTCCCACGGATATTCAAACTTTGCAAGATATTGTTCCGCTTTTGTATGCGTCAGATCGTATAATTCCGCTATTGTTATATCTGCTTTTTGCATTCTTTTCTCCAAACTGTACGCTCTTTTTACTCCTTGTACAGCGCGTACTTACTCATATTACAGTAAACCAAAGAGATTTTACACCTTTTTCCCTTTTTTGTCAAGGTCGCACACATGACGCTTATGTGAATGTTCTGTGTAATAAACAAAAACAGATTCTTTCAAAATAATGTTTTTTGTAAAAAAACAAAAAGCTCTTTTTTACCCCCAGGCCGCGCATCTCTATACAATTTTCTCAAACGAGGCGCGTCTTGTTCGTTTTTCTGCTTTTACGGCACGCAGGGCAGCCGTTTTAAAATGTTTTTCGTCATATCCAAAAAATGCAAATCACCCTGATGCATCGGGATATCCCGATTTTCAAGGCTGATCTGCATTTTTCGTCTCAGATTGTTTTGCTTTTTTTTTCATAATCCTTTTCGCACAGAGCGATCAGCATAGAATAGACCAAAGTCGGAAAAACATGAAACAAATGATTGTCTGCCATGCTCATTGCGCTCAGCACCAGGATCACCAGAAAGAAAAATATACGTTCCACGCTCGTCTTGCGGAAGATGAGCACAGCTCCCTGTGCAAGATGGAATATATACGCCGCCAACCCTACGATGCCGCAGGAAGCCAGCATTTGGACAAAGGTATTGTGATACATATCCGGGAATACCCAGTTTTCGATCTCGTAAGACCAATCCGGCGCGATCGGGGTATAAAATCCGACGCCGAATATCGGAGCCCGCAGAAAATTCTTTAAACCGTTTATCCAGATCTCCCAACGTCCCGAATCATCAAATCCGAATTCGAAATAATGGCGGAAAACATCCCACAACTCGGTCGGCAGTACCACACACAAAATGGCTGCCGCCACAAAAACGATGTTAAAGATCCGCACAAAAAGCCTGTAACGTCCTTTTACGCTCAGCAAAATCATGCAGGCCACCAGGATAGCCCCGCCGACCAAAGCGGAAGTACGGCTCAAGGAACGGACGACCCCAACAAAAACCAGTAATCCGAAAATGTAATACGCCGGCCCGTACTTGCTTTTATAAGCAAGATAGAAGCTTGCCGGCATAAACATGGCAAGCATTCCGCCGATATTGTTGCTCATCCCCCAGCCTAAAATAAGCTGTGCCTTGTTTTGGGGATCATCGAAAATCAGCAGTTCCAGAAACTGGATCAGGATCACGGCGCTCGCCAGCACGAGCACGCGCGCCGCATATTTTGCCGTGTCTTCCGTCCATTCCAACGTGTTATAAAAATAGATATAAAAAAATACAAACGAAAACGCCAGGACAATTCCCAACAATAAATTCGCAATCGTATAGCCGCTGAAAAAAATACCGTTCAGGATCAGCACTGCCGCCATTGCGAACAGTCCTGCCCTGGTTTTTGTACGCGTACGGAATACGTTGGCACTGCCTTTGTATGCGATCAGGCGAAACAGAAACGCCGCAAAAACCAAAGCAAATAACCCGCCCAACGTTCCCAAAACATACGGACGGTATAAATAATCGGAATTGTACGGAGGCTGCGGCGTGTGCCGTTGACTTACGGCGTACACCGCCATTACCAACGGTGCCATCAGGCTGTTTGTGTTCCGACAGAAAATTGTCGTAAAGACAACGACGATTGCCGTCAATGCATAAAAAACCAGTTCGACCCCGGTAAACGAACATACGAGCGTCAAAAAAGCATATATGAGCGGATACAGATTTCCGTCAAAAAAAGACAGTACTTTCTTTACGACCGCATTTTCCCTTACCTTATCGATTTGCTCAAGTATCATAACACCTGCTTTTATTCAGCAAACCCTGCCGAATTATTTCTTATTATTACGCAATGAAATCTGAAAGTCAAAAGCCATGACTTCAGCTTATCATATCGTATATTTTATAATTACATCGTGCCCGGTTCTTTTGTATCTTTTTCGGAGGAAACCGGTTTGACCGCATCCTTTTCCGATGTATCCGCACTCTTTTTTGCCGACGTTTTCGACTGTATTTTTTCGGATTCAGCCTCTGGCTGATCTGCTTTCAGATATTTTAGGATTACATCCTGTCTGGCGAGGATCCTGTTCATTTTATTGTGAAGGTCCTCGATCATGATCTCCGTCTTGAGATTGACCTTATAATCATTTTCCGCCCTTTCGCGGTCTTTTGCTTCCTGACGATTCTGGCTCATCATGATCAGGGGAGCCTGGATCGCCGCAACACAGGAAAGCACCAGGTTCAGCAAAATAAAAGGATACGGATCGAAAGCGTCCGCACTCAAAATGGCATTGACGGCCATCCACAAGATAAGAACGCCGACAAACGAAAAAATAAACGCCCAGCTTCCGGCAAATTTCGCAATTTTATCGGCCGCTTTTTGACCGAGCGTGTATTTTTTTCTGCTTTCCTTGGCAGTATTGACAGAAATTCTGCTGCCTGCCAATAAATTCAGAGTCTCCTCGTCGGTCATGTCCTTTTTGACATCTTCTATAATCTCGCGAATCAGTTTCTGGTTCTCTTTCATAGTTTCCCTTTCAGGTCATTTACCCCTTCTGAAGTTTCCGATCGTTTCATCCACCGTTTCCACAAAGGCAAACGTATTGTTATATTTTTTCAAGATATCTTTGAATTCGACCAACTGCCGCTTGTTCACGACGCATACGATTACATCCAGTTCGGAGTTGCTGTATGCCCCCCTTGCGGAAAGGCGCGTCGCGCTGTGCTTGAGTTTATCAAAGATTTCATTGTCGATCTCGTCCGCATAAGAAGTGATGACGAAAAATTTATAAGCAGATTTCGAGCCTTTGATGATGAAATTTCCCACAAAACTGGACAAGAAGCAATAGACCATGCAAAGGCATACAGGCTTGTAATTATATGTAAGCACCCCCTGCGCATCAGGAACGGCGTAAACAAAATACGATACAATGGCGATGGCCGCATTGATGATAAAATTGATCCAGAAAAAGTTCAGCATCGGATCCACTTTGCTTACGTATTTGGCGATGATATCCGCCCCGCCCGTAGACGAATCCTGCCGAAAGGCGATCCCGTACACAAATCCGCCGATCGACCCTGAGATCAGTACGGGGAAGATCGTATCCACGCCCTGGGCGTCATACTGGAACGCCGACAGATCCACTTTGCGCAGCAACAGCAGTGCGACCGAATAAACGATTGAAAAGACAGATGTCTTGATGGCAAACGCCTTCCCGATCCAGAAAAAAGCAAACAGACAGAGCGGCACGTTTACGATCAGTGAAAAATAACCTACACTGAATCCGGTTTTATATTCCACCATGGTCGCAATTCCGTTGACGCCTGCCGGTGCAAACGAGTTTTTTGCAATAAACAGTTCATAATTGAACGCAAATACGATCGCAAGTACTGCCAGCACCACACTATCCAAAAAATTCTTCTGCAATATACGCTTCACAGCTACGCGCATTTTTCTTTTCCTCCGGCGTCTTACCGGTTTCTCACTATGCTATGCCGACGGCAGCCGACGGCGAACCGCTCACTCTCGGCCCGTCCTGTCTGTCCGACATTTGGTAAAACGCCCACCGTTTTTCCTTGATTTTTCTTTTCCCCCATCATATCATTTTTTCTTCTCTTTGTCAACGACTGCGCAGATTTGGAAGCAGGAAAACATATACTTAAATATATTCTGTGCCTTCCGAACATCACCCCTTGTCCCGTTTCGACAAAAAACAGCATGATCCGACTTTTTTGAATTCCGACGCATTCTATCCGAAGAGCATGCGGACAAGCGAATCGGCAAATTTTATGCTGCCGCAAATCGTTAAAAATCCCTTCGGCGCGTCTGCGCCGAAGGGATTTTTCCGTATATATTTTTTATGTTCCGACAAAACTGCCCGCGCTTTCCGCCGCCTTCAAAACGGATGGCTCGTTACAAATTAATTGATTAAAACTGGCACAGCAGTCGCAGATAAAATTCCACCGTACGGACAATTTTTTCCAAAGGGATACGTTCATCGTTCCCGTGAATACTTGCCCGTTCTTCTTTGGACAGCGCCATCGCCGAAAAGCGGTATACATGATCGGAAATTTTACTGTAATGTCGCGAATCGCTGCATGCGAGCATCAGATAAGGCGCGACAAGCGCATCCTTCCACGTCTGCGAAACCGCCCTTTTCATCATGAGCCATGCCTCGCCCTGCGTTTGGGAAATATTGGAAGGATCCATCCCGTACACGACTTCTGTCTTGATTTCGTCGTCGACGATCACATCTGTGAGATATTTCACGCAGCTTTGCACATTTTCCCCGCACATGATGCGAAGATTTGCCACCATCTCGGCATGCGGCGGAAGAACGTTCATGCCCTTGCTGCCGCTCATCTGCGTAAAGGCGACCGTCGTACGCATGAGAGCATTGAGCTCTCCTCCGCTCTTTTTACAGATCTTGTCCAATGCTCCGCGAAACAGCCCGAGATTGGAAAAGATCATACGATACAAAAAGGTCGAACGCCTTCCGAGCGTATCGAACAGCTCTTTTGCAGGCTTGGAAAGCCTTGCCGGGAAAGGATGATTTTCCACGGCGGTGCAAGCCTTGCTGAGTTTTCCCACTGCCGTATGCGCCGGAGGAGCACTCGCATGTCCGCCCTTGCCTTCTACCGAAAAACGAATGTTGCAAAGCCCCTTTTCCGCGATTCCGATCAATGCGCACGGCGCCGAAACTCCGGGAAACACCTTGTCCACCACCGCTCCGCCTTCATCGCACACCAGTGCGGGACGGATCCCTTTTTCCTGAAAATACTTCACAATCGTCGGGGCCCCGTATCCGTTTGTTTCCTCATTTCCAGAAAAAGCGAGATATACGTCATTCTGCGGCACAAAACCTTCCGCGATCAACTGTTCCGCGGCCTGCATCACACCGTTGAGCGTACCTTTCGTGTCCAATGTTCCCCGTCCCCAGAGCACGCCGTTTTCCACAATTCCGTCAAAAGCAGGCTTTTCCCAGAGCGACTGCTCCACGGATACCACATCATAGTGTGCCATCAGAACACGGCTGACGGATGAATCTTTCCCCTTCCAGCGGAACAGAAGCGAGCGTTTACTTAATTTTTGAAATTCGCACACGCGATAAATATTCGGAAAGAGTTCTTTAAGCAGCTTTTCAAATTTTTCAAACTCTTTTTCCTCTTCCTTGCTCTCGTCCGTGTCGGAAACCGTCTTGCACCGCACCATTGCCGCGAGATCCGAAATTGCCTTTTTTTCATCACAATGCACAGGAAAATCAGGATACGTTTCTTCTTTTTTAGGACGAAACGCCAACGTTCTCCCGATAACTGCCGCCAAAAAAACAACCAACGCCGCAGCGAGTGCGACGATCAGCCACACGTACCATTCCATTATTTGCGTTCCTCCGGATCAGACGTTTTCTGCGCATCCTCCGCCGCGGAGCCCGACGTTTTCAAAACATCTTCGCTTTGACAATCGGAAGCGTTTGAGACGGCGGCGTCCGCAGATTTGGTTCCGATCTCGCCCAGCCAGCCTTTTTTGTACATCACGCGCGCCGATCCCACCGTTACGACCACGCCGACAGGCACCATCACCCCGATCAGCGTACCCGCAAGATCTCCGCTGCCGGTCGCGTAAGAAGAAATAATAAAGACCAACAGCATCAAAACGCAAGGGATCACCGAAATTTTCCAGTTTTTGGAAATATAAACGACCGCCATTCCGCCGAACAGCGCGGGAAGAACATTGTCAAACGCAGGGGCAAGCTTTTCATTTTCAAAGACAGGCGTCAGAAAACTGATCAGCACTACGCCCAAAATCAGTATAACCATCGTTACGATGGAAGAAATCGCAATGGAGATCGTTGAAATAATTTCCGCTTCCTCGGTGCCTTTTTCCACGCCCGCCTGTTCCATGCAGTTGAGCGCGCACGGAACTTTCAAATTGGAAAGATTCCCCGTTACAAATCCCAAATACGTTCCCCCCGAACCGAGCATGGGAGAATACGTAAACGTTTCCACAGCTCCGACGGCGCAGTACATCACAATAATGGAAATGCCCGACGCAAACACTTTCCAATTGACGCCGACTCCGAAAATCGCCATGCACACAAACGGATAAGACAAAATCAAAACAGCCGCCACAACGCCCCAGATCCTGCCGAACAAGTGCGTATTGTCATCAAACGAACGAATATTTTTCATAGAGCCTTACCTCCTCAGCCCAAGAGCATGGTAATGGGAACCGCCGAAGCCATGCCCACGACAATACAAAACGGAAGTGCATAATCGTTGATCCAGCGCCATTTCGTTACTTTCAGCAGCAAGCCGCAAAGTGCCATGACGATGGCGGAAACAAAGAACACCAACACCGGGATCCAGCCGTGCGACCCTTCCCCCACGCCGCCGAAAATATAGCCGAGAAACGCGGAGATCATGCCCAGAAACAGCGCCGTCATAAAAATTTCGCCCCATTTCTTATCGCGCTGACGCATCCGCATCAGTCCGCGCTGGATCTTTTTGCCCGTGATCAAAGGCAGGAACATGGATACAAGCATGCCGCAGGTCATGACAAGCGCCACGGTAACATAGATCGTCGCATCCGTAACGTTGTCGGGGAAAATGTTGGCAGCTATGGTTTCATAACTGAAACTGCCGATCACCGACAGCCGCAGCCACGGCAACGGTATTCCGAGTTTCTGCGACAGCGCCACGATCCCGACAAGAATCGCAACCGCCGGCGCTACCGTAAAGATACCCGCGCGCACCATCGTTTTATGGAGGACCGCTTTGGACATTCCGATCTTTACGCCGCGACGATAAGCGCGTACAAGAAAAAAGACCGCCTGCGCCACAACTACTGCCAGGATCAGTGCCACAATGACATACAGAACAGGGGCGTTCTTATCAAATTGCACCGCATTGAGCTGAAAAAACATAAAAAACCCCGCATTTTTTATTGCAAAGCGAAAACTTTGCTTTCTTTTTAAAAAAGTATACCATACCCGGCCCATATTTTCAACTTATCTGGCAAAGTTTTCATAAAATACATTGAAAATTCATACGAAATTTGACAAAAAAACGATGAATCACGAATACTTTTTTAGACACTCTGATCAGCTTGCCTGGCCTTCCATTTTTCCTTACCTTAAAAATAGGGCGGGAACGCAAATTGCGTTCCCGCCCTGCCCGATTCAAACGGTTAAGGCTTTTTATAACAAAGCCAAACCTTACAATTTTTACATACTTTCTTTCAGAATCTCAATAACTTCTTCCTTGGTCAGGATCTTATAGCCGCCCTGCATGATATACGTGCTGTCTGCGATGCCGGGGATCATATCTTCGGTAACGCCCAACGTTTTCAGATCCATCACCAAGCCGATCGCACGCATCCATTTTTCCAAAGCCGCCAAGCCTTCTTTTGCCGTTTCTTCCTCGCTCTTGCCCGACGGATCGACGCCCCATACGTTTACGGCATAGCGCGCGATTTTCTTGACCCCGTACGGCAGAATATGCCGCATATATGCAGGCGTAACCGCCGCCAGCGTCATGCCGTGCGTGGCGTCCGTATAAGCGCCGACCGCCTGGCCAATCATATGCACTTCCCAGTCCGTAGTTTTTCCCATCGCCACAAACGTGTTCAGCGCCCATGTCGCCGTCCACATGATATTGCTGCGCGCCTCGTAATTTTTCGGATCTTTCACCGCAATATCTGCGCTGTGTATCAGCGAACGCATCAGCCCTTCCATGACATAGTCGCTCGTATTGTCGTCCGTACCGGAAAAATATTGCTCATGAATGTGGCAGAGAATATCAAAAAATCCCGCGACCATCTGGTATTTCGGCAAGGTAAATGTATATTCCGGATCGAGGATCGCAAATTTCGGGAATACCTCTTCTCCAAACACTTTCCCGATCTTGAGCTTCTGCGCATGATTGGTAATGACCGAACCGCCGTTCATTTCGCTGCCCGTGCCGACCATCGTCAGTACCGCGCCCACCGGCACGATCTCACAGTCAGGATCCTCCATGCGCAGATAATATTTCTCCCAGAAATCTTCCTTACAATGCACCGAAACAGATACGCCCTTCGCATAGTCGATCACCGAGCCGCCGCCCACTGCCAGGATCAGATCCGCTTTCGCCGCACGCGCACGCTCGATTCCTTCTTTCATCTTTTCCGTCGTCGGATTCGGCATCACGCCCGCATCTTCATAGACGGTCTTTCCGTTCTCTTTCAAAACTTTCATCACAGCGTCATAGATCCCGTTTTTCTTGATCGATCCGCCGCCGTAAACCAAAAGCACGTTCTTCCCGTATTTGGGCAGCTGTTCGTTCAGTCCTTCCAGAGCATTCTTCCCGAAATATAATTTCGTCGGATTGCAATACGTAAAATTCCCTAACATTTCGTTTTCTCCTTTTCCGTTACGCTTTTATGCGCTGTTTTTCTCTATTATAAAACTTAAAGTTGACTCCAAGTCAAGCAAATTTTTAAATTTCTTAAAAATTTTCCGAAAATCCACCCTTCACAGACCGCTGTCCCGCACAAGAATTCCTTTTGTTCCCCACCCGCAAATTGCACGCCCCGCGCTTTGTCCATCCAGCGAATCGCACGCCCCGCAGTTTACCCCGGCGATTGGCAGCAACGGCGAACCCGGCTTTGTCTGCACAGCCATGCCATCACAGTCTGCGACGGGCGCTTCGGCCCATTCGGCCGGCCAAAACACAGTTGAGCAAAGCACGGCCCGATAACGCCTGCGAAAAATGCGGCCGTGCAAAGTACAGAGCGTTCGGCAAGGTTTAAGTATTAAAAACAGATTGCAAACGACAATTTGAAAGCGATTGAAAGCGTTTTATGAACGAAAAGCTTTTGCCGCGCCGAAATAATTTCGGCGCGGCAAAAGCTTATGTTTTATTTTTTATCGCATTGATCGGTATTGCGAAACGGACAGCCCGCACATTTATTTTTATGGTTTTTCTTTCGCCGTACAAGATAAACCGCTGATACGGCGATCCAAACAAGTATAAGCACGGCAATCAAAATACTGATCCACCACATATCCCACCTATACGAACAGACATCCGATCTGATAAACGGCAAAGGTGATCACCCAAGCGACGATCAGCTGGAACAGAGCGACAAAGCCTGTCCATTTCCAGCTTTTGGATTCTTTATGGATGGTAGCCAGCGTCGCGGCGCAAGGAATATACAGCAAACAGAACACCATCAGACAGAAAGCGTTGAGCTGGCCGAAGCCGATGGAAGAAAGGACGGAGGCAAATGCCTGCATTCCTTCAGCGGAACTGGCATTGGCGATCCCGAACAGGACGGCACAACTGGAAACGACAACTTCTTTCGCGGAGATACCGGCAATCAAAGCAACAACAATCTGCCAGAACCCGAGTCCGATGGGAGCAAAGACAGGTACGAGGAATTTTCCGATATAGGCACCGAAACTAGCCGACATATCTTCCGCAAATCCCTGCGGACCGAAATAAAGCAGTGCCCAGATGATGATGGTCGCAATAAAAATGGTCGTTCCGGCTTTGACGAGATAATCTTTGACCTTTTCCCAAACATAAATTCCGACCGTACGCAGATCGGGCATTTTATATTCGGGAAGTTCGATGATGAGGTAATTGGCGTTTTGTTTCTTATCGATCAGATGAAGAATGGCAGATATTCCGATCGCAACGACGATGCCGATCACGTACATCGAATACGCCGCCAGCATGGCGTATCCGCCGAAAAACATTTCCGCAAAGAGAATGTAAACGGTCAGACGCGCACTGCAACTCATAAACGGCGTTACCAGCATAACTTTGATGCGATCGCGCTTGTTTTCCAGTGCACGGGAAGCCATGATCGCGGGAACGGTACAGCCAAACCCCAAAAGCATGGGGATGAATGCCTTACCGGAAAGGCCGAGCTTACTCATCAGTCCTTCCATGACATATGCCACGCGGGACATATACCCGCTGTCTTCCAAAAACGCCAGTGCCAGAAACAAAATAAAGATATTCGGCAGGAAGGTCAGGATCATTCCGACGCCGCCGATAATGCCGTCCACGACAAGGGATGTGATGATCCTGCTTGCTCCGACGGAATCCAATCCGTTTTGCGCGGCATTGGAAAGCCATCCGATCCCCAGTTCAAAAAAGCCTTTGATCCAGTCCCCTATAAAGAAGGTGAGGAAAAACACCAATGCCATGATCCCGAGAAAGACGGGAATGCCCCAAATCCTGTGCGTCAGAACACGATCGATCTTTTCCGTCAGAATATCCTGTTCCTGTTTATGCAAAAGGACCTCATGGATGATCTCGCCGATAAAATCATATTTCTCGTTAATAATCTCCGATTCATAATTTTTATCGAGCACATCCGGAAGGTCGACGGGGTATTTTTCTCCGATCTCCTTATCGCCTTCCAGCAATTTGATCGCGTGCCAGCGATAATTGGGAAGATCGGGATACTTTTCTTCCAATGCAGCGATGATTTTGTCGATCTTATCCTCGATCGCGTCCGAATACACCATGGCATATTCGGCATGATCGTGCTGATGCGACGACATATAAGGATGATCGTGCACAAGCCCTTCGGAAGGCTTATGCCCTCGGTGATGGATCGCCGCATGAAGCAGAACATCCAACCCTCTGCGTTTGCGGGCCGTTACGGGAACCACAGGAATGCCCAGCATTTCCGGCAGACGATGCATGTCGATCTCCATACCGCGCTTTTGCACGATATCCATCATGTTCAGGGCCATAACGACCGGCTTGCCCAGTTCCAGAAGCTGCAACGTTAAGTACAAACTTCGCTCCAGCACCGATGCATCCACCACATTGATGACTACATCCACTTCGTCGCTCAAAATAAAATTACGCGCGACCGTCTCTTCCATGGTATAAGACGTCAGCGAATAAGTACCCGGAAGGTCTACAAGGTGGATCTTCTGATTGTGGTCTTTGATCGCGCCTTCCACCTTTTCCACCGTTACCCCGGGCCAGTTCGCTACTTTCAGATTTGCTCCCGTATAGGCATTGAAAAGCGTTGTCTTGCCGCAATTCGGGTTTCCTATAAACCCGATCGTCATCTCTTCCTGCACTTCTTCGCTCATTCTGCTTCCCTCACGCTGATATTTCTCGTTATGTTGCTTCCGAGCGCAACCCGCGTACCGCGCAGTTTGATAATCAGGATCCCCTTTCCCTTCCGGTTCAGTACGGTAACGGGTGCACAATCCGTCATGCCCAGCGCTTCCAGATGCCGCTCCATTTTAAAAGGCAGAGAAATACTCTCCACGACATATTTCCCTCCGATTTTCGCATCACTCAACAGCATTGGCTACTCCTTTGTGATATAAACTTTTTTCGGCTACATATTATAGCACCGCCAAAGCGTGCCGTCAACCTCTGGCGATCGGCGCGCGCAAAATCCTTTATGCATTTATTTCCTTCTTCTTTGATCGTACGGACCGATTTTTCAATTTCTGTCAATGCCAGCCTATACACCGCTCTGTTCCCAAAAAAGCGCCACAAGACTCTCTACCGTACTTCCATAACTTTGAATGCCGTCGTGTACCCCGTTCGCTTTCAGAAACAAATCGTTGAAAAAACCGGAAATCGTGTCGATGATCCCCTCATATTTTTTATAATGCTCGTTCGCGTTGCGATACTCTTGTTTTATTTCCGGCAGCAAGCAATCATAAAGCGGCTTAAAATTTTCTTCGGAAAGAGCATTCAGTGTAACCGATACCGCACTCATCAGTCCGCTGTAACGCAGGTACGCGTCCTGCGAACGGATACACAGCACATACGCGGTAACATTTGCTTCGTTTTCGCGCGATACTCCTTTGGCATGCGTCATTTCGTGCGCCATCGTAACAGGCAGATCATAAGCGGGTATATTCGTATTCACATTCGCTTCCGCATAAAAAGGAAAATAAATGCCTGTTATCCCGAGATAACTCATCGGCACCGACAACGCCACAGCCTTCGGTCTGACTTCGTAATAAGCAAAATAATTTCCGTATCCGTCAAATTCCGAATTGATCCGCTTTGCCGTTTCCGCAAACGAATACGGCGGCACCACATTGCCTTCTTCATCCCGTGAAAGTTCCCCCGACAACTGATTGAGCTGTTCCACATAATATTGCGCGGCGGCGACTACATCTTCCTCTTTGACCTGAATATTCGCAGAAATCCCCAAAGCGTCATAGACGGATACACGGTTATAAAGCGGCGCATATAAGATGCCGAACAGAGCCAGCACACACAGTACAGCCATCCCCAGCCGATACAACATACGCAAAAGACGTGTAAAATATTTTTTGAAGAGACAGCTCCCCGCATACACCAGCAAAAACGCCGCACCGAGCAAAAGCAAAACCGCCGTGATCTCATAAAAAGAGAACGGAACAATCCCCGTGATCCGACTGATCCAAAATCCCAGCGCGCGCGTAAGGCCTTGCGCATAGAAATATTCTGCCATCCACGGCACTTGTGCGGTCAGAAAAATGATCGACACGCTTAATGCAGCTGTAATTAATTTTTGAAGACGGCTCATCCGCCGCCCGTACAGCGGTCTTATTCTCATGCTCCCATTATATCATACCTTGACCGATATTTCCGTTAAAATTCAGAAAAATTTCAAAACTCTTTTCCTTGGACGGCTGTCAATATATAATTACGATCGCTCCCTTTGCGCGTCATATCGTTTGCCCCGAAATGTGTTGCATTTTTTAATACGTCTGCGCGGCGCACATAATCACCTGCGCGCCGAATGGCCTAGGCGCCAAATGACTTGCTCGCCGAATAATCTGCGCGCCGTTTGATTTTTGTACCGTTTGATTTATACAAAAAACGCGGCACAGCTGTTTGCTGTGCCGCGGCGTCGATACTTATGCAAATACCCGCTTATCAGGTAAATTTCAAATGCCTCTGTTTTTCAAATTTTCGGCCTTTTTCGCGGTCAATTCTTTTCGACGACATTTACCTTGCAGCCTTGCGGTGCCTTGACCGTCGTCTTTACTTTCCCGTTTTCTTTCTTGCAGGAAACTTCCAGCAATCCGGCAGGCGTAGGGATCTGCGCGTCGAAATATGTAAGCGAACCGAGATCGGGCGACACGGTTATTTCTTTGTACCCTGCTTTATCGATCTTAACACCGACAACGCGGTCCAAGAGGAACGGGATCACTCCAGCCGACCAGCCATGGCAGAGGCTGTGCCGGTAACCGATATAACAATATCTTCCGAAATCGCCGTGAATATCGCGCTCGCCTTCCCGGCAAAAACGATCCACGGGGCAAGAATTTTCCATCCAATCGATGTCAAAATCTTCCCAAAATGTGGTTGCTCCCATCTTCAGCATACCGCCATAGTACTCTTTCAGTGCAGCAAGCGCTTTTTCTATCCCCGCATTTTCGCTCAGAGCGCCGAGCAGGAAATAGCTCATAAACGTTGAAAATCCTTTGGCCCCGTTTTCGACCAGAAGTTTCTTCTCCGCCGCGGAAAGTGCCGTATTCGAGAAATATTTCAGCGCGACGATCTGCTTTTTATCCTGAACCGGAACATCTTTTTTGTCCATCTTGGCGCGGATACGCTTTGAAAGCGAACCGTCCCGTCCGCAAAGTTTTTCCAGTTCCTCCGCACGATCCGCACAGATCTTGCAAAGGCAACGGACGCCTTCCGGCTCATCCGGCTGTTCATGCGTCGGCCAGTCCACAAAATTGACACCGAAATCAAAATCACCGTTGTCGGCAATGCAGGCATCGATCTGCTCGAGCAATGCGACCATATATTCTTTCTGCGACAATATGTAATCCAGATTACCCGTGATTTTGTAGTAATCGCTCAGAATGATCAGCCACCACATGCTGTACATGGGATAGCTATTCATCCACAAAGGAAGCGGCGTTTCGTTTTTCACAAAATCCAGCGATTTTGTAATGCATCCGTCATCCGCACAAACGGAAAGCAATGCGCGCATTTCCGGATAAATATCGCCGATCCAAACAAGGCGGTCGCGTTTGATTCCGTCCCAGATGTAGTCCTGTGCACACAGCTGAACCGTATAGGCCGCCGTATCGTAGATGCGGTTGATCAGTTCATCCGAACAGCGGAATGTTCCCAGTTGCGGACGCGCGTTATGGATGTACACTGCATTGACAGCTTTCAGACAGAACTGTGTAGCCTCTTCAGGGAATTCGAGATATGCAAAGCGGAACCCGCTGCAAAAGAATTCCATATCCGACAGAATCGACAGCGGTACCGTCATATCGCGCAGGCTGTGATTGTTCGTACTGCCTTTGGTTCCAAGCGGCGATACCGCTTCTCCGACCGATTCTCCCAACCGTAAATGTACCGGCAAACCTTCCGTGCCGTACCCCGTAACAATGCGAAGCGCACCTTGCAATTCTTTTCCGAAATCCAAAAGAATGCGCGCTTTGCCCTGTACTTTTGCAAATACTTTTTCATTCAGTCCGATCTGATCCGCATCCCGCAGAAGATTTTCCGCATTCTCAACGCCTTCCGCCATCAATACGCGGACAGGCGCCATAAATTCGCGGATCCTAGTATCCAGTTTCATGCTTGGCCCCTTTCAGGAAGAAATATACCTCTATTCCGACCTGTCATTATGTTTTTCATATTCAGCAATACGAAAATTCCTCAACCCGATGCTTTTCGTATACACTTAACCTATTCTATTATAGAATAAATTCAAAATTTCTGCAAGACAAAACTTGACAAAAAAACAACCGATTTATAATATTATATCATTTCTCCGCCGAAAATGCACTAGAAGTACAAAAGCCGGCACTGCAGCGAAATATTCTCTCAGCCGCCATACATACGGAACAGGAAATACAAACCGACGAGTATCCCCGCCGCGATCAGGATCGTGATGAATACTTTCAGCGGCGATATCGGCGCTTTGCCCGTAACCTTCCCGTTCAGTCCGTTCACAAAAAAATTATAAATTTTTGTATGCCATTTGCAATGACCGACATATACCGGGAGCAATATGTATTTAAATGTGATTCCCGAATACTGCGTAGAGATCCGAAAAGACGAGACCACATCGTACACGTACTGACTTAGTATCGCAGAACGCAGACGATTTCCGATCACGCCCTTCGCTTCTTCCCAACACTCCAGACCGCTCTTCGTGTTTTGAGTGGCCGTATAACCGCTTAAGTATTCTTTTGTATATTCGCGGCTGTCGTTCGTCTGAAACGGCTGCAGCTTGTTGAGGGATTTCTGATCGATCGTCCCGCTTGCCTGAATGAGCACGTCATCGAAAAACATTTCATAATTTCCGCTCACGGTAAAATAACGGGTACGCTGTTCGCGAACCGTCTTTCCGTTGACACGGCGCGTAACATAATAATGTTTTCCCAATACCGCCGTATAATACGAATGCGTCTGCGAATCGAAAGAAAACGAAGGCATATAGACGCCCTTCATTTTTTCCGGTTTTGCACTTTTGCGAAATTTCTGAGGCGCAAAAAGCCGCTTACGTACCCACGTTTTCACTGCCGTTGCCGCATCTTTCAGAGCTACGCGGAACGGTACCACCGCATTGGGGCGGATATCCGGAAGTTCGGAAGTTTCCACAATGTTGGTCGCCCCGCAGAAAGGACACTGTTTTGCGATCTCGTTTTTATCCAGCACTTCTTGAGCCCCGCAATTTTCGCAGCGGAACACATGCGATCCTTCCCAACCGCCTTTGTCCGTCAAAAGCCGTTCAAAATCCAGCTCCTCGCTCGTCTTCGACTCAATGTCCTTTTGCGTGCCGCAATGTTCGCAAAGCAGTTTTCCGCTCTCGGCGTCATAAATCATGTCCGCCCCGCAAGCCGGACATTTCATGACCGCCGTACGGTTTTCGGAATTTTCGGGTTCGCGCGCGATCGGCTCGCTTTGCTGCGCCGACTGAGTTGGCGCAATATCGTCAAACAAATCCGAATTATCTCTCATTTCCTATCTCCGCACATTCCATGTTAACGTTTCCTTTATTATAAAATATTTGTTTTCATTTTGTCAAGAAGCTGCCGGAATTCCATCCAAATTTTTCGGTTTTTGCCTTGTTTTTGTACGATTTTAGCCTCTTTTCAGCCTTTTTTCTTTTCCTCCCTTGACTTATCCCCTGTCATATCTTATACTGAATGTAATAAAAAAACATGACAAGTTTAGTTTTGAAACTTTTAAAGAGGGGTGGAACGATATGGAAATCATAGCACAGAGGGTATTCAGCACTCTCTATATTTATTTGGATACAGGATTTCTCGTACTGTTTTGCGCACTTTTATTGTTCCGCAAACGGTATCTGACGCTCTTATTTGCACTGGCGGGCGGCGTTTTGTATATGCTTGTGGATTACGGGATCTTTCACCTTGTCTGCCATGCGCGGAGCATTGAAGGCGGGAACCTGTTTCTTGTTCTGTTATGGATGTCCATGAGTTACGGTATCACTAATTTTGCTTTTTTGTGGCTGTGGATGAAAAAAGACGAACACCTGTTGGAATGGTCGCTTTTGATCTGGGCATGGTGGTTATGTGCACCCATGCTCGCCGAAACATTCGGGCAAAATTTCCCTATCGTTACCATCCAGCGCACGACGGGCTCTTATCACGGATATATGGCGCTGATCCTGTTTTTGGGATACGGAGCGGCGATCGTCTACAATTTTCTGCAGACAGAGCGCGCAAAGAGATTTCCTCTGCCCTGGCTTCTGGCAGGCGGGATTTTAGCACAATTTGCGTGGGAAGCCGCGCTCCTGATCGGCGGGATCCGCAGTGCCGAATTTGCATCCGTCTGGGATAAACTGATGACGCTCATCGTCAATTCTCTTCTGGAAACCAATCTGGGTGCCGTCCCTATTTTCTGTATCTATGCACTCATCACATCCCGTTTGGGAGAAAATCTTACACGACGTACCCCCGTTTGCTTTACCGAACGCATCGCCGAACTCAACAAAAGAAAAGTGCGCGACGCCGAAAGCCCTATTTCCCCGACCCTGCAAAAAAACGAGGAAACAGCCCCCGTTGTACGTTCGGAATAAATTATAGTCGACAGCGAAAAAACATACCGCAGCCGTCGGAGCAGATTTTCTGCGCCGACGGCTGCGGGTTATCTTTCTGACAGAAAATGGATGCCGTCCGAAAGAATTCGGACGGCATCCATTTTCTTAACGGTCAAACCGAAAACCTGTCTGAAACCGTTTTTTACAGGACATCCTTATACAGGTCGATGTTATCGAAACAGATAGAGTATTTCCCCTGTTCGATGCCGTGCACGATCTCCACCGTGCGCGCGTTGCAAGGCGTGGGAACTCCGTATTTTTTACCGTATTCACAGACAACGCCGTTGATAAAATCGATTTCGCAGATCTTTCCGGCGCGCAGATCCTGCAGCATGCTGGATATCAGGCGCGCGTGTTTTTTCATCGCTATGGGGATCAGGGCAAAAGACAGAGCTTTCTTTATTTTCCCCTTATAATCGAACAGTTTGTCGATCTGATGCCCCTGCACAGGCTCAATACGGATCCCTGCAGCTTTGGCAACGTCGATGCATTCTTTCATGATGCGCTGTGCGACCGTGCGCGCACGTTTTTCCTTCGAAACTTCGCCGAATGTAGCGCCCGTAACCGTGGAAAGCCCCGAAAACGCACTGTTGATCAGAAGTTTCGACCACCTGGCCCCGATGAAATTTTCTTCCACGATGACCGTTCCCATACATTCGAGCAGTTCTTTTACGTCCTGCAAATGATTGCCCTTGCCGAACGCACCCAGCGAAAAAGTAAGCGCGGCAGGATCGGAAGTAAGTTCGGAAACGCCTTTCCCATGGAAAGTAGCACCCCATGCTATGGCGCAGCCCAAAGTGCGGTCGCTCCCGATCATCTGTGCGATCTTCGGTTCGGGAAGACCGTTCTGACAGGTGCAGATCGCACCGTCCTCTTTCAGTTTATCTTTTAAAAACGCAACAATGTCCGCATTGTATCTCTGTTTGGTCATGAGCAAGATAATGTCATACTGTCCCGTCATTTCTTCGGGCAACAGAGCATTCACCTTCTGTGTAAAATCGACCGTACCGATAATATGCGCGCCGTGTTCTTTGAGCGCTTCTATATGCTCCTTGTTGCGGTTGACAAGATCGATCTCCACTCCCGCTTTGGCGATGTATGCACCGAGCACCGTACCCATTGCGCCCGCGCCGTAAATTGCACATTTCATAAACAATATCTCCCTTTTCTTTGATCAGGAACTCTGCCGTTTTTTATTATAGCACGCATCCTGCCGTTTGTAAATAAGATCTTTTACAGATACAGGTAAATCAGAACGCCTGCAGCGATCTGCCAGGCAAGCCCCAGAAAATTGACAGCCAAAAAATACCAATGCCTGGTTTTGTGGCGGAAAAGAAACATGGCGAGCGTACCGCCCACGGCGCCCCCGAAAAAGGAAAATCCGAGCAGTACTTTTTCGGGTATGCGCCATTTTCCTTTCTTTGCCCTTCCTTTATCCAAAGCATACAGACAAAACGCAACCAGCGAAAGAACGCCGATCAGACATAAATACAAGATCCAAATTTTCATAAACACTCCTCTTATTTCTTGACAAAACACATCACGCCGCCGCGCGTTTTATAGAAATCCTCACAGTCCGCATCCGCAGCCATGTACAAGCCGCCCGCAAGCCTGCCGGGCAAAAAATTTTCCGTCCGCGCAAATCTTTTAAAAAAACTTATTGCGATCTGAATCACTCCGGGACTGTCCGCCGGGCAACGTACACAACCAAGTTACAGCCGCCGTCCGATTCGTTATTCAATCTTACGCAGTACGGCGCGGACGGGCGCGCCGTCCGCGCCGCCCAGTTTCATCGGCAAAGCGATGAGTTCATATTCGCCCTCTTCCGCCTCGGAAAGGTCCAGTCCTTCCAGGACGGCAACTTCCGCACCGAGCAAAAAAATGCGATGGATGCTCTCGTCGCCGACACTCTGCTCTTCGCAGCCGATCAGAAGGCATCTTTCGGCGATCTGCTCTGCCTGCCCGACAGTCAAACAAAAAGTGCCTTTGATCACAAGCCTTTCGGGAAGATCATTGAACGGGATATTTCTTTGTGAACACACCGCACATTTTCCCACAAGGCGCGACAGGCTGACCTGATCCGCCGTTTTCCCTCCCTGTATAAAATGCGAAGGTGCGTCCAGATGCGTACCGTTGTGCGCGCAAAAAGTAACGTCTGTCAGCGAATAGCCGTCCCTTTCATAGCTTCGTACGCGGCGGTAAAACGGAGCCGTATCGCCGTCAAATACTTTCCCCGAAAATAATTCCTGCGTGATATCGATCATTTTTTCCCTCCGTTTGTCCGATTCCGCCTCGCCTACCTTGCAACATTGTCTCAATGCCGCAAAGCGATCGAATCCTGTTTTGACACCCCTTTTCTCTTCGCCTTTTAATTTGGCGCAATATTTATTTGTCCGTTTCCGCAACGACCGCCCCCGCTACAAAGCGGCTGCCCTTCCTATGCTGCCCTTCCCTATGCTGCCCGTCCCTATGCCGCCCGTCGGCGGCCGCCGACGGGCGGCATCCCTGCACAGAGGCTATCGTTTTTCTTAGATACGAAAAGTCAAACAAAGCGCGCGAGCCGCATTCTTTTTTACCCGACGGCGGGGACTTCTGCGTATCAGTATAACAAAATCAGAAAAAAAGTCAACCGTGCGGCAAATTTTACCGAAAAACGGCTTCGGAATATTTGACAGAACGGTGAAAATTCCGTATAATTCAAAATGCAATGGATTTTTGTTGAAGGAATACCAGATAGAAGTCGCATGCAAATACCGACCACCCGAAGGGGTTGAGGCCATACGGACAGCCGGGTCGAATGCCGATCGGCGGCTCTGCCGCCTTATTGATTGAGTTAAAAGCTCAAATTTTATAAGTTGGTTACTTTATAACCGGTGCGATCCGCACAAAACTTGTGAAACGGTCAATAAGCGCATACGTATTTGCTATGGGACAGTTTTCTGTATGTCCTGAGAAGAACGGGTGTATAACGACATTTACAGGATAAAGCGGTTTGCTTTATCCTTTTTTTATGCCATTTTTTACGGACGGTACTGCCATGAAAAAGCTCAAACTGTACGGATTCAACAATCTTACGAAGTCGCTCAGCTTCAATATTTACGATATCTGCTATGCGAAGACTCCGCAGGAAAAGAAAGAATACATATCGTACATCGATCATCAATACAATTCCAAGCGCTTAACGGAGATTTTGACCAACCTGACCTCCATGATCGGCGCGAAAATTTTAAATATTTCGGGGCAGGATTACGATCCGCAGGGTGCGTCGGTTACCCTGCTCATTTCCGACCTTGCCATGATCCCCGTCGAGGGCAAGACGCAGGTGGCGCATCTGGACAAGAGCCATGTTACGGTCCATACCTATCCGGAATACCATCCCGAAACTTCGCTGGCGACGTTCCGCGTGGATATCGACGTGGCGACCTGCGGAACGATCACGCCCCTCTCCACGCTGGATTACCTGATCGGATCCTTCGATTCGGATATCATTACCATGGATTACCGCGTGCGTGGCTTTACGCGAAGCATGGACGGAAGAAAGATCTTCAACGATCTCAAGATCAATTCCATCCAGAATTTTATTTCGCAGCCGACCTTGAAAAAATACGACGCGATCGACGTGAACGTCTATTCCGCCAACATATTCCACACGAAGATGCTTTTGCGGGAGATCGACCTGAAAAACTATCTGTTTAACCAGAACGCGGAAGAACTTCCCCCTGCAAGAAAACAGGAGATCCTCGACAGTCTTCGCAAGGAAATGATCGAGATCTTCAACGGAAGAAACATTTACTGAGAACGGCCCTGCCGTACGGACAGCGTACGAAAGGACTGCTTTGCCAAAACATTTACCGACGGCGATGCCGCAGCCGATTGCGATGCACGTTTCCGATTCGGCAACAGCGAAACAAAAGGAGTCTCTATGGATCTTGAAGCACAACAGAGAGCGCCCATTTACGAGGCGCTTGACCGATTCGGAAAAATGCGGGTGGTACCGTTTGACGTTCCGGGACATAAGCGCGGGCGCGGAAACCCCGAACTTGCGCGTCTTTTGGGAGAAAAATGCGTGAGCATGGACGTGAATTCCATGAAACCGCTGGACAATCTCTGCCATCCCGTTTCCGTCATCCGCGACGCGGAAAAACTTGCCGCCGATGCGTTCGGCGCCGCCAACGCCTTTCTGATGGTAGGCGGTACGACGTCCGCCGTACAGAGCATGGTCATGTCCGCCGTGCAGGCTGGTCAGAAAATCATCCTGCCCCGCAACGTACACCGCAGTGTCATGGGAGCGCTGGTGCTGTGCGGCGCGATCCCCGTATACGTCAACCCAGAATGCGACGACAGGCTCGGCATCCCCCTCGGGATGAGCCTTGCGCAATTAAAGAATACCATCGAAAAGAACCCCGACGCCAAAGCCATTCTCGTCAACAACCCCACTTATTACGGGATCTGTTCGGATCTGCGCTCGATCGTGGAACTTGCGCACAAAAACAACATGCTGGTACTTGCAGACGAAGCGCACGGCACCCACTTTTATTTCGGAGAAAACCTGCCCGTATCCGCCATGGCGGCGGGCGCGGACATGGCGGCGGTATCCATGCACAAATCGGGCGGAAGCCTGACGCAGAGTTCACTACTGCTTACGGGTCCGCGCGTCAATGCCGACCACGTGCGGCAGATCATCAATCTTACGCAGACGACCAGCGCGAGTTATCTCCTCTTGTCCAGTCTGGACATCTCGCGCCGCAATCTTGCCCTGCGCGGGAAAGAAGCGTTCAACGGCGTTTGCGACCTTGCCGATTACGCGCGCGAAGAGATCAACGATCTGGGCGGCTGGTACGCCTTTTCCAAAGAGCTGATCAACGGCGACAGCGTTTTTGATTTTGATCAGACAAAACTTTCCGTACATACGCTGGACATAGGTCTTGCCGGCATCGAAGTTTACGATATTCTGCGCGACGAATACGATATCCAGATCGAATTCGGGGATTTGGGCAATATACTTGCCTACCTCTCGATCGGCGACAGGCGCCGCGACGTGGAAAGGCTCGTTTCCGCGCTCAGCGAGATCGGCAGACTGTATGCAAAAGACCGCACAGGCATGATGGAGAACGAATACATCGCGCCCGATGTTGCGGTAACGCCGCAGTTCGCATTCTACGCGCCCAAAGAATCCCTGCCCATCGAGGAAACGGCGGGGCGCGTCTGCAGTGAATTTGTCATGTGCTATCCGCCCGGGATCCCTATCCTGGCACCGGGCGAACGGGTAACGGGCAAAATCCTTGAATATATTCGCTACGCAAAGGAAAAGGGCTGTCAGCTGACCGGTCCCGAAAACGCGAAAATCGAACGGCTGAACGTGCTGATCGAATAAATTTCGCCGAAAAAATACAGATACGTACCAAATATTTTTGATCCAAACCTTTAAAAAGGAGCCATAAAAATGGATTTTTGGTTTTCCGAAAAACACACCAACGACGTAAAGCTGAGCATCCGCGTGGACAAACAGGTTTACAGTGCGACGAGTGATTTCCAGCGCATCGATATATTCGATACGCCTGCATTCGGGCGCATCCTCGTGCTGGACGGATATCTCATGCTCACCGAAAAAGACGAATTTATTTACCATGAGATGATCACGCACGTACCTATGGCGGTGCATCCGCACGTAAAAGACGTGCTTGTCATCGGGGCGGGCGACGGCGGCGTGATCCGCGAACTGACGCGTTATCCCGAGATCGAACGCATCGATCTTGTCGAGATCGACGAAGAAGTCATCGAAGCGAGCAAAGAATATTTACCCTTTACCTCCTGCAAAATGGGCGATCCGCGCGTGAACATCTACATCCAGGACGGGCTGAAATTCATCCGCCGCAAAAAGGATGAATACGATCTGATCATCGTGGATTCCACCGATCCGTTCGGCCCGGGCGAGGGACTGTTTTCGCGCGAATTTTACGGAAACTGTTTCAAAGCCCTGCACGATGACGGGATCATGGTCAACCAGCACGAAAGTCCTTTCTATGAACAGGACGCGCTCGCCATGCAGCGTGCGCACAAGCGGATCATCGAATCTTTCCCCTTTTCGCGCATTTACCAGGCACACATTCCGACCTATCCGTCGGGACACTGGCTTTTCGGATTTTCCACGAAAAAGTACCACCCGCTGCGCGATCTGAACGAGGCGCGCTGGAACGAACGGGGCTTAAAATGCAAATATTATACGACGACATTGCACCGCGGCGCATTTTACCTGCCCGCTTATGTCGAGGAGATGCTTGAAGATGTTGAAAAAGAACGTTGAAACTTTCATGGGATGCGACGCCGATTACAAAGACGCAAAGATCGTCCTGTTCGGCGCGCCCTTCGATTCCACCACTTCCTTCCGCCCGGGTACGCGGTTTGCAAGTGCGGCGATCCGCCGCGAATCGTACGGGCTGGAACTGTACTCCCCCTATCAGGACAGAGAACTTTCGGAATTTTCCGTCTTTGACAGCGGCGATCTTGAACTTTGCTTCGGCGACACAAAAATAGCGCTTGCAGATATCGAAAAGCGCTCGAAAACCGTTTTGGCGGACGGAAAACTTCCCTTCCTGATCGGCGGAGAACATCTTGTAACGCTCGGAAGCGTACGGGCGGCGGTCAAAAAATATCCCGACCTGCACATTCTGCATTTCGACGCGCACGCGGATCTTCGCGAAGATTATCTCGGAGCGCGCCTGTCCCATGCATGCGTCCTGCGGCGCTGTCATGAACTGGTCGGCGACCATAAAATATTTCAATACGGTATCCGTTCGGGCGACAAGTCAGAATTTGTCTGGGGAAAAGATCATGTCTTTACGCATAAATTCGATCTGGACGGACTGGAAAACACGCTCAGCGATCTGCAGGGAAAACCCGTATATATTACGGTCGATCTGGACGTTCTGGATCCTTCCGTATTCCCAGGCACGGGAACTCCCGAACCGGGCGGCGTAACATTTGATGCGCTCCGCGGCGCTCTGACCAAAGCCTGCTCTGCCCTCGACGTGGTGGCGGCAGACGTCAACGAACTGTCCCCGCATTATGACCAGAGCGGCGCCTCCACGGCGGTCGCCTGCAAAATCGTCCGCGAAATGCTCATCGCACTCTCGGCGCGCATTCAAAACGCAGATAATCTTTTTTAAAATTTTTCCGATCGGCACTTGAACATTCGGAATTTTTTGCAAAATCTGAACGGCGGTCCGACGGAAAGCAAAAGTATATTTCAATCGGCCATTATTTTTCAATATGCGCTCTTTGAACGCGGGAAAGCCGAAACTTACTTTTTCGGGCGTAAAAAACAGCAAGCATTCAGGAGCGAAAGACGGCGTGCGCTTACGGGCGCGAAAAAGACAGAACACTTTTAAAGAGGTATTGAATTATGGGAAAAGCTCTTATTATCGGCTGCGGGGGCGTTGCGTCCGTTGCCATTCACAAATGCTGCCAGAACAGCGAAGCGTTTGACGAGATCATGATCGCAAGCCGCACGAAATCCAAGTGCGACGCGCTCAAAGACAAGCTGCAAGGCACGACCAAAACAAAGATCCACACCGCGCAGGTCAACGCGGACAATGTCGATGAACTTGTCGCGCTTATCGAAAAATTCCGTCCCGACGTAGTATTGAACCTTGCCCTGCCCTACCAGGATCTTAAAATCATGGACGCCTGCCTGAAAACAAAGGTGCACTATGTGGATACGGCTAACTATGAACCGGAAGACACGGCGAAATTCGAATACAAATGGCAGTGGGCATACCGCGAAAAATTCAAAGAAGCGGGAATCTGCGCACTTTTGGGAAGCGGTTTCGATCCCGGCGTAACGGGAGTATTTTCCGCATATGCGCTCAAACATCATTTCGATGAGATCAACTACATCGACATTCTCGATTGCAACGGCGGCGATCACGGGTATCCGTTTGCGACGAATTTTAATCCCGAAATCAACATCCGTGAAGTTTCCGCCAACGGTTCCTACTGGGAAGACGGGCACTGGGTGGAAACCAAACCCATGGAGATCAAACGCGAATATAATTTTGAAGGCGTCGGCATGAAAGACATGTACCTTCTGCACCATGAAGAGATCGAAAGTCTTGCCCTCAATATTCCCGGAATCAAGCGCATCCGCTTTTTCATGACTTTCGGACAGAGCTACCTCACGCACCTGAAATGTCTGGAAGACGTCGGCATGACCTCCATCAAGCCCATTCTCTACGAAGGAAAAGAGATCGTACCCTTGCAGTTTTTGAAAGCCGTCCTGCCCGATCCCGCTTCTTTGGGACCGCGCACGAAGGGTAAAACAAACATCGGCTGCATCTTCCGCGGCAAAAAAGGCGGAAAAGATAAAACATATTATCTCTACAACATCTGCGATCATCAGGAGTGCTACAAAGAAGTAGGCTCGCAGGCGATCTCGTATACCACGGGCGTACCTGCCATGATCGGCGCCATGCTCGTCATGAACGGTACCTGGACAAAACCCGGCGTTTACAACATCGAAGAATTCGATCCGGATCCGTTCATGGATGCGCTCAACAAGTGGGGTCTGCCCTGGAAAGAAGATTTTAATCCCGTTCTCGTTGACTGATGAAAACGCCTTATTTTCTGATCGATGAAAAAAAGCTCATCGAAAATCTTTCTTTACTGAAAGAAGTTTCCGAACGGGCGGGCTGTAAAATTCTGCTCGCGCAAAAAGCCTATTCGATCTACCAGACCTATCCCTTATTTTCCAAATATCTTGCCGGCAGTACGGCGAGCGGACTGTACGAAGCTAAGCTCGGCAGAGAGGAATTCGGCGGCGAAGTGCACGTCTTTTCCCCGGCATACCGCAAAGAAGATATAAGGAAGCTCGTCAAAATCTGTGATCATATCGTTTTCAATACGCCGTCGCAGGTCAAAAAGTTTGCGCCGGTTTGCAAAGCGGCGGGTGTTTCCGTCGGGCTTCGGATCAATCCCGAATGCTCCACGCAGGAAGGACACGCGATCTATGATCCCTGCGCTCCCGGATCCCGTCTCGGAACAACGCTCGCGAACTTTGACGAGAGCATACTTTCCCTTCTCGACGGACTGCATTTTCATACGCTCTGCGAACAAAACAGCGACGATTTAGAAACAACGGTACGCGCTTTTTGCGGCAAATTCGGAAAATATCTGTACAAGATGAAGTGGCTGAATCTTGGCGGCGGACACCACATCACGCGCGCGGATTACGACGCGGAAAGACTTATCCGCATTGTTACGGAATTGAAAAAAGAGTACGGCGTACAGATCTATCTCGAACCCGGAGAAGCGGCAGTGCTCAACGCAGGCACACTGCATACCCGTGTACTGGAAACAATGAAAAACGGTATGGATATTGCCATTTTGGACGCTTCCGCCGCATGCCATATGCCCGACGTGATCGAAATGCCCTACCGCCCGCCCCTGCAAGGGAGCGGAAAACCGGGCGAAAAAGCCTTTACCTGTCGGTTGGGCGGTCCGACCTGTCTTGCGGGAGATATCATCGGCGATTACTCGTTCGACGCACCTTTGAAAGAAGGCGACGAACTTGTTTTTGAAGATATGGCACTCTATACCATGGTCAAAACAAATACCTTCAACGGAATGCCTCTGCCCGCCATTTATCTGCAGAAAACAGACGGCAGTATCGAAAAGATCCGTTCCTTTTCCTATAAAAATTTTAAAAACAGACTGTAAAAACAAGAGGCGTCTGTCCGCACAAAGCGCGGACAGACGCCTCTTTTCAAGAACGGCAACCCGCCGAATCGAATTAAAAACAAAAAATTATCCTGTTTTTTTCCACCGAAAAATCAGGTTGGCGGCAATTCATCCTGCATACTTATAAACACACTTTAAACATATCCCCAACAACGCGAATCTGAAAGCCTCCGTCGGCAAAGGTCGACTGCTCCTCTTTGCGCAGGCGACCTTTGCAGGTTTATAATCATAAACGCAAAGAACAAAATTTATTTTCGCGCCCTATAACAATCGTTCCGACAGGACGCAGTCGGCCGTCCTTTAAAAAAGGACCGCTTCGGATGCGAAAATATGATGCGGCGGCCCGCAAAAATATTCTCAGGCCGCCGCATCGTCCGCTTAAAAATGTCCGCAGACTGAAAAATTCATGCCTGCGGACAAAATCTTCATGTTTTTAAAAGAAGAAACAAAACAATATTGTATCAACACAGTACAATACAAGATAAAAGCAGAGATGCTTCTTCGGCGGAGCCATTATCCACTACAAATTTAACAGGATTATTTTCGTACAAACTTCCCAAAAACGTGCCGTTGATTTTGGAAAGGATATTTTGCACAAAAGAAGTATCCTGCATGGTGCGGAAAACGGCAAAAACGAGCAAAGTCAAAAGCAGCACCGCGGCAACCGCAAGAGCCATGCCGAGAAGTTTATTGACGATGCGCATCGGCAAAACATCCACTTCAAACACGCCCGCCACACATTTTACGATGATGATGCGCACGATCTGCACCGCAAAGAAAAGCACGACATAATAGATCACGGTTGCAAGGTGAATGGTTTCCAAAAAGCTCCAGCTCTGACCAAGTTTTGTATTCAGAGCGCCGATCCATTCTGCGACGGCAGGAATTCCCGCGATCATGCCGCCGAATGTCGCACACACAAAAACAGATATAACAACTCCGAAAATTCCTTTCGTAAAAAATCTGAGCGTTTTGCCGAAACCGAACAGCAGACCGAGCAATGCCAGCACGATCGCTACAATTACGGTGATAACGTCCAAAGTCTGCATTCTTATCCTCCACTCCGCGCCGACGCGCAGAGATGCAATACAAACGGTATTGCCCGTATCTTCGTTTTTTAAACGATATCTCAGAATCCGTACAGGTCTTTGCTTCCGAATTCCGGCTCGCAGGTGAGATTGATCCCCAGTTTGCGAACCACGGAAATATCGCTTTCCGGCAAGATACAGGAAGCATGTGCGTCGCACCCGCGCAACTGTACAAGCATATCCATCGCTTTTTCCGCGATCGGATTTGTTGCCGCGCAGATGGAAAGCGCTGTCAGAACATCGCCCAACGCAAGCTTTACCTTATCTTCCCGAAGGACTTCTTTTTTCAATCGAATGATCGGTGCAAGGACGACCGGCGATAAGAGCAGCATTTCGTCCGCAATATTGGAAAGCGTCTTTACCGCGTTGAGCACCGCACTGGAACAAGCCGTCATCAATTTGCTTGATTTTCCCGTTACGATCTTGCCGTCCTGCAATTCCAGAGCGACAGCTGCGCTTTGGCACGCCTCTGCGCGTTCCAGCGCATAATGCGTAACTTTCCGCTCCGAAACATCGATCTTGTTTTCATTCATCAAAAGCCGAATGCGCTCCACTGCATCCGCACTGACATTCCCTGTTTTATAATCGCACTCGGTTTTATAATAACGGCGGATGATCTCCTGACGCGATGCTTCGCGACACACTTCGTCATCCACGATCCCGAATCCTGCCATATTCACACCCATATCCGTCGGCGATTTGTATATATTTTCATCGCCCGTGATCTTGGTGAGAATAGACTTTACGATGGGGAAACATTCGATGTCGCGATTATAGTTGACAGTGGTTACCCCGTACGCTTCCAGGTGATACGGGTCGATCATGTTGATATCTCCCAGATCCGCCGTCGCAGCTTCATACGCCACATTGACAGGATGCCGCAAAGGAAGGTTCCAGATCGGAAACGTTTCAAATTTTGCATACCCTGCACGCACACCGCGTTTGTATTCATGATACAGCTGCGAAAGGCAAGTGGCAAGTTTTCCGCTTCCCGGCCCCGGAGCCGTTACGACGACCAGCGGTTTCGTCGTTTCGATATACGGATTCGCACCGTACCCTTCATCCGAAACGATCACGTCCACTTCTGTCGGATATCCTTTTGTCTTGCGGTGTATATACGTTTTTAATCCGTGATTTTTCAGTTTATTGATAAATTTGTCCGCCGCAGGCTGACCCAGATACTGCGTTACCACCACACTGTTCATGTTCAGTCCGAGCCCGCGCATTTTGTCGATCAGGCGGAGAACATCCGTCCCGTAGGGAATGCCGAAATCCGCGCGAATCTTGTTGCGTTCCAAATCGGCCGCACTAATGACAAAAATAATTTCAGACTCATCTTTGAGTTTCATTAAGATCCTGCACTTCGCGTCCGACTCAAAACCCGGCAATACACGGCAGGCATGCATGTCGTCGAACAGCTTGCCCCCAAACTCCAAATACAGTTTATTGTCAAACTTTTTGATTCTCTCCAAGATCTTTTCGCTCTGCAATCGGATATACAGATCGTTATCGAAACCCTTCTTCATTCGATTACCTCATCCACAAAAAACTCCCGTCTATTATAGCACACGCACAAAAAGAATGCAACGCAAGCGCATGAACTTTTTTGTCCTTTTTTACATTCCCATCTTTCTTTTGCTTTTCGTTAACATGCATATTTACTCTGCTGTATGCAAAAAGATCTGCTTTCCGATCGCCCTTTATTCCCGTCTTCTCTTTTTAAATTTGTTTTTATGTTCATACAAAACTTAACAACGGCGCCCTATACATATATGTTGCTGTTTTCGGCGCAGCTGCTTTCTATGCCCATACAAAACTTTGTAACCGCCCTTTTTCTGTTTTTCTCAAAAAAATAAAAAAAACGCACTTACGTGCGTTACCTTTCTGGTTGTTTGATTTTCTGATTATATGTGCCTGCCGATCAATTCATCCAGACTGATCCCGTAAAAATCAGCGATCCGAATACACATTTCGATCGAAGGCATTACAGTTCCGTTTTCCCAACGGTAAATATTCTGATGGTTGACCCCGAGCGCTTTCGCCAACTCATAGGCATTCATGCCGCGCTGCTCCCGGTTGTCTTTGAGAGATTCTGCGATATTCATGTTAATATTATCACATAAAAATGATTAAATGTCATGATTAGCACAAAATTGTGTAGATATTTTATTGTAAAAATTTACCATTTGTGTCCAAAAATCTACCAGAGTCGTAATTCAAATTAACAAATTTGCCTTTCTGAATAAGAAATCGCATCGCAAAGGAAAAACGATTTACAACCCCAAAACAGCTGCCGAATCTGCTCGCTTTTGACGGAAAAAGCCCGAACATACTTAAAAAAGTTAATTCACCGAAATTCCATAACTGAAAAAACAAATGCTCGGACAGATCTTTGTCATAAACAAACATATGTGTTCAAATTCATGCAAAGAAAAAGCAAGAAAAAAATTGTAAAAATTATGATAATTGCGCGGCGGCACATATGTGCCGCCGCGCAAAATAGAATTTATTCAGATTTTTTTTGTTCTCCCAGACTTAATTTATAGAGTTTTACGGAATTATCGATGGTCTTTTCTTTTGCGGAAGCACCGTATTTATCTACATCCACCACATTTTTCGGACCGTGATTGAGACACAGCGCACCGTTGAGGCAGCCGCCGTCGCAAGCCATGCCCTCGAAAAAGTTTTCGGTTGCGCGGTTAAACTTAAGTTTAGTAAGCGCGGCGCGGCATTCGTCGATCCCGTTCATGGCGAGCGGGCGTACGCCCTCGACGCCCATTTCCTTTGCAACGTCCGCAATGCCCTGCGCTATACCGCCGCTCTTTGCAAAAATTCTTCCGTAGAAAGAAGCGTTATCCAACGACGTTTCTTCCAAACTGCCCACATCGATATGCCGTGCGTCGAGAAACGCCTGCAATTCTTCAAACGATAGGACGGAATCGATCGCTCCCTGCGTTTTCGGAAGTTTATATTCCAGTTTTTTGCTTGCGCAAGGCCCGATAAAGATCACTTTGCCGTTCGGGTCGGTACGCTTGATGAGCAATGCCGCTTCCACCATCGGAGAAACGGAATGGCTGATGTATTTCGCAAGTTCGGGGAAATTTTTCTCCACAAACATTACGAAGGAAGGACAGCAAGAGGTTGTCAAAATTCCTTTTTCTTTCCATTCCTCCGCCTCATGATACAGCGTGATATCCGCTCCCAGAGCCGCCTCGACCACCTGATGGAACCCGAGTTTGCGCATGCCCGTAACGACCTGCTCGATTTTCGCGTACTTGAACTGGCTGACGATCGAAGGAGCGATCACCGCATAGACGTGGTATTTCTGATTATTTTCCGAATTTTTCAAAATATCAATGCTTTCCAGGACCATGGACTTATCCACGATCGCGCCGAACGGACACTGGTACACGCAGGCGCCGCAGGAGATACATTTCTGATTGTCGATGACTGCCTTTTTATCCTCGCCGACCGAAATCGCCTTTACTTTGCAGGAATTGACGCAGGGGCGCTTTTGCGCAATGATCGCGCCGTAAGGACAAGCCTGCGTGCATTTGCCGCACTCGATGCATTTGGACTTATCGACGACTGCTTTATGATCGATGATCTGAATCGCGTCGCGCGGGCAGACTTCCTTGCACCGATGCACGATACATCCGCGGCAGGCTGGCGTAACAAAAATCCCCCCGATCGGACATTCATCGCAAGCAATGTCGATCACTTCCACAACGTTCGGGTTGTTTTTGTCGCCGCCCTGCGCCAGTTTAATGCGCTCCTGCACGATGGCACGCTCTTTATAAATACAGCAACGCATGGTTGCTTTCGGCCCCGGGGAAATCTCCTTGGGGATATCTATGTAAATATTCTCGTAGCAGTGCTCGTATTCGTTGCGGATCACCGCTTTGAGCACATCATATTTGAGCTTCTGTACCGCTGTGTCAAAAATCCGTTTATCTGTCATAATTCTCTACCTACCTTTTCCATATTCAGAACATGTATTCAAACAGCACTTACATCGCGTAAAACATTTCCTGAGCTGAGGCAAACCGAAGTCTGACCATTGCTTCACACGTTCTGCCGCCGTTGTACGAATTCATACCGTCTTTTCCGTGCGTGCTCGTTTTTCCCTTGCATGAAAAAAACGTACGCCTCTTAATCGTAATCGATCTGAACGTTCTTACCCATTTTTTTCAGATTTGCCGCCAGGCTTTCCACCAGTTTGAGTTTCATCGTGATATCGATGGGCAGTCCCTGGTGCGCCGCATTGATACTCTGCCCCACATAAAAATGCACATCCGTCGCTTCCTCGAACAGCATCTGTGCCAGCAAAGACGCACCGTCTTTCTTTGTAAACGTCTTAGGCGTAAGATCTTTCGGCGAAACGTATTTTTCGGAAAGTTCGAGAAGCCTGCGCATGGTCAAAACACCCTCGGTCGTCAAGTCGATCCCGTCGATAAAACCAATGGGCGGAACATCTCGGTCGGGGAAATCGAAGGAAGCGCGCACCGTCGTTTTCAGGTGCCTTGCCACGATCTGCGAACTTGTACCGCCGCAGACCACTTTTTTCCCTTCTCCCGACAGAAAGCGGGAAATATAAAAATCATCTTTCGATTTGTCGACAGGCGGCCCGATCATCAGCGATACTTTCAGTTGTTCGCGCACTTTCACGGCGGCGACGGTCGTGTCGTCCCCCGGTTCGCCCAAATACAGATCGTTGCATACCCCCGCCAAAAGGCACGCGACCGCGCGCGCACTCATGGACGGCTTGACATTGTTGTCCAAAAATTCCATGACTTCGGGACGCTGCCATCCGAGATTCAGAGTCATTCCGATCCCCGCATGGATCACGCCGTCGCTCATCACCACGACAATATCGCCCGCTTTGAGATCGAGCGCCGTTTTATACACCGTTTTCCCGAGAACATTCATTTCTTCGCGCTCAAAGTCGCGGCTCTTGCAGTCGCGAAGGAGAATCGCCTGCGGATTGTCAAATTCAAAGAGATATCCCTTTCCTTCGCTGTTCATATGGATAACGGAAAATGTCGAATACGCAACGCCGCGCACTTTGCAAACCGGCAGACTGGACAAGATCGTCTCCACACAATCTTCGATATCGATTTCGTTGGAAACCATCGTGCACAGGATCTTGGACGTGAGCGTGGAAAGAATATTCGCCTTCACACCGCTGCCCAGTCCGTCCGCAAGGACCAGCGTCGTATAATCGCCGCAAACCGTGCTCTCCACACGGTCGCCGCACAGTTCTTCGTTCTTTTTATTTAAAGACGTATAGCCGCTTTCCAGACAAAGTGCCATTTCACTTGCCTCCGTCTTCGCCCTGCAGCGTCTTTTTCAGTTTCAAAAGAGCCACTTTTGTCTCCGCCGTCGTTTCTCCGAGCAGCGATGCGATCTCCTGCGCAACGCGCATCTGTTTTTTGATGACTTCGTCCGTCGTCGCCAGCGTTTCCAGTTTCACTTTATCCAGCTGCTCTTCTGATTTGGTTTCCTGCGTGATATCTTTCATCACCGCATACGTTCCCTTTCCGTCTTTGAGTACAATGATCGTCAGTTCGATATAATTGCCCGTCTTTTCCAGAAAAACTTTCTTATTGTAAATATTTTTATTATCGTTGACCGCAAGCACAAAATCCGTCGGATTGAAATAATGGAAAATGCCCTTCCCTTTTACGTCATAATCGCGGATCCCCAAAAGTTCTTTTGCTTTGCCGTTGATTTCCATAATATTGAGATCGTTGTCCAGTAAAACGATCCCGTTGGGGCTGGTCTGTATGATCTCATACGACATGCTTTCGGCACGTTCGCGCATAAACGGTACGCACATTTCGATGTTAGCATAACCGTTAGCGACCGCCCATGCCTTTTCCAGACAGGTATCATAGCCGCACGCCCCGCAGTTGAGCATATCTTCGGGTTTTGTCTTGCCCGTCTTTGCGAGGATCTCCTGCAGCTGGCGATCGGTCGGCACAAAATCCTCCGTGCGCTTGCGTTCATGCATGCAGGTAAAATCCAGCTCTGTTTCGGGGACGTAAGCCGCCGACGCATGCTCTTGCAGATCTTTATTGACGTATTTTCGGATATCCGCATTTGCTTTGAGCGCACCCGCCTTCAGTGCCAGAGAACAAGGGCCGTTCACACACGCCGAATCGCAGCTGTTCATCTCAATGAACATTCCCGAAAGGCTTTCAATGTTTTCCAGCACTTCCTTGCATTTTTTTGTACCGTCCACCGCAACAAATTCATACCCGTCCACATAATTTTCAAACGATTTGATAATGCCGCGGCTGATCGGATAATATTTTGCACGGTTCACGCCGCCCTCTGTATGTTCGGGCAGACGGGCGATCTCGTCCAGCACGATGCCCTTATCCGCAAACATCGCCGCGAGGTCCTCAAACGTCAGAACGCCGTCCACAACGCCGCTCTCATGCGCTTCCCTTTTCTTGGCGATGCAAGGCCCGATAAATACAACCTTTGCATTTTTCCTCTTCTTGCGAATCATTTTTGCATGCGCGATCATGGGCGTATCGACAGGCGCAAGATAATCGAGAGCTTTCGGATAGTACAGCTCGATCATCGTATTCACCGCAGGGCAGCAGGACGTGATAAAGTTCTTGTATGTGCCGCTTTCCAGCAATTTTCTGTACTGTGCGGTAACTTCCCGCGCTCCTATGCTCGTCTCCTCCGCGTCGGCAAAACCGAGTCTGCCCAGTGCAAGCTTCATGACAGAAAAATCCTGTAAATTGAAAGAGGATACAAAAGAGGGCGCCACCGACGCTACCACGTTTCCGCCCGCAAGCAGTTTTTCGACCTCTGCGCGTTCGGTATGTACACTCTTTGCATTCTGCGGACATACTTCGGTACAGTGCCCGCACAATATACAGCGGCTCTCTATGATCTTGGCATGATGATCGACCACCTTGATCGCTTTGACGGGGCACTCGCGCAGACACTTATAACAGTCCTTGCAGCGCGCGTCCTTAAAGTCGAGATAACGGATCATATCTTCGCCTCCGTCCTTATTTTACGAGCGGGTAAACTTGCGTAAGAAACAGTTCTTCGCAGTTGTCCTTATTTGCGTTGTGCAGCAGCAGTTCATCCGCCAGCACGCTCACGCCGTTTGTACAGTTCCCCACGCAAAAGGTAGCCTGCAGATCGATCTTGTCTTCCACTCCGTACTTTTTGATCAGACGCTTCATCTCCTCGATCACATCATACGAACCGCGTAAATGACAGGAACTCCCCACACAAACTTTCAGAACCATCGTTTTCACCTCTCGATATGTTTTTGCTTCCGCGTGCCCTCTCCTCGCCGTATTTCCGTTCACCGACGCCTTCCCCTTTCCTCGGATCTTTCGGACACACCGAAACCGCGCTTTGGCTTTCCCCCTTCGCGCGGCAATAATTCGATAAAAATTTATCGATTTTATTCTATTAATATTATAATAAAAAGGCAGGAAAGTGTCAACGATTTTTATAAATTCCTCATTCCGATTTTTACTTTGACTCTGTTCCGGCTTTTGTTTTAAAACCTGCGTCGGCATATTAAAACACCGTAACCGCCCCGCGCCTGAATCTTCCTCCTGCACGAACACTTTACCGAAAAAGCCGCTCCGTTTATACCCGAAGAGAACCTCCCCGGCGCCGCACGCAGTACCGAATCTCTCTCCGCCCGCGCATGCCGCATCCGATTCCGCCATAATCGGGCATACCGAATACGGCAGCCGTACATCCGCCGCCGATCGCGCCATTACAGCCGGCCGCTCCGTTTACAGACAAATCAGACCGATACGGACAGAAAGACAAAATAAGTCCGCTTAAATATCTTTCAGTCCCAGAATATAGTTTGCCGAAACGTCCAACGCCTCGCAGAGCGCCGCAAACGTATCCAGACGCGGCAGTTTTCCCGTCGTGCAGTATTGCGTGATCATTTCGGGAGATACCCCTACTTTCTTTGCTATTTCCGCTTTCGTCATTCCGCTGCGCATGATCTCATCCCGCAGTCTTTCTTTAATTTCGCTTGCTCTCATACTTTTATAATATAACCAACGGTTAGTTTTTACTTGACAACTAACCAATAGTTATCGTATAATAATATGGACAAAAAAATAAAAAAGCGCAATGTTCTCCTGAAACAAATGAGAGTAAATACAAAAAACAGCGGGCGGCGGAAGAAAAATTCTTCCGCCGCCCGCTGTTTTCAAAAAATGCTGACTGTAAAATCACATAATTTTCTGTGCGGATCGGGAAAGCCGCAATTTGCTTTCCAAAAAAGCAAATTAAGTCCAAAAGACAAGAGGCCATCCGAATAAATTGCAAAGAAAACAACATCTGCCGCGCGAACGCGCGGCAGACTGATAAATCATAAGAAAACGGATCACGCCGCCGTCTGCACTTTCTTTCGAGCGGTAAGACGACGGAACAGTTTGACGAGCTCATCCAGCACGACAACCGAAAGGGCGATTCCGAATACTTTGAGCCAATCGACAAATTCCAGCGGAACGGTATCGAACACAGCGCCGCCGAACTGCGTGATGAGGATCTGCAACCCGAACGCGATGATGAACGCCCCGATCATCAGTTTATTTTTCAAAAGATACGGGAAAATGCTCTTATCCCCGAGTTCGCGGCAATTGAAGGCGTTGAACAACTGGAACAATACAAACATCGTAAACACTGCCGTAGAAACCTCAGCCGACTCGATGCCGAGGAAATTCCATTTCATCTGCGCGAGGCAGACGAGGCAAACGAACACACCGTTCACAGCAATGCGCGCAAGCATTTCGCGGCTGACGATGCTCTCCGTCCTGCCCGTGGGCTTGCGGCTCATCAGATCGTCGCGGATGGGTTCCAGCCCCAGGGTAAGCGCGGGCGGACCGTCCATGATGATATTGATCCACAAAAGATCAAGCGCCGAGAAGGGTGATTCGAACCCTTCCCAGAACATCCCGAAAATAGTGCACAAAAATACGGTCAGGACAGATGCCACATTGACGGTAAGCTGAAACTGAATAAAGCGTTTAAAGTTTTCATAAATTCCCCTGCCCCATTTGACCGTAGTAACGATGGTCGAAAAGGAATCGTTTAAAAGCACGATATCCGCCGCTTCTTTGGATACTTCCGTTCCCGAAATCCCCATGGCGATCCCGACGTCCGCATTTTTCAGTGCGGGAGCATCGTTGATGCCGTCGCCCGTAACCGCGACCACGTTGCCTTTGGATTTAAGCTCTTTCACGACGCGCATTTTCAAAAGCGGCGTACTGCGCGCGATCACGCGGACGCTCGGCAAAACTTTTGAAAATTCTTCATCCGAAAGATTTTCAAGATATGACGCTTCCACGGCGATATTGCCTTCGCCAAGCAATCCCAGTTCGTCCGCGATCGCCGTCGCCGTAATAATATTGTCGCCCGTAAGCATTTTAACTTCGATACCCGCCGTCTTGCAGGCATGAACGGCGTCCTTCACCTCCGCACGGAGCGGATCCGCAATACCGACAAACCCGTCAAATTTCATTCCGCTCTCCGCGTCCTCGCGCGAAAGCGGCCGCGCCGCAACATCTTTATGCGCAAACGCAAGAACGCGCCGCGCACGTTTCTGCAATCCGACGATCGCTTCTTCGATCTTCAGCCGCTCCGGTTCGGAAACACTGCAAAGAGCCAGGATCTTCTCCGGACTTCCCTTCGTATAGATTGTGTAGCCGGCCCCGTTTTTCACGCAAGACGTCATATTTTTCGTATCCGATGAAAAAGGGAACAGATCAGAAATTTCTGAACTTTCGCGCATATTTTTGTAGTACGTACCGGCTTTTTCTGCCGCAACGAGCAAAGCTCCTTCCGTCGGATTTCCGACAAAACGCACCGAATTATCCTCTTCATAAAGATCGGCCGTACTGTTGAGACAGAAATTGGTGAGCATTACAGGGTCTTTAAAATCCTGCACGGCTTTGAAAGCCCCCTGCGACCATATATCCGTAACCGTCATGCGATTTTCGGTAAGCGTTCCCGTCTTATCCGAACATATGACATTGATACAGCCGATAGTTTCGCAAGCGACCATCTTTTTGACAAGCGCATTCTGTTTCGCCATGCGGGCAATGTTGATCGAAAGACTGATCGCAACGATCGTGGGCAATCCTTCGGGGACGGCCGCGACCATCAGCACGATGGACGTAATGAATACCGAAGATATGCTTTCAAACGTGGCTTCCCCTTTGACAAGGAATACGATAAGCTGGATCAAAAAGATAAGGGCCGCAAAGACACCGCCGATAATGGTAATCGTCTTGCCCAGCCTCGCCATTTTCTCCTGCAGAGGGGTCTGTCCGCCGCCGCCCGTCTGGATCTCTCGCGCGATCAAGCCGAACTGCGTGTTGTCGCCGACATCCGTAACGACCATTTTTCCCGTTCCGCCCGTAATAAAACAGCCCGAATAGACCATATTCACGCGCTCCGCCACGGGCGTGTCCGGATTTTTCAAAACCGCTTCCGCATCCTTTTCCACGGGCGCCGATTCCCCCGTCAGCGAAGACTCGTCGCTGGTCAGAGAAACGCTTTCCAGCAGTCTGCCGTCCGCCGCGACTTTATTGCCCGTTTCCAAAAACACAATGTCGCCCACGACCAGCTCCTGCTGCGGAACATACTGCACCACGCCGCCGCGCACTACTTTGATCTCGATCCCGTCTTTGATCTTGTTGAGAGCGTCGAAAGCTTTGGCACTGCGCCCTTCCATCACGATGGTCAGAACCACCGAAATGATGATCGCGACAAAGATCCCGATGCATTCGTAAACATCGAAATGCCCGCCTTTCGCCGCGCTGACCGAATTGACCGCAATGGTAATGATCCACGCAAAAAACAACAGAATCAGCATGGGTTCGGTCGAAGCTTCCCAAATACGGCGCAGAAGCGACTTCCGCCCTGCTTTGGTAAACTCGTTTCTGCCGAACTTTTCCGCACTTTCCCTGACCTTTTCCGGGGTCAGACCGTTTGTCTTGTCCGCCTGCAACGCTTGAAGCGTTTCCTCGGACGTCTGATTAAAAAATTCCATCGCAATAACCTGCCTGCAATTATTTGATCTTCTTCTGCCGCGCAGCCCTTTGCCTAACCATTACCGCCTGCAAATACCGACGAAATCTGCATCGAATAAATAAAAAAAGCCGCGCACGCCATGCGTACACGGTAAAAAGAATGGAGTACTCCCATATAACCGCAAACGCAAAAGCGGATATATGAGTCTTGCCGTTTCAGACGAGGCCTGCGCCTTGCGGCGCGGGATGAAGACCTTGCCGCGCAACGCGCCGGCTACTCCCTCACAAAAATCAATTCATTTTTTCTATTATATCGTTATAAAATTTATTTGTCAACTGCTGCACGGCACATTTTTTAAATTTTTCCGCCTTGAAATTTTATTCCCTGTCCCGACCCGGAAAACCAAAGGTACAGCGTCCCTGAAAAATTTATTTTGATTCTCTTAACGGCAAACCGACAGCGACAAACCGTCAACGGCAAAACGCCAGGCAGTACCCCTTTCATAATTCGGCTTTCAGAACGGTTTATCCGCGGGCGATACCCGTACCTATTGCGGACAAATCTCCGTCCGCCGCCCGCCTGTAAAACAACTTGCGCCAAACGTCTGAACTCGATTTTGCTTATCTGCCGCCGAAAAATTGAGAGTTTATTGCCCGTTTGCAATAGGTTTCGGCCCTTTCAGAATTAAATTTGTCAATCGCCTTCCGCAAGAAATCCCCGCGCCTTCAGCAATGCTCCGATCTCGTCGAGTATCTCTTCCGAGGCGGCAGATACCGTGTGATAATGATAGTTTCCCGTAATGTTTTTGAGCGGCGTGGAAACACCGCTTGCGATCTTTTGCAAGAATTCATCCGCCTTTCGGCGCGAATCGATATTCATCTGCGCACAGATCTTGCCGTATACTTTGTGCCAGACGAACACGTCTTCCACACAGCCGCCCACATCCACGATCAGATACAGTTCTTCGCGCGTTTGCTCGTCCGTATGGCACGCCTTGAACACGCGCTCGGCACGGGGTCTTCCCGCCACGATATAACCGCGGTTGGTCGCTATGATCTGTGCCCCCTCTGCACGCAGAAGCGCAATATCCTGCACGATGACCTGCCGCGAAACGCCCAATTCATCGGCAAGCTTTGTAGCGGAAAGGGGTGTACCGCCCAGCATTTCCGCAATTTTTTTCCGACGCTCCTCCCCTGTCATGTGTCCTCCTTGCCCGCCTTTACAGCGTATGCAGATTTTTTAACGATACGTCCAAAATCGGCGCACTGTGCGTAAGTGCTCCGCTCGACACAATGTCCGCGCCGATATCTTTCAGCTTTTCGATATTTTCCGCCGTAACATTCCCTGAAATTTCCACGACCGCGCGGCCTGCAATCAATACAACCGCCTGTTTCATCTGTTCGTGGGTCATGTTGTCCAGCATGATGATATCCGCACCCGCTTCTACGGCATCTTTTACCATGTCCAGCGTTTCCGTTTCCACTTCGATCTTCATCGTAAACGGAGCATACGCCTTTGCCTTCGCAACAGCCTGTTTGACGCCGCCCGCCGCGCCGATATGATTGTCCTTGAGCAAAATCGCATCCGACAAATTATACCGATGATTTCCGCCGCCGCCGACCCTCACCGCATACTTTTCAAAAATACGCATGTTCGGCGTGGTTTTCCGCGTATCGACCAGACGCAGGGAACTGCCTTCCAGCAGCCGGGCAACGTTCGCGGTGTATGTAGCGATCCCGCTCATCCTCTGCAGATAATTGAGAGCCGTGCGCTCGCCCGTAAGGATCGCCCGCATATCGCCGCGCACCTTCGCCAGTTTTTGCCCCTTTCTGACGCGGTCTCCGTCCTTTGCAAAGAACGTTACTTCCGTTTTATCGTCCAGGATCGCAAATACGCGCGCAAATACAGGCAATCCGGCGATCACGCCGTCCTGCTTGCACAAAAGATCCGCTTCCCCTTCGGTGCGCTCCCGCAAAATGCAAGCCGTCGAAACGTCTTCGTTCGTAACATCTTCCGCCAACGCCGAACGGATCAGTTCATCCGCACGGATCTTCATGGTAATTTCATCAATCACAGCACTCCTCCCGTTCCGCTTCGTCGCGGATCATCTTTGCATATTTTTCTTTTATTTCCCGATAATTTTCATAGTCCGAAAGACGAATTTGCGGCATTTTTACGGATACGTCCGCCAGTTTCTGCGACATTTGCAACGCCGCGCGCTTTGCCCAGATCAGACTTTCCAAAAGCGAATTGCTTGCCAGCCTGTTCTTTCCGTGTACGCCGTTGCACGCCGTTTCGCCCGCCGAATACAAGCGTTTCATGCTCGTATTTGCATTCAGATCCACTTTGACGCCTCCCATAAAATAATGCTGTGCCGGCACCACCGGGATCGGCTGTTTCAATACGTCAAATCCTTCCCGCAAACAACGCTGACGGATGGTCGGAAAATGTTCGAGAATGGTTTTTTCACCCACCGGCCGCATATCCAGCCATACATGTTTTGTTCCGTCTTTTTTCATCTGCGCGCGGATCTCGCCCGTTACGATATCCCGCGGCAGCAGTTCATTGCAAAAACGTTTTCCGTTTTTATCCAGCAGTACAGCTCCTTCTCCGCGGACCGATTCGGAAATCAAAAACCTGCGGCCGTGTTTTTGCGAATAAAACGTCGTCGGATGGATCTGCACATAATCCAGATGCTCCACGGCAACCCCGTTCTTTAAAGCAATCGCCAGAGCATCCCCCGTCAGATGCCGATAATTCGTGGAATGTTCATACAACCCGCCGACGCCCCCCGTGGCCAGCAACGTGAATTTCGCATATACGGTTCCCAATTCACCCGAATTTACGTCGCGCAGTACCCCGCCGAAGCACTCATTATCCTGACAGATAATATCCAGAAGTTCCGTGTATTCCCGGATCACGATATTTTGGCGCGTACGTGCCAATGCAAGCAGCTTGCTCGTGATTTCTTTCCCCGTTACATCGTCATGAAAAAGTATACGGGGCCGCGAATGTCCGCCCTCCCGCGTAAAACGGAAGTTCCCTTGCTCATCCCGCGCAAACTGCACACCGTCCGCAACCAGTTCCGAAATCATCTCCGGCGAAGAAAGAATCATCTGACGTACCGCCGTTTCATCGTTCTCATAATGCCCGGCACGCATCGTGTCCTCAAAATATCCTTCGTAATCCTCCGCTCCGCGCAGCATGCAGATCCCTCCCTGCGCCAGGAACGAATCGCTTTCATCCGCCGCCGCCTTTGAAAGCATCAGGATCTTTGCATCGCGGGGCAGATTGAGTGCACAGCATAATCCCGCAACACCCGTACCTGCAATCAGAACGTCATAACTTTGTTCAATATTCTTCATAACGTATCCTCTCTTTTACTGCATACTACTTTGCCAGTTGTAACATACGTTCCAAAGGTTTCCGCGCGGCATCCATCAGCCCGGCATCCATCTTCACTTCATATCCGCCGCCCTGCAGGCACGCCAGAACTTTTTCGGGCGTGATCTTTTTCATATCCAGACATACCGGCGTTACAGGATAAAACACCTTTCCGGCGCAGCGGCGCTGCAATTCATAGAGCACGCCCGGCTCGGTTCCCAATATAAATTCCCGCGCGGCACTTTTTTGCGCGTATTCGATGATCTCCGAAGTACTCCCCACGAACGCCGCCAGCGCGCAAACATCTTTACGGCACTCGGGATGCACCAGAAGCTCCGCATTCGGATGCGCACGCAGTTCGCTTTGCACGTCGGACGCAAGCAAGACCGCATGCACGGGACAATACCCGCCCGAATAATAAAAAGTTTTGCCTAAAACCTGTCCGCTCACGTATGAACCGAGATTCTCATCCGGAATAAACAAAATATTCTTTTCAGGCAATGCCGATACGATCTTCACCGCATTGGACGAGGTTACACACACGTCGCACAGCGCTTTCAGCTTTGCAGAAGAATTGATGTAACACACCACCGCCAGATCAGGAATTTCTTTTCTTAATTTCAGGATCTGCGCTTCGTTTGCCATATGCGCCATCGGACAGTCTGCCGTATCGTCCGGAAGCAATACCTGCCGCATCGGATTAAGTATTTTCGCGCTCTCGCCCATGAACCGCACACCGCAGAATACGATCGTATCTTTGTCTGCCTTCGAAGCGATCTTGGCAAGATAAAACGAGTCCCCCACATAATCCGCCATCGCCTGAACCTGTGCGTCTACGTAATAATGCGCCAGAATCACCGCATTCCGCTCTCTTTTCAGTTTTTCGATTTCCTGCATATCCATACCGAACGTACCGACCCCTCGCCGCCGAAAATTTTCAGCCTTTTTTTGTTACACTATACACTAAAAATTGACAACTGTCAAGACAATAGACAAGTCAAAAAATTTTTTCTGCCGATGCAAAAAGCGCGCAAAAAATGTTTTTTGCGCGCTCTTTTTATCCTGTTTTCGAAAGCCGTTGGCAAATATTTACGGTAAAATTGCCGCCTTAAAATTAACTTTGCAATTCCGATGATTAAATCCCCTGCAAAAAACATCCTGCGGGGGAAATTCGCGCAGGATGTTTTTTTAATTTTCAAAGAAAATAAATTCAATGTGAAATTTTGCAAAATGCCCGAACATTTTTGCAATGGAAGATTCCATGCTGCGCGGCAAGATCACGCGGGTAATATGGGGACAGCGGGCAAAGATTTTTCGCCCGATTTTCGGTATGAAGGAGCAAATTGTGATCTCCGACAGAGCGGAACAGCCATAAAACGCTTTTGAAGCCAGTTCCGTAACGCCCTCCATGCGCACGCGCATGAGCTGCGCACAGCGGGAAAATGCCTTCTTGCCGATCCTTTTCACGCCGGGCGCAAAAGATATACGGCCGACCAGATTGTTTTTATACGCCGCCTTGCGCCGCACCGATACGATCTCGTCAGGTACGCGCACCGCTTCACCCGAAGATGCGCCGCGGTAAATGATCAGCTCCCCGCTTTCCGTCTTTGACGCCGAAAGCAGCCGCCTCTCTTCTTCCCTGCCGTCCGTACCGAACGCATCGGCTGCAGTCCGTTGGCTGTTTAAACCGAAATTTGCCGCCACAACGCCTGCGCGCTCCTGTACGCGCGCAAGTATGCCGCGTATGCCGCCGTCCTTTGTTTCTTCCAATATGTATGTTCTGCCGCAATAAGGGCACACGCCGCGCCCGCCGCCTTCCGAAATACGAAGATCACTGCCGCAGGAATCACAGGTATATTTTTTCTTTTCCATATCCTCTCACCGAACCGATTCAGCCTTCCAGCGTAGCTTTCATCTTTGCGATCGCATCCGCCCTGCCGTCGCAGCCTAATTTCAGATAAATCGCACTGATGTAATTGCGGGATGTGCCGTCCGATAAATTCAAAGCCGAAGCGATCTGACGATTATTGAACCCTTCATAAATCATCAACGCGATCTCCACTTCCCGATCGGAAAATCCGAACGCCCTGCGCAATTTGATTTCACGATCGCTCGTTACCATCTTTGCCGCGTCGGTGATCTTGCGCGCGATCTTCGCGGGAAGGATGGTATCTCCTTCATACGCATTGCGGATCGCCTCGATCAGGGCAGCGGCACCGATATCTTTGAGCAAATACCCGCAAGCCCCGTTGTTCAACGCGCTGAGAATGTAATCGCTGTCGTCAAAGGTCGTGAGCACAAGAACTTTGACGTCCGGATACCGTTTTTTGATCTCACCCGTTGCGACGACCCCGTTCATGCCGGGCATACGGATGTCAAGAAGCACAACATCGGGAACATGTCCCTCCGCCATCATATCCAAGGCTTCCTGGCCGTCGTGCGCCACACCGATCACATCCAGTTCGTCCGAAGTCGCCAGAACACTTCGTATTCCTTCCGACAAGATCACCTGATCATCCACGATCATTACTTTTATCTTCATGTTTCCCCTCCTGTCGTTTCACACTCGACGGCAAGCTCAGAAGAATTTCAAAGCCCTCATCTTTTTCGCTTGAAAAATGAATCATCCCACCCAAAGATTCCGCCTTGGCACGCATACCCGAAAGTCCGAAGCCCTCTTTAAAGGTTTTCATATCCGCCCCCGTGCCGTTATCCGATAAAAGAAATTCAACATAGTTCCCTTTATCTTTGAGTTCGAACAGAAATGCCGTACTCTTTCCGTGCCGTATTCCGTTCGCGATCCCTTCACGGAGAGTATTTGCAAGAAATCTCTCCGCTTCGTCGTTCAGTTCTATATCGTCGATCTTACTGCGGATGGTCAGACCCGTTCCGTCCGCCGTCTCTTCCAGGATGCCTTCCAAATATTCTTTAAGAGTCGTATTTTCGTGCCGTCCCGATAAAAGATGTACGGACATACGCATCTGTTCGAGACAAGTCTTTGCTTGCAGATTTGCCGCCGAAATACGCCTTTTCGCTTCCTCCGGATCCTTATCCACCAGAAGTTTTGCCGCTTCCGTCTGCATGATCACCGTCGTCAGAGAATGCCCCGCCGTATCATGGATCTCTTTGGAAATGCGGTTCCGCTCTTCGATCAGCGTCGCTTCTTCCAGCTTGTCATACGCACGCAAAAGCTCGTTGCGGCTTTCCTCCAATTCGCGCATATTTTCTTCGATTTGTCTGTTTTTTCGCGATACGGTCATCGCAAATCCGAACATAATGAAGTGCAGCGTCAGCACGATCAACGCCACAAAATACCGCGACGTGATATCAAAAGCCGTAGCAAATTCATGGTTGATCCCCGCCCCCACACCGTAGATAACTGTGTAGATGACTAAGTTACAGATGAACATGATGCCTGAATCGCGCAAAGAAGGTGCCGAAAGATAAAATTCAGTAAAAATACTCAGATAGCAAAGATAGCTCAGATAACTGTAAGAATTGCTGCTGACGATAGATTCGTCGTTCCAGCCCGAAAAAACCGTAAACAGTGCCAAAAATAAGCTGTCGATCACATACCAGGCGATCTTCTGATGAAACGAGCGCATCACGAAAATCTTAATGCACATGGAAAGCAACAGCACCAGCGCCGACGGGACAGTCAAAAGTGCAGGCGTTATTCCCTGGCCTATCAACGGTACTGCCACCGCGACGCAGGAGACCGCCAAAATCCCCAGCGCGATCAGCCGCAGCCAGTTCATAAACCCGACCGCCGTCATGACTTTTGAAAAACGGTCGCCCTTATTTGGTTTTTCACCCTGCAAAGGAGCAGACTCGGCAGGCATTTGGTCAGCGCCGTGCCGATTTTCGGGAGGGCGCGTCATTCGTTGAGAAACGCCTGCGCTTTTTCCAGACGTTCCAGACAGCGCTCCTTACCCAGAAGTTCTGCCATCTCACTCGCCCCGCCGGGTGTATTCTCTTTTCCCGTCAGCGCCACGCGCACACACCAGAGAACTTGCCCGTTTTTCATGCCGAGGCTCTGCGCCAATTCTACCAACGCCGCATACAGCGCCGAATTTTCATAGTTCTGCAGCTGAGAGAGCACTTTCTCCGCCGCAGGCAAAACCGTCTTTGCCACTTCCGCATCCGATTTCATTTTCTTATTGAAATACAGTGCCGGATCAAATTTCTCATACTCTTCCAAAAAGTCGATTTTGGAGGGAATATCCTCCAGAACTTCCACACGCGGCTTGAGGATCTTTAAAAGTTTTTCGTCCGAATACTTGCCGTACGCCTTGCTCTTTTTCAGGAAAGGCAGCGCCAGAGCCGCAAATTTTTCATCGCTCATCTCGCGGATATACTCACCCGAAAGCCAACGCAATTTGGGTTCGTCGAAGATCGCGGGACTCTTGTTCAATCCTGAAAGCGAGAAATTTTCTTCCAGTTCCTGAAGACTCATTTTCTCCTGGTTGCTCTTCGGACTCCAGCCCAAAAGCGCTATATAGTTTATGATCGCTTCCTTAATATATCCCTTATTGACAAGATCCTGGTAACTTGCATCGCCGTTGCGCTTGGAAAGTTTTTCGTGCGCATTTTTCATAATGGGAGGCAGATGAATGTACACCGGCCGTTCCCAACCGAACGCATCGTACATCAGATTATATTTTGGAGTGCTGGAAAGATATTCGCTGCCGCGGATCACGTGCGTGATCCCCATCAGATGATCGTCGATCACGTTCGCAAAGTTATACGTGGGCATCCCGTCGCTCTTCAATAAAATACCGTCTTCGATATCTTTGAAGTCCACCGTTACCGTGCCGTACACCATATCTTCATACGTGCCGCTCCCCTCTTGCGGAACGTTCTGGCGGATCACGTACGGTACACCTGCCGCCAGCTTTTCTTCGATTTCCTCTTTGGAAAGATGCAGGCAATGCTTGTCATACCTTCCCACACCGTTTTCGTCTTTCAGACTCTCCAGGCGCTCTTTACTGCAGAAACAGTAATACGCTCCGCCCAGTTCCACCAGCTTTTTGGCATATTCTTTGTAAATGGCCGCGCGTTCGCTCTGAATATACGGACCGTAATCGCCCCCGATATCCGGACCTTCGTCATAACGGATCCCCGCGTCTTTGAGTGTGTCGTATATGATCTGCACGGCATCTTCCACATAACGTTTGCTGTCCGTATCTTCCAGGCGCAGAATAAATTTACCGCCCTGTTTCTTCGCGTACAAATATCCGTAAAGCGCCGTACGCAAATTCCCGATGTGCATATACCCCGTAGGGCTCGGCGCAAACCTTGTTCTAACTTCTTTCATCGTCTTTAACTCCTGAATGTCTGATTTTGCCCGCTTTTTACAGGCACTGTCTCTCTATCCGCCGCATCAGCGAAACTTCTCTATGCGGTTTTGTAAATAATAACTGTATGTACCGTCTTTGGTATAAATCGCGCTTTCACGCAAAAATACGCCATGCATACGGCACACTTTTCCGATCCGCTCCAATGCCGCGTCATCTTCTTTCGAAGGATTGCAATCCCCGCTCGGATGATTGTGCGCCACGATCAGGCTGACAGGCTTTACTTCCGCCAGGATACAACTCAATAAATTATCGTCTATATCCACCTTGGAACCGTCCGCAGCCGTAACGCTTTTGGTACATAACAACACGTTTTCGGAATCCGTCATGTACAGATCCAGTCTCTCATAGGTAAGCCCGTCAAAGCGGCTTTTGATAAAGTCCGCCACTTCCCCGTAATTGTACAGCCGCGTAAACGTCTGAGCACTCCCTCTCACCTTTCGGAATATGTTTCCGAGCAAATACAGCTGTTCCGCAGTTTTCTTGCCGATCCCCGAAACAAGACTGAGCATGCGCGGCGTCGCATGAAACACTCCGTAAAAATCCCCGAAGCAATCCAGCAACTGATGTGCGATCGGATTCGTATTCTTGCGCGTGATGAAGTTATACAACAACGTTTCCAACAGCTCACAATCCGTAAACGACTCACCGTGTTCATACAGCCGTTCATACATACGTTCCCTGTGCCCTTCGTGCATTTTCCTATTTTCACCCGTTTATTTTCTTTTATTTTAACACATTTGCCCCCGTTTGTACAGAGTTTTTTACGTTTCCGCGGGGCGCATTTTTCCTTTTACGGAAAAATGCGCCCCGCCCTCCCCGTTTTTTCAAAAAAACTGATTTCGGCGGGAAACTCTCTTCCCAAAGCATCTGCCTTCCCCAAAGTCTTGCTGCTTTGAAAGCAAACTTTTCCGCGCCTGTCCGCGCGCCTTTCTCATACAAAACATCTTTATAAAGTGCGCTTTGCGCCATAAAAAAGCCCCATCCGCACGTATCTGTGAAATATTTCTGTCGGTAAATTGATCGGCACCATTCAATATTTAAGCGAAATTCAGGCCGGTCCGTTTAATATTAGGCGCAAAATCGGGCGGAACGGCTGAGCCGTTCCGCCCGATAGGAGGAAGAATGATTTATTTTTCGTCGAGATCGAGATACGTTACGGGATCAATGCTTTCGTTGTTTTCAAAAACTCCGAAATGCAGATGCGGGCCTTCATTGTACTCGTTGCCCATCGTATCCGCCGCGGCAGATACCGTCCCGATCACAGTGCCCTGGCTGACCGTATCGCCGACTTTCAGAGAGGAAGATACATCGATCGACGCATACTCCGTCTTCAGTCCGTTACCGTGATCGATGACGACTTTTCCGCCTTCCAAAAGCGTATCCGTGATGCTTTCTACCTTTCCGGCATATGCGGACGTAACCGTTGTCCCCGCATCGGCTTTAAAATCGACGCCCTGGTGCAGATTGTAGCGGTTCAGCGTGGAATTGAACCAGAAAGTATAGGTCGTTGCCACGGTTCCGCCGGAAACAGGCATCGAGAACACTACTTCCGTGTCGCTGGGCTCGTCCGGTTCGTCCGTATCGTCCACATCTTCATCACCGTCATCGGGATCATCCGGCTGTTCCAGTCCCGGATCCAACGTGTCATCAACAGGAGAACCCTGTGTTGCAAATACGACAGTCAGCACGATCGCCGCCGCCACGATCAGGGCGCACGCCGATACGAGCACATAGTAAAGATTCCTGCGTTTGATTTTTACGGGCGACGATTCGCCCTGCTTCTTTTCTTGCATGATTGCCTCCGAAATAATTTTGATAGTTGAATTTTTGACTCTTTTCCGATCTTTATACATCGTTTGCAGAAAATTTCTGAAAAAATTTTTTTATTTTTTATCAATATCCTCCGAAAATAAGAGGTGAACCGATATTGGCGGACGTTCCGCGCACCGCAATATGCAGATTGATACGTTTTCCTTCCAAATCGACCCCGCCGCCCAAACACGGCGAATAATAATAGTAATCCGTTACATCCTGAACGGTGCGCACGATCATCAGCTCCGCGCGATACTTTTCCGCCTGTGCAAACGCGTCCTCCGCGCTTTCATACCGCGCGCTTTCGCCTGTCAGAGAAGCTATGCTCCATTTCACGGCAAGCGCTTCGGATGCGTCTGCCAATATGATCTGCGCCTGCGAACTTTCACTCTGCGCATAAAAAGTATAGCTCTGCGCCCCGTCAAACAATAAACCTTTGTCCATAAGCTGCGGCACGGCCAGCAAAACCAGCGATAATGCCAGAGCCCCCATCACCGTAAACCATCTTCCCCGCATGACACGATCTCCTTTTTCTCTGCAGAGCTCCATATGATCCTCTGCCCTCATCCGTTTTTACGACTACCGCGCCCGATTTTCTTTTTGTTCCCGACGCAATTTTTTTACGGAAAAGTTATTGCCAGTTTTTTTCGTATTATACATTTTCCGAACCTACGATTTTCGCATTAGCTGTTTTTTTCATAAAAACTGCCCGCAAACGATTTTTGTCGGCAGATTTTACGGCTTACATTGCCGCAGTCCGACAATGCAAACTATTTGCTCAAACTTTTCCGGATTTTGCAATGCAATCATTCATTCGGTGCAACGGCTGTTTGCACCCTATGAAATTTTGATCTGTATGCAAAAAAGCCGCGGGAAGCAAAAATATTTGCTTCCCGCGGCTTATATTGTCTGCATTCAGATAAACGGAGGCAGACTTTGTCTGCCTCCGCAAAAAATTTTTCTTCTTTTATATACAACTATATAAAACGGATCATTGTTTTCCTTTTTTCCCGAGAGGGATATGCGCGCACGCGTTGACGGAAAGATCGGCAAAATCGTGTGCTCTGTAACGAATGAGTCCTTCCGACGCGATCATTGCCGCATTATCGGTGCAATATTTCTTTTCCGGCAATACTGCACGAAATCCGTTTTTCTCACAGAGCTGAATAAGTTTCGCGCGCAGATAACCGTTGGCGATCACGCCGCCGCCTGCGGCGATGGTCTTGCACCCGTATTCTTTTGCCGCCGCAACGGCACGCTCGGCAAGAACATCGCAAGCCGCACACTGAAACGATGCCGCCACATCCGCACGGTTGTACGCTTCCCCTTTCTGCTCCTTCGTATGGCAATAATTAATGACTGCCGTTTTGAGTCCGCTGTATGAAAAATCGTATCCGTTTCCCTTGAACATTTTCGGAAATGCAATGCTCGGCCTCCCCTGCGCTGCAAGTTTTTCAATATTCGGCCCGCCCGGGTAAGGAAGCCCCAATACGCGCGCCGCCTTGTCAAACGCTTCGCCTGCCGCATCGTCGCGCGTCGAACCGAGGATCTCAAAATCGGTAAAACTTTTTGTGTATAAAACAGCCGTATGCCCGCCGCTCGCAAGAAGGGTGATAAAGGGCGGTTCCAGCAAAGGATCCGTCAGATACGCCGCCGCCATATGTCCGCGGATATGATTGACCGCCAAAAGCGGTATATTCAACGAATATGCAAATGATTTTGCGAACGACAACCCGACCAACAAAGCGCCCAAAAGCCCCGCGCCGTAAGTTACGGCAACCGCATCCAGTTCTTCTTTTCTTACGTTCGCTTCTTCCAGCGCCGAACGTACTGCCGTACTGATCGCGTCCGTATGCGCACGCGAAGCGATCTCCGGCACAACGCCGCCGTATTTTGCCTGCTCTGCCGCCGAAGATAAGATCACGCTGGACAAAAGATGTCTGCCGCGCACCACGGCGGCAGCCGTTTCATCGCAAGAACTTTCTATGCCGAGAATCAGCGGCTCATCCTTACATATTAAACCGGAAAAACGTTCACTGTAATCCATAAAAAACCTTCTTTCCTTTTCCGCACATATGTGCGGCCGCTCATCCATTCCATTACTGCGCAAGCGAAAGCGTTATTTTCCTGCCATGCGTCAGTATGCATATGTTTTGCCCTGAATTTATGCCGACGCAGGCTTATTTTTTGACTGATTTTCCTTTTTTCGGGAATTTATTTTTGGGAAGACGGTCATAAACCGCTACCCTGTCGCTGTCTTGAAAAATTTCGTCAAAAGCCGGTTTATACAGCGCGGCGATCGCTTCGGAAATATATACCTTTCCGGAAAATCCCGATTTGAAAAGCTCTTCCAAAAACCCGAAATCCAGCACCGCATCCGCAATCTTTTCCTTGCGGAACGTGATCCCCGTCGCCGTACGCGTATCGCATACATCCAGCTCGTTTTCATCCACCGAACGGAGCAATACCATCGCCGGAATATAAACTTCCCCGCTCTCTGTCGTAAATTTTGCAGGCAAAAACCCTTTTCCGCGGCGATACTCGTCATAAATGCACACCACGACAGCTCCGATTTTGCCGACATCTTCTTTAAATGGCAGTCCTGCCTTTTTATAATGCAGGACGTCCTCACTTAAACCGTACTTTTCAAACAGCACAAACTGCGGCAGAACCGCCAGCAAGACACCGAATATTATGCACACTGCGGCAAGCGCCAAGATCTTTGTCCAGAAAATGGCGAGAATCCCCAATACCACAAAAATGCCGCCCAGCACCAAAAAGAAAATACTGTTCGGTTTTCTGCGGTACGTCTTGAAATATTTTTTCATTTCCCTTTTTCTCCTAGGCAAAATCTGCACCGTAACCTGAGCGCCGTCCAAGCCGCCGCCGAACGTTCCTGACCCGATCACCCCTGCAGTTTTAAAAGTCATCCGTCGTTTCACACCGATCGTCCGTGCCCTTTTAAAAACTGTTCCTGCCGCTTTAAAACGAAAAGGGCGTTCCCGCCCTTTTTCTTTTCACAGCTTCCCTCGGCTTATTTTCAAGAAATTTGCCGCCGGTTATACTAAGTTTTTACAACATCCTACACGACCGTCAGCAGAAAAACATCAGCTCTTTTTCAGATAATCGATGATAAAGGGCTGAATATCGCCGTCCATGACCGCCTGAATATTGCCCGTTTCATACCCTGTGCGGTGATCTTTGACCAGCGTATACGGGCAGAATACATAACTGCGGATCTGGCTGCCCCACTCGATTTTCTTGATTTCGCCCTTAATGCTCTGTTCGTTGGCAATGCGTTCGCTCTCTTTCAGCTCAATGAGCTTACTGCGGAGCATTTTCATCGCCATTTCACGGTTCTGGATCTGCGAACGCTCGTTCTGGCAAGATACCACGATACCCGTCGGTATATGCTGGATACGGATCGCCGATTCCGTTTTATTAATGTGCTGACCGCCCGCACCGGAAGAACGGAACGTCGTAACTTTTAAATCTTCGCTTCGGATCTCCACATCCCCGTCGTCATCGATCTCCGGCATCACTTCCAGCGACGCAAAGGACGTATGCCTGCGCTTGTTCGCGTCGAACGGCGATATACGCACCAGTCTGTGCACACCCTTTTCCGCTTTCAGATACCCGTACGCATTTTCGCCTTCGATCTTGAAATCTACGCTCTTGATGCCCGCTTCATCGCCGTCGAGACGATCCAGTTCCGTTACCTTGAATCCGTTGCGTTCTGCATAGCGCGTATACATGCGGTACAACATGGATACCCAATCGCAGCTCTCCGTGCCGCCCGCTCCCGAATGCAACGTCAAAAGTGCGTTGTTTGCATCGTATTTCCCGCGCAAAAGCGTGCGGATACGCATTTCTTCCAGGTCTTCTTCCACTGTATGAAGAAGAGAATCAAGTTCCGGCACAAGCTCTTCTTCTTCCGTCTCTTCGATCAGATCAATGACCGAATTCACTTCTTCCAACGCTTTTTTGCCTTTTTCATAGGCATTGATCCGGCTCTCCACCGAAGAAATTTCCCTGCCGAGTTTGGTGGATTTTTCAAGATCCTGCCAGACTTCCGGCTTCTCCTGCTCCGCTTTCAGTTCGGCAAGTTTTTTTACAAGTATATCGATATCCAGCGCCTCTTTCGTTTCCTGCAATGTATCCGAAAGCGCTTTCGCACGCAATCTGTAATCGTCCGCTTTAAACATATACACCTCATCCTTTATCTTGTCGATTATACCATATATCGGAAGAATTTGTCAATCATTGTCGCCTTCCGCCCGCTTATCTGCCGCCGAAAGATGAGAAATTCCGTCGAAAAATTTCCCGAAATTTTAACAGCGCCTCGCATATCGGCACGTTCCTTGGCGAATGTGCAAAAACATACGACCCTCAGGACGAAAAAATCGCCGCAGCAGGCTTTCCCGCTGCGGCAGTTTTTTTCGGCGATCCGCCTTACAGATCCCATCCATTGAAAAACTTTTACAAATCACAAAAAATTGAATACGCGAAGTAAAGACGCATCATTTTTTTGTATATCCTGTCCGATACCCTTGATTGGTTTTGGGGCGAAGATCGTTCGGGAAATATGCATCCGTTTTAAGATCGAGGACGATCTCCTGCAGTTTATTTACAATGAAATAACAGTTTTCAAGATCGTAAAGCACGGCCGCGCTCTCTTTTCCCTTGATATAAATATCGCCGACTTTACAAATTCTGTCGATCAGTCCGACTTTCAGATTCACCGACGTAATATCGGCGTAATAAATGTTTTTAAAATCAATGCCGACAATTCCGGATTTTACAATGATCCTTTTATCGGTAAACGCGTATTCCAGATTCTTATGCTGGCGGTTCGCCGTAACCACGTGCGATATCCAGATCCATACCGGCAACAAATGAAAAAGAAAAAACACGCACATACCGATAATGAGCGGAATCGGAAGTTCGGGCCCCATACTACATAAAATCGCTATAAATCCGCCGTCAAACAGAAGCCAAATCAGAGCGATCGGAAGCATTTTCAAAATTTTATTGAGAATAAACGCCGACTTTTTCGGCTTTCCGCGCCATAAGATCTGCTCCCCTTCCGCCAGGATGCAATCGATCTCCCGATAATCTTTGCTTTCGTCAATTTTGAAAAAATTTTCATTCAGTCCGGACATATTCTTCATCCTTTACATTGGCGCATGAGCATTTCCGATGCACATGCGCCGTGAAAATACATGACTATTTTATCATCGATCGTTCCGAATGTCAATTACATTTTTAAAAAGCGCCCCCAATCGGGAGCGCTTTTCGCATGGCGTTATCTGCAATTATACATTTTTTCCGCAGCAGTTCTTGTATTTTTTGCCGCTGCCGCAGGGGCAGGGATCGTTTCGGCCCGGAGTCTTTTGCGTATGCATGGCAGGCTTGGAAGCGCCTTCGGGCGAATTTGTCGTAAGCTGCTGGTTTTCCGTAACGGCTTTGGGCGCCTCGATGGGCTGAACCATCGGACGGCTGACTTCGATGCGAACTTTCAAAAGCATTGCGATCGTATTGCTGCGGATGCGTTCGGTCATTTCGTCGAACATCTCATAGCCTTCCTGCTTATAGGCGATGACAGGGTCGACGTTGCCGTAAGCGCGCAGGCCGATACCTTTGCGCAACTGATCCATCGCATCGATCTGATCGATCCAGTTTCTGTCCACGTTCATCAAAAGGAATCTGCGTTCCACGTCCGAATAATCGATGCCGAGTTCTTCTTTCACGTCGACGATCTTCTGCTCGTAAGCTTTTTCGGTTGCTTTTGTGATCTTATCGAGTGCCGTATCCACGTCCCAACGATTGAGTTTTTCCTGGGTAATGAAGTTGCTCCCTTCAGGCAGCAGACGGTTTTCCAGTGCACGGTTGAGTACGGCAGCATCCCATTTTTCGGGCATTTCGTCGATGTTGACCGCTTCGGATACGACTTTGCGCACAAAATCGGGGATAAACTTGACGACCTGTCCGTGAACGTCTTCGCCCTTGAGAACTTTCATGCGTTCCGCATACATGACTTCACGCTGTTTATTCATGACGTCGTCGTACTGCAAGACATTTTTACGGATACCGAAGTTCCTGCCCTCGATCGCCTTCTGCGCATTCTCAATGCCGCGCGAAAGCATACGCGACTGCAAGCAGGTATCTTCGTCCTTACAGAACACGCTGTAGATCTTTTTCAGGCGGTCGCCGCCGAAACGTTTGATGAGATCGTCTTCCAGCGAGATGAAGAAAATGGATTCGCCCGGGTCGCCCTGACGTCCGCTACGTCCGCGCAGCTGGTTGTCGATACGCCTGGATTCATGGCGCTCGGTACCCAGAATGCACAGGCCGCCCGCCTTGACCACTTCTACTTTTTCCGCGTCCGTTTCCGCCTTGTATTTGGCATACAGTTCATCGTACATGGCGCGGTACTTTTTACGCTGTTCTTCCGCTTCGCCCTCCAGTTCCGCATACGACGTCGCAAGCTCGATCATTTCATGTTCCACGCCCTCTTCACGCATGCGCTTCTTAGCGAGGTATTCGGGGTTGCCGCCGAGCAGGATATCCGTACCGCGGCCGGCCATGTTCGTTGCGATCGTTACCGCGCCCAGACGTCCCGCCTGCGCCACGATCTCCGCTTCGCGTTCATGGTTTTTCGCGTTCAAAATATTGTGCTTGATGCCGTTTTTGCGCAGCATCTTTGCGATCTCTTCACTCTTTTCGACCGTCGCCGTACCGATCAGGATCGGCTGGCCCTTTTCATGCCGTTCGGTGATCTCTTTCAGGAGCGCGCGTTTCTTTCCGTCCACCGTGGCATAAACCGCATCCGGCATATCCTTACGGATCACGGGACGGTTGGTCGGGATCTCCAGAACGTCCAGCGAATAAATGGTACGGAATTCACCTTCTTCCGTCTTCGCCGTACCGGTCATGCCCGACAGCTTTTTGTAAAGGCGGAAGAAATTCTGGAAGGTGATCGTCGCATACGTCTTGTTCTCGTTGCGGACTTTCACGCCTTCCTTTGCTTCGATCGCCTGATGCAGGCCGTCCGAATAGCGGCGCCCGATCATCAGTCGGCCGGTAAACTCATCGACGATGATGACTTCGTCGTCGTTCACGATGTAATCTTCGTCGCGATGGAACAGCTTGTGCGCCTTGAGCGCCTGCTGAATATGATGGTTGAGCGACGCATTCTCGATGTCGCCCAGGTTTTCGATATTGAAGAAGCGTTCCGCTTTCGCCGCGCCCTTTTCCGTGATCTGCACGGTGCGGTCTTTGCGGTCGATCACATAGTCCCAATCGCCGTACTTCGCGCCTTTGGCAATGTCGTCGTAATCGCCGTACTTGGATTCCTCTTCCGGCTCTTCCTCTTCTTCGGCTGCCTTTTTGCGCTTCTTTTTGGAATCCTTGTCCTCTTCACCCTGCGCGCCCTCGTCGTCGAAACCGCCTTCGAGCGTGCGCACAAATTTATCCACGCGCTCATACAGTTCGCTGGATTTGTCGCCTTTACCGGAAATAATGAGCGGCGTTCTCGCTTCATCGATAAGAATGGAGTCCACTTCGTCGACGATCGCGAAATCCAGATCGCGCTGTACCATGCGTTTAAGATCCGTTTTCAGATTATCGCGCAGATAATCGAAACCGAGCTCGTTGTTGGTCGCATAGGTGATGTCGCAGTTGTAAGCGACCTGCTTCTGCGCGTCGTCCATACCCGGCACGACAACGCCGACCGTAAGGCCCAAGAACTTATGAACTTTTCCCATCCATTCCGCGTCGCGCTTTGCCAGATAATCGTTGACCGTTACGATATGCACGCCCTTTCCTGCCAATGCGTTGAGGTAAGCAGGAAGCGTTGCGACCAGCGTTTTACCTTCACCAGTCTTCATTTCTGCGATACGGCCCTGGTGCAGACAGATACCGCCGATGATCTGGACATGATAATGTTTGAGTTTGAGAACGCGCCAAGCCGCTTCGCGCACGACGGCGAACGCATCGTACAGAATATCGTCCAGCGTTTCGCCCGCTTTCAGGCGATCTTTGAGCACATTCGTCTGACTGCGAAGCTGCGCGTCGGACATCGCCGCATACTTTTGTTCAAGTGCTTCGACGCGGCTCGCCATTTTGTCCAGTTTTTTCAGACTGCGACGCCCGTCGCTGTTGAATATATAGTTTATAAGTCCCATAAACTGCTCCCCTGCGCCGCGGCGCGGAATGCGCCGCGGCTATAAAATATCTTAAAACAACCGGTGATCCGCGCAAAAATCGCGATACCACCGCACATTGTTTTTATTTTACACTATTTTCCCAAAAATGTAAAAGATTTTTGAACGGCTTTTGACAATTTGGGTCATTTTTACGCTATTTTTCACTTTTCTGATTTTCACAGATTCTGATTTCGTTCCGGCACGCTTGCGATCGTGAGTACATGCACGCAGAGCGCTCCTGCGCGTAAAATGGCTTTTGCGGCCGCAGAAGCCGTAGCACCCGTCGTCAACACGTCGTCTATAAGCACGATGATTTTGCCGCGGCACGCCGACCGTTCGTGCACGCGGAAACTTCCGCGCAGGTTTTTTGCCCGTTCTGCGGCGGATAATTCTTTCTGTTCCGCCGTTTCGCGCGTTTTGATGAGAAGTTCCTTTTTCAACGGGATCCCGCACCTTTGAGACAATATATTTGCCAAAAGTTCCGCCTGATTATATCCGCGCGCCTTAACTGCCCGCGGCGTCATCGGCACAAAGGCGAGCATATCCACATCCCGAAACTGCGAAAGAAGGATCGGGAACATTCTGTCCGCAAACGCTTCCGCAAGGTACTTTTCACCCGTCTTGAACTCCTTGATGAGCCGTACTATTTCGCCGCTGTACACGAATGCGCTGCGCGCGGAAGTAAAATCGGGCATGTGCGCTTTACATTCCGGGCACACGGGATAATCGTCCGCGATCGCCCTGCCGCACTTATCGCAGATATACCCCGCATTGAACGGAAGGGAATCCAAGCACCGTTCGCAAAAATATTTATCCGAAAACAATTCCGCTCCGCAGCACACGCAAGCCAAGTTCTCCCCGGACACGAGCCGCACGGCCCGCTTTGCCATATCCGCAATCAACCCTTTCATCTTCATTCATCGTCCCTCTTTGTACGCAAAAAGGGCGTATGCCGCCCTTTTTTACTGCGCCAGGTGAATTATACTATTAAGTGCAACAGTAAAGAAAAAAAGGAGTTCATACAGATC